>ERZ1292630.1748-Hain-H41-02um-R3-1748-length-20858-cov-7_pt1 | contig 20858 bp, 3 predicted proteins | sample MGYA00564408_ERZ1292630 | MGnify/ENA primary metagenome ERZ1292630 (study PRJEB36523, sample SAMEA6512641) | groundwater metagenome | collected 2019-01-08 | study: AquaDiva: Metagenomics assemblies of 32 groundwater samples
CCTATACGGCTGCTCCGGGTTGACGGCGTTGCACCTGACACCCCTCGCGCACCTCACCAACGTGGGCGAGTCGTTCCTATGCAGCTGCTGCGGGTTGGGTGCGTTGGACTTGACCCCCCTCGCGCACCTCACCAACGTGGGCGATTCGTTCCTATACAGCTGCTCCGGGTTGACGGCGTTGGACCTGCCGCCCCTCGCGCACCTCACCGTCGTTGGTTACGGGTTCCTCCACAGCTGCCGCCGGTTGACGGCGTTGGACCTGACGCCCCTCGCGCACGTCACCAGCGTGGGCCATGAGTTCCTCTTCGGCTGCCGCGGGTTGACGACGTTGGACCTGACGCCCCTTGCACACGTCACCAGCGTGGGCGATTCGTTCCTCCACGGCTGCCGCGGGTTGGGTGCGTTGGACTTGACGCCCCTCGCGCACCTCACCAGAGTGGGCAGTTCGTTCGTCTGCGCCTGCTCCGGGTTGACGGCGTTGGACTTGACGCCTCTCACGCACCTCACCAACGTGGGTTACGGATTCCTATACGGCTGCCGCTGGTTGACGGCGTTGGACCTGACGCCCCTCGCGCACGTCACCAGCGTGGGCCATGCGTTCCTCTGCGGCTGTTCCGGGTTGACGGCGTTGCACCTGACGTAATCCCGTCCTCGCGGGTCACCGTAACGGGGATGAACGATGATTATTATCCCTCCCGATCCTCGCAGCCGTGTTTCTCCTTCCGGAACTATCAAAGCGGCCCCGGAAATCGAAGGCCCCCACGCTCCGGCGACTTTGACGGGCGGTACGCAGACTCGAGCATGCGCATGCCGACCTCCCCCGCGACGGTGAGATTCTGTCTGCGCCAACTGGAGCTTCGCCTGCAGACGCGGGGTCGGCATTACTTCGTCCGGCGGTGCCGGATGGTCCCAGGCGTCGGATGAGGCGGGGAGTTGCGGACACGGATGCCTGCCTTCTCGCCCGGATCGTGTCGCCCATGTCGACGCACCGATCATCCTTCACTTGCACACGGCGGCGCCCGCAGCATGGGGACAGAAACGGTGGCAACCCAGTCTGCGCGCGGTGTCGCAACAGGCCACGACGCGCGCATGTGGTCGGTCGACTACACCTCGCTCGCGCCGGGTGCTCGCCCTCGGCGCCGTGCGGGCGCGACGCGCGTTTAAAATCGTGGGCTGAGAGCGGAGGCAGCTTCTCGGACCCCAGTTTTCGGTGTTCCTTTCCCGCAGAGACGGCAGTGAGCAACCGCTTCCGGTTAACAGAATGTGGGCGGTCTGCCGCCGGGGTGGTCTGAGTCGAATAGTTCAATCGTGCGTTGTTGGCCCTTCCTTTCTACAACATTGTCCATCCTTCCGTTTTTATCCCAATGTCTGACCTTTTTGCCGGCGTAGCACTCTCAACCAGCACATCGACGGCCGAAGCCGACAAGTTGCGTCGCGCCGTGTATTTCACGGCCGACAATCCGTCGCCTTCCGCACGACCCGTCTCAGTGCACGCTATCGTCCGCAGCGCTGCGGCAGCGTTAGGCAGCGACGATGCACCCCTCTCTTCCCGTCCATCCGCATCTGTTTCGCGAGGCGGTGCTTCCCGCGTCGACGCTGCCGCGGCCCACCGTCGGGCATTCGAAACGCTCACCGGGCGCATCCCTCAGCCGCCCAAGGTACTCGTGGTTGACGGGGCCGCGGCGTTGGAGAGCCGCAGCCGTCAGACGCGCCTTGGCGCGACCTCCTTTTTCACCACTCGGCCAGCCAAGCCGGCCCCCTCGATGCCACCTCACCGTCACGGCGCCGACCACCCTCCAAGCAACGCGGCGTACGAGGAAGAGGCGACGAACGGGGCGACTCCTCCTCATGGTGTTTCCTCCCACCACCACCCAACGGCGAGGAGGCCAGTGCCACGGTACGCCCCGGCACCCCCGTCATCGGGTCGTCCCCCCAGCTCGCAGGAGGAGGAAGTCGCCGCTCTGGTGGACGAATACGTGGCACTCGCGGCGGCAAGTAAGGAGCGAGGCCGACCTCACCACCACGCCACAACGACGACGCAGGGCGGGGGCCACCTTGAGGAGGGGGGGGTGGGTTCGCGACCGCCGCTGGACGCCGCCTCATTTGCGACGCCGCCGGATCTTCCCGCGTGGCATCCCCTATGGTGGGTATGGTGCCGGGTTCTCGGGCGCCCGGTGCCAGGGCACGTGGTCGAGGCGCTGCGCGTTGTCGAGGCCAGCCGCAGCGGATCGACCACCTTAGACTCGTCGTCGGCGTCGACCGCTCATCCTGCGCATCAACATCGACGCTCCTTCGTGTACCTCGCGCAGCACTCCCACTCCGCCTCTCAGGTGGGGCCCATCAATCATCGTCGTAGTACGGAAGCGGCGGCGGCGACGAGGCGTCCCAACCTCTGGCGCATGGCCGAGTGGACCATGTCCACGTACGAGGGGGCGGGCCATCACACGACAGGGGCGGCAGCGGGCGTTGTCTCCTTGCTGACGTTGAGCGAGCGAGGGGTTTCGGTCGCCGTGCGCCATAAAAAGGCAGTTGCGACGACGATGGGGGGAGTTGGCGGCGAAGATGGGGTTGGTGGCGACACCCTGGCGGAAGCAGGGGGGGAGCACGACGACGACGACGACGGCTTCACCCCGCTCGCCACCTGGCTGTGGCGGTGTTGCCGTTTCGAGGAGCTATGTCAGCGCATGCCGCTTGCGTCGTCCGCGAACTGCTCCTTGGCGACCCTCAAGTGGCTCTCGGCGTGGATCGCCGCGTGCCGCCAGTCGCACCTCCAGGCAAGCATGGCCTCCCTCAGTCTTGCGCATCTTGCGCTGGTTGCCGACACCCGGTCTGCCGTCGAGGCGGTGCATCTGGGTTTATTGCGTCTGTCTCGTGGCGTCGAGGGCCTCTCACTAGGCATCGACGGGACGAAATGTCTCCTCTTTGACCGACTAGCCGCGGACCGACGCGCCGCCTCGGGGAAGGATGATGCGCTTGGCCACGTCCACGGGTGGCTAACGACGACGACGACAACGGCAGCGACGGAGGCCTCCCTGACGTCATTCGTGAAGCCCTCGTTGACACCGATCGGCGGACGGGCAGCGGTGCCTCCATCATCGCGGGTCAAGAAAGGGGCGACAGGAGGAGCGGGGACGACAACCACTTCCGCCGCGCCTTCGGACGACACCATCGCGATTCTCACTTTAGAAGAGCTCGTGGATTTGCAACGGCAATGCGAAGGCATCTCCCTCCAGCGCATCGCCGCCCTGAGAGCGGCCCTCGTGGGCCAAATATTAACGGCCGCGAACCGAATGGAGCACCGCCGCGTGGGACTAGAGGCCCAGCAGCTTGGCACAGCTCAACTGCTGCAATCGGCGACAACAGACGACGCTGCGGCACCTCCTCCTGTGCGGACGGATCCAGCGACGGTTGTGAGAGGGCATCATCATCGAGCAATGCCGGCAGTCCACCACCGCCCGTCGACGGCCGCGACCTCTGCAACACGGGTCTGCAGCACGTTCTACAGCGACGCGGCGCGCCGAAGGCAAATGTTCACCCGCATCGCCATGTTGCTTCGACGGTTTGATTTTCAGTTCTCCGACGCGGCGGTGCAGCTCGCCCTCGCCAGTCTCAAAAAGGTCGTGGCCTGGATCACCGCCGATGCGCGCGACGTCACGACCGCTGAAACGCACAACGGCGAAAGGGCGGGCGGTGACGATCCGAGCCGCATTCCGTGCTTCCGTTGTCGGGTCGTCGCAGAAGGCGGCGGCGGAATGGACGCCACCCCTCCTCCTCCTCCTCCGTTTCCTCCTGGAGGTGGCGTCTTGAGTCTCGACGTCTCCGCGGATCACTTGGACAAGGCCATCGGTCAGCTGATCGACGGCATCGTACAATCCGCGGCCCATCCGGCCCTCAGCGCTCCTCTGATCGAGGAGCCCTCGTTTCAGCGCCTCGCCGAGACCATTCTGGGGGCGCCGTCGCAAAGCGCGTTGGTGACGCTGGCTTCTTCCTCTCCTTCGTCCTCGTCGGTGCGACAGCAGAGCATCATGAACCGAGTTCGCGCTGACCCTCTCTTCGCCGCCCTTTGTGACCGGCTCAAACGGCATTTGTTCGCCGCGCGCGATGCTGCCGACGGTTGGTGTGCAGCCACGTTCCACGGGCTGGTCGCATCCAACGACCGCCTCACGGCAGTGGACGCTGCGTCGGTTCGCCTCCTCGCTCTCCGTGGAGCGTCGGAGGACGTCGCCGGTGGGTACGAGGAGGAGGATGGAAGTCGCTCCTACCATCATGAGGAGGGTGCGGCCGTCACAACGGACGCAAACCGACAACATCCACCTCGGCGCTTAGGCTTAGGGGAGTTGATTGAGTTTGCCCAGGATTGCGAGCGGCGAAGCCTGGAGGTGCCTCTGCGGAAGGCGTCGTTTCAACGTGCCGGCAGCTTTTGCGTCGACGCGGGCGACCTCGTGCGGCAACACCTCGTGCCGCCTCCCGCCCGATGCCTCCGAATCATCGCGACGGTGCTACCGCTGACGGCGCGGGAAAGCAATTTACAGCTTTCGTTGAAGCTTCAGGACGCTGTGAATGCCCTCAGGGAGCAGCCCGTGTCCGTTGAAGAGTTCGGCCTTTTGCTCGAATCGCGACGCCAGATCACCGATAGGATGGCGTCATACGAATCCGCGTACGACATCGTGAGGTCGATGTACATGACTCTCGAGAGGCACAGTGATATTGTCCAGATTTCCCCAGAGGACTACGTGGCTTATGACGAAGGCACTTCGAGTCTCATGCACGAACTTGTTTCGCTCCTCGGAAACTTTGATGACCGGAGGGACAAACTGATAGTCAAGTTTACGCACGTCTTGGAGCGGAACGTGCACGACCTCATCGCACAAGCGGAGGCGCAACTGCAGATCGCGAAACAACCAATGTTCGCCGACGACACGACAGATCCAATTCGCGCTAAAGACATATTGGGTAAATGCTGTCAGCAGCTTTCCGGTCTCAATGCGGCGGCGACCCTCGCAACTCGATACCAAGCGCAGTTTGGAGTCGACGCATCATCCACCGAGTCGATTCACTTGGCATGCGCGCACGTGAGCGAAACCTTCAAGCTGTGGCAGACGGTCGACGCGTGGATGCGGTTCACGAACGAGTTGCACTCGGCCGTGCTCCGCACCGTCGACGTCGACCAGGTGCGGCAGAAAGTGGACGCCGTCGGCCGCAGTGTGGCGTCGGCGGAGAGAATCATTGGGAGAAACGCCGTCACCCGCCACGTCGCGGACGACGTCGACACGCTGCTGCTGCAGCTGCCCCTTCTCGACGCCCTGCGCAGTCCGAGGCTGTCGCCGGAGCACGTGGATCGGATCGACGACATTCTTCGGATGCTCATTGTACACCAACACGCAAGTAGCGGTGGAAGCTTCCGTTCGCCGCGACGGCCGTCGTCTTCCTTTCTCGTCCACGACGAAGCTACGTCGTCGCCCCCCGCCAAGCGGCTGCCGGCCACCGGCCCAATCATCCAGAGCCACGACGCCATTGTTGGCCTGATCCTTGCATTGAACTTGCCCGCGGCGGATTCCGACGCCATCGTCGGCATCGCCACGTCCGCGGCTCAGGAGTTCGCCATCGATACCGAGATCAACGAGCTGTCCGCGTTGTGGATGGGCGGCGGCGGAGGTGGAAGTCGGAGTGGCATCCTCAGCAAGCCGGTCTCTTTCACGCTCGCACCTTACAAAGAGCTTCGCGATCTGGTCGGCGTCCTGGGACCGAGCATCGAGGAAGTCTGGAGCACGATCGACGAGTCAACGGTCCGAATCGCCGCCGCGTTGGGAAATCGGTCGACGAAAGGGACGTTGCAAATTCGGGCCCAACGCCTCGCCGCGGATGTTGAGGTTATCCGGCAGACGATCACGGCGTGGACCGAATTTCAGGGAAAGTGGATGCACCTGGAGGGAATCTTCGGTTTGCCGGAAATCGCGCGCCAATGGGCCACGGAAGAGAAAAATTTCCGCACCGTGGATGCCTTCTGGAAGGACTTGATGCGGAGAGCATCGGCGTCGTCGAGCGTCTATCAGATGTGCGTGCCGAACGACGCGGCGACGCTTCAGGGCCTGAGTGTCGGCGTCCGGCATTTAGACGAACTCCTCGTCGGGATCGAGCAGCGGCTGGAGGTGAAACGACGCGCGTTTCCGCGGTTTTTCTTTCTCTCCAACGAAGATGTGATCGACGTCCTTGCGCAAGTTCGGCAGCCGCATCGCATTGCGCCGCATCTGCCAAAAATGTTCGACGGGATTCATCTGTTGACGTTCCGCCGTGGCGTGGACGTCGTCGACTTGCGGTCCGCTGAGGGCGAAATTGTGACCCTCACCCGCGAGGTCAAGGCGAAGGGTGACGTGGACGTGTGGCTCGATACGCTGCAAACGCGCGTAGCCGAGACGCTGCGCCATAAACTCAAAGGATGTCTCGCGGCCTTTTTGGACGCGTTTGGCAGTTCGGACAGTAGCGCCGCCGGGGACACATCGTCCTCTTTGTTTTCGGGGCAATCCTCCTTCTCACCCCGGCACGCCGCGTCGTCCCCCACAGCGACATCATCCTCCGCGTGGGGAAGCGGCGCGTTCGTTTCGCCACGAGCCGCGGAGGCGGCGGGGGAGGCGGCAGGAGGCGGAGGCGGCGGTCTGACGTCGGCAAGTACACGTTTGACCCTGTGGCTGTTTGCCTGGCCGGCGCAGCTCGTCACGCTCGTGTACCACATGTGGACCCTCGCATCCGTCGAGGCGGCCTTTGGTGGCGCTGATGGCGGTGGCGGCGGCTTGGTGCCGCGAGACCCGAGCTACGAGATCGGTAACCCGGATGTGACGCAGCTGTTGAAGCAAAGGGCGAAGACCGCCCAGTTTTTCCTGTCCCAGTTAGCCGAAATCGTCTCCCGCGGCGGCGGTACGGCGGGAGGAGGAGGAGGCCTGTCGCTTCTCGAACGCCGCGTGTGCGCCAGCATCGTCACCGTCGGGGTGGACATGCGCGAAAAGATCGCCTCCTTCATCGAATCGAAAGTCACCTCACCGGCGGATTTCGGATGGCAAACGCTGCTGAAGCCTTGCTACGCCCGGCCCGCTGCGGTAGCATCGTCGAGCGTCGTCGCAGCAGGGACGATGGCGGCGGCCCAGCGGGCCATGGGAAGTTCGGGTGATGTGGCGTGGGAGCAGCTGTCCTTCCGCACCGAACACGGCTTCGAATACATCGGCGCCCCGACGCGTCTCGTGCAGACCAAGCTCACGGACCGCATTGTGCTCACCATCACCCTCGCGCTTCGTAATTTCATGGGCGCGGCCCCGAGCGGTCCGGCGGGAACGGGAAAGACCGAGTCCGTAAAAGACTTGGCCAAGACACTCGGCCGTGTGTGCATGGTGTTCAACTGCAGCGAGGGCCTCACGTTTCAGACGCTCGGCCGCCTCTTCAGTGGGCTGTGCCAAGTCGGCGCCTGGTGCTGCCTCGACGAATTCAACCGGACCCCAGTGGACGTGCTGTCGGTGGTGGCGAGCCAGCTGCGCGAGATTCAGACCGCACTAAGTCAGCGCCTCGACGCGTTCCCTTTCCAAGGCGCCGCGCCACCCATCGCCCTCAAATCCACCGTCGGCATTTTTGTAACGCAGAACCCAACCTACGCGGGGCGAACGGAGCTACCAGACAATCTGAAGACCCTGTTCCGGCCGGTGGCCGTCGTCGTCCCCGACCTCCTGGCCATCGCGGAGATCGTCCTGCTTTCCGAGGGCTTCGCCACGGCGCCGCAGCTATCGCACCGCATCACAGCGCTATTCGCGACGCTCGCGGAGCAGGTGAGCCAGCCTCACTACGATTTCGGCTTGCGGTCGCTCAAATCCGTGCTCCTCGAGGCCGGGCGCCTGAGACGCTTGCGGCGACCGAGCGCCCCGGTCAGCGGTGTCGTTGACACCGGGGGAGCCAGCTCGCCAAGGGCACCGTCGTCACCCACGGCAAGCGCTCCGAGCGCGACGGCGGCGGCCATGCGTCTCGTGGAGACTGAACTCCTCGTCGACGCGTGCGTCTCCTGCACGCTCCCGCGCTTGGTGAGTCGCGATCATCTCACCTTTTGGGAGGCGGTGCGGGACGCTTTTCCAACGTGGGCGAAGCAGCGGCTCGTGGAAGCTGTGGAGGCGGCAACGGCACCCGATCGAACCGACGGTGAAGACGACAGCGATGTGGCGACCTCCCCCACCGCCCCCGATCCCAACAGGGCCGTCCTGGCCGCCGCGGTCACGTGGCTGCACTTCAACGGCCGCGTGGATCCCGGCCCCGCCGAGGGGGGGGCGTGTCGCGAGTTCGAGTTTCGCCGACCGTCGGTGGTGGCGGAGCCTTCGGCGCTATTGCGCGTCAAAATGGACCAGGTCTTGTCGACGCTCCACATCCGGTTCGGCGTCATGCTCATAGGTAACAGCGGGACGGCCAAGACCACCACGCGCCGCGCCCTTCACGGCGGCATTCATCTCAACGGTACGACGGCCGTGTCGTCACTTGGCGCGGCACAGGCTAATCCACCCTTGGGCGTCATCGAGATCAACCCCAAGGCGCTCTCGTACCGGCACTTGTACGGCTACGCGCAGCCCTTGACCGGGGAGTGGCACGACGGCGTGCTGCCGTATCACATCAAGCGAGTGCTGTCTGCGCAGGAAGCACGACGCCGGCTCGGCGGGCCCGACGAACGTGAGACGCCGGAGTCGGGCGGTGGTGGTGGTCGGGGGGATGGGGCGAACACCACGGCGGGCGACGGCGAGGGACCGACCGTCCTGCGCTCGCGAAGGCCGAGCATCGTGGTGGCGGACGCCGACGCGGCCGTCTTCGCGATGCAGAAGCGGCGGCGGTCGCAGATGCTCCGCGCGGCGGTGCAAGTTCCTGGCATCCAGGAGGCGCCGGAATGCGACAACACGTGGATGGTCTTCGACGGGGCAGTGGACACGGTGTGGGTCGAGTCGCTCAACTCGGTGCTGGACGACTCCAGACTGCTGTGTTTGGACAACGGGCTGCGCTTGAAGCTGCCAGAGTCGTTCCGCTTCATATTCGAAATCACCGACCTGAAGGCCGCGTCGCCTGCCACCGTGTCCCGCTGCGGCATTGTGTATTTCGACGAGATCGACTTCGACTCGGTGGTCAACGTGTGGCTGGAGCGTAGCCATGTGCTTCGCAACACGAACATCGCGCCGGATGCAAAGGAACAACTCCGCCAATGGTTCAAAACGTACCTTGGTCGCGCACACGATTTTGTGCTGCGACACGGGTCGCCGGACCCGTTGCCCTTCGTGCGCCCCAGTTTGTTGCAGGCGTATCAGTCGACGATGGGGCTGATCGAAGGTCTGCTGAGTGACGCGGAAGCTCAAATGCCGAATGTTTTCGCGAGGCAAACGGTGATGGGCCAGGGGGGTTTATCCACGCCCGCGTCGCCGAGGGCGGCGTTGGTCTCGCCCGCGTCCCCTCGGGCAGCCGGTCGCGGTGGCGCTGGCCCGTATGATTTGCTACGAACCGTGTTCGCCGTGTCCTTGTGCTGGAGCGTCGCGGGTCACTTGCCGCCTCAAGCTCAAGAAACGTTTGACCTCTGGTTCCGCGACAACCTCGCCGATTTGTGTATTTTCCCTCCCGCCGGCCTTGTCTTCGATTACGCGGTGTCCGTTGTGGGAGGGGGGTCCAAGTGCCTCGTCAACGTTTCCGCGCTGATGTCGAGCCAACTTCCAGGGGGCAGACCTCAACCTTCGTCCTCTGTCGTTTCGAGCCCAAAGCCTATCTACGCTCTGGAGCAAGTGCCAGAGCTCGTCGCGGATGTCTTCGTGACCACCGCGGACACGTTCCGCGTGATGCACACCGCGATGATGCTGCTGAAAGTGGGACGGTCGGTGTTATTGGTTGGCGAAAGCGGCGCTGGGAAGTCGACCCTATTGCACCGCACGGTTCGTTCTCTCCTTCTTGAGAACGACGACGTGGCCGTCCATCGGGGTGGCGGCGCGACGAAAGGTGGACCTGGGGATGCGGGGGATACGTTGAGTGGCATCCGCGATCATCATGCCACCTCCTCTTCGGCGTCGCCGTGGGCCGCGAGCGCGACGCTGCGCCTCTCCTCCTCCACGACGCCGATGGGCGCGCAGGCAATGCTATCGCTCGCCATGGAGCAAGCCGTGGTCGTCACCGCAGGGGGGGGCCGCCGCCGCGACGCTCCAGGAGGAGGAGGAGGCGACACCGCGGCGACACTCAACGGAGAGGCGCCGTCGCCGGTGGGTTCCTCGTCGCACTCTCCCCACGCCATGCTGCTCCTTTGCGTGGATGATGTCAATTTGCCGAAGAAGGACCTCTATAGTGCTTTCCCGACTCACGAATGGCTTCGACAACTGCATGAGGAGGGGGGCTTCTACCACGTCGCATCTTGTCAGTTCCACCGCTGTGCCACGCACCGCGTTGGCTTCTTGGCGGCCACTGGGGCGATGGAAGCCAAGCGTTCCGGCCTAGGCGCATCGACCGCGTTCGCCGAAGCGGCACTGCCCCTGCGCTTCACTCGACTGTTTTCCGCGGTGCTCCATGTGGCCACGCCGTCCGCGGCGAGCATGACGCGGGTCATCAAAGCTGTCATTGAGCGCTTCGTCAGCCGACGGGCGGTTCCTACCCTCGCGGCGGTGTACCAGGAGGAACATCAGGGTAGCGGCGCGACGAGGCGGCGAGGGGGTCTCGAACACGACCGGCAACAGGCCGGCTTCCCACGTGATGTCGTACAGACCTGGTCAGCGCTGGCGAAAGTCCTACCAGATGCACAAATTCAGTGGGCTCGCCGGTTCCCCGCGCTGTCCACACGGCCCTTCTATCAGTTCCCTCTCCGAGACCTGATCCGGACGTGGACGAACGTATTTTGCGTCGCGACGACCGCGAACGTGACCGATGCGAAGTCCGCGGCGGGTCTGTTTGCTCACGAGACGTGCCGCACTCTAGGCGACAAGCTCGTCACGCAGGACGAGCAAGCCGATTTTTGCGACATTGTCTTCGACGGTATGCGCCGCGCGGGCGTCACGTGTCTGGGATCGTCCGCAACGGACGTTTTTGATCCGAACGCGCCCACTGTGTGGACGTATCTTCCGTCCTTCGCGAACAACAACAACAATGTCAGTAACGTATCGCCCAACATCGCACCATCGTCGTCGGCTTCTTCGCCACTGACGTCTCATGCATATGAGCACGATGACAACCTCGTAAAACTCGCGAGACTCATGCAAGACGTCCTGGACAGCGGCGGCGCAGGGCCCCGCGTCGGGGATAGTTCAAGCGGCGCCCCTCCGTCACCGGGCCCGCCGGCGTCATCGGCCACCACCGACCTCCGTCGCGTCGTCATTTTCCGTGACGTCGTGTGGCACGTGCTCCGGCTCCACCGATTGCTCATGCTTCCCTCCAGTCACGGCATGATCGTCGGTGTCCCCGGGTCAGGCCGTGCGACCGCGTTGCACCTCGCGGCGGCGCTGTGTGATGCGCACGTGGAAACGACCGATTCCGCCGTCGCGGAGGTGACGGCCGACGCGATTGGGCAGCTCTTCGTCGAGGCGTGCCTCACGGCGGCTCGCGGACGACGTGTCGCCTTCGTGCTCGGTGACAGGTGCCTCGCCGCTCCCGTTGCGCTGGAATGTATCGCGGCGTGGATGAGCCCCTCCGTCGCGGGGGACTTTACCCAACCGCCCAACGGACTCTTCTCCGACGACGACGTCGACCGGTGTGTGTCCTTGTATTCGGACCACGTGCGATCCTTGGGAGGCGCGGAAGGAGAATGGCTCACGGATTCAAACCACGCGGTCCCCCTGGGTGCGATGACGTCCCGCGAAGGAGCTGAGGAGTCAGTGGCCGACACCGCCGCCGCGCAAGCGGTTCGCGTGCGCCGCGCGATTTTTCGAGCCTTCGTCGCCTCGGCTCGACGACGACTGCACGTCATGGTCATCGCGAACCCTTCCAACGGTGTCGTCCGCGCGCGACTGTTTGACGTGCCGGCCTTAGTGCTGAGCTGCACCACCCTGATCGTTCCGCCCTGGTCCACGCCGTCCCTGGAGATCGTGGCCCACCGCTTTTTTTCAGACGCCGGGATTCTAGGCCTCTTGGAGGGCGACCCGTTGACATCGGCGGCCGCGGCTTCCTCGTCTCCGAGAACCAGCGGCGAAAGCGGAGCCATCTTGGCGAGCGCCGCCGTCGCGATGCATCATCTAGCTTTAGAGTGCGCGTTGCGCTCAGCCTCCTCCTCTGCCGCCTTCAAAGTGGTGATCCCCGCAAGCCGCTTCATCGAGTATTTGCATGGCTTTTGCGCCATGGCAAAAGCCCGCCGTCAACAGCTGATCCAAACGCGCGATGCGTCGCAGCGAGGCATCGGAAAGATGGCTCAGGCCCGCGAGCAGGTTCGCGTGATGGAGCAGGCCATCGTTGAAATGGAACCCATCCTGGCGGATAAGGAGGCCAAGTTGGGCGTCCTCATGATCGACGTCACGGCGCGAACGAAAATCGCCACCGAGGTTGCCAATATCGTGCAAGGGCAGAAGGCCATCGCCACTGAGGAGGCACGCATCGCCGCGGTCCTCAAAGAAGATGCGCAGTCGGAGCTCGACAAGGCCATGCCCGAGCTGCTCGCGGCGCAAGAGGCCCTCCGAGCCCTTGATAAGCAAGACATCGACGAGATTCGCAAATACGCCGTTCCCTCCAAAGCCGTGATGATGACGCTGGAGGCCGTCCTCACACTTCTGAAAGAGAAAAAAGCCGCTGACTGGGCTGTCGCCAAAACCGTGATTGGCCACGCAAAGTTTCGCGACCGGCTGTTCCAGCTGCGAGTCGAAGATTTGGACGATCTGGCCGTCGCGCGTCTGCAGCGATTCGTGCTGGATCCCGAGTTTGTGCCTGAGAAGGTTGGCATCACAGGAAGTGGCGCTTGCCGTTCCCTCTGCATGTGGGTGCTCGCCATGGAGAAGTTCTATCACGTCAACAAGCGAATCGAGCCGAAGAAGCGACACCGCGACGCCGCCGACAAAGCCGCCAAGCTCGCCGCCGCAAGTCTGCGCGAAGCCGAAGGTAAGTTACGCACCGCGGAAGAGCAGCTCGCGCACCACAAAGCGCTGGTTAAGGCAGCCACAGACGACATGCAGGTGATACGGGGCGAGATCGAACGCAGCAAGCGGCGCCTCGTCGCGGCAAGAACGCTCGTGACGTGTCTGCACGAAGAAACGGCGCGCTGGCAAGAGACGGTGGCGCGTAGTAACGAAGAACTGTCCTCGCTGGCGGGGACTCTGTTGGTCGCCGCGGCGATCGTGACCTACGGCGGCCCCTTTGCGTCCTCGCAGCGAGCGGAACTTCGCAAAAGCATTCTTGACTGCGCGACATTGCGGTTCCGATTGGATGTCAGTCGCTCCGCCGTAGGGTTGCCCCCTCCGCCTCGCGAACCCGAGAGCACCGAGGGAGGCGCGCCGCCAGCGGCGAAAGAAGCTGCCGTGAAAGCCGTCGTCGGAGCCGCGGCGACGTTCGACGTCGCGGAGGTGCTCTGCGATCGGGTCACGCTTCGCGACTGGCAACTGAAAGGGCTCCCCAACGATGCGACGTCCATCGACAATGCCATCATCATTCAACGGTTGTTCGGAGACAATCGGCAATGGCCGCTCATCGTGGACCCCGAAGGTCAAGCCGTCCGTTGGCTCCAGCAGCACAACGCCTCCCCGCAGCCGGGATCGCACCGGCGAAACGTTTGCTTACTGCGCCAAGGGGACGCCAACTTCATGTTGAAGCTGCGTGCGGCCGTCTCCAGCGGCGACCTGTGCATTCTTTGCGACGTCAATGAGGACCAGCTCGATTTCCGCTTGACGCCACTGCTCCGCCGACGAACCTTCGTGTCGGGCGGGAGGGTGGCCATTCGCCTGCGGCAAGACACTCATCAACGGGGGGGCAATGCGTCGGCCAATGCGTCGGCGGCATCCACCGTGATCGTGCCATATGACGGTAATTTCCGCCTCGTGCTTGTGACCGCGGTGCCCAAGCCCCGGTTCAGCGCCGACGTCTTCGCGACCACCACCGTCGTCAACTTTGCGGTTTCCCGTGAGTCGCTTTTCGAACAAATTCTCAGCGATGTTGTGTCCATTGAACGGGCCGACTTGGAAAAGGCGATGACGGACAACGCGCGTTCGTCTGCCGAGGCGAAAAAGCAACTCGCGGATGTCGAGACGCGCCTGCTGTCCTTGTTGGACCAGACCACCGCCGTGGCGCCCCCCTCCACCGCCCATCCCGCTTCGGTGGTGATGGCTGGCGGAGGGACGTCGGCGGCGATGACGGCGGCAGCACCGGGCAACATTTTGGACAACGAGCCGCTCATTCACGAGCTGCAACGTGCCGGGACGCTCGCCGCCGATCTGAAAGTTGCGTCGGCCGAGTTCGACCGCCGCCGAGACGTGATCGTCGCTGCCCGGTCGCACTACGCCCCACTTGCAGGACGCATCACGACCCTCTACTGTACGGCTCTTCGGCTCACCCGACTTGATCGCGCGTACCACATCACATTAGACTTTGCGTGCAGGTGGTACCGGCAAGTGCTTCTCGCAAACGCGGGTCGTCAGCGGCAGCTTCGAGTCGCTGCCGAGGCAGCAGATGAACTCACCGACCCATCCGCTGCGCCTCAGCCGGGCAACCGTCAGTCAGTCGATGTTGGTGCAAACGACGCGTCGTGGGTGAGCGTTGAAGACGACGATGCCGTCGCCCTTCACGTTTCCCGGATGAGCGAGGCCGTCACGCAAGTCTTTTTTGACGAATTGGGTCGTTTTTTGTGGTCGTCGCATCAGCTCGTTTTCGCCGTCGCGGCGCTTCTCGATCACTTTCGCAACCGGACTGCCACCGCGGTGAATGTGCCGCCGGGTTTGGTCGAGGCGTTGGTCGACGACCATTCGCCCAGTGAGGGTCCACCTCTCCGCGAGGACGACGAAGAAGGGGGGGGAGGGCAGGTCGTGGTCGCGAAAGACAGCGCACTCGACGACCACGAGGTGCGCACCGCGTCCGTTCCGACGTCAACGACACTGCTGGGTGAGAGGATGAATGCGCTTCAACGGGGATTCCCGTCACCGCCCGCAGGGTCGCACGTGTGGGGACTCACCTCGGCAGCGTGGAAGCGCCTCTCACGGCTCGAGGCGCTTGGCGCGGTTCCGACTGCCCTCCCGGCAGTCGCCGGTGCGGAAACGGCGTCCTTTCAAGGCTTGCTGCGCAGTCTGACGTTGGAAACGCGGCTCTGGAAGGACTGGGTCAGTGCGGTCATCACAGCCCTCGCCGACGCGAGAGGGGGGGGCTCGGCACGTTCAGCAACGCTGCCGACGCATCCGATGCGGGTAGCTCGCACCGGCCACAACAAGGACGGCGACGCCTCGCGTCGTCGGGATGATGTTGCGGTGAATATCGTCGCCGCCGTGGAAGGGGCTGTGCTCGTGCGCATTCTCGCCCCGGAGCGGTACGCCGCGACGCTTGCCGCGCTCGTGGGATCCGTATTCAGCGTGCCCATGGTGACCGCGCCCGTGGCGCAGCGTCTGAAAGCCGCACTTGAGGGTTGGCAAACCATCAATGACGACGACACTTCAGCATCTGCCCCGGACAGTGTGCCCCTCCACACCGCCGGCGGCCCGAGCGGCATGCGCAGCAGCGCCTTGTCACCGTCACCGTCCACAACGGAGCATCATTTCAATCACGACGTCGGAGGCAGTACCACCGGAGTGCGACGTGCTGCTGCCACCGCCGCGTCCCGTCCTCCTCGGCCTGCCTACGTGCACCCACCCGTGCTGCTCCTCCTGCCGAAGTGCGTCGACCTCACGGATGACATTGTGCGACTCAGTCAGCAACTGCGAAGCGGATTCTTTCAAACAACGACCCAAGCTGGCGGGACGGGGGCTTCGACGGGATCTTCGGCGACAGAGCTTGAGCCCTCCAGTGTGACAAACGACACCGGGAGAGGCCGACAGGCGCGAAGGGTCCCTTCAAACGCCCACGCCCAGCATCCCGTTCACCGTGACTTGATCCTCGTGTCACTGGGCCAAGGCCAGGAATCCGTGGCGCAAGCCGCGGTGGCACGAGGCATGGCCGAAGGGTCCTGGGTGTTGCTGCAAAATTTGCATTTAGCCGAGCATTTCACACGGGGTCCTTTGCTCGAGTGGGTCAATAGGCTGCGCGAATGGCAACAGCCATCGGCGGCAGCGGCATCAGCGTCATCTCACGGCACCGTGGTCGTCGCGGCATCCCACGGCGACGGCCTCGGAGACGGGGGTGCTGGGGATGAAGGACTCGCGGCCGCCGCTCCCCAGCTCATTTCTTGGGCCTCCCCGCCCCATCCGGCCTTCCGCCTAATCCTCTCCACTCACGCGGCGTGCCCCTTCTTGCCCCTCGGCCTGATTCAAGGGGCTATGAAGGTCGCCGCGGAGCCGCCCCAAGGGGTGGCCTCCAGCCTTGCGGCCGCGCTCAACGCGGCGAAGGATGCGACGCTGCAGCAGTACCGCGCTTTGGCAGTGTCCGCCGCGGCGAGAATCGCGGGGGCCGCCCAGAGCAGCACCCTCGAGCTGGCCAACGCCGCCGTCGAGGACGCCTCAGCCACCCAGCAAGGCGCGCCGCCCGCGTCGACCGCATGGCTCCAGGACCTATCGACTGGGGTGCACCGAGCGCTCTACGCCGTGGCGTTTTTCCATGGCGTCCTCGTCGAACGCAAGCGGTTCGGCGTCTTGGCGTTCAACGATGAATACGGCTTTAATGACGCGGACGCGAAGCTGGCCGTGCACATGACGTCGCTTCTTGGCTATTCGTCACCACCGCCCGCGACGATGATGCTGCAAAAGGGAAGTTCCAGCGGCGGTCTCAGGGCCGCGGCGTCGCTCAATGCCACGAGTTCGTCCGGCGGCACGGGAGGGTGGGGCACCCAGCTGCCTTTCGCGGCCCTCCGCGTCGTGATCGCGGAGCTCATCTACGGTGGTCGCGTGTCCGATGCGCGAGATCAGGAGGTCGTCGACGCATTGTTTCGTCATTTTGTTTCGAAGGAATCCTGGCCCGTCCTCTATGGGAGCAGCCATCACCACCGGGCGACTGGCGGGGCGGCGTCGACGGCCGTATTCCCGAGTGGCAGTGCCGTTCTGGCGCCCGCGCTCTTGACCGCTGCGGACTCAATTGACACATGGACGCAGCACGCGAGGAAATTCATCCCAGAGCCGGAACCCGCCGAGGTGTTCGGCATGCGACCGGCCGCCGTCGCCTGGCAGCATATGTCCTTGTTGAGTACCTTGCTATCGGACGTCGCCGCCGTTGCTGGTGAGGGCCGAGTGGCTGACGGTCGTCACGCAGGCGGCAGTAGTGCGCGGCATCACTTTGTGGACTTGGACAACGACCCTTTTGGCGACCATCAGAAAACGGCTGGGGACGCCGCGGTGGCGCTGGCGCTCGTGCAGCAGGTGGCAGCGGCCCTTCCCGTGGCCTTCAGCCTCTCTGGTGGCCTGAACGACTGGGAGGACGACGACATTACCAGCATGAGCCCACCAGCGTCGGCTATCATCCCTGTGAATGTCGACTTGGCCTTGTCCCTGCGTCGACGCCGGTCGTCGTTGACGCTCCCCCCATCTTCGGTCCCGCCCGTGATGGTCGCCTCACCGCCACCGCCACCGACGGCCGGCATGAGGAAAACGGCTCAACCACCTTCCTCCTCCTTACCACCTATCTCCGACGCGACGCAGGTATCGCTCCACTCAGAAATCAACTTGCTGAACCGCACGATCATGTGCGTCAAACGGAGCACGGCCTCCGTCGAAGAGTCCCTCCGAGGTGCCGCGGCCATGACCAGCGAGCTCGAAGACATCGTCGAGTGCATCAACAATGGCCGCGTCCCCCCCACGTGGGCCCTCTACTTGTCGGGCAAACCCTTGGCCGCTTGGCTCAGCGATCTCCGGAAACGTGTGGACTTCTTCCGTGCCTGGATGCGCATGCCGCCAGTCAGGCCGGTGGATCCGCTGCAGCACGTCCTCACCGCCTCATCGCAAGATACGACCCGCAACTCCGCATCCGGGGGGGTCCGACAGCCCCCTCGCCTGCCTGTGGTGATCCTCGGCTACTTCGCCAGTCCTCAGGGGTTTCTTGCCAGTTTGAAACTCAACCACGTCCGCATGCATAATCACCATGTCACTTGCGCCGCGGTCAGTGCCGCCTCAATGATGTCGGTTGGGACGACAAAAAAAACACCCAATGCGGGGGCGATGCCCTCCACGTCGTCTGCCTCTGGGATTGACCTCTCTCATGTCGCCCTCGAGTGGACGTGCGGCCACGCGTCGGAGGCGTCCCTACATGCCCTCGGGGATGAGTTACTGCCGACCCGGGCGGTGATTGCCGGCCTCTTTGCCGAAGGCTTCGCGCTCGACATCAATCCGTCGGATGGTGCAGCAGCGATGGTGGACCTGCCGCTCGTCGCAAGCGGCCACCGCCCAGACCCCCTCATCGCATCCTCCGCTGTGCCATTTGGCCGATCGCTGCCTCCTTTTCTCGTCACGGTGGAGATGGCGGCTCAAAGTCGACGGCGCGGCACCCACGCACTTCCAGTTTACGTCACCGGGCAGCGGCGTAACGTCTCCGCGCCAGCCGGTGCCGTGGCGACCTATCCTCCAAATTACGTGGGACGCATTGATATTCCTTCAACCAAGGGTTCGGATTACTGGACGTTGGCAGGCGCGGCCGTTGTTTTGACCGCACCGTGAGAACAACTCGCTTTCACCTCTCCTCCTCGGATTAGTAGAATCGTTTCGTAGAGCACAACAAAAGTCAACTGTGATTTGATTGTGTTTTGCGAAATTTTTTGACTCATTGTTGAACATGTACTTTTTATGAATATTTTTTGCTGTGACTGACACAATTTCGTTATTTTGAAGACGACGTCGTGAAGTTGTGTGAACGAATGAGCAGCTTGACGTCGGCGGACATCACCGCGATTGTGTTCGCGGTCGTCGTCGTGATGGTCATCACCGTGGCGGTGGTCGTGTGCTGCGCGAAGAAAAAATGGAACCATTGGCGCAAGCAGCGGGTTGCGGAGCGATACCGCGTCCACCGTCGCATCTGCGGTGGGGACGACGACGGCGTGGAGGGAGGCATGGATCGCGTCGCAGTGGGCCGTGGAGGAGGGGCATCCAAACGGGTTCTCTTCCATGAACGCGGTGGAGGAGAAGGCATGACGTCGCCCGCGGTGGCTCTGCGCGCTGAGGATGACCACATGTCGCCGCTGCGTCGACAATATGTGCGCACGCTGTGGCATCACGTATTCCTAGGCGGGGCGGAGGACATCCAAGAAGGTGGAGCGACGAAACGTCGTGACCCGCTGGCGAATTGGAGGGACACGCCAACCACCAACACCGATGCCGGCCGTCTGTTAGCGCCTTATTTTGAAATGGCGACGTTACCAACCGCCTTCGCGATGGAACTGTTGGGACTCAAAGTGAAAGCCATTTCTAAAATTGTCGAGATGCAGCGTAAGGCTGCGGCGAATCCCTCGGCAGTCGTCACTTCAAAGAGCACGCCGCCAATGCCCGGATCCTCAGCGCCTTCCGCCGTCGTCCATCAGGGGTTGCTGTCTTTGTCGCCCGATGTTTGCTCTCCACCCGTGGGGCTGCGGCCTGCAGGAGCGATGCTCGTTGCCGATCATTTGGCCTTCTCGAATGAGACGTCCTCCTCCTCGTCGTCTAGTCCCGCCGTGGCGACATGGGACGAGAAGCGGTGCATGCTGGACGTCACCGCCTCCTCCTGGGTCGTGCGAGCCACTCGGCGCGACTTCGTCAATGATTTTCTGCTTCCACAGCGCCGTCAATTGACGGCGCGGTATTGTGAGATGGCCATGCAACACGTGGTGAGTTGGAGCCGCGTCGCCGATTCATTTCGCATGTCGAGGCGGACAGGAAACTCTCCCAACACAACGCACAGCAACGACGACGAGGACGAATTCGGCGACGACAATTTCACCGCACGGAGTGGCAACGGCAATGTGATGGGGCGACGACGAGGCCCCCCACTGTTCGAGGCCGATGGGGTTGCCGCGTTGAGTTTCCACGTCGACGGCGGTCACGCCGCGTTGTGGTGTGTCGGCTATTTGCCACAGGGCGACGTTGTGCGCTGCGAATGCGCCGTGCTTTTCTCGCTCGAACGATACCTGTTGACACTTGCGAGTCGCGAATGGGTCGACGCGTTGGAGCAAACGTGCCGACACAGCGTCGGCAGCAGCGCGGCGGCAGTTCCTCCCGCAGTTGCTGCGGCGCTTGCCGAAGGTCGTCGACGCTTGCTCGCCGACACGGAAAGCATTGTGACTCAGTCCATGACGCGATTGCTCGAACGAGACTCCGGTCACTTGCTCGCGGCGTTGCAATCCGTCGCTCAAGGAGCGACGTCGCCGGTGGCCCCCAGCGTCAAGCAGCTTCACACGCTCCCACTGCCTATGCCAAGGTTCGCGACGTCACGGTTGTCCTCGACCGCGGCATTGGCTCTTGGCCGCCCGCCACCGCACACGGACGATGGACGTCGACACGACGATGTGGCAGCGGGCTTGTCTTCCGGGGACGAAGCCGCCGCTTCGGTCGTCCAGCTGCACCAAGCCGCCATCCGCCTGATGATGCTTCCGCGCGCTGCCACCTGCTTTCATCTGGGGGCGGCAGCACCCGGCGCGGGCAGCCAAATGTCCCCTGGGAAAGAATGGGTCCGGTGCAGAAAACGTGTGCCCCATAGGCTTGCAACTACTACTGTGGACAACCTCCTCGTGCCGCACCGCGTCGCTGTTGAATTCGATGCGTCGAGGTAAATTGGGGGGGGGGGGGGGGGGGGGGGGGGGGGGGGGGGGGGGGGGGGGG
>ERZ1292630.1749-Hain-H41-02um-R3-1749-length-20845-cov-7_pt1 | contig 20845 bp, 18 predicted proteins | sample MGYA00564408_ERZ1292630 | MGnify/ENA primary metagenome ERZ1292630 (study PRJEB36523, sample SAMEA6512641) | groundwater metagenome | collected 2019-01-08 | study: AquaDiva: Metagenomics assemblies of 32 groundwater samples
CCCGCGCCGCGGGCCGGTCTTCGTCTGCTCCGACTTCGCGAAGCAGATCGCCGACAGCGAGAAGGGGCGCCGGGCGCCGGGCGTGCGCGTCGGAAATCTCGACGCGCGCCGCGACTTCACCGACGTGCGGGACGTCGTCCGCGGCTACTGGCTGGCCCTGGAGAAGGGAGTGGCGGGCGAGGAGTACAACCTCTGCTCGGGCAAGGCCTGGGTCATCAAGGACATGCTCGACTATCTCCTCGGCCTCTCCACGGCGAAGATCAAGATCGAGGTCGATCCGACGCGGCTTCGCCCCTCGGACGTGCCGGTGCTCCTCGGCGATGCCTCCAAGTTCAAGAAGGCGACCGGCTGGGAGCCGACGATTCCGTTCGAGCAGACACTTCGAGATATGCTCGCCTACTGGCGCGAGCGGTAGCCGTTGCGCCTCTTCGTGACGGGGGTGGCCGGCTTCGTCGGCCGTCACCTCCTGGGGTCCTGGGGGCCGGGCGCCGAATTTCACGGCGCCGACCACGCCCCGCTGCAGTCGCTGCAGGAGGCCGAGTCGCTCCGCGGGCGGCTCGCGTCCTACCGGGCGCTCGACATCACCGATGCCGGCGCGCTCTCGGCGGCCGTGCGGGAGCTACGTCCCGACGCGGTGGTTCACCTGGCGGCGCAGTCTTCGGGCGCGGAGTCTCTCCTTCACCCGGTCGAGACCTACCGGGTGAACGCGCTCGGATCGCTTTTTCTGTTGGAGGCGGTGCGGGCGGGAGCGCCCGAGGCGACGTTGCTCCTGGTCGGCTCGGCCGACGCCTACGGCTCGGGGACGGCCGGCACCCTCATTCGCGAGGACGCACCCCTGAGGCCGCGAAATCCCTACGGACTCAGCAAGGCGGCCCAGGACGCGCTCGGCGATCTCTACGCCGCCACGTACCAGGTCCGCGTCATCCGGACGCGCACCTTTTCCCACACCGGGCCCGGGCAGCGGCCCCGGTTCGCGCTCGCCGCGTTCGCGGAGCAGATCGCCCGCGTGGACGCGGGGCTTCAGCCGCCCGAGATCAGCGTCGGCAACCTGGACGCGGTGCGAGACTACGGCGATGTCCGCGACGCTGTCGCGGCGTATCGCGCGCTGGTGGAGCGCGGGGAGCCGGGGGAGGCCTATAATGTCTGCACGGGGGTCGGGCACCGCTTGCGCGACCTCCTCGACCAGCTTCTGGCCATCGCGGGCGTCCGCGCGACCGTCGTCTCCGATCCGTCGCTCGTTCGATCGCGCGACGTCGATAACGTGGTGGGAGACCCCACCAAGATCCGCGCGCGGACGGGATGGACGCCGCGCGTTCCATTGGAGCGCACCCTGACCGATCTCTATCGGGACGCCCGAGCGCGCGTGCGCCGCGAATCCGGGCGCTGAGGAACCTATGCGAATTGTCGTGGTGGGTACAGGCTTCGTCGGACTCGTCACCGGAGCGGGCTTTGCCGACTTCGGGAACGATGTCCTCTGCGTCGACATCGATCCCGAGAAGATCGCGAAGCTGGAGGGGGGCGAGATCCCGTTCTACGAGCCGGGGCTTCAAGACCTGGTGGCCCGAAACGTCCGAGAGCGCCGGCTTCGCTTCGGGACATCGCTCGCCGAGGCGACCGCGTGGGGCGAGACCATCTTCCTCTGCGTGGGAACGCCGTCGGGCCCCCGCGGGGAAGCCGACCTGAGCCAGGTGTTCGGCGCGGCCAGGACGATCGCCAAAGCCATGACCAATCACCGGCTCATCGTGCAGAAGAGCACCGTGCCGGTCGGAACGAACGAGAAGCTTCGCGACTTCATCGCGAAGCACGCGAAGCGTCGCGCGCGGTTCGACGTGGCGTCGAATCCGGAGTTCCTCCGAGAGGGGACGGCCGTCGACAATTTCATGCGTCCCGACCGGATCGTCATCGGGGTCGACACGCTTAAGGCGCGGACGATTCTACGCGATCTCTACCGCCCGCTCTATCTCATCGAGACGCCGGTGGTGGTCACGGACGTTCGCACGGCCGAACTGATCAAGTACGCGTCGAACGCCTTTCTGGCGACGAAGATCTCCTTCATCAACGAGATGGCGAATCTGGCCGATGCGCTCGGAGCCAACGTCCACGACGTGGCAAAGACGATGGGGCTGGACCGGCGGATCGGGCCGAAGTTCCTCCATCCAGGTCCCGGCTACGGAGGCTCGTGCCTGCCCAAGGACACGTTGGCGCTCCGGCACTTCGCCGCCGAGGCGGGCGTGCCGCTGCGAATCGTGAGCGCGTCCATCGAGGCGAACGACGCCCAGCTCGACGTGGCGGTGGGGAAGATTGACTCGATGCTGAAGGGGCGCGGCCGCAGAACGGTCGCCATCCTCGGCCTCTCCTTCAAGCCCGATACCGACGACATGCGCGCGGCGCCGTCGCTCGGGATCATCAAGGCGCTCCGCAAGCGAAAGGCCGACATCCGGGTCTACGACCCCGTGGTGCGCGCCGCCACGCCGGGGGCGCCGAAGGACGTCGTCTACGCCACCAGCGCCTACGACGCCGCGAAGGGCGCCGACGTCCTCGCCATCGTCACCGAGTGGAACGAATTCCGGCGGCTCAACCTCACGCGCATCCGCCGCGCGATGCGCCGCCGCGCCATCGTCGATCTGCGGAACGTCTACGAACCGGAGGCTGTTCGCCGCCTGGGGTTCGCCTACCTCTCGATCGGGAGGCCGGAGTGAAGCTGATCCACGGCGTCACCGTGAAACCGCTCCGGTTGATTCCGGACGAGCGCGGCTATCTGATGGAAATGCTCCGCAGCGACGACCCCTTCTTCAAGAAGTTCGGGCAGTGCTACGTCTCGGTCGCCTATCCGGGCGTGGTGAAGGGGTGGCACTACCACAAGAAACAGACCGACCACTTCGTGATCGCGAAGGGAATGATGAAGGTCGTTCTCTACGACGAACGCGACGATTCGCCGACCAAGGGCGAGATCAACGAGTTCTTCATGGGAGAAAAGAATCCGATCCTCGTCGTGATTCCGAACGGAGTCTGGCACGGCATGAAGTGCATCGGCACGGAGCCGGCCATGCTGGTCAACACGCCGACCGAGACCTACAACTACGCCGATCCCGACGAGGTGAGGGCCGATCCCCACAAGAGCCACATTCCCTACGACTGGTCCCGGAAGGACGGTTAGAAAGAGCATGGCGAAAGGCCTCGATCTCTCCCGCGCGCGCATCCTGGTCACCGGGGGCGCCGGCTTCATCGGGTCGAACTTCGTGCATCACCTGCGCCGCGTGGCGCCGCGGGCCGGCATCACGGTGCTCGACAAGCTGACCTACGCGGGGAATCTCGCCAATCTGGAAACCGTGCGGAACGACCCCGGCTACCTCTTCGTGAAGGGCGACATCTGCGACGACGCGGCGGTGAAAGAGGCCATGGCGGGCTGCGACGTCGTCGTGAACTTCGCGGCCGAGACGCACGTCGATCGCTCCATCGAGAGCCCGAAGGACTTCATTCTCACCGATACGGTCGGCGTCTACGTCCTCCTGGAGGAGGTGCGGCGAACCGGGGTGAAGCGCTTCGTGCAAGTCTCCACGGACGAGGTCTACGGCGAGATCCTCTCCGGCGAGGCGACGGAGGAGTCGCCGCTCCTGGCGCGGAATCCCTACTCCGCCTCCAAGATCGGCGGCGACCGGCTGGCCTACGCCTACTTCGCCACCTACGGAACACCGACCATCGTCACGCGCTGCAGCAACAACTACGGCCCGTACCAATTCCCGGAGAAGTTGATCCCGCTCTTCGTCACGAACGCGCTGGAGGGGAAGCAGCTCCCGGTCTACGGCACCGGCACGAACGTGCGCGACTGGATCCATGTCGAGGACCATTGCCGCGCGCTCGTCGCGCTCCTCCAGGCGGACGACGTGGAGGGGGGCACCTTCAACATCGCGGGCGGGAATGAACGATCGGTGCTCCAGATCGCCGCGGCCATCCTCGAGCATCTGAAGAAGCCGGCCTCGCTGCTGAACCACGTGAAGGACCGCCCCGGCCACGACCGCCGCTACGCCATCGACGCCTCGCGCCTCGCGAAGGCCACGGGCTTCCGCCCGGCGACCGCGTTCGAGAAGGGGCTCGCCGACACCATCGACTGGTACGTCTCCCACCGCGACTGGTGGGAGCCGATCCGCTCCGGCGAATTCCGCCACTACTACGAACGGACCTACGGGTCCCGCTAGCGCCCCTCCGTGCAGAGGCTCGTCCGATCCACCGCGATCCTCGGCCTCGGCTCGATAGCCGCGGTCATTGCGGCGATATTCCGCGCGAAGATCCTCGCCTCCTGGCTCGGCCCCGAGGGGACCGGGCTCCTGGCGCAGCTCTCCACGCTGACGGCGGTCCTGGCGCCGCTGGCCACGCTCGGCATCGGGAGCGGGCTCATCACGCTGATCGCCGAGGCGCGCTCGCGGAACGACGTCGAGCGGATCCGCCGCGTGGAAGCGGCGGGACGAACGATCGCCTGGGGTCTGGGCGGTGCGTTGGCGCTCGGCGCGATCGTCCTCTCGCCCTGGCTCGCGTCGGCGATCTACCGCGATTCCTCCTTCGCCTGGGCCGTGGCGCTCGGCGCCGCGTCGGTGCCCTTCTCCGCGGTGGCGTCGGTCCGGGTCTCGATGCTCCAGGGGCACGAGGCGGTCCGCGCGAACGCGATCCTCAACACCACGATCGCGTTCGTCGGAATCGCGACGATCGTTCCCCTGGCCTATTTCTTCGGCGTTCGCGGCGCGGTGGCGCAGCTGGTGGTCATCACGGCGGTCTGGGCCTGGTGGGCGGGTCGCCTCCTGGCGCCACATACCGCCCCGGGGCCGCGACCGTGGGGCGTCGACCGCTCCCTCTGGCGCCCGCTCCTCCGCTACGGTAGCGCGGCGCTCCTGGTGGGACTCTCCTCCACACTGGCGCTTCTCGTCCTCCGTTCCATGCTGGTCGCGCGGCTCGGTCTGGCGCAGAACGGCATCTACCAGGTCTGCCTCGGCGTCTCCGGGATGGTGATGCCGCTCGTCCTGAGTTCGATCACGGCCACGGTGTGGCCCGAGATCGCGGCGAAGGCGCGCGACGAGGACGCGGCCGAGCCGATGCGGAGCGCGGTGCGGCTCGGCTTTCTCCTCACCACCGCCATCCTCTCCGGGCTCCTGATCGGCGCGCCGGTCTGGGTGCCGCTCTTCTACTCGGGAAAGTTCATTCCGGCGCTCGATCTCCTGCCGATCCAGTTCCTCGGCGATTATTTCCGCTGCGCCGCCTGGATGTTCGGCATCTGGCTGGTGCCGCGGGAGCGGCTCAAGCCGTGGGTCCTCTTCGAACTGGTCTACGGCGCCTCGCTGCTCGCTGCCTTCGTGCTCCTGGTGCCGCGCCTGGGGCTGAAGAGCGTCGTGGTGGCCTACGTCATCGCGCACGTCACGCACGCGGTGCTCCACTACTGGCTGGCGCGGCGGCGCGTCAACTTCCGCCTGGGACCCGCGAACCGGCGGCTCTTGCTCGGGTCGTTCGCGCTGATGGCGGGACTCGCCGCCTGGTCCCCGCGGACGCTCCCGGAGATGGGGCTCGGCATGGTGGCGTGGGTCGGCTGGGTGCTCCTGGTCGTGAGGCCGCATGAGTGGCAGGGTGTGCTGCGGCGCGCGCGGCGATTCCTGCCGGGTGCCTAGCCTGAAGGGGCGGCTCTCACGGGCCTTTATTCCCCAGCCCGACCGTGGCATCATGGAATGCTTGAACCACATGCGAAATCGTTCGTTCCAGGCGAGGTGCACCCTTGCCACTGCCCTCTGGCTGGGGCTTTTCGCGCTCTCCGGCTCGGTCCGAGTCTCGGAGGCGTGGGCCGCCGCGACGGGATCGCTCGCCGACCCAGGCGGCTCCGCGGCCGCGGCCAGTCAGGCCACGACCGCTCCGGGCGAGGCGCCTGCCTTCGCGGGACGCGTCGACCCTGACACATACCGGGTTGGCCCGGGTGACGAGTTCGCCTTCCGCTCCTCCGATCTCCTCGATCCGAAAATCCTCCGCGTCGGTCCGACGGGGGACCTCCTTCTTCCCGACGCGGGCCCGCTGGCGGTCGCCGGGCTCACGCTTCGGGAAATGGAAGCGAACGCCCGCGAGGCGCTCCGTCCCTTCGTTCGCGGAAAGGGATTCGTCCTCGCCCTCCATCGGCCGCGCCGATTCCGCGCCGTCGTGGTCGGCGACGTGGAGCATCCCGGGGCTGTGCTGCTCCAGGCACCGGTCCGCGCCTCGGAGGCCATCGCGGCGGCCGGCGGCATCACCTGGCAGGGGGCGCGGCGCGGAATCGTCATTCGGCGCGGCGCCGATTCGCTCTGGGCTGATTTGGTTCGCTACGAGCGAACCGGCGACATGGAGGCGAATCCGCTCGTATTCGAGACCGACGTGATCGTCGTCCCCACGGGTGACCGGAGGATCGAGGTGCTCGGCGCGGTGGCGCATCCCGGTTGGTACGACCTGGCGCCCGGAGATCGAGCCGGAACGCTCCTGACGGTAGCCGGCGGCGTCATGGAGCGCGCGGCGGCCGATCGAATTACCCTGAGCCGCGAAACGGTCCCCGGGACGCGGGAAGAGTTCGCGATCCGCGGCATGGTCGCGGGGGAAGCGGCGAGTTCCGATACGGACGCCACGCTCCTTCAACCCGGAGATCGCCTCTTTGTCCCCGAGCGCTCCCACTGGCGCGACGGAGCGCGCGTGGAAATCGAGGGAGAGGTCGCCCTTCCGGGTCCCTATTCGATTTCCGACGGCGCCGAACCGCTCGGCGCGCTGCTGGCGCGTGCCGGCGGATTCACGGCATGGGCCGACAGTTCCGCGCTCCGGATCGAGCGTGCTTCAGACGCCGCGGTCCGCGACTCCGCCTTCCTTCGTCTGGCGCGCGAACAGGAGGGGCTCGTCACCGACGGCGAGCGCGACTACCTGGTAGCCCTGACGCGCGAGCGCCGCGCCATCAGTCTCACCGCCTCCGCCTGGACCACGCCGGGGCGGGCCTGGAGCGACATTCCCCTCCTGGATGGCGATCGGATCGTGGTGCCGCGGCGCTCGCTTACCGTGATGGTCCAGGGGGAGGTGCGGGCCCCGGGTCATGTGCCGTTCCAGCCAGGTGGGAATATTGGCGAATACATCGCCGCCGCGGGCGGATTCACGGGGAGCGCCAACAAGGGGCGCGTCCGGGTGACGCTGGCGGCGACAGGACGACCGGTCGGCGGCAACGACGTGGGGACGCTTCACGCGGGCGACATCGTCTGGGTCCCCGCGCGGGCGCCGCGGAGTTTCTGGGGCACCCTGCGCGACGTGCTCACCACGGCGGCGCAGGTCGCGACAATCTACCTCGTCATCGATCAGGCGACGAAGTGATCTAGAGCGCCGGCGAGGAGGGAGCGGGGGGCGCCGGCGTCTCGTAGACCCGGGCGCGGCCACGCGCCAGCGAGAAGAGAAGGATCGGCGGAACCACGAGCACCGCGGGAAACTTCCGCGGATCGAACCGCCACTTCGCCCAGAGCAAGAGCGTCAAGAGCGCGGCGACGGCGACGAACCACGAGGCCACGCCCGGCTCCCCGATCGCCGCGGCCGCCCCGGCCGCCAGGAGCGCCATCATGTAGCCGGCGCACGCGCGCACGAACGGACGGCGAATCCGAAACGGCCCCCACCGAAGCACCTCGATCTCATCCCGGAATGCCCTCGGATGCCGCGACGCCAGGAGCGGATCCATCTCGTAGCGCCGTGCCCACCGAACGGGGTCGAGCCAGCCACGGTGCTCGAAGGGATGCGTGACGCGTGAAGCCGGTTCGTGCGCGACGCGTGCTCCCGCTTCGAGAAGCGTGAAACCGAAATCGGAATCCTCCCGGAAGTAGATTCCCGCGCGCGCGTCGAAGTAGCGCTCGCAATATCCGCCCACCCTCTCAAAGAGAGCGCGACGCACGAAGAGATTGGTCGGGAGCCAGGTCGGCTTCTCCCCGTCGCGGCGCCGCGCCGGGCGGCCGTCGGGGAGAAGCGTCGCTCCCTCGAGAACGTCGATCGCGCGGTCGCGGTCGAGCCGCGCGGCGGCGGCGGCGAGCCAGTCGGGCGCTGGGAGGCAGTCGTCCTCGGTGAAGGCGATGATGGTACCGCTGGCGTGTGCGGCCCCGAGATTCCGCGCCGCCCCGGGTCCCGAGCGCTGGGGAGAAATCACGACGATGGCGCCCGCCGCGGCCAGACGCGCCGCGATCGACTCGGAAGGCGCCGCCCCGTCGAAGGCGATGATCCACTCCCAACGCTCGCGTGGAAAGCTCTGGGCGGCGAACGCCGTCAGGAGCGGAGCGAGGAGTTCGTCCCGGCCGCGTGTAGGAACGACGACGGAGAAGCGCGGTAGCGTGGTGGGGGACGTGATGTCGGTGCCGGCTCGCGTCAGCGCGGCCACGCGGCGGTGGAACTCAGCGCGCGGCGGGGGCGACCCGCTCGGCGGCGCGAACGTCGTTCCGGAAGTAGGCCACGGTGCGGGCAAGCCCTTCGTCGAGCGAGGTCGTGCTCCGCCATCCGAGTTGCCGCTCGGCCTTCGAGGTCTCGAGGCAGCGGCGAGGCTGGCCGTCGGGCTTCGTGGGATCCCAGACGAGTTTTCCGGTGAACTCCGAGTGCTTCGCGATCTGCTCGGCGAGATCCTTGATCGAGATCTCCAACCCCGCGCCGAGATTGACCGGTTCGCTCCCCTCCAGCCGCTCCAGCGCGGCAACGATCCCCTGGGCGGCGTCCTCCACATAGAGGAATTCCCGCGTGGCGCTCCCCGTCCCCCAGACCTCGATCTCCTTGGCGCCGCTCTCCACCGCCTCGACGCACTTCCGGACGAGCGCGGGGATGACGTGAGACGACTCCGTGTCGAAATTGTCGTGCGGGCCGTAGAGGTTCACGCAGAGGACGTTCACGCCGTCAAAACCGTATTCCTGCCGGTAGGCCTGCGACTGCACCAGCAGCATCTTCTTCGCCAGGCCGTAGGGGGCGTTCGTCTCCTCGGGATAGCCGTTCCAGAGTTCTTCCTCGCGGAAGGGGACCGGCGTGAACTTGGGATAGGAGCAGATCGTTCCAACCGAGAGGAAGCGCCGCACGCCCTGCAGGCGCGCGTGCTCCATAAGGAGCGCGCCCATCTGCAGATTCCGGAAATAGTACGTGCCGGGGTAGCGGCGATTGGCGCCGATCCCGCCGACCGTCGCGGCGAGGTGGATCACCGTCTCGGGACGGAGATCGGCGAGCATGGCCCGCACGCCGTCCTCGCGCGTGAGATCGTATTCGGTGGAGCGGAAGGTGACCGAGTTTCGCGCTCCGCGTGCTTCCAGCGCGGCCATCACGTGGCGGCCGAGGAAACCGGACCCTCCGGTGACGACGATGCGGGTGTCGGAAGTGATCGCGGACGTTCTCATCGCCGTCGAGTTTCGGCCAGGGGGAGCCTCAAAGTCAAGCGAGGGGAGCGCCTTGACCCGGGGCCGGGGGGTAGGGGAACATCGGCGCCCATGATCCCCGCTCCGCTCTCCACTGGTGCCGCGCGTCTCGAGCATGCTGCCGCGATCGCGTTCATACTCTTCGCCGCCACGCTTCCCTGGTCGGTCGCGCCGATCTCGATCGGCGTGGTGCTCTGCGGCGCGCTGACGATCGCCTGCTGGTGGCGGCCCGGCGGCGCGCGATGGGTCCACACGCCGCTCGACCTTCCGGCGCTCGGTTGGATGGCGGCGCTCGTCCTCGCGAGCCTCTTCGCGCTCGATCCTTCCGGCTCCTGGCCGAACGTGAAGAAAGGGCTCCTTCTCGCGGTCGTTCCCGTGGCGGCGTATCACGCGCGCGACGAGAAGACGGCACGGCGAGCCCTGGCGGCGCTCCTGATCTCGGCCGCCGCGGCGACCTGCTACGCGCTCTTCCGCTTCGCGCACGACGGAGGAGCCTTCCCGGCGCGTGTGCGCGGTCTGGTCGGCCACCCGCTCACGTACGGCGGACAGGCGATGTTCCTCCTGTCGCTCTGCGCCGCGATCGTGCTCCGCGTCCGGGGTCAGGACCGGGGCTGGCGTGGCGGAGCGCTGCTGCTGGCGCTCCTCGTCACGCCGGCGCTCCTTGGGTCCTTCACGCGAAGCGCCTGGATCGGGACGCTCGTCTCCTTCGCCGTGATCGTGGGGCGCACGAGGGCGCGCTGGCTTCCGGTTCTCGGCGCCGCGGCGGTCGTGGCGCTGCTGCTCCTCCCGGCCGGCTACCGGACCCGCGCGCTCAGTTCGCTCGACTTCCGCAGCTCCTGGAACGTGGAACGGCTTCTCCTCTGGGACGCGGGGCTCTCTATGTTCCGAGACCACCCGGTGACCGGAGTGGGGCTTCAAGATCTCCATCCACTGCTCGAGCGCTACAGAAAGCCGGGCGCTCACGAGACGCACGGGCACCTGCACAACGTGGTCGTCCAGGTCGGGGCGACGATGGGGATCGTGGGGCTTCTGGCGCTGGCGGGACTCTGGATCGGCCTCGCGCGAACCGCGATGGCCCGGCAGTCGGGAACGCGAGCGCCGCCGCTGCACGGCTCGGAGGCCCCCTCCGCGTTCGGCGCCGCCGTGAGGAATGCCGCACTCGGGGCGCTCGCCGGGTTCCTGGTCGCAGGGCTCTTCGAGTGGAATCTCGGCGACGAGGAGCTGCTCGATTTTCTCGCCGTGCTGATAGGGATGTCCTTCGCGGCCCGCGAGTGGCGCGACCGGTGACGCGCCCGCCCGCGCTCGTTCTCACGCCGCGGATTCCATGGCCACCGGACGACGGCGGCCGGGTCGTGGCCTGGCAGGGACTCCTGGCGGCCGCCGAATCGCACGACGTCACCTTGATCTCCTTCGCTCCTCCCGATGAAACCGACCCGACCCCGCCCCAGGAACTGGCCGATCGAGGGGTTCGCGTGATTCGCGTTCCCTTCACGCCGCCGTCAGGCGTGGTCGCCGCCTGGCGCGGCCTCTTCGGACGGTGGCCCTATTCGCTCGCCCGCTACCGGAGCCAGGCGTTCGATCGCGCGATTCGCCAGGAGATCGCGCGGCGGCGCCCGGCGGTCGCCTACGTCCATCACCTCCACCTCGCCACCTATGTCGACGCGCTGGACGGCGTGCCGATGGTGCTGCGCGAGCACAACGTCGAGTTCCTGTGGATGGCACGCTACGCGCGCGCGGCGGGGGCGTCGCCGCGCGGGATCTATGCCACGCTCCAGGCCGCGCGCCTTCGCCGCGCCGAAGCGGAACTCTGCCGGCGCGCGGCGCTCGTGCTGGCGATCCAGGACGAGGAGGCGCGCGTCCTTCGCGCCATGGCCCCGGGAGCCAGGGTGGAGACGCTGCCGGTGGGCGTCGATCTCGCCGCATTTCCCGAACCGGCGCCGGTCTCGCCGCCGGTCGTGCTCCTCGCGGCGTCGTTTCAGTGGCCGCCGAACGTGGAAGGCGCGCTCCGGTTCCTGCGAGAGGGATGGCCGCGGCTCCGCGCGCGAGTGCCCGCGGCCGTGCTGCGTCTGGCGGGGAAGGCGCCGCCGCGGGCGCTCCGGGATGCCTGCGCCGAAGCCGGCGTGGAACTCGCCGCCGACGTTCCCTCCATGCCGGCCGAGTACGCGCGCGCCACGCTCCTCCTCGTGCCGATCTGGGTCGGCGCGGGCGCGAGGGTGAAGATCGTGGAGGCACTCGCGGCGCGGCTGCCGGTCGTGTCGACCTCGATTGGAGCGGAGGGACTCGATCTGGAGCCCGGAGTCCATTTCGCCGGCGCCGAAACGGCGGAGGCCCTGGCCGACGCGGCAGCGGAGCTGCTGGAGGAGCCTGGCCTTCGCGAGTCGCTCGCCACGGAGGGGCGCGCCATGGCCGAGTCGCGCTGGTCGCTCCACGCCGTCTCCGCCCTCCAGGCGCGCCTCCTCTCCTCCGTGGAGACGCCCAATCCGATGGTGGCGCCACCCGGAGCGCGAGGGTAAACTCGTTCGGATCTCATGAACCACGAACCGTCCCCCTCCGAATACGTCTCGAGCGCGAAGCCATTCGTGCGGTCCGCGGCCCTCGCGGTGGTCGTCGGCACCATCCTGTCTGCCCTGCTGGCGTTCCTCTGGCCTCCGACATTTCGCGGCGAGACGGTCCTCCTCCCTCCCACGGAAGAGGAGACCGGATTCAGCGTTTCTTCCGTCATTCGCGGCTTGAACGTCCCGGGGATTCACATTCCGACTCGAACCGGCCCGGAGGACGTGACGATGGCCATTCTCCGCAGCCGCCGCATCACCGCCATCCTGGTCGAACGTTTCGATCTCATGAAGGTCTACAAGCTGAAGCGGGAGGAACCGGCGATCCGCCAACTCCAAGACTGCTCGTCGTTCAAGCTGGGGGAGAGCGGCACCGTGATCGTCCGCGTCGAAGATCGTGACCCGAAACGGGCCGCCGATCTCGCGAACGCCTTTGCCGAGGAACTCGATCGCTTCAATCGCGAGATCCGGATGACGAAGGGGAGGCGGACGCGGCTGTTCGTGGAAAAGCGCCTCGACGAAACGCGCATTGGTTTGGTGAAGGCCGAGGAGGCGCTTCGCCGATACGGGGAGCAGCACCACACCGTCGTTCTCTCGACCGATCAGCTCTCGTCGGTCGAGAGCGCGGCGCGCCTCTTCGCCAGCCAGGTCACGCTGGAGGTTCAGCTCGGCGTGGCGCGCCAGTACGCCTCGGACTCCAGTACGGAAGTCCGCCGGCTGCGCCAGCAACTGAACGAGGTCAATCGCCTCATCGGGGCGCTCCCCGATCTGGGCCTCGAACTCGCCCGTCTGGTGCGAACCGCGAAGATCCAGGAGCAGGTCTTCGCGCTGCTCTCCGCGCAGTACGAGGAAGCGCGCATCACGGAAGCGAGGGACGTCTCCACGGTGGAAGTGCTCGACCGGGCGGAGCCGCCCGACCGGAGAATCTGGCCCCGCCGGGGGCTCTTGATCGCGCTCGGCTTCGCGATCTCGTCGTTCGCCGCCGCGGTCTGGATCGCCTGGAGTGTTCGGGGAGCCCGCAGGACCGTCCGAGGCTCGGAGGGTTGAGCGCGCTTCGCTGCAACGTCTGTCAGTCGAGTCAATGCGACACGGTTGCGACCCTGCACTCCGAGGTCGACCAAAACGAGTACCAAGCAATCCGGTGCAGGACGTGCGGGCTCGTATTCGCCAGCCCGCTCCCGAGTCTCTCGTTCGAAGACCTTCAGCATGTCTACGGAGAGACGTATACCGAAGGGATTCGGGAGCCGATCGGGAATGACCGCGCGCTAGACCTTCTCCGGACCGCAACGGGCCGTCAGATGGACATCGTTGAACGGTATGTCAAAAAGGGTTTGGCCCTCAATGTTGGCGCGATGAACGGTGCGATCCAAGTGCTGCAGGAGCGAGGCTGGCGTCTTCGAATCGTTGAAGTGTCGCGATATGCGGCGGAGACCGCCCGGCGGCGTTGGGGATTCGACGTGACGGTCTCCCGAGTCGAGGACTATGACTGCCTGCCTGATACATTCGACTTTATCAAACTCGGACATGTAATCGAGCACCTTGCGGATCCCACCCTGGCGATGAAGGGGCTGTATCGGATCCTTCGCCCCCGAGGCGTCATCCTCATCGATACGGATAACGCCACGGGACTGCGGACTCAGATCGAACTGACCGCCAGGGGGGTGCTCGGTGAGGCGACAGCGGTAAGACTCGTGAGAAAGTTCACGGGAAAAGATCTGCGAAAACGCTACGGACGGCTTATTCCTCCCGTGCATTTGTATTACTTCTCCGAGTCCAGTCTGGTGAGACTGCTGGAATCCGTAGGCTTCGAGGTGATCTCCGTACGAAAGCCGGCGTGGGGTGATAAGCCGTGGTTCCCCCTCGCGGACACATCGTCCTTGAGCGTCCCCGAGAAGGCATTCATCAAGCTCGACCAGCTCGGCGCGCTTCTTGGATCTGGCGACTTGATATCCGTATTGGCCCGGAAACCGGGATAGCGGGACAGCCGCGTCGCGTTCGCCGCGTGGGCGCCCGTCTTGGCTGAGGCGAGTCGCGTTCGGTATTCGCGAGGCGCAGCGAGCCTGGAGTTTAGACTTAGGAGTACATGCCATGAAGCGACGCTTGAAGATGTTCGCCGCACGGCTCCCGCGCCGGTGGCAACAGGCGTTAAAGCGAGCCTACTTCGCCAGGCAAATCGGTAAGCACTCCTTTCAGGCGCCGGAGCCGGAGTATGAAATGCTACCGACGATGGTCTCCCCGGGGGATTGGGCGCTCGATATCGGAGCGAACGTCGGACACTATGCCTTGCGGCTCTCCGAACTTGTCGGAGCGCAGGGTCGAGTGATCGCTTTCGAGCCCGTCCCGGACGCTTTTGAGGTGTTGGTCGCGAATGCGGCCCTAGCAGCGCAGAAGAACATCACCCTGATCAACGCGGCCATCTCGGACTCGGCTTCCATTTCGGGGATGGTGATCCCAAAGTGCGAAGCGAGCGGGCTCGACAATCTCTATTTGGCCCAATTGTCGCGGGACGAGTCGGGGTTGCAGGTCCTGTGTTTGACGGTGGACTCGCTTGCGCTCCCCCGCCCGGTGCGTCTCGTCAAGATAGACACCGAAGGGCATGAGCTGGCGGTCCTACGAGGAATGAAGGAACTGCTTCGCAGGGATCATCCGATCTTGCTCGTGGAAGACAACGATGCGGAGGTCTCCGCCTACCTCGCGGGCTTTGGCTATTCGTCCCAGAAGGTCGCCGGCTCCAGCAACCGGATATTCCACCCAAGCCCCTCAAAAACTGGCGCCGCCGGATCCCAAACCTAGAAACTGTCAGGGGGACGGCTGAGGACTCTTTGCGACGGTGGCCCGAGCCGTGAGTGGAAGCCCGCGCGCGACCCAGCGCATGGCCGTTCGGAACATCGTCCGAACCAGCCGCTCGTGCTCCGAGGGGGGTCGTCCCACGGCCAAGAGCGCCAGCGCCCTGGCCTCGCACCACACGAAGCGGAGGAGTACGGAAGTCGCGACCAACGCGCGCGCTGCGGTCGCGACGATCGGCCCTCGGTGTTTTCGAAGGAAGTGGATTCGCCCCATCAGGTTCTCGACGAACATCGGCCCGGCGATCGGCTTGCTGCTCGCCCCGACCAAATGCAGAACAGGCGGCTCCGGGAGGAATAGCACGCTCCAGCCGGCGTCGCGAATACGGCGGCACCAATCCATCTCCTCGCCGTACATGAAGAATGAGGGATCGAAGGCCCCGACCGATCGGATCACCTCGCCGCGCACGACCAGGAAAGCTCCGGGAATCCAGTCGACCCCCGCGACGCGATCGTGTTTGAACCACGGCATGCGGAAGGAACTGAGGGGCCGGATCCAGGGGAGAAGCCGGTGAATGCCGAACGTCTCGCCGAAGAGATTCCGGAGCCCTAGAAACGTGTAACAGGAAGGCTGGAGCGATCCGTCGGCATGGAGCAATCGTGTGCCCGCTACACCGACGCGGGGGTCGTTCCGCATCGCCGCGACGCACGCCGCCATGGCCCCCGGGGAGACGACGGTGTCGGGATTCGCGAGTGCGTAGAACTCCGCCTCGCTCGGCTCGAGAATCTGATTGTTGGCGCGCGCGAAGCCAGCGTTCTCGCGGTTCACGGTGAGGCGCACGCGAGGGAAATCACGGCGTGTGAGCGCCACGCTCTCGTCGCGCGAGGCGTTGTCGACCACGTGGATCTCGGTCGTCACGCCCTGCTGAGCTTCCAGGGACGCAAGGCAAGTTGGGAGTTCGCGCGCCGAGTTGTAGCTCACCACAACCACAACGACGTTCGGCGGCGCGGCCGATTCCTCGCCGGGCCGGCTCCGTTCCACGGGTACGGGACTCATCGGCGCGGAGCGTACCATGGCTCCTGGCTACCCTCGCACCGATTCCACCTTATGCCGCGCCTCACGTGATCGTACAATTTCGCCCATGGCAGAGACGGAGGTAGCGACGCGAGCGTGGGGGGCGACGAGGGCCTGGAGCGGGGCGCTGCTCGCCACGGCTGCGCTCGTCGCTCCCGCGCTGCTCTATCTCGGACTCGCGACCCGAGCCTGGTGGCTTCTGATCCTCGCCGGTGGAGTCGCGTCCGTCGTGACGTGGACCCTCCTCGACGTGCGCGCCACCTTCGTGGTCGCGGTCTTTCTCGCCTCCTTCGTCGATTACAACACGGGCATCCTGAGCCTGGAGCTGGCGATTCTCTGTTCCTGGATCGCCTGGACGGCGCTTCTTCTATTCTGGCGAAGCGCGTGGAAGGGCTGGGTCCTTCCTCCCACCGAAATGATCCCGGGCCTCGCCCTCTGGTTCGGGACGTGCGCGTTCGGGGTGATTGTCGGGCTCTGTCGCGGCAATCCCATGAACAATCTCGGGCTGGAAGTAGTCGCCGCGCTCTGGCCGGCCATGGGGCTCGGCATGATGCAGGTCTTCGGGCGGAAGAGCGCGATCTACGCAGGACTCGGGCTCGTGGCGATCGGATTGATTCACACAGGATTCGGTCTGACGATGCTCCAGGTGTATCAGCAGCGGCTCGGCGGCATCTACTTCACAACCGTTACCGGAATCGCCGCCGTCATGCTCTGGACGGCCGCGCTTCTGGCTCCTCGCCGGGGAATCCGCCTTATCTGCCTTCTCGCCATGATCCCCATGCTCGCCCACCTGCTCTTCTCGTTCACTCGGGGATACTGGCTCGGCGCGCTCGCGGGGCTGACCGTCGCCTCCATCCTCGCGTGGCAAAACCTGGGACGCTTCGAGCCGGCGGTTCGCGCGCGACGGCTCCTGCTCCTCCCGTCGCTCCTCGGCATCGCTTTTGCTACCCTGGCCCTCTCGGTCCTCTATTTCGGCGGCGGCAGTCTCCTCGAAGCGATCGGGGGACGCTTCAGCTCCTCGTTCTCGACCGAGGTGAGCGGCGAAACGCTCTCGAACGTGATCCGGCTGGCCGAGTACGACACGGCGATTGGAGCCGCGCTGCAATCTCCCCTGATCGGAAACGGACTCGGCTACGCCATCGTCACACGGGAGCCGCTCCTCGGAACGATTAGAGAGCAGTGGTTCGTTCACAACTACTACATACTCCTCTGGCTGAAGCTGGGGGTCGTTGGGCTGGCGGCGTTTGGGTATCTCCTCTGGAGAAATCTGCGAGCCGCGAAACGGGTGGCCGACGGCGACCCCTCGTGGCTCGCCCGGACCGCGGCGATCACCGCCACCGCAGTCACGATCCAGGTCCTGGTGATCCTGCTCACGAACTACTCTCTGGCCGACGTGACCACGGCCTACGTCTTCGCGTTTATATGGGGACTCTTCTGGGCGGTTCGGGCGGACGGAGATCGGGAGGGAACCGGCGTTGAACCTACTATCGTCGGCCATTCGTAAGGTCCGACAGGTCATCAAGGCGATCGTTCACCCCGCGATCGCTCCGCTGGCCGTTCGGGCGTTCCGGACTCGCGCGGCGGCGTGCCGGAGCCGGGAGGAGGCGCTGACTCTGGCCTATTCCTTTGACTACGCCGCGATCCGAATCAACCCCGTGCAGGTCCATTCCGAGATCAGCGCGTTTCTCGAGATGTTGGCGGCACGTGCGCCTCGGGTGATTCTGGAGGTCGGCACCGCCAACGGCGGAAGCCTCTTCCTCTTGACGAGAATCGCGGCGCCCGATGCCTACCTCGTCAGCATCGATTTGCCGGGCGGGGAATTCGGCGGCGGCTATCCGGCCTACAAGTCGGCGCTTTACCGGGCGTTCGCGCGCCCGGGCCAGACGATCGTTCTGCATCGGGCGGACTCTCACGATCCGGCGACCGTCGAAAGCATCGCGACGCTCCTGGGGGGGAGAGCGGTCGACCTTCTCTTCATCGACGGAGACCATTCCTACCGGGGTGTGAAATTGGACTTCGACATGTACTCTCCCCTGGTTCGCGCGGGTGGGATCATCGCGTTTCACGACATCGTCACCGGCCTCGAGTCGAACGTCGGCGGCGTGCCGCGATTCTGGCAGGAACTGAAGGCGACATCGGAAGCGGGGGAGATCGTGGCCGACTGGAAGCAGGGCGGCTACGGAATCGGATACCTCACCAAGGGAACGACCTAGAAGACGAATGTTCGCCAAGAATCGCCAGATCTTCCTGACGGCCGTCTTCTTCCTCGACGCGGCGCTCCTGTACGCCGCGTGGATCGGGGCGTATGCGCTCCGCTTCTACGCCCTGCCGGTGGCGGCGCCGCTTGGCGTGCCGCCGCTCTCGGCCTACCTCTGGTACGGCGCCGTCGTGGTGCTGATCTCGCTGCTCGTGCTCCGCACGCTTCGTCTCTACCGCTCCAGACGCACTTCTCGGTTGGGCGCTGAACTGACCGCCATCGCCCAGGGGATGACGATCGTGATGGCGCTCACCGCGCTCGGCTCGTTCTTCCTCCGCGGCGAGTTGGCCCGCTCGGTTCTCCTCCTCTTCGCGGTCGCGGGAACGGCGGCACTCTGGCTCCACCGGTTGCTCATCCGGCTCGGCCTTCGCGCGCTCAGGCGGCAGGGGCGGAATCTCCGCCACGTCCTCATCGTCGGGACCGGGCCGCTCGCGCTCGCGGTGGCGAAGAAGATGCGCGACAATCCCGATTTCGGGTTCGACGTAAGGGGGCTCGTCTCGCCGCGCGCGGATGCCACCGCCGCGGCAACCGGAGAGTTCGCGGTCGTGGGAACGGTCACCGACTTCCCGGCGCTCGCCGAGCGGGCCGGCGCGGAACTCGTCTACCTGGCGCTCGGTCGCGCCGAGTGGGAGGCGGAGCAGGATGCGCTCGACCGCCTCTCCGACTCGACCGTGGCGGTCCGGCTGGTACCCGACCTGGCGCGCGCCTTCACGCTGAACGCGAGCGTGGAGGACTTCGACGGCACGCCGGTCGTGCTGGTGACCGAGAGTTCGGAGCAAGGATGGAATCAGGTCCTGAAGCGGGCGTTCGATCTCGCCGGCTCCGGGCTCGGCCTCGTCGTCCTCTCGCCGATCCTCGTGGCGCTCGCCATCTGGGTGAAGTTCGACTCGCCGGGGCCGGTCCTCTACGCGCAGGAGCGGGTGGGGATGAACGGCCGCCGCTTCCGGATGCTCAAGTTCCGCACCATGCGCGCCGGCTCGGATGCCGGCGGCCCCCAGTGGACCACGAAGGGCGACCCGCGCCGGACGCGCGGTGGCGCGATTCTCCGCCGCTTCTCCCTCGATGAACTCCCGCAACTCTGGAACGTCTTCGTCGGCGAGATGAGCCTCGTCGGCCCGCGCCCCGAGCAGCCGGCGTTCGTGGAGCAGTTCCGCGGCTCCGTTCCGCGCTACATGCTCCGCCATCACATGAAGGCGGGAATCACCGGCTGGGCGCAGGTGAACGGGCTCCGGGGCGACACGCCGCTCGAGCAGCGGATCGAGTATGATCTCCACTATATCCAGCACTGGTCGCTTTTCTTCGACCTCCGGATCCTCGCGCTGACGATCGCGCGCGTCTTCCGGGACCCGACCGCGATCTGAGGAGTTCCATGGCGATTCGTCTCCACGTCGGCTGCGGCACCGTCTACCTGGACGGCTTCGTGAATCTGGACGTTCCGGTCGCGGGCTATTCGTTCCTGGCGAGCGAGCGCCCCGACCTCGTGGAGGGAAACCGGGTCACGGTCGAGCGCTACTACAAGCACGACGAGTCGCGGGAGACGCTGGAGCACGGGCCGCCGCGCCCGCAGTTCTGCGTCGTCGACGCCTACGCTCCACTCGACGCGCTCCCGTACCCGCCCGGGTCGGTGGACGAGATCCGCGGGGTGCAGTGCCTGGAGCATCTCTCCATGAAGGAGGGGCCGCGCGTGCTTCGCCACTGGTTCGAGACCTTGAAGCCGGGCGGCATCGCGCACGTCGACGTGCCCGACTTCGAGGAGACGGCGCGACAACTCCTGGCGCAACCCGACGAGGCGTCGAAGGAGTGGTACTACCGGCTGGTCTACGGCAGCCAGAAAAACGCCTACGCCTACCACAAGAACGGCTTCTCTCCGGCGCGGCTGGAGCGGCTTCTTCGCGAGGCCGGCTTCCGCGACGTCCGCCACCTCCCGAACACGATTCACTTCTATCCGGTCACGATCGCGGAAGGGATCAAGTAGCGCGCCGCGTGCGGATCTTCCTCGCGATTCCACGGAGCCCCAACCCCACGTTCGCGTCCGATCTCTGGGCGCGGAATCTCCACGATCCGCTCGTGGCTCTGGGGCACGACGTCATCCTCTTCGACGAGGGACTGCTCCCCCTGTTCGATCTCGATCCGGCCGCGGCCGCCACGGCCGTTCCCCGCGACGAGTTCGGGGCGCGCCTCCTCCGCGCCGTCGAGGCGGCGAACCGCGCGGGGCGCGTCGATCTCATCTTCACGTACGTCGGGGACAGCCATCTGACCCCGGAGGTGATCCGGCGCCTCCGCGAGCGGACGGCGCCCGTCGTGAATTTCTTCTGCAACAACGTCCACCAGTTTCACCTGATCCGCCGGACGGCGCCCCATTTCACCGCCTGTCTGGTTCCCGAGAAGGGGGCGCTCGGTTCGTATCGCCGCGTCGGAGCGCACGAGGTCTTCTTCCCGATGGCGGCGAACCCGGACGTCTACCGCCCGCTTACGCTCCCGCCGCGATACGAGGCGACCTTCGCCGGGCAGCGTTACGGCGATCGCACGGCGGGCCTGCTCGCGCTCCGAGAGGGCGGCGTGGACGCGCACGCGTTCGGACAGGGTTGGACAGCCGAACCGCGAGAGCCGGTGGCGGCTCCCCGAAGCCGCCTCCGACGGTCGCTGGAACTTCTGGTCCGCGGTAGGGACCTCTTCACCGCCGCCGCCGACTTGCGCGCCATCGAGACGCTGCGAACCCGGCACACGGCGGCGCTCCATCCGCCGGCCACGGACGATGCCTACATCGCCCTCTTCAGCGA
>ERZ1292630.1751-Hain-H41-02um-R3-1751-length-20842-cov-8_pt1 | contig 20842 bp, 15 predicted proteins | sample MGYA00564408_ERZ1292630 | MGnify/ENA primary metagenome ERZ1292630 (study PRJEB36523, sample SAMEA6512641) | groundwater metagenome | collected 2019-01-08 | study: AquaDiva: Metagenomics assemblies of 32 groundwater samples
AACACCGCATGATGCGAACTGCTTTCGGACACCGCAAATCGACGTTCAGTGCACGCCGCGGTGCGTCGCAGAATCGGACGTCGAGTTGGTTGCAGCATCACGTTCCTTCGGCGTCGTTGAAGACCTTTACGCCGTCGCCGAAAGCAAAGACGTCGTTGACAATCGCCTCATCCCAATTCTTCTTCGGGGCGAAAACATATGCGAATATCGCAATCTATCGACTGGATGACTATCGACCGGATGACTATTATGCAGATTCGGTGCGGCAGTCAACTGCCCGATGGCTTCAAATGCTCCCGTTTGCTGCGTACATGTTGCGCCATTTGGTGTCATGCACGACGGTTAGAGGGGCCATCACAACTGCATCGTTTCGGCGCTGCGGACGTTGGCGGACGTTTGAAGACTTTGGCTTTCTTGCAATTCTACCCGTCTGCAATTCGTTTTGGTCTGTTGTTCGACACAAGGTCTGTTTTTGAAAACGGCGATGAAGGCACGAGAACGACGGCGATGATTCGCCACACCATTTCCTCATTTCAGAGTGTGTTTGAATTTATTTGTTGAATTGAATTGAATTCACCACGCCACGACACCGAGTATGAGGCCGCAACGTTCTTCAGTCGTTTTAGGTAGCTTCGTGTGTTTTTCGTGTCCTCACGGCAAAAATGGAAATGGGATTCGTTCGTGGAATTCGTTCCCGCGCGGGTGACGCGAGAACGGTGCCGAAGGATGATTTCGGGGAAACGAATTTGACTGTAACGATTTGGAATTGCGTCACCCAACTAGAAGGATTTTATCTCGCACCACATGCAATTGTGGAGCGTCGTTCAAATCGCGTTGACAATCTTCATTGTCACTGGGGCATTCGTTTCGGCGAGCCCACCCACAAACATTTTGCAACTTGCTGACGCCGATGCCTTGGCTCGCATTCGCATCGACTCATTCGTCTACGCTGTGATGGTGACTTGTCGCACCACCGCCAGCGAACAAGCCAAAAGGCACGCACCAGCGCTGTCTGAAAAATTGACCGCGATCGGCGTCACGTTGCTCCATGTCAATGCATTTGGCAACGAATTCGAACGTGCATTTGCCGGAACGTATGCTGAAGCTCCGTTACCGCTACTGCTCATCTTTGACAAGGCGGGTTCGCCTGCGAGACCGGTGCTCATATCCAGCGCGTTCAGTTCGGCGGACCAATGGTACGATCTCGTTTTCCGAAGGGTTGCGGATCTCGATCAGGATTCAAGAGGCGTTCGAATAAAACGTCACGTGGGCAACGATGAACTATGATTGGCGTGGATCCGCCTCTGTGACTATCGCGTCCGCCTCCGTCACTGTCACAAAAATTTTATCGTCATGCAGTACTTTTTTGATTCAATATCTATTCTAAAACGGCACTGAGGGAATACTTCGTGACGGTCTTCCGAAGTCCTGCAGAACACTGTCAAAAGGTCTCTCCTTCCCTTCCACTTTTTTTTTTGCGCGACCGTGAGCAGCACTCATCTGCAAGAGCATAGGGCACTACATCTGGAGCTGACTCATGTTGTGATTGCAGATCCCCCCACAACAGCTGTATTCTAAATGTCGGATTTTCAACCCGTTGACACCATTGCATGCGAACCGCTGAAACTTCCGGATCCATCAGAAACATTCGCGGCACTTCGCAAGCAGGCGCATCAAGTATTCGACGTTCAGGATGTCGAATCCTGGCTCGAAGCACAAGTCGAACCTCACGTAGTGGAGGTTGGCGAAATGGCCGTGGCACAAAGCTTAGAGGCATTGAGCAACAAGAAAACGGAAACAGACAACCTCGTCGAACGAAAGAGGGCGATCGAAATGGCCGAAAAAATTGAAGCCGCCCGGAACCTCATCGAAAAATTTTCTCGCGTTGGAAAACTCAAGGAAGAGGAACTTTTATGGCGTCTCCGCGAAGAAGAAGTCTCCGCGCGCAATCGCATCACCGTGGAGTATCAAGCTCTCGAAGCGGCGCTGCTCGCGAAAATGCAGAAGCGTGATGGAATTTTGGAACGTGTCCCAAACGATCCGTTTTCATGGACGGTGGAATGGTCGTTGGCACCACAACAATTTTCTGTTAATGTCACGAGCTTGCGCGGGTTGCGGTCCAAGGTGCGAGATGGTTATTATGTGCTGCTTTGTAGCGTTTACGATCGCGTTGGTGGTAGTTGTCTTCGATTTTCAACCGGAGAACGCAACAAGGATTGCACTGCTGCACTTCCACCACTGCGATTCAAAGGAAAATCGACCGCTGTCGACAGGTACATCAACAAACACGTCGAACTCATGTGTCCTGCGCCAGTATTGTTGCACTCTCATGCAGTTTTGATCATCGAACTGTGGCGTCTGAAGGTGGGGAAATACGATCCCGTCGACACTGTCGTTGGATTTGGGTATTGGCCGTTGGTGAACAAAGACTTTCGCGTCGTGGAAGGGAAGTTCAAAATGCCGATGTTGAAGGGAGAAGCGGAAGAAACTGTCGACACGTTTCGCATGATGTTTCATTCGCTCGAATCAGGTCTGAGCTATTGGCTCGCCAATGTTTACTTCGAAATTAAAATCCTTCAGAAGGGTCGCGGTCGCCAAACCATCGACGCCAAGGAAGCCAACTCTTTCGGTGCCGCTGTGGATGTCGGAGTTGACGCGTTGCGGTTGGACAAGACAGCCGACGATATTCGATCATTGACGTTTCCGCGACTTCCCCCCAGACTTTTCTTCGACGATGTCAAGGCGGAGGCAGAAGACGATGGAGCAGTGAAGCAACATCGACATGATCAAGTGGACATGACGGAATCGTTGTGGGAAAAGCGTCATTTACTTGAAGATGAAAAGAACACAATGCGCAACGAAATTGTCAAACGAAAGAGTCGCTCTCTAGCGTCAGGACTCGACGATGACGCCGAAATTTGCGAGTTGCGCATGAGATCCGATTTGGCGGCGAAAGGGACGACGAAGCGACGTCTGGATGACCAAGTCGTGGGTGAAGCCGATGACGAACAGAAGTCGCGTGACAGTCACGTTTTGCTCTGCGATCATCACATTGCCTTGGTGTCTCAAAGGGAATTCTTCTTTTTAGGACGACGGTGGCGAGACAAAACAAAAATGGTCATGGTCGTCCTGCAAAATGATATGGGAATTTATTATGGCGGTCCTTGGGACAAGGCGAAGGTTGTGACGTGCGTCATTTTCGGACTTCTCGGCCTTTACGCGCGATGGATCATTCACGCCATCGCCAAATACCTGTATCTTCAATTTTTGGATGTTCCCTTGACATTCGAATCTTGGAACGTATACAGCATCGATCTGCGATTCGAACACAACAGTCGGTTTCGCCCAATGGATTCAATGATTACCACCATGGTTGGAACAGCTGCGGTGATGTTCATGTTCGTGTTCGTGTCGGTTACATTGTTCTTGTTGATGAAAATTTTCGACAAGTTGCCGTATTGGATGACGCGCTTCGCATTTTGGCTTGGTATCGCTGGACTATTCGACTCCGTCATTACAGTTGTGACAGAGTCTGCTGTTGGCAATTTCGACAGCGGGGAATGTTTCTTGCTCTACAATCAACTTACCCGCGAAGAACAAAGTGGAGTGTATGGCGCATTCTTGACCGTGGCTCTGTACTTGACGCTTGCTGGGTTGCAAAGTTGTTTTATCTACCTATTCGCCATTTACGTCCATTTGAATGGAAGGGTGATTGACACGTACGACCGTTTACTCATGCCAGAATCATCATTCTTCATGCCACATGACCTTGAATTGTCCGAATTAGAACTCAAGGAAACAGTCGCCAAGGCAAAAAACTTTCGAACAGAGCAAGGCGACATCAAAAGAGTGAGCGTCAACTCATTCAACCACAGATTTACGTGCTTGTTCCGTGAACGGTTGTTTAAATTGCTATCGGTTCTGTCGAACGACCCAGACGAATGGGTTTCCCAATACATCGACAAGATCGCACTTCGTCGCCCCGTGTACGCGGAAGACTTCATCGAAAACAGCCTTGGAACCTTCTCACTGGGATCTGACATCCTGCTTTTCATGAAACGCAATTTTCCTCACATGTGTGCATTAGACTCACGGAGGATTGGTGACGCCGAAGAAGATTACTACTACGAGTCCGACTTGATTCGAGCCATCACGTCCCATTCCACCGCCATCGAAGACGACAAAGAAATGCGCGATTTTCTGAAGGCGTATTTTTCTAGCCAAGTGAGCACCGGGAAGCCAGTGGAGTGGTGCGATGATGACAAGAACGCTTTTGTCCTCAAAGACAAGCAGTTACTTGCTGATTTGATTTTCTTCGAAACGTCTCGGAGTCAAGTCCGTGGCTTGCTTCTCATGCTCCAACTTCGTGAGTATTGTGACGATTATCTTTTCATCGATGAAGATGAGGAGGATACGTGGCAGCGTGTTTATCTCCCGCGTTTCGACCGTGATGAACCTGTCGCCTCGATCGAAGGTGCCGAAGCATTGGGAAGCATCATTCACATCACGATGGAAAATCCCGTTGCGGGCACTCGCCAGCTACTTCGAGCGTTCATCGTTACTCAGTTCGGGATGATTTTGGAGCCGACTCCATCGACGTTTACTCTTCTGGCGAGTCACACAGCCGATCATGCAGAGTATTGGTGTGCGAAGGCGGTTTTGCTTGGAAAGAAAATCGAGGAACGCTTTGCGAATTCGTGAACGAGTGAATTATCTCCATTCGTGTGAATCTATGTCCAGCTGTGAATGATTGACTGTCATCTCTCGTTGTGAGTGACGATGAAACCAACCAATATGCTTCTTTTGGTCTTATTTCATGATTCAGATTATGCTAACAAGATGTCCGTTTGCTCGGTTGCGTCATCCCATTGGCGTTCGTTTGTGTCCAGTGTCCGTCATCACGTCCCGGTCGATCGTGTTAGGGGCGCCCCAGGTCGTAATTGACGCCGAAGAAAAGAGTGAAGGTGACGTCCATGCAGCACTGAAGGCCGGTCGGTATGTCACAAGTTCGAGTATCCTGCGAGTTCATTCGCTTTACATGCGAATTTCTAAGGCAACAGAAGCGGAACTAGTTGTTCAATCGTTTAACGACGTGATCGTTCAACAAAGGAAGAAAGGCGAAGTACTGAACTACCTGGTTGTGCGTCGAGATTTTTGGACATGCAGTGACTTCGTCAACCAAGAAACAAACGACAGTGCTGGTATTCAAACATTACTTTTCGACAACTATCAGTGGAACCAATTCTTGTGGAAGGAATTTCAACAATACACCGAAAAATATTTTCCCGTGTCCGAACACACTCATCTCGTTTACCAAGAATATCTGCAGTTGATGCGATATTTTCACGTCCACAAAGATGGTGTGCCTTGCGGAGGTTTGCTTCCACGGAACTTTCGGCTTCGACCCCCCTACGGTGTGCCAATTTTGTCACGTCCAATGCAAGCACCGCTACATCTTTACAAGACATGGTTGCATCAGTTCACAAATTGCCTTGGAATAAAAAACGCACTTGTCGTCAATGCAGGCTTCGGAATCACTGCCGCGCTGACTCGCCGATTCGTCAAGTTGGTTCGTGCTACCGATGCAAATCCGCTGGCTGTGGCCGCATTGCGATCGGATTTACGATCCTTTGGACCCCTCTTCAACCACTCTGTGGTAGAAACAGCGGCCATGTTTCCGGATTCGTCGTCGACTGCGGCAAGCATGAAATTCGATCTTATCGTTTACTTTCCAGATGTTCCATTTTTAAACGTCAATGACGGCTGGTGTGACAATCGGTACGCGCCAACTCAAAAGGGAATTCAGGGCAACTTGGAGGCGTTCTTTGAGAAAGCATCCCATCACCTTTCCGCGCATGGTGTGATCGTTATCGTCACAACTAACATTTTCTCGCTGGCGTTTCCCGACGTACCGCATCCAGTCGAACTGGAAATGAAGGCTAACCGAAGGTGGTTACTTTTGGACTATTTTGACAGTCCAATGGAGGGCACATTTTCTCAGGAATCCTTCGGTTCTAAATCAAACAACGTCGTGTTCCGGACGGATTCGCTCCGCGCTGAAGTTTGGGCAATGCATCGCGTGGAAGACTTGCATGTTTTCGGATGGCTTCATGGGCTCCCCGGTTGTGCGCCGCCATCCAACGTTGTTGGCCAGTGGAATGGTTTCAGTCAGCAAAACAACAGATTAAAGGCCATCAAGCAGCGTGTCGTTGACATGGGAGGAAATTGGGGAAGTTATCGTGATCGTCTGTTGCAACTGCTGAGAGATCAAGGGAATGATACCGAGGACGATGTGGCCCAAGCGGTGCGTATGACGTTGGATCCGACCTACGCGGAGGAACTCGCTCAGAAAACTCGTTCTGTCGTGGAAGAAAAACTCAGAAGGGAGCGGGCGTTTCACGATGGCGCATGGATGAAGTACGAAGAGCAACTATGCATGTCTCCAAGGCGTGCGTGGGAACTTGAAGTGCAGCGGCGGTTAGGCATGAATTTCGAAAAGTCTGGGACGCAGTCACCGCCATCGGTGCCGGCGCCAATCGGAGAAGAGACGTCCACATAATCAACCTGTTTTCCTGATCGTGTGAGAAAGAGGAGGATGAGCGTCGAAGAAATAGTTGCTCCCTCTTTTTCCCTAGCTACCGTTCGCTTTCGAATTCACTTGAGTGTTTGACTTTCGACAAGACAATGGACATCGTCGACAAATTCCTGCAGTGTAGACGCAATCGCGATGCTGAATGCGCAATCGAATTGCTGGATGATCAAGCGACGTTAGGGTCTCCGTGGGGTTACTCCCACGGCAAAGAGGAATACACCCGATTTCTTCGCGACGAAATTCGGTTCGACAAGCGAGAATACTTGACCAATCAGCCAACCAAGGTGTCGCGAATCGACGACAGCACTTTTCAACGCAAGTATCAGTATGACAGAGGTATGGCGGAGTATCCACCGTATCATTCGCCGTACTATCGCGAAGTTTACCTTGTAAAGGATGGAAAGATACGTTTTGTAGGGTGTTCGAAGCAAAATGAAAAGTGGATCAACTAGCGAAGATGGCCTTCAACCCAAAAACATTCCTCAGGTTGGAAACACGATGATCGCCACCCGCCGACGTGAAGCGAGTGTGTTTTCCATCCCCCACGAATTGTGTGTCTTGAGATAGGCACATCGCACACAAAATGAACCGGCCGCCAAGTTCAGGTCGTCCAGAATACCGACCTTATCAACATCGGCCGCCACTCGCCGGTCCGAAACCTTTCGCCGGTGAACTGGAGGACGCAGTTGGCGCACGCCAACCATTTTTAGTCACGACCTCCGTCATCGGCTATACCGGTCATCTTCCGGGTTTGCAAAACACCATCGGATCCTCGTTTCCGACTTTGACAAAACTGAGTCGTTCGTACATGGAGCAGATACCTTCTTTTAGCCCAGAACGCGTGTCAGCCAGTCCTACCAAGGCCAAGGCAGCTCCAGCCATCGACAGCGCTGCCACGAAGACCGTAGACAAGTGGGGAAACTTTGTTCCACCCAAGTTAAGCATTGCATTCAAACAACCGACTGCAGGTAAGACCCCCACGGCGGTAAACGACGCCGTGAAATCACAAGTTCCTGTCCCATCACCGTCCCTTGTTCCGAAAGCAATCTCTGGGAGTACAGGCTTTCGTCCAGGAATGCGCGATTATTTTGGAAAATCTCGCGCCGCATTTGAGAAGGAACGGGAATTGCAGTGATGATTTCTGATGTACAATACTGTATTCATCTTCTTCACGTGAGGTGATCTGAAGATGAGATTGTGCAATGAAGGCTGGAAGATCATTGGGAGTTTTTTTTGTCAGAAAAGCGGGCTAAAATTTGGCAAAACACATGACCTCGATTGATGCCGTGATGGCTATCGTTCAAGCCAAACGATGCATGTACGGGTGCGGCGTGTTCCTCGGTGACTACAGCATGGAAATTCATGTACAGCATTGCGCGAAGCGGTATTTGGTGCCCCCACCGGTGACCGTGAGCGTTGGACGTCAAGCGTCACCCCAGCGGTTCGTAGATACGGCCATTAGTACCGCCATTCAGGCGTACAGGAACGGAACGCTGCCCGCGTCCCGAAGATCCTCATGCCGACTTGTTTCACCGCGACGAGAGTCGCCGAGTGTCAAGGATTTAGTCCCTCGATCGAAACGGTGACATGGTACAGTACCTCTATCACTGTCGGTCGTTTAGTTCCTCCCTTCCGTCTCCCACGTACCGAATGGGTGGTGGCTTTCATATTCTTTCCAAACAGTTTGGCAACATTTCTGAAATGTCAAGCGCCGCTCTGACAGTGAGTTTGTCGACGGCGCAAGCATCCTGTGTGACATCGTTCGTCGATTTTTTGAATGCCGCGGTGACGCCCTTTCACGCCGTCGCAACGATAGCCGGTATGTTGCGACAGGCTGGGTACGAGCAATTAGCGGAGCCCCTTGGATGGTCGAGCGCCGCGTTGGCCCCCGGTCAGAAAGCGTTTGTCATCCGCAACGATTCGTCCATCGTTGCATTTGCAGTAGGGGGAAAATACACCACGGGGAATGGATTTAAAATAATCGGCGCGCACACAGATTCGCCCAACCTGCAGCTCAAACCCAAGTCGCATAGCGTACGAGGAAAGTACATGGGCGTTGGTGTGCAGCTGTACGGCGGTGGCTTGTGGCACACGTGGTTCGACCGCGACCTCACGGTCGCCGGTCGTCTCGTCCTGCATCGGGCTGGTGCAACGCACGTGTCGTCCACATTGGTGAATTTGAAACGTCCGATTCTGCGCATTCCAACACTCGCGATACACCTGGCATCGACGGATGAGCGAGACAAGTTCGCCCCGAACAAGGAGACCCACATCGCACCAATCATCGCGACGCAACTTGCCGCACAGTTGAATGGCAAAGAGCAACCTCAAAACGGTCAAAATTCAACGTTGTTGCATCTTCTGGCAGATGCCGCGGGAGTCACCACCGAAGAAATTTCAGATTTCGACTTAAGCGTCATAGACACGCAGCCGTCCTGTGTCGGTGGTGCCTACGGAGAGTTTGTGTTTTCGCCTCGGTTGGACAACTTGATATCGTGCTTTGCCGCGGTGACGGCCCTGATAAATGAAACAAGCACCCTCAATGACGACTCGAAAATCAGGATGGTCGGCCTGTTTGATCACGAAGAAGTTGGATCCAGTTCACCGCACGGGGCAGCAGGCACCCTCATTCCCGACATTGTGGACCGATTTCACACGGGAGAGGCATCCTCGTTGCGCCCTGTCGCGACAGCTAATTCGTTCTTCCTTTCGGTCGACGGGGGTCATGCGGTGCATCCTAACTATCCAGAAAAGCACGAAGCGGAGCATCGGCCAATGTTGCATTATGGTCCGGTCATCAAGTACAATGCCAACGTTCGATATGCAACGAATGGCATGTCGGGAGCAATCGTCAAGGCTTTGGCGGTTCGCTCAGGAGTGCCCATACAACAATTTTGTGTCAAGAACGATGCAGGCTGCGGTTCGACGATTGGCCCCATTCTCTCCACGCTGACCGGCATCGTGTCTGCTGACATTGGAAATCCGATGTTAAGCATGCACTCCATCCGCGAAATGTGCGGGACTATTGATGTTTGCCATCTTGTGCAACTACTTCGCACGTTTTGGACGGATTATGATCTTGTGGCTCAGAGCGATCGATGAAACGAGAAAATGTGTTGATGCGTGTGTGTGAACTCGAGAGTGTGGCGTTTGGCACCACTTGTGACCAGTGCATGTGAACCGAAGTTTTTTGTTTGAAGTAAACAGTGTATTCACGCATCCTTCGTCGCATCAGTTCGATGTCTGCTGCGCCGCAGGAGTCAGCGCCTCCGACACAACGGCACACCCCGAGTGATTCAGGCATGTCGTCCTCCTCCTCTTTAGCTGGCGCGAGCGCGTTACCCAGGTCCAGTGTCGGTTGGCAACACGCGAGATCTCTCTCGCGACCACAAACGAGTCTCGCGATTTCGGAGGTGGACTACCTGCATCTGGTGGCAACGGAAGTGAATCAATGGTGCACAGAAAATCAGCCCACAGATGGCGCGCATCGCTCGCGATTTCATTCCAGCCGCATTCCACCCGTGGCCGTCAGCGACTACTACCGCCGTATCGTAAAGTACAGTCAGTGCTCTCCCGAGGTCCTCTTGCTGTCGCTCATTTTTATGAGAAGATACTCCGAAAAGATGTCAATTCCGGTGACGTTTCGCAACGCTCATAGATTGATGATCGTCTCCACACTGGTGGCTGCAAAGCTGCATGACGACATCTTCTTCAGCAACTCTTACTACGCCGCGATCGGCGGCTTGCCGGTCAAGGAAATGACGGACTTGGAAATGGACTTCCTGGTGTCGCTTGAATTCGTCACCGCGGTGTCTGTGGAGGAGTTTGCTGACGTTGAAAAAAGTTTAGTGGAACGGTTCGGCGCTAGCAACAAACCTCTGCCTCCTGCAGCATCGTGAGGGCGATTCAGAAGCGGAAGCGAATATTCTTGGAGTTCGTTCAACTCCATTGCGTTGCCGTCTGTGCAATTGGATTTCCGTCATTGTGTGTGCCGCGCATATGCGTTTGTTTTCGTTGCGTTCGTGCTGCATTTTGATCGCCGCTGTGGCAGAGAAAGAATCTGCGGTGTGGTCACCTTGCGTCGCGTTCAAGTCACGAAACATTTTTCAATAAAACCATGTCTGCGAATGCCGAAGGCAATCGTTCGTTCCTGCGGCCAAGTGAGAGCCCGTTTCTACGTTTTCGACTGGTTTACGTTTCAAGGATTCCTTCGGAACCGCTAACTGTGGAAAATTTATCAGGCTTTACCGTTCACAGTAACTCCTCTTGACTTTAGAACACTTTTTATTTGCTGTGTGGCGAGGAAATTTCTGAGACGTTTATTACTTTTTATTGTTCCATCCTCGTTTCTGTTCGTTTAATGACGCTCAAATGACGTGCCATTCGTGTCTTCCCTCCTTCTTTCCCCCTTCGTACAACGGTCTTCCCTCCCTCCTTGCGGCAGCTCATTCCCTCTCTTTCTCTCCCGTCATTATTATTTCGCGGTGTTGCGGCCTCCTCGTGAAGGTTCAATCGTCGCTTGCAAACGCCGCTAATCAACCAGCCCTGTCCGGTTCTTTTCTGGCTTTGACAAAATCTTAACTTCTTTCTTTCATCAACCATTTTTCTCAACGAGGCCAGCCGCGTCAACTTCGAGCCGCCGCATCACGAGACTCAATTTTATTGATTCTTCTTTTTCGGGAGTGTTTCTTTGAATCTGCTTTGCCTCTCGGAGAAAAAAATGATGAATATGAATCGCGGAGGAGGTGGAGGCAACGGGTCGCAACAGGTGAGCGACACCCTCCTCGTGAACGTCACCGAGCTCCGGTACCCGGTGGACGAGAAAGTGCTCCGCGACGTGTTTCAAACCATCGCGCCGGTCACAAGGGTCCAAATGGTTCCGCAGACGCTTCCCAATTTGGTTTCTGCTTTGGTGCAGTTTCCTGACGCTCGTGCCGCGCAAGTCGCCATGACGCAACGCAACAATCGGCACATCTACTCCGACTGCAACAAGATGGAAATCGTCTTTGCCGCACCCGAAGCAACGAGCGCTCCAATTTTTGCCTCGCCCCCAATGGGCAATCACGGTGGACACTCGGGAATGGGTGGCATGGGCGGCCAGCAGCATCACCCCGGAATGGGGGGTATGATGGGCCAAGGCGGGCCCATGGGCGGTGGCATGGGCATCGTCGGATCGGGCCCCAACCAGCAAATGATGATGATGAATGCCGGACATGGCGCGTCCATGGGGGGCGGAATGGGGGGAGGAGGCGGGCAGTCCATTCCGGGCATGGGGGCAGCGCCGATGGGAATCATGGTGGGTGGAAGGCCTCTCGGCGCCGGCGGCGCGCAGCCCCAACCTGGGCCGCCCAGTGGCGGGATCAACATCCCTGTACCTGGCATGGGTCAGGGTCCAATGGGCGGAATGGGGGGACCGGGTCCGATGGGCATGACACCCAATCCCATGGCGATGGCCGCGATGATGGCGCAGTACAGTGGCATGATGTTCGGCATGCCTGGAGCGGGTGCCATGGCCGCCGCGCGCCCAGCTGGGGTCGCCCCGTTTGTCTCCGTCAACGAAATTCCGCCGGATACCACCTTGAATCAGCTTTTCGCCATCTTGGAGGTGTGGGGCAGCGTCGCGTCCATTCGCCGCACGCAACGTCAAGGCATTGTGCACGTGCGCATGTTCGCGCCTGAAGATGCGGACGCGGTTGCCAAGTTTGTCCACAAGTGTCCTTTCTTCGGTGCAGAAATCAGTGCTCGTTCCATGCCGACGTTCGTGGAGCGAAACGAGATCCCGGCGGGCGGCGATCCCGACGACCTTTCTTGCAACCAGTACGATTTCCGGCAGGCGCGCCACAGGCACCGTACCATGCGCTGCCGCTGTGTCGCTTCCTCGACCATCCGTCTGCATCTAAAAAAGGAGCCGCGTTCGGACGATGAGGTTCGTGCATTCTTCACGGCACTTGGCACCGTGCCCACGGGCGTCGAACACGACTCAGCCAGCTATGGGACCCGGGGTGACGATATCCTTGTTCGTTTCGAGTCCGTTGCAGACGCCGTGAGGGCCATCGTCTTCGGAAACAACAAGATTTGCGACGTCGACGGCGGAGTCGCCTCCTTTGCTGCCAGCAACTCGGCGGTGCCTCGGAGTGCGGTGCCAGCTTCGACATCCGACCCTGGTGCTGAGCAGAGTGTGTCGGCCTAATTCTCTTTCGTGTGCTGAACCGGTTGTAACGGACAATGGGTGTGAAAATTGTTTGTTGTGTGCAGGTGCTTGCGTGTGGGAACGCTTGGAAGCTCAACAAATGCGTGTGAAACAACAGTCAATTCGCCACGAACATTTGTCTTTTTGCTCGACCCAGTCGCGTCAGTACCCAAGGTCCTCCTCTCCTATTTTATCCACTCCTTTTGCCCCATATGTCACTTTACGTGACCATCTCTGATGTCAAATACAACATCACGAACGAAATGCTGTCCGCTGTGTTTTCGCGGTACGGCTCCGTTGCCAGCATCCAACTGATGGCGCCGACGACGGAAGGCGGTGTCGTCATCGTTCCCGCAGTGGTGACTATGGCTGCGCACGGGACCGCCGCGAAGGCTCTCGAAGAGCTGAATGGGCGATACCTGTTCCAGTCTTGTTGCCGCATGACGATTCAGATGCTGCCTGGGGGAGGGAACGGAAGTGCACAGACATCACAGCTCACGGCGAATGCAGGCTACATGACGCAGCAGCCGCACTCTCAGGGCACGACGACAGAACGCAATCTGTCGCAGCAACCCACATACGCGAGCCCGTATGCCATGCAGGCCGGCTCCCCGGCCCCTCACGACATGCGTTTCGCGCCACCAGGGGCGTTTGTCAACGCTCCTCCACAAGCCGGTTATTCCATTGTGGCGATGCAACAACAGGCTCCCTACGGTGCGCCTCACACGCATGCGATGTCGCACTTTGCCAGCGACCGTGCCGTACACTACACCAACCAGTATGGCTATCCCACAAATGCGCCCCAGACTGCGTACGAATACTCGTCTTCTCTTTCGTCACGAGGCCGCGGGTTCGGCGACAGAGGCGGCTCCATGATGATGATGAGTCGAGGCGGAGGCTTCGATTACTATAGGGGTGGCCGTGGCGGCGTGCCAATGATGCACGGTGCGCGAGGTAGTGCGTTGATTATGGGCCGAGGCGCAGGCGGAAGTGCCTCCGCCGCTGGAGGGCCGGATCAAGGCCGAGTATGGGTTGCCGTCATGAACGTCCCCGATGTCGCGCTTTTGCCCATTTTTACCTTGCTCGAGGTGTACGGCAATGTCTGTGGCATACGAAAGGAAGAAACGCCTTCAGGGAAGCGACACCTGGCTCAATTTTTCTGCGAGCACGAAGGGGTTCTGGCGGCGCGCTTTCTCGACGGCTGCCCGTTCAATGGCTCGACTCTCACTGTGATGGCCCTTGCACAATACGTCGACACGAAAGGCGGATTTGCGGCGCCGACGGCAACACCGCCGAGCGATGTGTCCGTCGAGTCGTATTGTTTCAAGAACTGGCAGCATCGCACGAAACTGTCGAGCCACTTCTCGCCGTCCACGAAGGTCGCGCCATCGAAGAGTCTATTCTTCGCGGGACTGACGCCTGCTATCAGCGACGACGAGTTGAAAGAGCACATCAGGAAGATCCGAGGCATCGACGATATCGGAGAACTGAAGCGTAAGTCGCCGTCGACCGCGATCGCCCAGTTTCCAACGGTCGAGGCCGCCGTGGGTGTGCTCGTAACGTGCCATGCCTCGAAGATCAAAGACTGTTATTTGAGGGTTCTTTTTTCGGCTTTCAACGCGGCACACGTTCCATCCATCACGCTTCCGTCTTCGACCGTCACCCAAATCGCGGCGCCTCCGGTTACCAGCGTGGGAAACCCGGAGTCGGGTGGCGAGGAGGTGGCTACGACGTCGTGATGGCAAGCATCATGTCGGTGTTTTTTTATCTCGGTTTGTGATTCGCGAAAACAAAGCACTAAATAGGTTTTTAATGCAGAGACCCCTTCATCTGAGATCGGAAGGATTGAGTGGGAAAAATTACCCGATTGAAATCGGTGTTGGAGAGAGTGAAGGAAGAAATACGCGCGCGAATATAATAGCAGCTTTGTTTCCGCCCTCACATTTTGTAAGCCAAAATGAAAACCGAAGAGATGTAACCAAAGAGGTCAACGAATACTATCAAACGTGCCGCGAACTGGAGATGACGGGAGAGTCCAAAAAGGAAGGGAGGCATGAGGAAACCGTTAGCTGATCAATCAGATTATTTACATTGACTTCTTTTTCCTCTGTGGTCGGCAGCGCTCAACTTGCATTTGACGCGCGTGAGTAACCGAAAACCGCATCTCACTCAGAAGCTTCTGGGTCAGAACGCAGAAAAATCAGAACTTGGTGCTGTGCTTGAAATTTGGTCACAAGTGTTGGTCAACAGAGGTGGGACGATGGAAAGTGTAGAAGCGGTTCGGAACGCTAGAGGATGTGGAGGAGCCGAGATCGTGGAGCTCGCCGCTAGGTTATTTTCTCGCGTTTCACTCATGGGTCGTCTCTCGCCCTCGTCGACGCGCCCTCGACGGAGTGGCGATGGTCTCCTAGGACACATTAACGACGGGACCGATCCCGGCGCTCTGTTAGTCGTCGTGTTAGACGCGCTTGTGGATCGCTCGCTTCAGCCCCCTTCGTTGGGCCCGGGGGAGAGAGCCCAACGTCGACGGAGGATCTGGGTCACTTCGTCAAGGGAAACCATCAACGACGAACAAATCTTTGGCTGTGCCATCAGCGCGTGGGATCTTGCGGTGTACCTACAACTTCCCGAATCCCGAGTCGTGGAGGCGTTGGACGTTCTTCAGGCGCATTACGTGGTGAAAGCGCGCATGGACGGGAGAACCAAACGCGGGCGAGACGCCGGCGGCGATGATGGCGGCGACGACGATAGCTGGCACTACGTGATCGACTACGCGAAAGTCATGACGCACGTTCGCGTGGCGCTGCAACGGCTGACCAAGGCGCTGTTATGTGGATTGGATGGGCTCCCGGCGTCCTCCATGGCAGGGGGCGACCACAGCAAGGGCAATACAGGTGTTCGCTGTCGCAGGTGCGCCGCGGAGTTTGACCTGACACAGTTGGAACACGGTTATCGATGCCCGGCGTGCAAGGACTGGGTCTTGCCCCGCATTGTTCATGAATACGTAATCCGGCACTCCACAGCGGCCAGCTCGTCGGGTGATGCTCCCGAACGACGAACGCCGAGCGGAGGTCGCTTCACTGGTACGATTTGCCAAACACCGTGGTGGTGGAGTGAGTCCACAGGCAGCGATCCTGCAGCGGCGCGCATTAATCACGAACCTCAAGGCTTCGTCGCGCAGTTGCACGTCCTGTGTGTGGCGGCCACAACGACGCTGTACGCGATGACGGCGCATACCGTGGCCACCGGTCGCATCGAACTGGTGACATCGCCGAGGTGGTTCATCGCGCAGTGGGAGTACGATGATATCCTGCGACGACAGCAGCAAACGTTGCAGCATTGGACGTACGCGGAACCGCGTCAGCTGCACATCGCCATTCGCGGCCGTCGCGCGGAGATGGCTAAGAGACGTAGCATGATGCAGTTCAGGATGATGAAAGACGCAGCGACGCTTCCGGCTTGGGTGACCGCACCCCCTTCGTCGCAGCTCGCGCCGCCGCCCGCCCGGCCCGCCGACACCGTGGACCCTGGACTTATCGCCAACGCTCGTCGCTTCACGCACTTTGTCGTGCGGATGGAAGCGATGCGCATGCGCCGTCACGAGCGGCGGAAATCCGCTGCTACTGCGGCCGAATCGCAACCCAAGATGGACTGCCTTGGATGGCAGGTTATTGGGATGCAGGACGCCTTCCACGCGAACGATGACGCCGAGCATCCCTTCGTCAGAGTGGTCTAACGACTCTCTCTAGTTTGTGTTCCCCCCGCAAAGTCGTATCGAAACGACGAAGCAACGCCGAATCCATTGGTTTGTTTCCCTCATGCCCTCCGTTTTCAGAGTCGTTGCAAGGCGCCGATCATGGCCGCTGCAACGCCAAGCCGCGCGACGAGTTGCGGCACCGACGACGACCAAAACGCCGCGGCATCATCGCACCGTTTCTGCACGTTCTTGCGGTTGCTCGGCACGTCCTCGTTCACGCTCTTTGGCGCGCTACTCGACGCGATCCCGCTCGATGACAGGCCTGTCGTTGCCAGGGCCATGGCGGCTGCCACGGCTCACGACGTGTCGCTCACCGCGTCGCTCCTCGGTATGTGCTTGGGCTGGGAACTCGTGCGGTGCGACGACCGCAGTCAGATCAACACTTTTCTGAGAGGCCCAACGACGGCGGCTGCCCTTCTGCTGGACGTGACGCGCAACCATGTGCACCCTATTGTGCACCGCACCGAGAGGGTCAAAGCATTGCTCATGCGGATGGCCATCGCAACCCGACCCGACACGCAATCGGCAATGCCAATCGAGAGCGCGAATCAAACAACAACAACAACAACAACGCATTCGTTCGCCCTCGCACTGTTGCAAAGCTCTCTAGGCGCCTCCCCTCAAGGCACCTCCACCGCTTTGTCCTTTGGCAATACCTCCCCGGCGTTGCTCGACGCGGACGTGGCAGCACTCTGTGATGCGCTGCGCCTCGAGGTCGCGTGGCCATCCTACCTCCGTTGCTCATTGCACGCCGTCTACATCGTCGCCCGTGAACGCTTCGCGGAGAAGTGTGAATCGACGAGCGACGAACATCGTTCACTCGAAGCGGCTGAAAAGGCCGTCGATTTCCTCGCCGTGATGATCGCGCTCCACATTCTGAGTCCAGCGATGTTGTCGTTCCCTTTTCCGGAAGATATCGAAGAGCCTCCTACCTCGACCGTGACCCCTTCATCAACGACAAGTGGTGGAGATGCCACCTCGTCGTGTGAGATTCAACAATGTCAGCGCGACGAAATCAATCGTTTGTGGCAACGACGGTGCATCGAGACGGCCAGGGCGCTGCAACGACTCTCCACATCTTTCACAGTCGTGACAGCCGGCAGTGAGTCCGCCGCAACCCCTGCAGCTTTTCGCCGCCTCGTCCACTGTATCCTGTCGGACGCGTCGCCCGAGCTCGCCACACCGCAACAACTGGACGACGCTAATGCGGGCGGAAGTGCCCCGGACGTCTCCCCCGCACGGCAGCAGCATCATCAGACGACACCGATCACACCCCTGGCTGGAAAAGCGACACCATTTTCTTCATCTCCAATGAAAGATACGGCCTCAAACCCGCCCTTCCGGGACGCTTGGGAGGCCATCGATCGCAGCATGGGGCGCGTCCTCCAATTGACTACGCAGCCGCCTTCGCTGCTTATGCCCCGCATCCCACACGTCAACGATTATTGGATTCGAAATTGGTCGCAGTATTGGCAGCGACGCCTCGAGACGCTGCGGGCGACGTCTGCCGCCCCACCAACGGCAGCGGCGACCACCCGTGTGCCGTCAACAAAGGTCGCACCACCACCAAGTACCAGCGGAAGCTGGTTCACCAAATGGTTTACCGTTCTAGGGACGGCCCCGGTGCCGCCGCAGGAATCCTCCTCCTTGCCTCAGGCCGCCGCGGACGATGTCGGCAGCCCCTCCACTCGATTCCGGCACCCCGATGGCACGCCGATCATGAAGCCGCGACATGTGGTCCTGCTCGAGGAAGGCCTCGCCGCACTTGCGGGCAGCGGCGATTCGATGCCAGGGCACTATGCCGCCGTGCACCAGGTGAGCGTGAACACGGTCATCGTACTTGGCGAGGTGTTGCGGAGACAACAAGTGGTCATGGCGCGACGGCAACGTGGTCGACGTGATCCGGCCGCCTCGGGCCTCACCCCGATTGGATCGGCATCATCCTTGCAGGCCGCCAGCCCGGTGGCAACGAGGCAAACGACGAGGCCGCGTGCCAACACGCATCAGGCTGGGGACAATGAGAGCCAAGCAAGCTGGGATGCGCCGAGTAGCGCAGCATCTGGAGCCGGCGGCCTGTCACGCGTGCCCACGCAGGACGCAGTCGATGACCTGCACTTTCAACCCATCAGCCACACGGACGACGGGCCTGCGAGAGTATCCCCCCCGCAGCACTCGTCTAAACTGGGTGGAGGTGGCAACGTAGACCTCCATCGACGGCTTTCGCATCACGACGGTGAGTCCACTTACGATGACCGCGAAATAGCGGCCCATTTCGCGGCCCGATTTGACGCGTTTACTTTATCGAGGGAAAAAGCCACGTTTCCGGTGGCGACCGGGCACCCGGGAAGCCTAAGAGTTCTGTTTCTATGCTCGCAACACGCGGCTTCGGCATCGGTTAGCGCGCGAAGTTGGGGGCCAGGTTGGTTCGTTCACTTGCTGACGGACGTCCTTCCTCGTTACATGACCGCCGACATTCAAGAGTTGGTCGTGGTCGGTGCCCCGCGAGCCAGCGCCTTGTCCGCCCGCTGGCGAGCAGGCGGAAGCGGCTTAGCGGTGCGGTTCGTCGACCGAATCGATGAGGCGCTGCCCGACATCAACGCGTCCTCTCGCTCCACCGGAGGAACAGTTCCCCTGGCTGCAGCGCTCCAGTTGCCAGGCCACGAGGCGATGACTCGACACACAATGCCGAAGCCGACGAACGGTCCAGCTTCGTCTACAACGGGTGGTATCTCCCAGGTCCTACCTGCCGCCCGCGAGCTGGCGGTGGCGCTGCACATGTTGGAACTGACGGGGGCGTCGATTCTTCATGGAGTCGGCGACGGCGGATTTGCGAGTATTCCTGGAAGCTCAATGCGGGTACCGATTGTGTCGGATGGGACCGTCGACTCTTGGGACATCGTTGTCGATCGGCCCGAGGCTACTCTCCCCAGCAAGCCCGCCGCTGCTGCTGCGGCCCCCGCCGCCTCCGCCGCCCTGCAGCTGATACGCGATTGGTGGTGTGCGGCACCCGCCATGGCCCCCCTCGATCGCACCAGTATGGTGTACCTCGCCAGTTGCTTTTTGGAGCCTTATGACCTTCTCGCGATGCTGGCGGTTCGGAGGGCCGTGGCGCAGCGCCATCCATCGGATCCCTCGATTGTGCCGTCGCGGCTCACACAACGACTCGCGCGGCTTTTCGTTCGGCGACTGGGGGCCTCGTCGGACAGCATGCGCCTCACGTTACCGGCACCCGATGATGTCCCTGAACCCAACCGATCGGTCGACCTCCGCCGTCAGGGTGATACCGCTGGTGCCGTAACATTGCTCAAGGTTGCCTACGTCACCCGCGGCTGCGCGCCGTGTGCCGTTGGTTCGCACCCCGGGAGCTTGCGGCGCTCCCTTCCTCCACAGCCGGCATGGCGGGCGCAGCTTACCGACCTATTCGACGAAGCCCTTCTCGGGGGCGATGTCGGCGGGATCGTGCTGAGTCGGCGTCGAATCATCTTCGGGGTCTGCCGTCACTACGCCAGGAGGGCCATGCGCCTGGGGTTGACGAAAATCTTTTCGGGCGGCATCGACGGCGCAGCTGGGTTGTCACCGAGTCCTCACGACGGGCCGCGCCGTTTGGTGGCGGGCCTCATCGAGGACCTCTTCGGTGCCATCTGTGACGGAGAGGCATCCAGCTCCTCGCATGCGGCCGTCGTGATCGTCCCTCCACCGTGGCTCGCGGGAACGATCACGGCCCCAGAAGCGGTGGCTTTGGCGGCTGACCTTCCTGAAGAAGACGGGCGGCCGCAAGCAAACGCGGGTAGCGGTGTGCTGCCGAATGCCTCAGGCTGCGGCGGATTGATGCTCGTAGATGACGACGGTTCTATGGATCATCCCAGCCCGCACGGAACGGGCGTGAACAAGCTGGCGGACCTTTCCGACGAGACGCTGCACCTGCGGCATCGCGAATTCGTGGTCGCCATCATGGAAGAGGTGCTGCGGATCGGCGGGCTGCCGCTCTCCGGGACATCCTCCGTGTTGTCCAGTCAGCCAGTGTCTTGGATCACGCCGGCCCTGCTGTAACCGGGATGATCGTGCCGAAGCATCGTCTGCGGGAGCCCGGATGATCGTGCCGAAGGAGCGATCGGCGTCACGCAGCGGAGTTTGAGAAGGTGTGTGCCGTGACTCCCACGTCACGAAGTCCCTTCGTAACTGCTAAATGTTTCACGGTGCCCCGCTCTCCCCCTCGCTCTCGCAACCGGCACTTGTCACAGACCCCGTTATCACACTCTCGCAACCATGGGCAAGGAGAAGGTCCACATGAACCTGGTCGTCA
>ERZ1292630.1752-Hain-H41-02um-R3-1752-length-20840-cov-8_pt1 | contig 20840 bp, 8 predicted proteins | sample MGYA00564408_ERZ1292630 | MGnify/ENA primary metagenome ERZ1292630 (study PRJEB36523, sample SAMEA6512641) | groundwater metagenome | collected 2019-01-08 | study: AquaDiva: Metagenomics assemblies of 32 groundwater samples
CCAGCGTTCAACGTCCAGCACGCCGTTCGCGACCGACCCTCCCGAGTTGATGCTGTGCCAAGTCCTAGAACCCTTCGACAATGCGACAAGCTCCATTACGACAACACCGTCGCCGACGAGCAATACCACGACGATTCCACAATCGCTCACCATGAGCACAATTTTCTTGCGAGTCAACGAGTCGGATATCGCCCTCGGCGGAGTCACCCTCAATGTCACGCTGGAGGACGACTACTGGCATCCTGAGCTCGTCGAAGCCGCCATCATTGCCAGCTTTGATCGTTACAGTGTTTCAACGCACGCGCTGAATCCCGCGGCAACATCCGCAGACGCCCTCAAGCTCTCGTTGCTTTTCACGAACAAGTCGTTTTCCCTTCCAGTTTCTGAGACGCTGATCATCAGGCTCCAGCCACTGCCCTTTTACGACGCCGTGGACGAAGAAGAATGGGTGATTGAACTTCCCGCCGCCGCAACGGTCACCGGCCTTGCGCCTACCACGTACCGAATTGTACTTCGCGTTGTGCCCGGATCGCCGAGCCTGGAGGTCGTCGGAACAGCCACCGTCGCGGGATCGAGGGACTTCGTCCTCGGCGGGTTGCTCATGTATGTGTATCTCACTAACGACGTCTTCGTGGCAACGAGTCTCGTAGCCTCGGAGTTCTGTTCGTTCGCTCCGTGCGAAGTGGCGACCCTGCAATCACCCCGCGTGCTGCGCGTTTCATTTAGCCCAAACCTGGCCGCGTTGATCCTCGAAAATACAACCTTCTATGTCACAGTGCCGCCCAAAGCACTCAGGTCGCGCTCGAACTTGACGCAGATCCCGATGTTCATCTACGTCGAGGCCGGCATTGCTCGAATCGAGTTTGACAAACTGTTTCGAAGCGGCACGGTGACAGAGACGACCATCCGAGCAGGTCTCCTTCCCACCATTTCGATCTTTCTCACCGGCGACACCTTCGTCGATGATGCGACCGTGCTTTCCGGCGCCCTCACATCCGCGGTCCGCTGCGTTCCAGCCCCTGTGGACGCTTTCAGCTTTTGTTCAAGGGCGGCGTTTTTGTTTTACAGCGTGGACGTGCACATCGTTACGCCGCAGCACGCCACGGTGACGCTGCAAGCCGACGGCGACTACGACATTTACGTGTCCGAGAAAATCAACATCACCGTGGGCCGGGCGGCCGTTCGCAGCGGCTTCGCACCGTACACGGCTGGCTTGGGCCTCGAAATTACTCCCGTGGTAGGTTCGTACACGTTCACAACTTCTCGATCATCCGTCTCGGCGGCGGAGATCTCCCGGGATCCCGGATTCTCAGTGCTCGTCGTGCTCACATTGCAGAGCGAAAGGTGGGTCCCCGATCCTCTGCGGTCCGTCGTGGACGCGTTGACCTCTTCCAGTTCCATCGCGCTGGAAAGCAATGGTTTTATGCGCAATCGGGGAGACATGTTTCGTGTTGCGGATGTATCGACAAATGGCCGCTCACTTTCGCTTCAAATGCTACCCTCCTCCGGGTATTCTCTTTTTCGCGCGGAGGATGTGACGTTTTTCGTCAGTGGCAGCAGCGTCTTGAGTGGCATTCCCCCGGTTGCCACCTCTGCTAGCCGGAGTATCACGGTGCAGCCAGCAGGTGCCTTCCTGCAGCTCGTCACGCCTCGCATCGTCGCCGCGCAGGATGTGGCACTCTACGGGCTCAATTTGACCATCGTGGCTCAAGGCGCCGAGTGGGACGAGTTTGGCACGACGCCCGCGTCGCTTGCCGCTGCGCTTTCCAGTTCATCGACGCCTGCCGACGAACCGAAGGGATTCGCCGTCTTCAAGTCCGTGCTGGTGCCCAAGTCGGCTCGCGTCTTCAACGGTCTGCTGTCCCTTGAAATTAGGTGCAATCCGGAGCCAAAATACGCGCTGAACCGAGATGAGGTGGTGACCATCACCGTTCCTCGGTTGTGGTTCGCGGGGGTGGCCCAAAACCCACCGTTCCCCGCAACGTTCGCCATCACGATTCTCTCGCGTCTGACGACGCAACAGTTTGTGGCGGGTCAAGTGGTACTCTACCTGCCTGAGCCTGTGGATGAGCGGCGGCTGGTCACCGCCCTCGCGAGCATCTTGGGCTCATCGACCGACGTCGTGCAGATTGTGCAGTCGGAACCCTTCGCGGATGGCCGATACCGTAAGGTGGCGGTTTCCTTTTCCGCCACTCCCGGCGTGACGGATCAGCGCACGCCGGCCGAAAGCGTGAAGTTCCTTCTCGGCGCGACGGACCCTGCCGTCTTGAGGACGGTGGCGAACGTGTCGCTAGCGCTTCGGGCGGACCAGCCGCTTTCCGCGGCCGAAGCGATCGAACGCATCGGCTTGGACGCGCAGCAAAAGGTCGACCGGAACGACACCGTGGGCGGGCTGTTGTGGGTCTGGGTGTCGGTCGCTCTTCTCGTCCTGCTTGGCATCGGCGGTGCTGTCTATTACCGCTATTACGTCCTAGGTCGCATTTCCTCCGTGAATCGATCAGAATTCCGAAGATCCGGTGACGCGGGTGGCGGGAACGACGTGGGTGGCGGGCAACAGGCGCAAGATGTGCTGAAGCGCCGCCAGGCATTGGCGATGATGAAGCACTCGGCGTGGGCCGCCGACGGCTTTTCGGACGTCCAAGAAGAGAAACGCCAACGTGCAGAATGGGCCGCTCAGCTCCTGTCCGACACCGTAAAGGGTGAGCGCGCCGACGTTCGTGTCAAAGGCTATCAGGCAGAACGCGGTGCGGGCGGCATCAGCGATGACGATGATGACGACGATTTCAAGGCTCAGCGCACGAACCCTATCTTGTCCGCCCCGCGTGTGCGGGGCACTCGCGTCGACCTGGACGATAGCTACGGCGTGGCGCGGCAGCCGAAGGGTGTGTTTCAGCCTGCGATCGAACCAGTGGAATTTGCAGCGGTGTCCGTCCAGCCTCTGGACCCAGATTTAGACACCGTCGCCATGTTTCCAGCCGGCTCAAAACGGCCAGCTCCCTTTGCTCGCCGTCACCGTGCCGACAGCATGCTGTGAAGGCGTGTCTCTCATGTTGTTGTGATGGTAGCTTTGTCTTCACCTTATCGCATTCATTTCCTCTCTTCGGTGTGAAACCTGCCCCCTTTCCTCCCCTTGCTGACGTCCGCCTCCCTTCACGGCAAAGAGTACATGAGTTCCCCCGACTTGTGTGTTGTGGTTCGTCGCCACCAACTTTTTGAAGTATCGGGAGCAAGCAAGCCTCCCATTCGAATCGGATTTTGGCTATACGGCCAAATATCCGAACTGCTGGGTTTTTTTTTTCAAACTGACCTGCGTGCAACAAACAGTAAACCTTTAGCACTTTGGACTATGACCGACGCCACGGCGTGCACGTATGCCGCGTTCATCGCGGAGGGCAAGCGCGACGCTGCCACCATTTCGGCCGTGCTCAAGGCGGCTGGCGTCACTGTGAACGACGCCTTTGTCAAGAATTACGCTGCGTACGTCGCGAAGGCAGACTTCAACAAGATCCTGAAGAACGTTTCGTTCGGCGGAGGTGCCGCGGCTCCCGCGGCTACGCCCGCGGCCGCGGCTGCGGCTGCCCCAGCGAAGGCGGCCGCCGCGCCCGCCAAGCCCAAGGTGGAGGAGGAGGAGGACGGCGAGATGGGCTTCGGCCTCTTCGACTAACGGTCATTCCGCCAAGTTTTATCTCATTTTTTTTGGCAAGTCCTCGTGGGACATAAACAACTCTTTGAAACGGCTCACGTCCCGCTGTTCCTATATTGCGTCTTGGCAAAGGCTTAACCGGCTCGCATACGAACCTTTGTTTGCACTTGTGCGGTTTTCCGCGTCAGCGTTTTTCTCCACTCCGGAATGACCGACGCCACGGCGTGCACGTATGCCGCGTTCATCGCGGAGGGCAAGCGCGACGCTGCCACCATTTCGGCCGTGCTCAAGGCGGCTGGCGTCACTGTGAACGACGCCTTTGTCAAGAATTACGCTGCGTACGTCGCGAAGGCAGACTTCAACAAGATCCTGAAGAACGTTTCGTTCGGCGGAGGTGCCGCGGCTCCCGCGGCTACGCCCGCGGCCGCGGCTGCGGCTGCCCCAGCGAAGGCGGCCGCCGCGCCCGCCAAGCCCAAGGTGGAGGAGGAGGAGGACGGCGAGATGGGCTTCGGCCTCTTTGACTAAAACGGTTCGTGGGACACCGCTGCTTCTCCGGGGAGTGGCTCGCAACAGCTCTTACTTTTGTTCGTGATGTTCACCCTTCCTTCCTGTTTTTTCATCTCTCATCACCGAATGCATGCCTGGTCGCGATGAAGCCTTCCTCCTGCTTCTTGGAGAGAGGAGGGGGGGGGTCGATCGCTTCACGATATGTGTCTACGGCAGGTCGATAGATCGATACATGGGACAGGTGGGTTTTTCACTGTTGACGATGAGAACGAAAATTCAATCCAGTCGTGCGATTGCCTTCCAATCTCAGCATCCAGCGGTTTCCATTCCAGCGCTTCCTCGACAGCGCTGCCTGTTATGTTGGTGGGCCATGTTTTCTCATCTGTCAAGGGGCGAGGCGCACGAAGGCCGCCGTGGTTCGTTGCCGTCCTCGTGTTCGTTGGGCTTCTGGCGTGGCTAAATCCTCCGCCTGTATCGGCCGCGCCGACGGTCGTTTCGGGGACCACCGTTTCCAGTGACGTGACGGTGGCTGCCTTCGACAGCCTCCCGCTCATGATTTCCAACGCCGTCGTGCAAGGGGACGTCATCATTCAGGCCAGCGCGCTGACGTCAGCCGGGGGGGGCAGCGATACCCTTATGTCTCTGCCACAGCCGTTCATCGTAATTCGAAATTCGCAGGTGCTGGGCGGGATCCGCATCGAGGGACCCGTTGACTGCCGAACGAGCGCGCCAGACATCGTCTTCACGACGGCCGGATGCAGCATCGTGATCGACTCAACGAGCGCGACGCGCGTCAGCGTCCTTGGACTGCGTGGTGTGGTCACGTTCGTGATTTCGAACGCGCCCCTCATTCCTGTTGTCATCATCGGAGAGATTCTTGGGATCAGTGGAGGGGGTCTCTGGAAAGACGGAGCCATGCCGTTCCCGGTGGTGGCGTCACCGCCGCGCTTTCCAGACGTTCTTCTTTCTGGTTTCGCCGCGTTCACTCAGCTGAGGCTGCCAGCCATCCGTGATGGTGCCAACGTCACCATTGCGTCGTCAACGGTAACGGGTCAAGCGATTCTCGGCGACATCACCGGCGCATCGTGGATCTCCTTCGTCTCGTCCACCATTTCGTCTCTGTACTTTGGCGGTTTCGTTTCATCTGCCGTTGTCGTCATTCGTCGGTGCCTTATTCACAGCGCGATTCGATTCGAGTCGCAAGGAGCGCTCCCTATTCTTCGTCTTTCGCTCACGCTGCAGGACGTGACCACGTTAGACGGCAATGGACCGGTGTCGTGCAAGGCGGCCAACAGCACCGCACTGCTGCTGTTTTCGCAAGCCGTTGTCGGCGGGGATATTTTCGTCCTGCGTAGTGGCCGGTTCTCAACGGTCACGCAGTGCCCCTTTTCCTTCCTGCCGCCGGTGCTGCCGTCATATAGTCTCGTTCGTCTGCGCAAAGGCATGTATAGCAGTCGAGTGTGGATGCGCGAAACGGCGGTGACGTCTATCGCGGCTCTGGCGCACGCGGTTCGTCTTCTGCAAGTTGACGGTCCTATGTTTAGATCGGTCGCCGACATCAGCCGCTCGGGCATTGCGACGCTTGTCGACATGCCGTCGGATTCATCAGGATTTGTGGCGCCGGTCGCTAATTTCGTTGGCGCCGTGCGACAATCTTACATTTTTTTAACTCACATGTCCATCGTTTTCGTGGAGTCTCCCCTCGGACCATTTAAGGCCCAAATCAACATTTGCTATCTTCGCGGAAGCTTCGGGGAGGCGCCACTGATATCAGATTTGGTCCGCAGTGCCAAAACGGGAGCAGCTTCTGCATTAGACCCCCAGCTACCAGCTCAACTTCAGCTGACGGAAGAGGAGACCAATTACTTTCTCGCTCGCGCATTGCTTCTCAATGTGACCAATGCGTACACGTCGTCGCCGTATTTCACCACTGCCAACTCGCTCGCCATACCCGCAACGGTGAAGAATCTCATTCCTCCAATTCCGGACGGATACGCAACCCTCGTCGCCCCACCAGCCGTTTTCCTTGACGGCAGTCTTCGACGACGGCTCCAAAGGTTTCCGGTGCAATCGAGCGGCGCCGTGATCTTGTTGCACAACCTGAGTATCCCAACTCCCAAAGACACGAAGTCTGGGCCCTACTTGGTTTCGGTGCTGAGAACCGACAACATCCCTGCGTCACCGACTGACATCACCGTGTCGGGGGATCCGCCCGCTTCGCTGTACGCCATCGTTACTCAAGTCGCCGTGTCGGGGAAGCAACGAGCGCTACCGTACGTGGCAACGAAGCAGGATTTCCCGCAGGCGGCGGCGGATGACCCGTCCCCGATCACCGTGCAGGGGTTCGCGTCGTGCAACGTGGCGTCGTTGACAACGTCCACGGCGACCATTGACGACGTCTGGACGCAATTCACCGCGGGTGCCATTCGGTACCTTGACTCGTGCGCGAACCCTGCAGGTGCGCCTCTGGTGACTCGCACGCTGACGCAGCCCCAACGGAAACCACGCACCGCAACGGTTCCCGTGGTGTTGACGCCGACGAGCACGGACACCGTGACATCAACAACGGGCACAAGCGCCACGACGACGACCACCGCCGCCTCCACCATCACCACGACGGGCACCTCGACCGCTGTGTCGTCTATCACCGGTGGCCCCAGTACGACGGCCGCACCTCCGTCGACGTTTCGTCCCCGGCGCCGAACGACGACTACCGAACTCGTTTCGTTGTCTGAGACTCATCTGTCCAGTACCATGAGCACGTCCATCCGACCGCGGATTCGAAGACGCAGCAAAAGTCGAAGCCGACCTTCTCTCTCAGCCGTGTCAGTGACATCGACGCTCAGCAGCTCACTAACCCTCGGAACGTTTTATGTCCCCATTTTTGATGCCGCTGGAGGGGTGACCCGTTCCGTCCTTTCCATTGGCAGCTCGGGCCTGGTAAACCCGAACCCGGTTCCCTTGTACGTGCAAGTCGCCGTCACCGGCAGCAGCGAACGAGCGTCGTCCACGACGGTTCCAGCGAACACGACGACGACGCACCTTTTGGCGCTTCCGGATGTCACAACGACGCAGTCGCCTCCTATGGCGACCACCTTAACGTCGTTGTTCTTGCGAGTACGCTTCGAGAGCCTCCCAGTGAAGGACCTGAGCGTCGCGACGCAACAGGAGATGGACAACTCCGACGCTCCCACCGAGAAAAACCTCATTCAGCTGCCGAACTGTTCTGCCTTCCTCGTCGTCAGGGCAGAAACGGCTAACCCCAACGGCAACGGCGCCGCCTCCACCCCAGCAACGACCGCCAGGCCGCAGGGCTTGAACGACTTATTGACGACCACGGCCGCTCCGACGAGTGCACCGGCGGTCCCTGTGGTCCGTATCGAGCTGCCTGTGTACGTGTTGCGCTCAGCCGCCCGACGCTGGTTGCAGGCCAATCCGTTCACGCCTCAAGTGCCGGCTCCCACTGCCCCAGTGGCACCCCCCGTTTCGTCAACGACTGGGCTATTGTCCCCTCCGCCTAACGCGAGCTCGAGCGTCGCGCAGAGTCCCTCGACGACCGTCATGAGCCAAGTTCCGTCGCCCACCAGCGGGGGTACAGGGTCGTTCGTCACCGCGGATACCCGGGAAGCCGCTGTCTTCGTTACGATTCCTGACAGCACCTTTTACTTCGACTTTCGCGAATATTCTCGTTTTTCGGTGAAAACCGTCGACACGGCCAAAGGTGCGGAAGAAGCTGATAAGTTCGGTGCTATCGCTGTGACACTGGCTTCGCTCATCGACATGACGTTGGCCCCAACCGGGGCCTGCTTCTCCTCCATTCAGGAACCTGGTTTGGTGTCACGGCTCCCCACCGCGGCGCGGCCCGCCGCCATCGCGTCACTTCAGCGCCGCCTGCAGACCGCGCCCGTTACATTCAACGTGTCGGGGACGCCCGTCGTTCACGATCCCCTCACGATCAGTGGTAGTCTCGCGACGTTGTTGTCTTTCGGATCCGCCATCGGCGGCTGTGGCACCGCGGTTCTCGATGTTCATCGCGCGGAAACTGTTTATCGGCTTGCATTCTGTCGACGGCTTGATATCTCCTTCCCTGAACCACCTTGGTACGAAAATGTCCTTCAGCTCTGGTCACCGGAGACCAATAAGCGGGTTCTCAATGAGAAGAACGGGTTGGAGCTGGATTCTGGCATTTACGTTCGCCCCATGATTGGCAACCTCATCGTCGGAGCGGTGTTTACCCTGTGCGTCTTCATCGAAGCCGCGATTCGAATCAAACGACAAAACCGTTTTCTTACGCTCTTTTCGCTCGTTGAAGCCGCACGGGCCCCGTCCGTTCCGTTAATTTGCTTCCTGTGGCTGATGCAGCCGACTCTGTCTTTCGGAGTCATGTGCATGACGTCGAAGCAGGACGCCTCCGTCCGCGGCGCCGGCCTCACCGTCATGATCATCGTGAGCCTTTTCGCGATTTTCGCCGTGTTTCAGGCAACGCGCACGCCGTATCGAGCCAAATTATTACGAAAGGGGAACGAGGGGTCAACGGAGGCGAATTCTGGCAAGCTTCCAAAAACGCTGCGATTGTGGCGGCACATCATGGATCCCGAGTTTGTGTGGTGCGAGCAAGGTAGCGTCACAGTACTGGAATCCATCGACGAGTTCAACTTCGTGAGCGCCACACAGGGCTCATTCGTCAAGCGGCACTTCAGCATTATCGGTCAGTATCTTGTGCCACAGTATTTCGTCGTCGACTGCGTCGCATCTGTGTGCTTCGCCCTGGTGGACGCAGCCAACATCCGCGGATGGGCTGGATGCCGAGCGTTGATTGGATCGCTGCTCGGCGTCGCCGTGCTCTCATTCGCGGCGCTTGCGTGGCGTCGCCCTTTCACCACTCGGATCGACACGTATGCTGCGCTGGCGACCATGCTGTTTCTAATGCTAGCGCTCATTATCGCGCTCGTCACGACAACGAAGTACACGCCAATCTGGCTCCTGTGTGTTTTGGCTAACGTGGTGGTCTGCATACGCGGTGCGTGTCACTGGGCCTGGTTGGTTGTCAGTCTCACGCTTGGCGGTGTGGATGGTATGCGCAAGCAGAAGGTGGAAGCCGTCAACGACGACGACGTTGACGGCGAGCCTGCTCCGGACCTACCCTTACTGCAGGGAGAGAAGGATGATGAAAAAGACAAGACGGTGAACGTGGCAGATACTGCTGTCGTCCCACCGGGCGGTTCTGATGCGGACGGGGCGGCCGCACTACCACCTCCCAAGGTAAGCAGCAGCAGGAAGGCCCTTCCTGCCGCGGAATACGCGCGTCGAGCAAGCGACGCCTTGGGGTCACTGCAGGGAAGCCTCGCGAAACTAGATGCCGCTCACCGTGCGTTGGAAAAAGCTCGGAGGGCAGCCGATCATCCCACCGCCCTCAAACCAGCAGCCCAACCACCTGCCGCCGGAACATCCCCTCCGCGAAAAAGTCGCCGCAACGCGGCTGCACGCGGACGGGATGACGACAGTGACGTGGAGATGCAGCGAGCGACCATTGCTCCACCACCGCCGCGTCCAAGTCAAAGCGCCGGCGTACCCAAACAAGCGGCTTCCATGGTGGATAACAGCGTTGTTCCTGTGTCCCAAGCCGCTCTGCAACCTCGATTCGTACGTGACGGCCCTGTACCTGTGGGGCCAGCGGCGCGGCACGGTACGCAACCGAAGCACTTGCGGGCGTTAGAAGCGATGGTGCAGTTGATTTGCCAGTTGAGACGGGAAGCTCTCCTCGAGTCACATCAATCGGGTATTCCCCCGAACGTGCAACGGCATGGAATCGCTAAGGCGCCGCCTGGCAGCCGCAAACCCCCGCGAGCGGTCCCTGACGGCAATTTGTAAGCGAAGAGAGAGAGAGAGAATCAGCGGAAGCCCACCGCACCTCAGTTCATGACAAAAAAGGGACCACAGGTTGAATGGATGTTTTCCCTTTCTTCATGAGGCCGATGATGCAGGTTTGAAGTCAAAACATTTGGTCACGCTTGTCAGCGTGAAAGTTTGACGGTTCGATTTGTAGCACGAGTAGAGCATCGTCTTGCCCTCGCTATTCCCGTCGCCTAGACAAACCTTGGCGGGGTTCATTTTTTCCCCCCCCTCTCCTCCTCCCATTTTGTCCTCCTCGGTATCCTTAAAGAAAATATGGATTCGGTGGATCAACGGGTGGCGGAAGCCATCGCGACCGCCCTGCACGGCCGATATGTCAAGCGACAGGCCGTCGGGAGAGGAGCCTATGGTGAAGTATGGCTCATCGAGCGAGTCGCGGACGGGAAAAGATTCGTGGCGAAAGTGATGCAAACCGAAAAACAGCACCGCTACGATTCGGAAGTGAAGTGTCTGATTTCGTGTGAACATTTTGGCATCATCGGTTTCGTGGAAAGTGTCTTGTCGTCAGCCGGGCCCGTGATTGTGCTCGAGTTTGCGGACGGCGGTGATCTTAGCTCGCTGCTCAAGGCGAATCCGGCCCAAAAGGGATTCTTTGAGGAATCTTGGATCGGCGTGCGCTTCGTTCAGCTTGCGCTCGCACTCAATCACATTCATGCGAAGCGCATGATGCATCGCGATATCAAAACGGCCAACATTCTCTTAACGACGAGCGGCTTCTGCAAGTTGAGCGACTTCGGCTTCTCGAAGGCGTTCGACTCGACCGTCAGCCAAGACGTTGCCGAAACGTTTTTGGGGACGCCTTACTATCTCGCACCCGAGTTGTGGCGCCGACAAAAGTATAGCAAGAAGGCCGACATGTGGTCGCTGGGCGTGGTCTTGTATGAAATGATGCTCCGCAAGCGGCCATTTGTTTCTTCTAGTATGAAAGGCCTGATGTCGGCCATCTGTAACGGAGAGTACGCCGTGCTTGGATCGCACCCGTACAGCCAAGAAATGACGGACGTGCTGCTTAGCATGCTGCAGGTCGATCCCCGGCAGCGCGCGAGCACGTCCGAGGTGCTGTGCAAGCCTGTGGTCCGTGAGTACGCCCGGCAGTTTCTAGACATGGTGGCGCATGCTCCCAATATTCCCGCCGACGAGAAGAGTCGCGTCGCGAACACGGTGGAAAGCCAACTGGCCGCGGTGCAGGTCGAGGTTGCGCAGGGCTCGGGGCACCACAACGACGGGGATGGTGACGAGGAGGCAGCATCGCGCATGGAGCCATCCGCAGTGCTCGAGGGCGCCATTTTAATCGGGTCCTTGAAGGAGTGGAAGCAACGTTACGTCGTTTTGGAGGACGGTGCGCTCAAAGTCACGCGCGTGAAGGAGGACAAGAAGTCGCAGCGGTTGGATCTTCCATCGATCACGAAAATTGGGCTTCCTCAGCTACCCGATGGTGTGCACGATGATACCATTTTCGTGGTGTATCTATCCACTGGCTTCTCCGTTTGGATGAAAGCCAGCAGCGCGGAAGAGCGGGACCTATGGATCCAGACGGTGAGGCAAACAATGGCGTCGATGGGGCTTCAAGTTCAAACGTGACTGTGCAGCTTGAGGTAACGCTTCGCTCTTTCTTTTCAGTACGTACTTTGTGGAAAAGGGGGAGCCATCTGCTACGGCACCTCCATTTTCAGTTGCTCTTTGGGGTTCTTCTGGGGAGTCGATCGCTCACAGCGTCGCGTTTTTCCTCTTCCCCGATGGGACCCATGCCGAGGGAAATGCGGCTTGCTCTTTTTCTTGAGAGAGACGGAACCCTTTTATTAATGGCACACGAATCGATACTCATTTTCGACCGAAACGATCGACGACCACGGTGAACGGTTGGTGATGTGCGTGGAAAGGCACCCTCATATTCATTGGTTGTGGTTGTGACTCTTCCACAAAGTGAGGCTCATTGGCCTTTGTTTCTTTCTCACAGCGACAGGATGCTGACGGGGCTGCGCCAGCGAAAAGTCGGAGACGCCACATCCAATGCCGATCATCACGCTTCGGAATCCGACCTTCGGACCTCCGTGAAGCGCACCATCGCCAAAGTCGATCTATTTCCAAAGGCCCGCGAAGACTACCGACCCTCGCAACAAACACAAAGTGGCGCAGTCGTCAGCGCTGTGAGCGCGATCGGCATTTTTCTGATCACGGCGTCCTTTGCGGCGGAGTACGCGACCGGAGGCAGCCAAGCGTATCGATCCGAGTTGACGGTGGACGTTGGGGTGGCCTCGCTCGTCCCGATCAACTTGGACATCACCTTCCCGAGTATTCAATGTGGCGATTTGACACTTGACGTCATGGACGTGACGGGACAAGAGGAGTCGGATTCAACGCACGACCTAGTGAAAACACCGGTGGACTTCAGTGGCCATCATATGACGCATGTGCGAGCGGCATTTTCATCCAAGCGGCCGCGGATCTTGGCGCCGCGGGATGACCCGAAATCGTCGCTTTACTGTGGCCGCTGTAACTTCGACGAGCGTCGGCCGCCCATCATGGCAAACGGCGCGCTCGAACCCCCTACATGCTGCAACACGTGCGAGCGAGTCATGTCGTACCACGACGAACGCAGGCTGCCCCGGCCGTCGATGGGGGACGTCGAACAGTGCGCGACTGAAGTCGCTAGGCTCAATCCGGGATGCAACATCCGCGGGACCGTCATGATTCAAAAGGTTAAGGGGAACTTTCACTTCGGGCCGGGTCGTGGGATGAAGACTGCCATGGGGCAGCACACCCACGTGTTCGGCATCGCCGAATTCATTCGCTTCAACACGACTCACACGGTGCATCATCTTTCCGTCGGCGACCGGCAGCTGCCGCGCTTCTCCCGGCAACAGCCCCTCTCGTCGATTGGCGGTGCGGTGGAGTTCGCTCATCCATTGAACGGACACCAGTACGCTCCCCTTCCAGGTCACTTTGGCTTTGTGCGGTACATGCTTCAGATTGTGCCCACGTCGTACGGCTACCACTCTCTGCAAGATGCGGCAAGTGTCGGTGTCGCCCCCGACGTGGCGTATGAATACTCGGTTCAGCTGCACACGCATGACATTGATCCCAGTCCGTTTATGATTTCGGCGTATCCGTGTGTTCTCTTCGCGTTCGACTTCCATCCCATCGCCATCCATAACGTCTTTTCCCGGCCGCCAGTTGGCCGATTCGTTGTGCGCTGGTGCTCGGTGATTGGCGGTGTCTTTGTCATGGCCGGGCTGGTCGACCGAGTCGTGGCTTACGTCGCCGATCGACGAAGAAGGCTGCTGAACTTGTAACGAGAGAGATGCGGCGGGTTTACCATATGAACACTCACCAACAACGCCACCCTTTCCTTGAAACGTTGATCCACGGTCTCCGTCATGCGAAAAAGTAGGTTGAACGCCGTAACTCTCCCACTTCTTCCCCATAAGTAGCCAACCACGTGACACGTGACAATAATGTCCTTCGGGGCGCCAAAAGACGCCTCGTCAGGGGGCGGATCCCCGCCCTCCGTGGTGTTCGATCGTTACGCAGGCGCCCACGTGTTTCGGCAAGGTATCGCTCCGAATAACAACAAGAACTTGCCGACAGACTCAGCGTGCGTCGTAGCAGTGAGGTCCGCGAGGGGAGGCGACGCGATGGCGAAGCACGTCCAACGCGCGCGGTTGGCCCAGAGAAGAAAGCACCCAGGTCCGCTCGGCGGGGCCGCGTCGACCATCTCCGTGCTCTCGCCGGAGAGGCAGAGCAGTAGGGGACCGCCGCAGCCAACTGCACGTCGCGAATCCTCGCCGGACTCGTCCATTGCGGTGAATCGCTCCGTGAATGATGCGCTGGTCAAGATGCTCATCCAGCGCATCGACGACGCGGTGCAGCGAGGAAAAGTCCGGGTGCCGTTGATACTAGACCAGGGAGACTTTTGTAACGTCGATCTAACACCCGAGGCGGTTGAACGAGTGGGCGTCAAACCGACGAGCTCATGCGCGAGAGGTGGCATCGCGACGTCGCCGAGGCAAAAAGGCCCCACCAGCGTAAGAGATGAATGGTCTATGATCGACGTGGCGGCTGAGATGAATTCCCCCCGAGAAAAGTCCCCCCGCGAAATACCTTCACCGTCAGGGCCGGCGAAGGTGAATTCCGCCCGCTCTTTCGCCAAACGCTCGAGCGACGCGAATCCGCCGTTACTCAAGCCGGCAGGTCGGCGGGGTCCAGATGTGCCTCAGGATGGAAAGGCGTCCGCCGAGGGACCGTCGATGCAGAGGAAGCCGCCACTCTCGCCAGGGTCATCGACCCGACGGCCGGCCAGCCCGGTGGCTGGTGTCGTTCCCATCACTTCGGTGCTCGAGGGGACCATATTGTACAGACCGATGCCAAAAAGCACCACCAATGCAAACTCAGGGCACCGACGACATGCCGAGTCGGGCGCCGTGGCACCGCCGACGACGAACGTACATGCCGATGTCTCTGCGTTACACGGCCGTGATGATGACGACGATGCCGATGAGCTGCTGCAAGCCGCCATCGCAAGGAGGCGCGCAGCCGGTCTTCGACGATGACTCCGGTATTTGTATCCGGGGCAAGGATTTTTTTCAATTTCGCTTTGCCGCGTACAGTCACAAGTTCGTTTGCGCATATTTGACGTTCCGATCAATGGCGATCGTCGTTTGTTGATTGAAATTCCTATCATCAGTTTTGCTTTGTCAGAATGGCGTCGGGTAGTGCGAACGTCGACGCTGCGGTGCGGGTAGCGGTTCGAATTCGGCCTCGCTTGCCTCTCGACAACCCGTTGCCGTCGGAGATTTGCCCCTTTGCTTTCTCCTCGGCTTCACAAACGGTGACGCTGCCCGATCAGAGCTCGTACTCCTTCGACGACGTGTTCTGGGGCCTCCAGGACACCGCTGACGCAGATGGAAACGCTGCGGTTTCGCAGTTCGATGTGTACCGGCGTTTGGTACAGCCGCTGCTCGAGGCGTCGATGCAAGGCTACAACTGCTGTTTGTTCGCTTACGGTCAGACCGGAAGCGGGAAAACGCATACCATGATGGGCAACGTGGAAAGGGGCGAAATCGACGGGATGGTCCCGTTGCTGTGCAAAGAGCTACTCACCCGGATCGACGTCGCCGGCTCCACCCAGCAACAGGTGGATGCTGGCGATGACGACGGCCGAACGAGATCTGTCAACGTCACGATGGCCGGCGGCGAGATCTGGACGGTGGTCGTAGGCATGGTCGAGGTTTACAACGAACGCGTGTTCGACTTGCTGGCGGAAAGGGATGTGAAGACGAAAGAGCTGAAGCTTTTGAACTTAAGCTTCGTACCGTCGCGTGGCGCTGTGATTGAGGAGCAGTCGTTGATTCCTGTGAGCAACATCGTTGATCTGTTGGCGTTAGTGCAGCGTGGATTTCGCTCCCGCGCGACGTCGCAAACAGGCATGAACGAGCGCAGTAGCCGCAGCCATGCCATCATTCAGCTTCATCTGAGGAAGCATGGCTACTACGACGGCAGCGGAGGGAACGCCGCGGCGGCTCAAGGAGGGCCAGGGACACACCCGCCGGGGGCGGCGGGTGTGTCCCTGGTGAAACGGCCGGCCGCAGCGGAACGAATCGTCACTCAGCAGTGCGTGGCCAATTTGGTCGATCTGGCAGGGAGCGAGAAAATGGCCACGAGCGCCGGAAGTCACACCTCGGAGAAGCAGCTAACCGAAATGTCCAAGATCAACTTGTCGTTGACGGTGCTCGGCCGCGTCATCGACGCTCTGATTGAGCAAAGTGAAAAAAAGAAGGGGATGGCCACCGCCCCTCGTCACATTCCATACCGCGAGAGCAAGCTCACCATGTTGCTCTCGAGCAGTCTGGGAGGCAACAGCCGCACGGCGATGATTGGAACGATTAGCCCCGCCGCGGCCTCCTTCGAGACGTCGAAAAACACGCTGCAGTTCGCTTCTCGAGCTCGCGCGATCATCAACAAAGCGTCCGTGAACGAGGATCCTCGTGTCGCTGACCGGCGCCGTATGTTGGAACTTGAGAAAACTGTCTCCGATTTGCTCAGGCGCCTGCAGCAGACGGAAACGCTCGAAGCCCAAGTGCGTCATCTGGAACAGGACCGATCGCGGCTCGCGGGTACCATCGAGGAGCTGCGTACCCGCGCCACGGATGCCACGAACCGGAGCGATGCATCTCTCCTCCCGATAGATGAATCCAGCCATCAGCAGCCGCGACGACCTGTGGGAGGAGGGGACGACATGATGATTGGGAGCGAGCAACCCTCGGCGAGCATTACCTGTCGAGTCGATAACGACGCGACGGATAGCTTCGCCTCTCTGGGCGTTAACGCCATCGACGATGAACGCGGCGAGTCACCCACGCCTCCGCTTCTTAGCGCCCGCGGGGGGCCGAACCGCCGCCGACGTCGGGCACCGACCTATGTGAGTGCAAGCGCGGCCAGCAGCGGCGTCATCGACTCGACCAGCCAGTCCCCAAGAACCTGCCTCAGTCGCGCGAACAGTAGCGCGCGCGCCACGTCCGGCGACCGCGCGGCGGAGGCCGACTCGCTGATGTCTCGCCGCATCGCCGCCTTGGAAGACGTTCGCATGGATGCGGAGGTGCTCGTCGTCGAAACCACCGTTTCTCGGGTTGCTTTCCAGCAGCGCCAGTCGGCCGTATCGGATTTCGACGTGCAGCATCAAGCCCTTCAGCTAGCCATTGATCAGGCCGCGCAAGCGGTCGAGGACGACATGGCCCTCAACGTTCCTCAACGCCAGCGAATCATGGAGTTCATCCAGCCGATTCAAGTTAAAGCCGACGACTTGGCAGATCATTTTGATATCACGATCATGCTGCGGCTGGCAGTCGCGCACTTGGCATACGAAGAAAGCGCGACGCGGAACATGCTCATCACGAGTGCCTACGAGGGAGCCATTACGTTGTGGCAGCGATTCACGTCGATGTGCCACACGCTGTGGATAGATGTTTCCGCCGCTGAGCGGAACGCGTTTGATGAAGGGCTGCAAGCTCGCGATCAGCTGCTCGCCGATGCCGCCGCTCGGGCTGAATCCATGGATGCCGAGTGCAAGTACTTGCAGGAGGTGCTCGTGGTGTCCGCGAAGGGTCACGGTGCGGTCGAAGTGGATGCCGATGGAAGTCTGTTCTTTGTGCCAAACGCGACGGCAACGAGTCGCCTTGGTGTTTCTGGAGGCGCGGACGCCGAGGACGACGACGGCAGTGGCGGTGGCGTGTTGAATCAGAATTCTTCCTTTATCACCGCGCCGCCCTCGCTGCAAACACAGGTCAGCACAGCTCAAATCACGGTGCTGCATGACCACGTCAGGGAGCTGCGCGCCGCCTTATTTCAACTCGCGACCACGTCGCAGCTGCTCCATGGCCATGATCTTCTTCTGCATCAACCCATCCCGTACGTTGGCCAGCACGCCAGCAGTTCGCTTCGCGATGACGACTCACCTGTGCCTCACTTTGCCTTCGATGGGTCACGCGACGAGTCGAGTTGGTCGAAAGGGTCCCACGCATCGCTTGCGGCCCTGAGACACCGCGTGCGGGCGGCCCTCTTCCCATCGTATCGCGTGGCCAAGTCCGTGATCTCCACGGTCGATGCTTGGCCGTCTCCGCCGCTATCGACGCAAATATTCCCCCCAACCGTTGGGGGGACTCCCAGTAGCGAGACGACACCGCCCCCGTGGACCGCCGCTGCTACCAACGTTCCGTCGCTCCGAAGTTCACTTGGGGCCAGGGCCCCGCCCAAGTAGGGTGGTGGGAGGCGGAGAACTGGGGTTTTTTCCTCTGGGTCTCGTGTACCTACCCTTTCAGTGCCCCTCCATGAACATGCTGCAGTCTTACCGATCATTCTCCCCGTAGCGAACTCGCGTTGTGTCCTCCCATGGCAGCCGCGGCGGTCGCCTCCCCGCCTCCACCGAAGGAGCTCCTCGAGTGCCGTCGTCGCGCATCGTACATGCTGCCCGGCGACGTGGTTTGGGTCAAGCCCCCGGCGATTCCATATTGGCCTGCCATCGTTGAGCGCGTGGTGGACCCCCACAATGGAACGCAAGTTGTGTGCCGCTGCCTGCAGTTGTCGCATCGCGACGTCGCCTCGATCCGAGACTCCCGCGTTGCCCTCGCCGCCTCCAAAAGTGTTCCGAAGCCGCTGAAGTGTGGAGCCGCCAGGGCGCCAACGGCAAGATCCACCTCGGTCGCATGCGACCATGACGAAGCTCTGGTGGCGGATTCGTCTGCGACCGTGGAGGCGAGTGGCAGTGGCACGACGACGACGACCGCGAGTCGCGTGCACGCTCCGTCCTCGGCCTGCACGCCGTTGCGCCCTGACGATCCCAATGAACCGTTTACCGCCATTTTTCTCGCCAGTAAGCTCTACTACTTTGACCGGTTGGCCTCGCCGGAAGACGTATCGCGCTGCGTGGAGTCGCGTCTGCAACGAGGGGAGCACGACGTGTCGCTCTATGAGGACGCGTTCCTCAAGGCGGTTGCCGAGGCGAATCGCATCGTGCGCATCGTGTTGGACCCGAACGAACTGTTTCGCACGACGAAGCTCACCATGCAACCCATCGGCGTGGTGTGGTCGACGTTTCGGTCGCACACCGATGCCCCGCGGCAGCCAAGTGTGCCTGGCGGGGAGCGGCATTCTGCGGTGATTCGCGTGGCCCACGGTTTCGAAAATGGGCTGCGCGATGTCAAAGGATTCGAACGCGTGTGGATCTTGTTCAACTTTAATTATGCGGCAATGTCGGCCGAAATGGATCCGCGAGAGACGCCTGTTGAAGCCTCGTCGTCATCCGCGGCCTCCGGAAACGTCGAATTGGATGCGACCACGGAACGGGGATTGGACGCCGTGGCGACGTCCAGACGAAGGCCGCGATCTGACCAAGACCGACGGCATTTCAAGTGCATGATTATCCCACCCCGAGATACTGTCGCCCATGGCGTATTTGCCACCCGCACGCCTCACCGGCCGAACTCCATCGGTCTTAGCTGCGTCCGTGTGCTCGACGTGCAAGGGCTAAATCTCTACATTGCGGACCACGATCTGCTGCATGGCACTTTAGTGCTCGACATCAAACCCTACCTTCCGTTTTGCGACGCTCACCCCACCGCGCGGGCCGGATGGGTCGAGGACCTCGACCGTGATGGCCGTGGGGGCAGCGACCACAAGTCGTCCGTCAAAATACCAGTACACGTCAACACGGTCATCCTTCCAGGTGCGATTGACAGGCCTTCGCGCATCGACGGGGAGTCCGGAGGGGGGGCTCCGCAGGTCGGCACGACGCTCCGCACACGACATTCGTGAGAGTGTTTTGGCACGTCAGCTCCAGTGGGGACCGACCCCTACCGTTGGACAAGAACGAACATTCTCGATCGATTTCATGCTGCTTGTGAGTGAATTTTTATTGTTGTTGTTGTTGTGTTGTTTGCTCTCTTCTTTCCAGACGTGACCCCTTACTTTGCTGCCCTCAATGCTATCCTCGTGCCGCAGGCGACTAGCTTCCGGGGCGTCGCCGTTTCCCTACTCCACGCAACCTCCCGTGACCCTCAACCTTGCGGGTAAGCAGGTTCAAACGAGCCCCTCGTGCCCCTTCGTCGATGTTCAGCCCGTGAACCCCAAACTGCCTATGGGCATGACCAGTTACGTGTCGGCGCCCAGGCGTTCGCTCGCCGGCGGCACGTTCGCGATTCCGACGAAAATGTTCGACAACGACTGGGTGCCCCCCCTCACGCCCGTCTGGGACTGGTGCGTCTGGGCCGCACGCACTGCGGGTATTGCCTGTGTGAAGTTCGGTGACAAGTTTATGGGATCTCGACCGCCGGAAGCACTGTACCGGTTGCGCCGCATCGTGGCCATGGACGGTGTCCGCCCAACCGTCCTGGATAACTGCTTTATCGCCCCTTCCGCGGTCGTCGTCGGCGACGTTCACGTCGGTCGCAAAGTGACCATTGGATACAACTCGATCGTTCGCGGTGACTTGGGCAAGGTGCATCTCGGCGAATCGTGCACGGTGCACGACAAGACGGTGGTCATCGGGCCTGCCAATATTGGCAAGTGGAGCACCGTGGACCCGATGTGCGTGATCGACGGCGCGAGCGTGGCCGCTTGTAGCATGGTCGGTGCCGGGAGTATCGTGATGAGAGGGGCGAAGGTCGAGTCAAATTCGATGCTCTGCGCAGCGTCCGTTTTGCTTGCCGGCACTATCATTCCTTCTGGTGAAATTTGGTCGGGAAACCCGGCCGAAAAGTTAGGCGAGCTCACACCAGAGGAAAAAGAATTCATCGTCAAGGCCGCCAAGCATATGGTGCTGATCAACTTAGAACACTCGGACTCCTGGAATCTTTGCTGGGAAGAAATTGACAACTTCCGCATCGCTCGTGAGAGGTGGGCCGTGTGGGCGGAAGGCATGTACGAACGACGGGTGAAGGCCTTTTACGTCCGCCATGGCCCTCGGCAGCAGGCTCGGTCCAATCCCAATCCGCTGTCGTCCCTCGGAGACCGCGTCAACGGCGCGATTCAGTTCGAGAGCGGCATTCCTGGCCATTGAGGACCCGACCGGAACAACCACGCATGTATGCGGGGGGGGGGGGGGTGTGTTGTCACGTACGGTGCACACTGTTCACGTGTATTGGTGCGTGAGAGCGCCTACTCGTTACCATTGTTGTAGTGCCCCTCACCCCGATAAAGGCCCTTCTCACCTACTCCAACCTTGACCAAAACAAAAAAAGTATGTCGGACGTCCCCCCGCCGCCCGTCACCCCCGAGCGTCCCGCCC
>ERZ1292630.1065-Hain-H41-02um-R3-1065-length-27706-cov-7_pt1 | contig 20798 bp, 8 predicted proteins | sample MGYA00564408_ERZ1292630 | MGnify/ENA primary metagenome ERZ1292630 (study PRJEB36523, sample SAMEA6512641) | groundwater metagenome | collected 2019-01-08 | study: AquaDiva: Metagenomics assemblies of 32 groundwater samples
CGTAGGGGGCAAAAATTTCCGTTCCGACACGTGGCGAGCGCCGAGCCAGCTGTTCTGTGCGATGTGCTGGAGCATGGCCGCCCGTGGCCCAATCATCGAATGCCGACCGCCGATGGCGGGCACGTCATCGGTTCGCCCATGACACAACCAGGGATAGAAAAAACAGCGGGGCAAGCCCGTGAGCTCCGACGTGAAGAAGGACGCGACGATGGTCGGCGACAACGCGGTCGGCGCGATGCCGGTCCCAAACATGATATCCGCCAAAAATGACGCCGCGTGCCGCGTGCGCGGGTTGGCGCTGTGCGGAAACAGGCGTCCTCGACCATCCGCTCCCGGGAAACCGTTCAAAAGCGAGAGGCATCGCCACGACTGCACACAGTAGCGCAGAAACGCGATCGGCTCGAACCAGCGATACGCCGCCAGTCGTGTGGCGGGGGCTGGGGCGGTTTTGGCGGCGGACCAACGTTGCATCCACGAGCGCAGGTTGCCGCCCATAAGTTCTCGTTCCCACTCCAGCACGCTGGGGAGCGACCTCGGCATGGGCTCCACCATGCTGGGCTCCTTTTCATCGTACCCGAGATACCTCAAGCCAGCAAGAAAGTTCGCCGCGGTGCCGCAACACTGTGCCACTAGTTCGAAGCCGAGTAGAGATACGTCGTTCAGGACCGGGGCGCTGCGAGCTAAGGCCGCGACGACGGCGTTTTTCAGCCCTAATGCCGCTACCTCCGGTGTAGATTTCAGACGAGCCGCGGAGAGGTGGCAGAGAACGGCGAAGGCATCATTCGCAAGCCGTAGCACCTTCAAAAACCCGTCCGGCGGCGCCACGCACGACAGGAGGTGTAGAACAGATGTGAAGGGTGTGGATGCGAACTCTACACGATCCACAAGATCCGCCACCTCCGGGTTGACGCATGGTGCCGCGGCCGCAACGGCCATGGGATTGCGGGCCCAATCCTCTCCTTCGTGGCGATGCGCTTGACGGGTTGACGACACAAAGGTGCATCGAGGGAGCACACCCCGTGCGTCCGCCAGGAGGTCCAGCAACAGCGCCATCAACAGGCGTTCCTGCAATTCGAGGCATCCACGTGCTCGAGGCGCCCAGATCGTTTGCCAGCTTTCGTACGTCAAGCCTTCCTCGATCAGTCGTCGCCCAGCGGTGATTGTGGACGCCACGGTCTCACCCGGCGACAGGGCGGCGTCGAACATCGCGTCAATGGACGATTCGATGGCCCGCATCGCATCGTGGGCGACCTTGGCACGGAGCGCCCTGCCCCTTGGCCCCGCGCCACCTGGCGTCGAGGAGGAGGCGGGAGATGATGAGGTCCCGCGCGGGCACGGGTCGTCGCGCAGCCAGCGTACCATGGCGTCCGCGGATCCCGCGGTAGCACCCGCGACATGGGTCACCAGTTGAGAGAAACGCACCGCGGACGTGACGGTGACGGTGACGTAGATGTTATCCTCCGCGTCATCGTCGACGGCATCAACCGCCTCCCCGGCGGCCGCAGCGGCAGCGGCATCGTCCACGGCGGCAGCGCCGGACGCCGCAACCTGTGGTTCTTTCGCGGCCGACTTCTTCTTACTCTTACTCGTGGCGGTCGTGCTTGCCGCCGTGGCAGGCGTCGCCGACGGTGCGTCAGGCGCGCTCGACGACGCTGCCGAGTAAGTTTTGACGCCGAAGAACGCCAACAGATGGGGAGGGTGACTGTTTGATGTGTTTCGGAGGGCCGGAGGGGGCACCCACAGTGTTGACGGCGGGCCCTCTGGCACCGCAAGGAGCACGTCGTACGCCGGAGGTCCACCGGCAGCCGGACGGGAATCGGCTTCGCACTGCAACAGTTTCGTCACCGTGACGCCCCCGACGCCGTTAATCATAAGTTTATCGCCGACGAGTGGTGCAAACGGAACTGCTGGTGGACCATCGACACCGTGGGTGCTGACGGTGGACGCGGGGGGATGGGGCCGCCCGCTGACGGTCGTCGCGTCGACGATTGGCCACGACGCGCCGATTCGGGGATCCCCTCCCCGGTCGCAGCATCGAAGGCGGCAGCGCAGCAGCGTGAACGGCCCCGCGGCGCCGGCGCCATCCCTTATTGTACCCGCGTCAGATGTCGTCTCGTCCTCGGCACCGTTGCGGCCGCTGCCGCTACGGCGCTGTGGGGCAGAACACATACCTAGTGTGAACACGAGCGCAGGTTGGTCGGACGGCGCCACCTCACTCGTGTTGTAACATTCGAGAATGCCCACCTGCCCGGGCAGCAGGAACGGCACTCGCCACGCGCGATGCATCGTCCGTTCGGCAGCCACTCCGGGCGATGGCGGCTCATCGTCCAGGAGCATCCTGGCGCCCCTGGCTGGGAGCAGCAGCCGTCGAACACGAAACGGATTGAACTTCTTGCACATGTATCGATGGAAGGTGACGATGTCGCCGTCGCTCAGCGGAGCGGACGTCGGCAACAGTCTCACAAGGTACTGAGACGGCGCGACGACGGCCATGACGTGGAACATCGCGGTCGCCGACATTTGACACGTAAAAGGCAGCGGGCGGGGCCACGCCTGCTCAACCTCGGCGACGCCGTCAGGCGAGGCTGCCTGTCCCACACCTGCGACACGGAGCGTGAAGCACTCGAGCATGCTGGCGGCTTCGGTGGCGTTATCGGCCAGCAGCACCAGCAGCCTGCGGCGAAACACAGGATCGGAAGGCGACGACGAGGCAAGTTGCGTGCTCCGTAACACACACCAGGGCGCAAGACTGTGCAGCTGCTCTCGGACCTTGTCGAGCTGCAGAAACAGCTTCTTAAGCGAATGGTTTTCCACCGACGGTGTCGTGGTGGCATCGCGCCCGTCGGGGGCATCAACGGCGGCGAAAAACGATTCGCCCACACAAACGACAACAATCCGCGACGGTCCGGCTGAGTCGTAGTATGCGCTGAAGGGTGCCGCAAGCGACCGCAGCGGACGCAAGAGAACCGTACAGAAGAAATTCTCCAAGCGAGATGTGGATCGCAGCGCACCCACGTCCAGGAAGCAAACGACTGAGTCTGCCGTGGATACATGTCCAAGCAGGATACGATACGATGAGGACGCCGCGGGCGTTAGCAGGGACACGGCGACGAGATGTGTGCGGCACACGACCGTCGTGGAGGCACCCGAGGGGGCTGCGTATTGGCGCCGAATGGCCGCGCCTCTGAATTCAGGTGCAGCATGCGTCGGTGGATCCTCAACGAAGGACCATCCACTGGATGGACCATAGGAAGTCGCGTTCGGCCGTGTGGGCCGCGGGGCGCCGGCCGCGCGACCGAACCACTTGCAATGATGTCCCACAGGAGACGTCGACTCCGCTGCCGCCGCCGGCTGGACGACCAGAGAAGCCTCGTCGGCGGGAACGACCGGCAGGGCAAAGGTGATGCTGCCCTTGGGAGGTCGAAGGGCGCCCGGTGACGCACGGCACTCCGTTTTGACCAGCCATGGAGGGCGTCGCGATGTCTCCTCCGCTGCTTCGTCGCGTCGAGGGGGATCGCGCGCGAGCAAGCCTGCGACGTGGCTGGCGATTTCGGCGTCACCACTTCCCGGCACATCGATCAACAGAAGGACGTGATCCATAAGGGGGTGAAAAACGAAGGGAAATAAAGGTCTACGCTTCCGCGGCCTTCTCAACGTGCGCAAGCAATGGGTGCGTGTTCTATTGTCCCTCGATTCATTGGAAGGCTAAGGGGGGGATGGTCCCTCCTTGGAACAGTCAAAGACTGAAGGGGGCCGAGGGGGGCCGGGAGGGGGGAAGGCCGTCGGCTCCTCCCCCGCTCCGGCGGGCCGCCAACCGCGCAGCGGGATGGTCCTCAACTTGCGTGAATAGTGGCTCCGCGCCGAAGCCTTTGTCAATACTCACACCGAAGCGCTTCAGTTGCGCGGCCTCGTGCCGAGCCGCACGGGACGGCGGGTGGTAAACCGTCTGGGACGGAAGCGGTGCCGCGGTGGCAGGCGCCACCGCATCATTCGTGGACGCCCTCCGTGTCAGCGCAGGGTGCATCATCTCCAAAGCAGACTTCGCGAAGAAGTGGCGCCTCGCGTTCGGTGCGTCGACGAACACCTCCCGCTTGGATCGGTCGGCGGCGGCATCTTCTTGGTCGGCCGTGGAACGCGCCGCCTTCGTCGCCGTTGGATAGTACACGGTGACCGCGCTGGGATCCACACTGCCCCGTTGATGCCTCATGAGGGCAGCGGCGCGGTTGCCGCCCTCGTCGTCGTCGTCTGAGTCGTCCGCGTCATCGGAGGTCTGAGCCATTTCCGCGTCTCTTGCAGCTGCGGCGAAGAATCCGTCATCGCGGTGCACGAACCGGGACGCGTCCTCCTCCTCTGGCAGTGGGTCCTTGACCCTCAGCGTGGTCAGGAGCCACACCCGCAATTTGGTCCACATGATCAGCACGTACGTCATCGTGACGACAGACTCGATCGCGATGATGAGCGGCGCGATCGCGTCGCGAATGCCCACGCCATCGTCCGCGATATTGTAGATCGTGCCGAGATTGACGCAGACGAGACACGCGGCGATGCCAAACGCCTCGACCTGCGCGTTGGTGTGCTCGGCGTAGGGACGAGTAAACAGCAAGGCGACCAAGTAAGCGATGAGTGTCCAGGACACGAGCTGGGCATCGTGGGGGAACCTGAGAAACACGACGATAATCACGAGGACGGCCTTTCGCAGGTAGACGATAACTGGCCAGAACCACGTCGACTTGTTCAGCCCAGACAGCGCGAAAGCACCGCACTGGTACCGAAAATTACGGTCTCCAGGCCGCACGAAGGAGTGCGCAAGGTACACGATCGCCAGACTGGCAGGCACAAGCGCGATGAGCACGACGGCGACGGGATACGCGGTGACACTCGTGCTCCGGTAGGACGCCGAATCGCAATCCACGGATGGATCCTCCTGCAACAGCCGGCGCCGGTCGCCAGGGCCGTAGTCGAGCGTCTCACAGTCGAGCATCCCCAGGGAGTAGAAAAGCGTGCCCTGGTAAAGGAAAAAGAGCGAGATCAGCGCGCTGTTGCAAAAGAGGCGGGCATTGGTCATCGGCAGCGACGACCGTACCTTGTCCGACTTGCCGGCGCGGCGCATCACATTTGGGAACATGAAGATGATAGCACGGCTGACGCCGACGGCAACGAATGTCTCGCAGATGAGCACGATTTGAAAGACAAACTTCGCCGTGAAGTCGAGCCCGGCGACGGACAGTAAACACTCGCCGAAGGATGTGTCCATGATGCGAAAGTCCGCGAATGCGTCGATCCACCGGGTGATGGTGCGAAAATAGGACGGCCATGGGTTGTCGAGGTTCGGCAGGATGGCGAGCGTCTGCCAGTGGCTCACGAACAGCGCCATGACGATGGCAACGCGGTTGATCCTGTCGGAGTTCTGCACCGTGTAAATCACGAAGGCGGAAATGAGCAGTGTCACACCGATGAGTAACAGCGCGATAAATGCAATATTGACGCCGTTTGGGAGGCACGCCTCACAGTTGGAGGTGATCCCTCTGGCGTACCCCGCGTCACAGAGCTGGCATCGAGGGCCGCGCGACTTAGGACCGCAGGCGGCTGACGCGCCGCCAGGGCACTCCTCGACGGAGCTGCAACGATACAGCGCCGCCGACAGGTCGGAGCCCCGCCAGTACCCCGCTCCGACAGTGGCGTTCTGACCGTCGCAGACCGCGTGGGGGACGCACGGGGAGCAGGTGTAGAGGCCGTTGATCATGAAGGTGCCGGCGACGCACTGGGAAACGATTGTTTCCGTGTTCACGGAGAGCACGGAGGGCAGCCGCGGCATGCTGATCCGGAAATAATAAGTGACACCGTGACGCGCGAACAGCCGCGCGGGACGGAAGTCGGCGGAACCTTGCGTGAACAGCACCGTTTTGTTGTAGTTGATCCGATCCTTACCGTCTGCGGGCGGGTCCGCCAGCGGCACGTCGGGCAGCACTTCGACGACTTGTGCCACAGCGGATTCGCTTTCCACCTCCGACGTGAGCAAATTGCCTCCGACGTCGACGACGGACACCACCGGACTTTCTCCCAAATCTCCGGTCTCGGTAACAAAATGGCTGGTGGTTCCAACGATCACAAGTTTGTAGGGACGTCCCGACCGCACGAAGATGCGAGCAACCGCAGGGAACCACTGTGGCCGGTTCGGTACGATCGCGTACAGCGCGATGCCGTCTGGTAGCTGCTTGGGGGATGTGAGGAACACGTCGTTGAAGTTGACCTCGCCGTTGATCATGACCGACTGCAGCGTCCCATCTAGCTTGTGCGTGATCGGCCCCGCCCCCGGAAGCGACCCGTTGCTACCGGGTTCCATGAGCGCGACGCGCTGTGCGGGGTCTAAATCGGAAATGTTCTGCGTTAGCTGTACGGCGTACGGGAACGCGTCGAACTGCAGCACTTTGTTGCGTTGTTGATCGACTAGAAACGCGCGAAGCATCACCTTGGCGACGAGCGCTGAATCCACAAACTTTCTGCTTTCGTCGAGCGGAAACTCGAGTCCGACGGCACGGCCGACGACGACGAACGGGAGCGCGGGGGCGGCGAGGGAGTAGCTGTCGATGGCGATGCTGAGCTTGGCGTCGGGTGGCGTCGGATCCTTGAGCGCGAGAGCTTGGCAAGTGATTTGAGTGGTGGAGACGTAGACTCCCCTGGTGGACGCAGACCAGTTTCCCATCTCGCTGCCGTACGCGCAGCGGATGATGGGCGACTCGACGAATCCGCGGCCGCTCACGAGCACGACCTTGATCGACGCACCCACACCCACGACGCCTTGCTGCGCCGGCTGCACCGACTTGAGCGTTGGGGTATCGTAGCGGCGCACCACCACGCCGTTTGCTGAGTACGAAATGCCCCCATCAAGGCTGAGCTCAATGACGTCGTCGTAATCGCAGAGCGACCTCGGCTGCGAGGCGGGAATCGGGCAAAGCGCGGTCGTGTTGGAAAGTATCCTGCCCACGGTCAGCTGCTTGTCGCGGCGGGTCTTTGTTCCTTTCGGGAAGAGGACACAAGTGCACTGCTTCGACGTGCGATCGGCGCGCAGGAACCCGTTGCCGATCACAGTCACGGTCACGCCGCCTTTGCGGTCGGCGATCGTGGGCGTGACGCGCGATACTTCCCACATCAGAATGCGCCGCACCATGATGTTGCGCGACCCCGAGAAGAGGATGTACGACACGTACTGCGGCTGCCGAGACCGCGTCGTCACCGCGGTCACAGGATAGTCGAGTCCGATATTTTGCAACCCCAAAATTCGCGGCGTGGAGCCGCCAACGATGAGGAGCTTGATGATTTTGCACGTCTGGTTGAAGTCTGTCGTCTCGTCGCATGCGGAGGCAATGGCCGTGCTGCTGTCCGAATCAAACGTCATCCCAGTGATGCGATACGACAGAGGCAGCGCGGCCCCGATGATCGTCAACCGCTGGCCCCGCGATGACCAATGAGCGACGGTGAAAAACGCAGGACCCGAGATTCTGCCAGCGGCCATGAGCACGCGCCCATCCGGCAGCGGCACAGCGCACCAAATCCCGGATGCCAATTTGGACCCAGCGAACAACACGACGGTGGACTGCTGCTGCAACGACTCAAACGGAATCACCGTTTTGTTGCCGGAGGTGCGGTTCACCAGTACATAGGCTCCGCACGGCGCGAGTCCCACACCAATTTGCAACCGCGTTCCGAAAATGATGAGTGCGTCTTGCGGCTGACTGTACACCATGCCCGACACCTCGAAAAAGTCGTCCAAGTCGGCGGCGAAAGGGTCCTTGGGAGACGACGCGAGGGTTCCATTAAACGTGGGGAGCATGCGAAAACACTCGAGAATGAATTTGGCGCGACGCGTTTCCAGCACCACCGCGCAAACGCGGAACTGCAGCTGCGAAACGAAGATGGTGTGGCGCACCTCGCCGGATGGTTCCATGATCCCAGCGAGCCGCGGCTGGCCCATGTCCCCCGGGCGCTGGAAGGTGCGATAGCCGAGGCGGTTGAGCGAGTACACGGCAACATACTCACGACAAGGTACGCTCGGATACGCGATGAAGTACACCTTGTCCAAGAGCGTAAAGGGTGTGAAGAGGTCCGTGCAGTTCACGTACCCGAAGGATGGGCGGATGTAAATCAGCGCGGGTACGTTACCAGTGGTGACATTAAACACGGCGAGAACATTGCCGCCCACGTAAACGTAGGGGAAGATCTCATCGGGGAGCACCCAACGCAGTCGCATCGTCTCCGGCCCGATGAACGAGTCGGGTGGATTGTAGGACAGCGGCTCGATTTGGCTGCTGACGACGAATCGTTGCCGGCAGTCGTCGCCGAAATAGCCGACGCGGCAAACGGTGCACTGCGTGCCGGACCAATATCCCAGCTCCTCGCTCGCATCGCACGTGCAAAGACCGGACTGGCGATCGCAATTGCCGTGCATCGGACCTCGAGTACCGTTAACGACAGCGCGACAGCTGCATGGTTCTCGGCAGGTGGCGCCCCAGTACTCCTTGCCGCACAGCGTGCAGCCCAATCCAGCGTGAAAGATATCGCATTCACACTCTCCCGTTGCGGCATTGCATTGGGAATTGGGGGTCTCAGTCAGACAGTCGATGTCGGTGCAGTTGCACGCCGGCCCTTTGTACGGGGCTGCGCAAAGGCACCGGCCCGTCCCGGACTCGCCTTCTTCGCAGGTGCCGTGGCCAGAGCACACAGTGCCGTTCTCGAAAGACGCGGCACAACGTCGTGAGCATCCTGCACCTCCGTAGAAGGGATTGCAGATGCAAAGTTTGCCGCTCGTGTTACCGTTTTGACATGGAATGGTGCAATTCACGCCTGAAAAGCGATCGGCACAGACAGCGCAGTTGGGAGGTGCCCAGGTAGGTTCACAGCGACAGTTGCCGGTGCCGAGCCTGCCGTCGTCGCAAAAGCCGTGTCCGGTGCAAAAAACCGCACGCCCATCTGCCGTTGAAACCTGCCCGGGGCACGTGGCGTTGCAGGCTGCCATCGCGGCTCCCTGCTGACACGCACAGACTCCGAGTGGTGCCAAACACGTGCCGCGACTGCTGCAAGGAGTCGCCGCCGTTCCTGCGCATTCCACCGCGCATGTGGGTCCCACGAACCCTGGCGGGCATTGGCACGATCCATCCCCGACGCGGCCAGAACGACATGCTCCTCGAGTGCACTGACATTGAAACTGGCACGTGGGCCCATATTGTGGAATTCCGCCGGCCGCCGCGGGGCATGGATCGCAAAATGCACCCGAGAACTGGCACGCAGGCCCACAAGAACCGACCTCGCACGCGCAGACGCCTTCGAAGCACGTTCCCTGCCGGCTGCATGTTTCATTCGCGTCGTTGGTAGGGCACCGAAGTACGCAGTGAGGCGGCGAGTACGGTGACATACACGCCGCGCACGTCGGTCCCGCGAAGTAGCCCGTGGCGTTGCTTGAATGGCATGCGCACGTCCCATCCGCAGCGCACGAACCGTGTCCCGAGCAAATGTTGCCGGTCGCGTTTCGAGCGCAACTGACGTCGCACGTGGTTCCGGCAAAGCCAACATCACATGCGCAGGCGGCGGTGACGGTACACCGGCCATGACCGTTGCACGGATTCTGTTGTGGCGCGCAGAGCAAGCACTTGGTCCGCAACGTGCACTCGCAGGTGGGGCACTGCTCTTGGCACAGGGCACCTGTAAACGGATAAAAACAGAAGCATTCGCCGGTACCGGACAGTCCCTCGCTGCAGCGCCCCTGTCCACCGCAGACTCGCCCTTGAAGCGAAGGGCATGTGGAGCATTGAGGACCGTAGTAGTCTGCCGCGCACTCATCGCAGCTCCTACCGCCCCAGCCAACCGCACAAACGCAGATGACCGCGCCATCGATCACTTTGCACGTGCCGTGAGATGAGCAGTCGCACCGCCAGCCGCACGTGGGGCCGTAGTAGGAAGGGGCGCAGTCGCTGCAGGCTTGTCCGCTCCAGTGTCCGGTCGCTTCGCTGCGGTAGCACGAGCACGTGCCGTTTCCAGTCGTGCCATCGTGGCACAAGCCGTGTCCGTTGCACGGGGAGCAAAAGCCCCCCGGACACGGTTTCTCACACCGGAGGCCAAACACACCCGCTCGGCAACGGTCGCAGGCGCCGCCCCGTGGTAAATCGTCGCCGTCCCAATACCCTCGCGTTTGATCCTTGAAACAAATGCAGAACGGCGGATAGGTGTCGCTGCAGACGCCGTTCTGGCACGGGGTGCACTGCGTATTGAACGTCATTGTATGGGTTGGCACCGGCGTGGTGGTGGGCGGCAGCTTGGAGGTGGTCAGCCGGAGAGTGAACGATTCCGTCACGTCTGTGGACGCCGTGAGCTCTTCGCTCTTGGTCCACGTCAACGGGTCGGTGATCGTTCGTTGTCGTGACATGGTGTCTGAAATGAGGGCGCTCCGTGTTCGTGTGAGCGCACCGGTCGGTGTTTTCGACGGAATCGTGGAGACTGAGAGAGTGCCCCAGCTTGGCGACGCACTGGTAGAATGCGATGACGTTGTTGATTGCGAAATCGATGTTGACGCGGAGAGGCTTCTGGTAAAAGAATACGAAGCCGAAGAAGAAGGCGTCGAAGTAGGCGGCGGTGTGATAGTTGCGCTTTGTGACATCGTGGCGTCCGTGGCGGACCCCGTAGCCGTCGCCGCGGTGCGCGAGAGTGAAGGCGACAGTGACGCACTGCTCGTGGGGCTTTGAGAGCACGTGACCGACGTGGAAGGGGAATCACGCGACCGGGACGACGATACAGAGTCGGAGGGAGTTTCAACCTTCGATTTGGTCACCGTCAACCTACCCGTGTGTGTCGGGGGCACAAAGTAGGTCAGCGACGTCCGACTACCGGTTCCACTTGCACTGAGCGATCCCGACGCAAAGGATGCGCTATTACTGGCCGATGAGCTCGGGGACACTGAGGGCGTCGCTGTGAGGCTGAGACTGCCTCCGGATGGCGTGGCAGTTGCGCTGACGGACGGCGAAGACGTCAAAGTGGTGCTCGAACTGGGTCCGGATGCCGTAGCAGATGTTGTGTCGGAGGGTACGATGGACCGTGTTCGAGTGGGATTCGTCGTTCGCGACGGCGTTATTGTTGAAGACGCGAATGATACCGACGCCGACGCACTGGCGGACAACGACGGCGAGTTGCCGCTTGGTGAGCCCGTTGCACTGGAAGTCAAGGAATCAGACTTGGATGGGGATCCAGGAGTCGGCGTTGGGCCACTCACAGAAGCCGAAAAGCTTCGCGACCGCGACGTGGACATCGTCGCGTGGCTACGAGTCACCGAAGCAGACGGATCCGAGCGCGAGGGTGTGGCCGATGCGCTTCGCGTGCTCCTATTCTGAATCGCCAGGCGCCAATCATTCGTGCTCCGGAAGAGTCCGGTGGTTTTCGTGCGCTGGAGTCCATCAGTGCTCAATTCAAGCACCGCAATCGCGAAGGTTTGGTCGGGTCCCATCGCCACGCTATTCATGCTGCTGGATACAATCAGCGGATTCTCGGATACCGAACCGTTCACCACATCCACACGGCGGACTTTAAACGTCGCGTCGAGGCACATCGCGATGACATCACTTTCGAAAAGACCCGCACCGGACCAGTCAAAAACGGCAAGACCGACAAGGGCGGTGAGCCTAATGGAGCCTATCAGGGCCACCGTCCAAACATTCGTGGCCGTCACCACTCGAATCGAACTTTTATCGGCCGTAGCGTTATATTGGCCTACGTAGAGAACCGTCCGATTGGTCGTGAGGGCCAGAGAGGTGGGCCGCTCAAACACCGCCGCCAGTCTCAGTCCGTCGGACGGGGCCACCGCGCCGTCGGGGTAGCCGGTGGCGTCGCTTGTGGTGGTGCACACGCCAGCGTACGTCATGACGTAGGCTCCCCCTGTGACTTCCGACCAGCCAACGAGACGAATACAATTGTTGAAGCTGTCGGCAACATAGACGCGGCGCCGCACGGCATCGAACGCGAGATGAACGGGATGGGCGAACCTAGCGGTGAGCGCCGACGCTCCCGGCGCAGAATTGGCAAAATTGTTAGCTGCGCCGCAACTACCTGCCAGGTTGGCAACGGCATAGGGCCACTTGAGGCTGACCGACCGCAGGCAACTGTTCTGACTGTCGGCGACGTACAAATTTCCGGCCGCGATGTCGAGGGACATTCCCACGGGTCGATTCATGAACGCGCTCGCGCCAATGGGGGACGCCGCCGTGCCTGACGTAAAGCCGCTGTCACCAGCCATGTGCACAAACGAGTTGTTCGACGCGAAATACTTCGCGATCCGGTTGTGTTTGGTATCGGCAACGTAATAGAGGCCCCCCGCACCGCCGAAAATCACGTGACCTGGACTGTCGAAGGACGTTCCCACGCCCGTGAGGGTATCTAAATCGAGTGGATCCTGTGCGACGGCGAGTTGCAGCAGGGCCACGGCGAGACTGATGGCAAGCAGAAGGCCCCCCGAAAAGGAGGGGGCCGTCCGCATGTGGGGAGACGCAAAGCCGTTCTGAGTTTAAGGAATGACACAGTTGAAAAAAATGGAACCAGGTGACGGTGGTATGTGGACGGGCCCCAATACATGGGGAAACGAGTTTCTTTCGCAGTCACAGCAGCGAGGATAGTAGTCCGTCGTGTTACGGCAATCAGCCCTTTCAAAAACAAAAAAGACAACCTCGATCGAAAAACGCTGTTAATAACGACAGTCTTTGGATCACCGGCGGCCCGGAGTGCGACGCGCCGACTTTGGGAGTCCGCGGTGGTCGCACAGTTTAACAATGTCAATCATTGTTGTGCGCAGCTTGGACGCCAGCTCGGGTACCAGCCGCATGCGAAATTGCGGGTAGGTCACACCTTTGTCGCCGGCATTGACTTTGCACTGCAGGAACAGTTCCTCGGCGTGACGGGGAATGAATTGCTTGTTGAGTAAGGTGTACCAACGGACGAAGCCACAGAAGTGATTCAGCTCCATGACGCCATTATTTGAGAAGGCAGTGAACGGCACCTGCAGGTCCTCCACGGCGCGCGTCGGAGAGAGGCTGCGCGGCTCAGACGTTGCCTTGGCCACGATAGGTGGCTCAGGGGCCGGTGGCGGAACGATAGGAGACGAAGGTGGTGGTGGAGGTGGCGGCAACGACGCCGGACTCGGAGGTTCCACCGGGGCCTTCGCCGGAGAGGAGACTTTGGCTGCGCGAGGGGGGACGGTGCGGGTCTTCGAGCCTGCCCTGGGTTTCGCGCTCACGGGTCGCGGTGAAACGGCCGCCTTCGCTGCTGGCTTGACGGTGACGGCGGTCTTGGCTGCCGGCTTGCCAGCCGCAGGCTTCACCGGAACGACGGGTACTTTCGCTGACGCACGTATTGGCGCGGTGGCAGGCCGAAGCGCTCGCCCTGTCACCGTTTTCCGGGGCGCAGGAGCCGGTGCATCGGTTTGTGCACCTCCTTCCGCAGTCACAGCCGGAGCCACGGGTTTTGGCTGACGCTCTCGCCAGGCAATTTCCAAGTGAGCCAGCTCCAGGGCGTGGGTCACACCGCTGTGAACGGCCAAGGCCTTGAGCGTCGACCAGCTAAGTTGCGCGAGCTCCGACTCGGAGAAGTCGTGAGCCACGTGGGCTAGCACCCGTTCCCACTGGGCACGTCCCTTTTCAAGAGCGCTTGCTGACCGGTCCATGTCACACACGGATAGCGATTGAAGTCTTGTGTGAGGTGACAACGACAATACGAAAATGCCGAGCTGAGCAAACTTCCTTCGATGCCTATTTCTCGTTTCTGGAGCGTGTACAGCAACAGCACTGCATGAAGGGACCACGAGCGACGCTGGAACGAAAGAAAGATCAAACACCATTTTATTCAGACCTTCGTTATTGCCAGTCGTTGGCGCTGACACACACACACACGCATGCACGCCGCAGCAGCACACAACACTTCTCGCGGGCCACCTTCTCGTATGGGTCACTCTTCGTCAAAAATGTCGTCCACCTCCTGGGTCGACGTCACAACGGCAGTAGGACTGCTAACGGTTGCCGAGGGAGCCGCTGCAGCAGGGGGCTCGAGGCGGCTCCAGTCATCATCTTCCTCCGCGATGTGCGTCGCCCCCTGTCCCGGGGTGACGACAGGCGCGACACCTGCGAGACCGCCAGCCGTGGCGGGTGGAGACGCAGATGGGGGAACAGCCGCCCGCAACGCCGGAGTCGTGAAAGGCACCGGCGGCATTGCTGGTGTTGAATCCCCGGCGGCATGAGGCGCCGCTTGGTCAGGCGTGAGTAGAGAACGGTCGGGTGTGCCAGCGCTTGGCGTCGGCTCCTTCGTGGGAGACTCCTGCGCCGCGGCCGCTGCGGTGACGTTGGGAAATAGGTTGGGGAACGACTTGGGGTCAGCAATGGCATCTCGGATCCGAGGTTGGTGCGCCAAGGTCGCTTTCCACTTGGCGACAAGTTCGTCCAGCCGGCCGTGTCTGTACGTGCGCGCGTAAAATGCGGCTTCGGCATACTTCTTCGTTGCCACGAGGATGTCGATGCATCGGTCATGATCCCCAAGAATTCGGGCGCACGTGAAGGCCACGTTGGACTTCCGGGCGGCGAGCGCAGATTGGCCAAGGTGCTGAATCCCAGCGGCATTGCCGGTTGACGTGTACATCAAGAGCAGTCCATTGTGATCTTCGGCCTTTTGCAGCGCCAGTTCGGCGAGCCGGAAGTCACCTTGCTCGAGCGCAAGATCACCAAGCTGCTTCCATTTCGTCATGGTTGGGTTCTTTTCAGCAACCAAACGTGCGGTTTCGAGTTCGGCGGTCAATATCGCGAGTTCGAATCGATGGTCTTCATCGGTCGTGATCTTCAGCGCCAGCTTTGGGTAACCGCGCGACTGCGCAAACTGGGCCACCTTGACGCACATGGAGGGGGGCACGCGAGGGAGCACTTCCACCGCGGCGTCTAAGTTGCCTGCGACGAGGTGCGTGCAACACTCGATGACCGACACGAAAAGTTGGTACGAGACGACACTGCGTTCCTTATCGATGCAAAAAAGGCGATTCTCTTTCGGAACGAAGCCCAAAAAGAAGTAGCCGCGGGGCAGAACGGTGATGGTGTTGATTTCCCCTCCGATGTAGTAGTTCAACTTGTCGTTCTGGGTCACATAGACAAGACAGTCACCGACCCATGTCACGTGCTTGATCTTGTCGTCAACCTCCTCCACGAGATCGAAAGCGATGTCGAGCCCGTCGTCCGACGTGGTTCCCGCCGCAGCAAAGTGCTGCTGCACGCCAACGACGTTGTATTTCAAGACAAAGCAGGTGTCGCAGGCGAGCGCGACGAGCTCGTTGCTATCGCTCCATACCACCTCACGGGGATGCTCGTGAATGCGACGGACAACTTGAAGAGACTCCCAGTCGTAGAAGACAACACCGCCTTCGTCACGGACGCCAAGCACGCTACCTGAAAAAAGTTGGTCGGCCGGAGCCGCCAACCGCTTTGTGTCCTTGACTTTAAATTGCTTGAAGGTCTTCAACGTCGTGGAATTTTCCAAAATTGCGTAAGTGCCGGACTCGTTGCCCCAAGCAAACGCGATGGCCTGCCCGAACGACCGTGGGCGCCACGCAAGCGCGCTGTTCACACTGTATTCTCCTTCAGTGAGCACTGCGATGAACTGTCCGCTGGGGCCGTGCAGTAGTCGCTGCGGCGCGGCCTCGCAGGTTCCCACCTCTTTTGCCACGAGCGACATCTGTTCACCGTCGGCAATCTCTTTTTGGTCTGAAAGGCCATGGCGAACGTCCATTCGGAGAACGTCGTTGTTCTGGGTGACTAAAATCTTGCCTTGGCTGTCCATCGACATCACGGGCTCTTCCTTGCCGATCCGAAGTACCACAAGGCCGTTGTCGTACCCCACGGCAACTCGGTTTGTTTTGCCGCGGCACGAAATGGTCCACGCCCGATTCATGCCGTAGTTGAACGATTGTTCAAGGCGCCAGGTTTGCGTCGACAACGTGCAGAACATGTCGTCCTCCCCTGCGGTGAGCAGCAGCGGGAGTTCCGGATGGAAAAACACCGCCGTGACATTGTTGCTATGGTGGGTCAGCGTCTGCAGACAGGCCTTGGTCTGATAGTCCCAGATCTTCACCGTGGCATCGTCGCTGCCACTGACTAGATAAGGCTGGCCGCCGGTGCTGTTGTACTCAACGCAGTTAACACCCTTTTCGTGGCCTTCGAGAACATAGTTGCGCACCGGCGACGTAATTGACCACACCATGAGGGAGTGGTCGAGGCTCGCGGTCGCAAATGTGGACGAATCCTTCGGATTGAAGACGCAGGCCATGACATAGTGGCTGTGCCCCTCGAAGGTCATCACGTGGGCCCAGTTCTTCGACCAGTCCCACATTTTGATGGTCATGTCGTCTGACGACGTGAGCATGTACGGAAGCTGCTCATGAACCGCGATCGCGCGGATGTAGTCGACATGGGCTTCGAATGTTTTCAGTTTCTCCATGGTGTTGTAGTTGAACACACGCACCTGGAGATCGTCGGCGCCGCACGCGAAGGCCTGCAGCCGCGTGATGAATTTGCAGCAGCGGACGGGGTTGTCCAGAATTTCGAACGCCTTAAGCATCGACTGCGTTTCGTAATTCCACAACGTGACTTGACCGTTGAACAGAGAGCATAGCACAAGCGGTTCCTTGGGGTGCAAATCGACGCATTTCACTCGTTCGCTTTGAGCGACTAGGAGCTTCGTGAAGTCCTTCGGCTTCGACATTTCCACAAACAACGTGACCGTAAGTTGACAACCGATCTTTTATTGAGTGTTTAAATTCCCAAACGTTTCAACTGCACGAGTATGCCAAACATGCCTACCTTGTGACAATTGGGGGGGTGGGGGGGGCATGCGACCCGGCACTGTACAATCAAGCGGGGGGCAGCTATTGAGACTTGGAGCTGCGACGTTCACGGCAAATCTGAGCGTGCTGCAGTGCATCTCGAGCGGCCACCTTTTGTTTGCAGTGTTTGCACTCAATCAGCCGATGGGCGCAACGAGTTGAATGGGATCCGGGCGCCATCTTGCCGCAGTGAGGGCACTTTACATTTGAGGTCGATGGTGTGGACGAAGGTGTCGTGGACGAGCTGCTCGGCGTCGATGCAGTCGGAGGTGGCGCGTCGGACCGCTGGGACGCCCGCCGGCGCTCTGCTTCCTGTTGGCGAAGCACGGCAGCGACACGGTCCTTCTCTCTTTGTCTGGCCGAGCTTGGTGATGTGGTTTCCGATGGAGGGGGCGTCACAGAAGCAAAGCTGCTTCCAGAGTTTTCTGAATCCGTTCTCTGGTAAGAAAGCTCACGCCGTTGGACGGCGCACGCTAGGTCATGGTCTTCGCGGTCTCTTGCTAAAATCGTGACTCCGCAATCGGCGCACACTAGGGGACGGAAGGCGCAGCGCTGAGGGTGCGTGGTGCATGAGTCGCGGGGCATGTGCCGGCCACAATGCGGACAGTCATCGACGGAACGGCCTGGAGTGAATGGCACGTGAAGGTTGGGCCCGGTGCCCCAGCGAGACATTCTGCGACGTTGAATGTCGCGTAATTCAACCTCCAGGTTCTCCATCGCGCGAAATGAGTCAAGCTCCTGGTGTGTCAGCCGCGCTGATTCTTTCACAACGGGTGAATCTGGATGTTGAGCTCGTAATGCCCGAACCTCACCGAGAATGGAACCCGCCTTGGCTTGCAGCGAGCGAACATGTTGCAGGAGGCCACCCCCGCGACGACGATCCTCGGCATCGGCTGTCGCAACCACGGTGGCAGCTTCGACGTTGCGAACAATCACATGGTTTGAGCCTCGATCCTCTGTCGGCGGTGGGGGTCGTTCCAATCGGCGAAGGCGCTGCCAGGTGGGAAACAAGACCGAGAAAACTCTCGACCGTTCGTCCGGCGTGGAAAAGTTCAACTGCACGTTGCACGTAGCCGACCGGGCGACGGTGGGCCAAGGAATGTCAATCAGGTCACTGGTCACGCAGGTCACCGGCGATGACGGCGTCGCGGCGTCAGGGCCCCCGCCGCCTTTCATGGACAAGTCGGCGTCGACCAAAATGCTTCGTTTGGTGTTGCCGTGACTGACATTTAGCAAGCGTTTCAGGGGCATCGAAACGATGCACGTCGATTCGGACTCCGAAGCGGTGACATCGGCCTGAGCGGTGCGAACCACAACGCGGTCGATTGTCAAAATGACGGCGACGTCCGGGAATGCAAATACTTGGGAGACGCCGTAAAGTTGCTCCAGCGTCACCCGGCAGTCAATGCCTCCGGAGATGACCAGACCGTTGGAGGGCATCTCTCTCTAGTTTGACCGGCTTACACGGACACAAATAGGACAACAAAAAAGTTCAAGCGGAAATATGGTCCGTTCAACCGGAAAAACGAAAAGCTGAATCAGCTGCAAAAAACAGCGACGCGTCTACCTAATGTGTGAGCGCCTTCGCTCTAATGAAGTGCACTTCTAATTCTCTGAGGTTGGGGCTTTATGTCGCCTTGTCACTCTTTGTCTCGTTTTTCGCGCTTTTCCTTTTTGTCCGACTTGTCACGCTTCTCGCGCTTCTCACGCTTCTCTCGCTTGCGGCCTTCGTCGTCCGACTTCGAGCTCTTGTGTCGTCGCTTGCCAGAGCCCTCGGCGTCGGACCCGTCATCTTCCGACATTTGCGAAGCATGAGACTTGTTCGGCTGCGCCGCGTCCCAGCTCTGAGACTGCTGTCCGCTGAAAAATCCACCCGATGTGCTTCCACTGGCACCGAGAACACCGCTCTGGTGGCGAGACGGCGTCGTTTCTTCCTGTCCGCCCCATCCACGAGCCTGCGGCGGGGGGCCAGTCATCGGCCCGGACGGCATTCCCGGTGGGGGCACTGGTCGCGGGGCCATTTGCGGTGGCATCGCGTGGGGGGGGTACGCCCCGGGTGGGGGTCCCGCATCCATTCCTGCGAAGAATGTCTCTCGCGCGCCGGTCATCAATCGCCACTGTCCATCGGAGAACCCAAGTCGCCTGGCTTGAAGGAATTCAGTGTAAAAGTTGTCGGTGCGCACGCAACAGGATTGGTCGTCCTCCGGTACCTCCGGATCACGCGGCGATTGCAGCTGTGGATAACAGGCGTTTCGGATGGCGCACCATGGGATAATACCTGCGACGAAGAACGCCACCTCCAGCACAATGTGCATCAACGGCCAACACAAGAAGATAGTCACGGAGATCACTGACCATTCAAATTTTTCGTTGAAAAGGCGCCAGAACGTTCGCAGCTGGCCGCGTGAGTTGTTCATGTAAAAGGCGTTGAACGACCAATATTGATACATGACGTTGGCCACCCAGAGAAATATGATAACGGAGGACACCGCCCATGCGGTGCGGAACATGTAGTAAAATGGCGTGCCGAAGAATCCAATCGGGGGAGCCGCTTGTGGCTGCGCGCCCCATTGCTGAGGATTCTTTTGCCGGTGCACCGCGTACAGCATCAGGAGGGTGAACAGGGACCCGAGCATGGCAATAAAGAACAACGTGCCTCGGAAGTTGATCCAGTAACTCAAATTAAGGACCATGGCGATGGCGGTCATGCTGTCTTCCATGCAAATGCTGCCGAATGAACCGCTGTACGCGTACGTTCCAATGGAGCACGCCTCCGAGCGACGGCACCAGAATCCGGACAGTTGGCACGTGAGATCTAACGAGTTGCTGGAAGAGATCACGGTCGCATTCCAGGACTGATTCCACACCACGTCCGGGAAAATCGCCTTTTGGAGTTCCCCAGTGGTGTGCACTTGGTAAAGAGCAAAAATGTTGTCAAAAGTTGCTGTGCCGAGAACGACACCGAAGGTCACGATCGAAGCGAGCGCAAAGAACCCGATCGCCCAGGTCGTGACGTCGCAGCACTGCACGCAACCTTGAAAAGTACCCGGTTCGTTCGGATTGGTGTTGCAACAATGAATGTTCGGATCCGTAGGGCACAGGACTGACGGCTGCTGCGGGTTGGCCGGTCCGCAGCAGCCCTGTTGCTGCTCATAGTATCCGGGCTGGGCTTGAGCCCCCCACATACCCGGCTGTCCAGGGGGAGGGGGGCCGCCATGATAGCCAGGTCCGCCCGGCGGGTGGCCACCCCACTGCTGCTGCGGTGGGTACGCGCCCGTCTGTGGTGGGCCCTGATAGCCGCCCGGGGCGGCCGCCGGTGGTCCTTGATAGCCTCCCGGCTGCGGATGTGCTTGCTGTTGAGCCCAGCCGCCATTTTGTGACGGCGGTGGCTGGCCCCAGTTGCCTTGTTGGGGTTGGCCGCCGTACATTTCAGACTCGATAGCGAATAAGGAAGGATCTTTCTATCGCCAGGGTAAATTCCAACAACAAACATGAACATGACCGCGAGTGGACCTCGGTGCCTTGGCAACGGAATTGTAATGCCCCAATTTCAATGTCAGCCAGTGCTGGAGAATTCAGGTGCTGAGTCCTCGATCGTGCCGCTCGATGTTCCAGTCTCGGGCACTCCCAGCCTCATTAGTCCCTTGAACCACCACTCAAGTTCTTGTTCGGTTTCGATGATCTGATCCTTTCCGTAGTCGATGCGAAGCTCTGTCCACTGTTCCTTCGCCTGGCCTTTGTCATCGCGGAAATTTTCTTGTGTCCCCATGGCCCACAAACCCCGGCAGTCGAGGTCAAAAATAAAGCAGTTCGTGAGTTGAAGGTTGTAATTCACATTCAATGAGGCCACCAGCTTCGCTCGAGACGTGTTGGCCATCCGGATGACTCGTGGGGCGCAGCGACAGAGGGGATC
>ERZ1292630.1758-Hain-H41-02um-R3-1758-length-20782-cov-7_pt1 | contig 20782 bp, 11 predicted proteins | sample MGYA00564408_ERZ1292630 | MGnify/ENA primary metagenome ERZ1292630 (study PRJEB36523, sample SAMEA6512641) | groundwater metagenome | collected 2019-01-08 | study: AquaDiva: Metagenomics assemblies of 32 groundwater samples
GTTGGTCGGTACGACGGCGATGATCCGCCATGCCATTGGCAACTTCCAGAACGCGTGGAGACGGTGTAGCGACGCTTCGGTAGGGCCCCGGAAGGGCCGATAACGGAGAGAAATTGTTTGAATTGTTTGTTTGATCCCCATGGCGATGGGGCGTATGCCGCTGGGGTCGAGCGGTTTCGCCAAGCAGATGAGCAGGCATCGTCGCAGCACGGCCCCACTGGGCAGTGACACTTGGTTCGCCGCGATGTCTTCAGCAGCTTGGTGGGGTTGTCGCGCGTCCAGCAGGAGCCGCAGAGCGGCAGGAGAAGTTCCGCCGTCCATCCCGAAGGTCCTTGATTTGCTTTGATTTGATTTGTTTTGATTTGATCTGATTTGATTTGGTCCGGGCTGATTTGATTTGGTCCGGGGACCTGCCTGTGCACATTCGATCGCAGCATTGCTCCATTTCTTCGGCCAAAATCAGCGGTGGCGGCGTCTGCCGGTGAAGTACGGTCAGGGCGGATACCACGTCATTGAACGGACGGTGAGGCGCGGCGAGTCTGGCGAGCGCGGCGCCGCTTTCTGAAGAAGCCCCTGACGAAAGAGCGCAGCGCAGCGCCGTGGCGAGGTGTCCTCTCCCGTCTGCAGGCGCGAGGTGAGTCAGCCAAGCAATGGCCACTATGCAAACCACGACGCGTGCGCGTAGGTTGTAACCGCCTTGTATTGCTCCCCCCACCCAAGAAGCAGTTCTGCTCCACTTCCTTCTACCCAATGCGAAGTTCCGCAAAATCGACGACGCGAGTTTGTCGCACGCTGAACGTCACGGTCTTTTGCATCGGTTGGCTCCTTGTTTCGGGAACCGAGCGAAACACTTTGACGTCGGCAAACATGACTCTCGTTTGGCACGCTCCATTTGGGTCGTTCGGAGGGTACGCGGCGGAGGCCCTCGACTACCTTCCCGCTTTTGTTTCTGAAATTCGCCATTGCAACCACTATTGTGCAACGGTGCAACGGTGCAACTCACAAACTACGGTTGAAGGAGTTCATTGCTCTTGTACTTCAAGCCGACGCATATCGAACTTTGCCATCGTACACCATGGCGACACCGCGATACGACGTGCATCTGATGTGAGCGAAAAAAAGAGACGCGCCGTTCAGGCAACGTTGCTCGAAGTAATGGTTCCAGCAAACCATTTTGACCGACTTGTGGTCGTTTGCCATTCCGAGCCAGGTGCATGGAGCACTCCCACGGCGAATTATGACGCACAAGGCGCGTGCCCTCCCTTGTCGAACAGTAAACGCCCGGCTCTGACCATTGGTCGCACAATGTTTGAAACTGATCGCCTGCCGTCCGGTTGGGTCGAACGTCTGAATCACCGATTCATCGATCAAATTTGGGTGCCAACGGAGTTCAACCGAGAAACGTTTCGTGCGGGAGGTGTAGCCCCTCACCGGCTGCGAGTGATACCCGAGTCCATTGACACCGAGGAATGGACGCCGCAGGTGGTGCCCTCGTTGGACAACTTAGATCACCATCGACTGTCTGCTGACTTCATGAAGTTGTTGCAGTGGATTAACGGCACTGGAATCGGTAGGTCTCAATGTGACACAGTATTCTTGTCTGTGTTCAAATGGGAGGATCGCAAGAACTGGCGGGCGCTTGTACAAGCCTTCTTTTCCGAGTTTGATGACCGATACCGAACCATTACTTCGGATGGCGATGACCGATGTGAGACCGCCTTGGAGGCGGCCCAGCGGCGACGTTCCCGTGCATGCCTCGTCATCAAGACGCACCCTTATCACGACGCCGATATTCAAGAAACCGATACTCAAGACGACGATACTCAAGACGCTGAGGAAATCAATGATGCGTCAGAAGAATTTGAGGGACGCGTTTCGGATTATTTGGCGAATCTACTGACCGCTCCCAAACTCCACCAAACTCGATGCCAAGTGAACGAAGGTGACCTGCGCCCCCGCTTTCGCATAGTGGATCGTTCGTTTTCTGACGTGGAAATGCGTGCACTTTATACTGCATCCTCGGCATTTGTTCTCCCTTCACACGGAGAAGGTTGGGGTCGACCGATGATGGAGGCGATGTCAATGGGCCGAGCGGTGATTGCCACAAACTGGTCTGGCATTCTTGAGATTGGCAGACATTTGCCACCGGGCACCAACGGCAATTTGTCGACCGCAATCTTTTTGCCGTTGCGAATTGCAAACTCGTTGATTGATGTTGGCGGTGATGGGCCGTTTAGGTCGCATCGGTGGGCGAACCCTTCCATTTCACATTTACGCCGCTTGATGCGGTGGGTTCACGACCATCCGGCTGCAGCACGCGCGGTTGGCGCGCGCGCACGAAGTTATGTCGTTTCGCAATTTTCCTCTGAGAAAGTCGTGCGACAAATGCTTCAATCTATTCACGACACGCTGTTGACGCTTTGAATTCGCAATAAAAATTTTCTGATTCCTGTCATGAAATCTCACTCATTCACGTTGATTGTCTTGCTATGAAAGCGGACTAGGAAATATGTTAGCGACGATCCTTTGGATTGCTGTGTTTGCGGTCTTTTCGACTGCCCAAACATGCGAAGAAGTCATTGCGGGCCGCTATCCGCGTCAATACGTCGCGTATCGCGCGAACCATCCTCCTGTAATGGATGGGCGCCTTGACGAACCATTTTGGGAGCAAGTCCCATTTACCTCCACTTTCGTTGACATTTCGACCAACGTCACGCCACACTTGACGACACGCGCCAAAGTCAGATGGAATGATGAGTGGCTCTACGTGGCTGGAGAGTTGCACGAGCCAGCGGTCTGGGCTAACATTACGCACACGTGCCACTGTTTCAATCCTCAAGAAAATCAAGTCATTTTTTACGACAACGACTTCGAAGTCTTTGTGGACGCCGATGGCACTTGCCAGTTTTACAAGGAATACGAGATGAATGCGGCCAACGCAAACTGGGATCTCTGCTTGAACAGGCCCTATGAGAACGGCGGATATGAAAACAGCACTCGTGTTTACGGAGTGCATGGCTTTGACATGACGCCGCCGTTGTATTCCGCGGCCAGCAGTGATGGGATGTTGAACGATCCAGCGAGTAGGCCGACGAAGTGGACCGTCGAAATTGCGTTTCCCCTCCAGAAGCTGATTTACAACACGACTGCCACACTGCCGTTAAAAAACAAACAGTTTTGGAGGATCAACTTCAGTCGCGTGGAATGGGCAGTGCAGGTCATCGACAATCGGTACTTCAAATATCCATCTTGCCAAAGCTGCCCGGTTCCCGGGAGCAACGCCGAGGACAATTGGGTTTGGTCTCCGATGCATGCCATCGATATGCATCATCCAGAAATGTGGGGATTCTTGCAGTTCAGTACGGATGCACCAAACTCGTCATCCCCAATTTACAACGTCGAATGGCCACCACGGTTCGTCGCTCACGAATTGTATTATGCGGAGCAAGCATATGCAACAGCACACGACGGCAAGTTCACTGACAACATTACAGCGTTGGTACCATTCGCCACCTTTCCTGTGGTCTTCAACGGTCATTGCACTGCTTCAACCGTACCTCACCTTGAAACCAGTGCGGCACAGAGTCAGTTCTTAGCGACTATCGCTGGTGTTAATTTTAACGTCACTATCAACAACGATCGATTCATCAGAGTTCACTACGCGTGACAGGTGAAAGCCGGTTCAAGAAAATGTTTCATTGCCTGTGTGGAAAAAATCCTTTTTTTTGTTGTGTTTGTCAATGTGAATCAAGGGGACGAAAGATGACGGAAGTTCAAATTGTCTGCAGAGGATGGGCCAAAACTCTGCCATCTAACTTGGCCGCTGCATTCGTGGCGGTCATGCGAGACGATGTCCAGTCATTATCGACGACACTGAGAGGAGGGGACTTGGACAGTATGCGCCCAGATGCAGACGGAAACACACTTTGGCACTGGGCCGTCGACTGCGTAAACGAGGCCTGCTTGCTCGAATTGCTGCGAGCCCACACGCAGCAGTCATCACGCCGAGCTGCCGGTGCGGCACTTCCCCAAAATAACGCAGGCCAGACGCCGCAGCACAAAGCAGCATCAAAGGATACCTTGACCCATTTCAACGTCCTCATTGCTGGTTTCGGCGTTCCCTCGTGTGTTGACCGCACTGGTCGTACCGTGCTGCATCTGCTCGTGAAAAGTCACCACCTTACTACCAAGGCAAAAATTGATGCGCTACATTGGGTGTTGAGTGTATACAGCAACGCGAGCTCATTGCTGTCGATGCAAGATAAACATCGTCGCACCGTACTGGATTACGCAATACACGATGTTCGAGATACGAATGACCCCTTGTTGGTCGACTTGCAACTAACGATCTCTGATTTCGGGGGTCAACGAGGGACCCAGTTAGATGCGTTGAAACGAGATAGACTTTTTAAAACCGAGGTCATCTCACGTACGGAGATGCAACAAGGCCAGGACCTGACGTTCAGTAGACTGTGCGCGGCTTTTTTTGAGCACTTTGATGCCATTCGCGAGAGCCGGCTGTTTGGCATGCTTACTGGCAGCTTGGCAGATGCAGAGGCGGCGAATCGCTTAACGGTTGTTCGGGCTCAAGATGCCGCACGAGGTGACCTCCAGGCGTTGTTCCGACTTTCACGACAGCGCGTCGAGGAGATTGAGTATCTGCAGCTTCAGCACACCGCAGCGTCCACCATCCAGCGAGAATGGACTTCCTTCAAACAATGCCAATTGGCTAGAAGACAGCGATTCGCGCGACGCGCCGCGTATCTTTTGGTTCGTGTGATACGATCGATGAAAGCTCGCTTGAGCGTGGGTAGACAAAGGGTGAATATGTACGCCGGACGCATGTTGTTGCGGGTTGCCGCGGGCTACGCCGTGCGTGCCAGTACGGCGAAGCAGTCTCGACAACAACTTGGCCAACGTCGCGCAGCCGCCTTTGACATCCTTTCGTTCTGGCGGAGACGCCGTTTCGACCTCCGCTGCCACGCACGGATGTTGAACCAAATCGTGGTGACAGCCGATTGGGTCGCAGAAACTTGCAACAAGTGCATAAAGCAAGCGGTAAACGGAAAACGTTGGCGAGAGCTGTGTCAACGCCTGCTACTTGCGGACCAACGGGTCATGGGAGTGACTTTGATGCAAACAATGATGAGGAGCTGCATATCTCGCCGACGCGTATGCTGCAAGGAGGCTCTGCGTACAAGCATAGATATGGTGCGGACCACCATGCTGCGGCGTCGGCTTTTTCTCGTCATGCATCGATTTGTGGAAAAACAAGTCGCATTGCGCACGCGCCTCAGGGTCGAAGGGGTGACAAAAAAGATCGGAAAGGAGTTTTGGCGTGAGGCATTCGTTGCCATGCTCACCCGTCGCCGCAACCAGTTCGTCGAAGCACGGCCGACAGTGCCGTTGTCCGTGAGCCACCGTCTCGAGTTGCACACGGCCCTGTGGATCCTCTCGTTTATCATTATGGCCGGTGCCTTGGCGAGGCACATAGTCGTCGGCGTGGACAAAAGATATTTCGGATTCGACCTGGCGGTGTGCGCCTCCCTGGTCGTGGACTTGAGTTTGCGGCCAGAAAAGCAATGGGCAAGCTTCGCCGACGCGGTGATGCTCGCCGTGTCAGTCTACGGCGTGTTCGCCGATCCGCGACTGACTGTGTGCTGTTGTCTGCCTTTGGTCACTTGGTCTTGGCGATCATTTTGCGCGGACACTTGCAAGGAACTTGATGGTCAAATCGCGACCAAGATCCATTGCATCGTGCCGCTGGTGCTCATCACGGTGGTCAACATTTCTTCGTTCGAAAACGACACGGTACGGTCCCTCGTCAACCAATGCGCGTTGCAATGGATGGTAGCGTCCGCCACGGCGGGACTCACGGCAAGCCACGTGACGACGGGTTATATCCGTCGAACGCCACCGGCATCAGCCGTCGCCGCTCAAGTGCTTGCCACCCCATTGGAACACTCAAATTGGCTCAATCTACACCACAACGACTTGTCGCAAATCGTGGCTCCTGCGCAATCACAATCATCGATGCAGTCGCTTTCATTTCGAACGTTGGTCCATTACGATTGGGGCAAGCGAGTCTTCCTACGTTACTCAAACTACGTGGTGACACTGGAACTGGTCCTGTTCTCTGTTTTCCGACATCCCACCGTCGAATATGTTTTTGGAGTCTTTTACTTCTTAGAATTGGCGTGGTCCTGGTGGCTGTTGGCACATCCATGGAGGCATCGAGTAGAGTTTTCCGTTCGATTGCTCTGCGCGAGCCTGACCGTTGTGCCGTGGTGCTTCTTTCTCGCCCCGTTCAAAGTGGTCCGGCTACTTGCTGGGTTTTCTCATCTTTTGGAACTGTCATCGTTCTCCAGTCAGTTGATTCTCAGTTCCTGTTGGTCCTTGCTCATGCTGGCCCTTTTTGGCCTAGTCGTCATTTTTCAAAACGGTTACTGCACCGACTTTGCGACGTGCACAACGGGGGGCTTTCAACTTGTGCTCGCCACAGTCAACCGAAACGATGTCGAGGCGTCGAACGCGTTTCGACTTGACACTCGAGTGTGGCAATGGCTAACCCTCATCGTGCTCTTCTTGATCGAGCTCGTTGGCATCGCTTTTTTTCAACTCTTTGTGAGCAAGGTTCTGTCCTCGGCATCATCGCATGACGGAGGCGTGTGCCGCTCCCTGTCAAGGAGCGTGAACGCACAATTGTCATCTTTTCTTGAGTGTCCGCTGTGGTACACAAGTCGACGCATTCTCACCGACATTTCACCGCGAATGGCAACACAATCCAGGAGATGGTGCTCCCGCGCGAGAGAACGAGTTCGACGTCATCGAGTGCGAACTCAACTCACACGCTGGGAGGATCGCGATGCCTCAGTGGTAGCAGGAACGGAATGTCAATTGCCTATGTGGCCGGAATGGAGCGATCCTCCACTGCCTTTAGAGCGCCCGCCGCCCATCAGGGGCGTGGGACCGCGCCAGACGATTTCGAGCGTGGCAGCATTGCAAGATTTCTTGTGGTACGCTGATGTGGCGCTGATTGTGACAACCACGATTCTCATGTCCCTGGCGACACCCACGTCGGCGTCCGTTGTGTCCAAGGTGCTCTACGTCCTTTCTGTGGCTATTTCTATTTGCATGCTGCAAGGAAGCCTGGTCGACCTTTATACAATCGTCAGTTGTGTGTCACTTTTGATCGCTGTGTTTGCCGATCAATCGGTGTTTTACCTACGGTTTTACGGTGCCATGCGTTTACTTTCGTGCGGCAATGCGCGGACGAGAGGGGTGATCGGCGAGGCCATCACATGTGGCGTGTACGGCACAATTCTAATGTTCGTGGCGCTTGGAGTGGCCACTGGCGTTATCAACTGCACCGTTCTGAATCCGGTACAGCTCTGGACCTCGATGCACGAACGGGCATTGGAGTTTTACATCGGCATTTTCCCGAATTTCTTAATGCCAGCCTTGTTTGCCTTTGCCGCTTCTCAAGTGGAACCGTCGCTGGCCCGGGGCCAACAGCTTTCTTCCTGGCGCTTGAGTGGAGCACCTGAAACGGTTTTCTGCAAGGTCGCCATGTCCCAATCCATGCTTGGCTGGACCACCGCCGCCATCTTCACTGGAATCTTTTATGATCACTACGCAGCGGTGAATGGCTTCGCTTGGAATGTGGCCCTAATCGCCATGTTCCTCGCTCAGATTCCCCTGGCAGGGATGAACCTAATCGGCAAGCCGCCGACACGTTTTTGGCTTCATCTTGTCGACTGCAGCGCGGCGTCCGCCGCAGCAACTCTGCAGGTCATCGCGTTTTGGGAAGGTGGCACCACCGAGACGGAAAGCCCGATTCGTCGCTGGGCCCTATACGTGCACTACGCGCGAGCGGTAGTTCTTTGCGCTCAGCTATCGCAGCGGTCGCTCGTGTTGATTCTCTCGGCGATTGCCTGCGTGGCAGTTCACCTCACCATCGCGGTGTTCGCCACCGTTGATGGGTCCTCGGTTTCGGTCACGGCTGACGATGTCATGGATGCCATGTTTCGTCCATTCCCCAATCGCGGTCAGTTCGCCGCGTTGAACGGCCACTTTATTGCGGCCATCGTCGTCGCGAGGCTACTCATCCTGCAAGCGGTTGCCTTCGTCTGCTTCGACTCGGTAAAATCGTGGATCGTCGTTCCACCACTCCCGCGTGTCGCCGCCCTCGTAAAACTTGTTGCGGAGCCTTCCGCGTTGGTGACCGGAGCCATTCATGGCCTGCATGCTGCGTTCGAAGCGTCTGGCGCTCTGCATCCTGTTGTACAAAAGGAGGCGAGTAAATTTATCGTTTCCTTTGCGGCATTTTTGAAATGGGTCGACTATCGGCGGGCCGAGGCGATTTGGAGCGAATCCGAAACTGCTCGTGGAGAAAAGCGACGCGTCCGAGCCGCCAGTGGCGCTTCAGACGATGTGTGGTTCGAGACACCAGCCGGCATCGTCAACGGCGGCGCCTGCTGTCGCCCCCAAGTTCGCGTTGTCTACAGCGAAATAGCCTCATCGTTTTCTCCTCTCGTCACCGTGGGGGATGTGTGTCGATCTCTGTCGTTGCTCGAGTATGGTTGCCCCGTGTCATCCCTCGCGGAAGGGAGGCTCGTCTTGTGGTTTGTCCGGCAACACATCATGCACCGCGCGGCCGAGCGGTTCCAAGCGCTTTGGCGCATGTACTGCACGGTGTGGCACTACGAGCAGCTTGCGCCCCGGGTGGACACACTGGTTTGCTCCTATTTTCGCAAACGATTCCGACAATTGAAGGCGTCGCGCAAATTTGCCTTCTTCCGGTCCGGGGCTCTGGCCAACGCATTGGCGGGCTCAGAAATGCAAATGATTCGAACTTCCATTCGGACTGCATATGCGCAACGCTTCAAGAGGCTCTACTCATCTCTTGTGCCGGCACGAAAAATCCCTCGATTAATTGAAGAGAGCGACAGTGGGCCAGTGGATGTGTGGGCGGTAGAGGCCGCCGCGTCCCGGATGCTATCCGCCCCCGTGCCGTCGAGATACGGGGGCGACGCCGATTCGTCCGATCACCTCCCCAACGACGCGTCGTCGTCGGGCAGCGACACCAACAGGATAAATCCTCTGGAAGCCGGGCATCTTCAACACGCCGTTCCAGTAGTCGGCAGCGAGTGACTCGACGGAGTCGAAGTTCGTCGGATCGTTTCTGTATTCTCAGAAGTATCTTGGTCAATGTATCGAGAGCCTTTTGATCAATGGAACAGTTGCTCGTGTGAATGAAGCGATTTGCTCCCCCCACAACGAAAACTCACGCAGATCACTATCCCTCACCTGCTGCCTGGCGTCAATTTTGGAAATCCTCATTTGACCACATGCTGGACGATGCTCCATTCACATCAACCCGTTCGTTCGCTTCAGCAATGGCTCAGTCCGTTAAGGATTAAATCCCTCCCACTGCACCACCGGTTGACCTCGCCGGCTAGCACGCTACTTCGTCATGATCATCCAACGGCTGTTAACGTGAACGGAGCAGCAAAGAAACTACGTGGGTTGTATGCGGCCGACCCAATCAGGGCTGGTGACGTAATCGCCGTGATCCCCGCCGCATCATGCCTGGACGGCCGACGGGCGTGGTCAATCGCGATGACGTCACTTGGCTTGGGAAGTGGGTCAGACGCCGCGCGGTTTCTACACGACGAAATTCGAGAGATGCAGCGTCGAGGAGAAGAAACAACACACCACCGCTTGGAAATTCCGGTTTTTTCGCGGGATTTTATCGCGATTTCTCTGTCGCTAAGTCATTTTCGGCTGCTGCAACAGGGCAATGTGGTCGATGCAGCGGCTTCTCGAGACGAGGTCACGCAATCCTGGGGTCCGTGGATATCGACGCTTCCTAAGAGCGTCGCTGATTTGGGATGGGTGCTGCGGCAGTGTGACGACAACCGACATCGAGAAGAGGAGGGAATGAGGCGGAAGGGATCGCTACGACCGACGCTATCTCGAGGAGAAAAGTTCCCGTTGCCGTTACCACAGCGGATGATGCCAAGTCGACATGTGACCGTGCCCGATGTGGCGCAGGTGATGAGTCAGTTCGATTTTTTTCTGACGAATTTGCAAATGCGACGGCAAAGCGTTGGCGTCGTCGGTCCAGCCCAGGATGGTATGCGAGCAACCCATGACGCGAGCACCTTCCTTGAGGCCGCTCGCTGGGGCTTCTTCATGGCGCGGTCACGCTGCTTATGCCTTTCGACGTCGTCGTCAATGCCGCAGTCCGATCCATCGGAAAACACCGCACCTGTGTTGGTTCCGCTCGTGGACATGCTGAATCATGCGTGCACACCCAACGTGTCGGTTGCACACCCGAGCGAATTCGTGTTAAACGCCATCGGGGCCGTGTCCACCGGGGATGTAATCATCTCAGCGGTGCGCAACATCCAGCAAGGAGAAGAGTTAACGTTGAATTATGGAGATCACGCTCAACGATACGAGCTGATGCTCAAACCGCGCAACCACGTGCGATCTTCCCAGGGAGAACCACCCCCAACGTTCGATCGACGACAAGCGGTTCGCCGCAAACTAGCGGATTCGACCGAGAAGGACGCCATGAAGACACTGGGCGTGGTGGACGACGATATTGCCTGGGCGTGGCAGTTCGGCTTCGAACGTTCGAAGGACGACAAAGACCACCTGGCCAAGGTGCTTTTCACCGATCGCCTTCAACAGCGTGTGGAACACATGCTCAACCGCTCCCGCGCTGGCGAATCCGGCGAGTATGTGGTGCACGTTCCTCAGGGGGCCAGTGAGCTCCAAGACGCGCGCCGCGCACTGGAGCGAGAGCAGTACCGCGGACAAGTCGTTTTCCCCCCTCAGTGCGATTGACCGTCGCTCACGAAACGTTTGGCGTTCCTTTTTATCAGTGTTCCTTTTCACCGTATGACCACTCTTGTTGCGAGTGTCGGGGGGGAGAAAAAATCATGTCGCAACGAAAGCAAAACATGGTCCTTACTTTCCACATGAGTTGCGCACCGACGAACTTCGCCTTGTTATCGGCGATGCTTTTGCTACTCACCGCCAACGCCGAGATTCCACGCGAACTTGTGGTTTGGACACAAGGTTACGGAGACAATCTCGCCGCTTCATTGCGCGATGCATTCCACCGTGACGAGGTTCCAAAATCCGGTTGCAGCTCTGCCACCATATCTATTCCGCCGGTGACGGCGAACAAGCGAATGTTGCGGCCGGTTGCCGACACGCTGCGCCTCAAGAGGTTTTCCCTTCCCGGCCATCCAATCCACGCCGCTGCCGAGTTTCATTATGACTCTTGGAATTCGTGGCTTCACGAGCAGGGGGAAAACGCGTCTTGGTCCGAAGTGGGCTGCCTGTTTCGACTCGAAATGTTCCGCAGCGGCTACAACGTTTCGGAAGGTGATACATGGGAAATTAACGAAGCGCCACACACGATACGCACGAACGGCACGTTTAGGAAGGAGTTCTTATCGGTCGTTTCTGGACTAGCGTGGGGATGTGCGTCGGATGAAAAATCCAATCCAGATCCTTCGAAGGCGTGCACCGAAAAGGGCTTGCCGCCGGATGCCTGCCTCCTGTCGAAGGGGACCTTATACTTGGCCGGCTTTGGCCAAAAGACGGACGACGTGAAGGAATTCAAAAACAACTTGAAGCACTTTCTGATGGACGAATACTTTTTTCGTCGAATCGGAGCGTTCGTGAAGTGGTTCGCTGACGAGACATACGTCGACCCGTCAGCCGTATGCGCCGAAAACGTTTCCGTTCTCGACCAGCTTCAATTGGTTTCAAGTTATTCCAACCATCTCATTCGCCTCGCGCGAGCGGGTGGCACGTTGCATTGCCCAGCAGCATTACATTATCTGTCGACTGCTTTCGTGCCCCTGATGAACAACGTCTATGGTTGCGACGGGCGAGGTTACGGTGACACCAACGTGACGCTCGCAGCATGGGCCAACTTGACTCGACTGCAGTATCTCGCATCGCTATCGACAGCGTTGAACGACACGGTTTCGCACCCCACTCAAATCACGGCGTTCGGTTTCGGCACGTATTTGCACGAGCATGCCGTCGTGACCTCAGTGAGTGCGTCGTTGGCATCGTCGGTAGTGCTGCCGGGCCCGTGCGAACACAGGGACACCGTGACCGACCGCTGCCGGTGCTTGATTCCCAACGCAGTACCCGCGTGGCAATGGATCGACGCATTTGGTCACTGGGACAATTAACGAGTGAAGAAATTCGGAAAGATACTTCGTTCGAACTCGAGTTGTTGAATTCTCCAGAATTTCATTTTCTTGGAGGTCCCTTGGGATTGCTGGTGAACGGCCCGCGAACTTTCGCATACTGTCATAAACCGTGTAAATCCTTAACGTCAACGATCTCAATACGAGTATTGTTTTTTTCGGGTCTTCTCTGAAGGAAGTTGTTCGAGAAAAGTTTATTGCTTTCCTAAACATACGTCGTCATCGTTCTCTCCTTTGTGATATGCGTGGATGCGTAAACCATGGACCTGATACAGGAAGCCATTAAGCTCAAGCAAGCTCAAATCGGTAGCTCACGGGAGCGATTCCTCAGATTTCCCGCGTACCGCCAGCGTACGTTGTATTCCAACAACCGTTTGCGCGCGAACCAGCCCCCTGCCACCCAAGGCTGGACACCCAGCACGCCTGCCTCCACAACGGCCTTAATGTTGGAACAAAGTTACCGCGACCGGGCCACCGGTGTCGACCATTTTGGCTGTGGACGATTCACTGCGGCGGGGGCGTCGTTCGAGGCAGCTCTGCTTCCATTCTTTTGGCTGTCGTCCCACAAAAGCGACGTGGGAGATTTTGTCGATGACGACCTCACATGGATCTCACCTACGGAGGAGGAAGTCGTGTTGTGGGTGCAAGACAGCGCATTCCCCTCTTCCTTGGGCACCGCCTCAACGATTTGGAGTCATTTCGTTTCCGTACACGTTAATTTGGGAGTCGTATTTTTCAAGGAACGCGACTACCATCAATCACAAGCATCCACTCAACAGGCGCTCATCTTGAGTAGATTCCTTAGCGCAAAAGCGGCGTACTGGCAGGCCATGTGTCTAAGCAAGGCACCATCCTCGGGTGGGATGGAGCTGGATCAGGCCGTCGACATCCTGAAAAATGTTGTCACCGCCGTTGAAAGCGTCCAAACCACACCGATTGAAATTCCGGTCTCCGACGGCGACGTGCGAAACTGCGTCACCTTGCTTGCGGAACTCCAGGTGGAGCAACGAAAGCTGAATCATGCGGCATCTCGTACTATGCGTCATGCACTCGCCGAAGCACCAGCGACCGACTCTCTACCCCCGGCCGAAGCGTTAAGCGCCCCGCCCAAAGTGGCCAACCCAGGTATCGCGAACTGGAAGCAACTTTGGCTGGCCATCTCCCAGCGTCGACCCGGCGACGACGAAGTGGCTCACGACCGTGCCTATCAAGCCGTCGTCGACAAGTGCGGTGCGTTGTTGTGGCCGGCGCTTCATGCGCGTGGGTGCACCGGCTTCGTGCGCGAAATGTGGTACGATCCAGAGGTCGCTCGTTTGATGGCCGACGTGGGGCTCGAATCCATGCATTCGGATGCGGCGCAGGCCGTGTGCAAGCGATTGCAAGAACTTGCGTCGCAGAATCAACTCTCAAGCAAGGCCGCTCGGCGCGCAGAAGACGCCATCGCCGAACGCCTCGCACTGCAATTTCACCCCGTCCTGGCGGATTAAGCGAGAGAGAAAGATCCCATCGATGTTGGGAATGCCTTTCCACACACAATCACTATTGTTTGGTTGTTGCCAAGGTTCCCCTTCCTGCCCCCTTGCCAACATTGTCAGACCGCCCCCACTAATTGAGATGACGGAATGCATCGTGGATATCACGGAAACATTGACTCCTTCCGAGCTAGCCTGCAGACCATCTGGGTTGTTGATTGCGGGCGATTGCGCAGCGAGACGGCGGTTCTCGATCTCGTCGGTTGCTGTCGATTCAGACGAAGCGTGCTTGGTGGACATGTCTTGCGACGAGCGGCTGGGCGTGATACGGTCAGGTACGGCCTCTCGCGCCGCAACGCTTTGTTCGATACAAGGCGTCTTTGTCAATCACTCATCGGCGGCTGGGACCGACTTATCACAACGCCAGGAAGAGCGCAACGCAGAAAAAGTCGTCACCGCCGCCGAAATGCGTTGGTCGATGAAAGGTCGTCGGCACTTGAGACACGGCTGCGTTCGTCACAGGGTACAATGGCCGGCCCGACGGGCGTATCGAACAATCTCTGATGAAGCGACGGCGAACTCACAGAACCCAAGCCATCATGCGTCGGATGGCGAAATGGTTCACCAGCAAGCCGCGAAGCTCGTGGCGCTTATTTTCCGAGCTTCTTTTTCACATCCATCTGAACCGAAAAATCCTCACGATGTCGTTGTTAGCTAATCACGGTGACTCAAAGTCGACACTTTAGCGCTTCGCAGCACATGATTCCCTCAAGTACGCCGTTGGTCAGTCAACTCACGCACACAGAAACCCCCACCCCCCCGCACTGTATTTTTTTCATGCTGCGCCGGTACATCGCCCCGCTCTCCATCGCGTCCGGTGCGCGAGGCATCGTGGGTGTCGCGCCCGTACTGCACTTCGCGGCAGCCGAACCGAAGGTGCCTAAGGACGAGCAAATCAAAAAGAATACTGCTATCGCGCTCTACTTGATCAAGAAGTTCAAGGGCCCAGTCCCCGCGCCTTACACCCGCCGCCACACGCAAACCTTCGAACAGGTGGAGAAGGAAGTTGAGGCACTCGTTGGGGGCGCCGAAAAGATGCGTCGCAAGGTCAACGATGACCAGCCGATGGACAAAGTCACGCTCATCGAGCGTTGCCTGCGTCATGGAGTGTGGTCCTACCTGAAAGATGAGGGAAAGTTCAACTTTGCGCAAATGGAGAAGTGGCTTGTGTACACGCCGGCGGACGAGTCCAGGCTCATCAGCCTTCGCCGCGACGCCGAACTCAAGGAAAAATACGCTGCGTTCAAGAAGAAGCGCCAGGAGTCCGGTACGACGGGTATTTCGACGCCTGCTTTTGAATGGAAGGCCGAGTATGCCGCAAGCAATGACCGCGAGGTGGTCGTCGAGAAGCGCATGCGGTATGATGCCCTTGCCATCAACACCACGGACCGTGACGAGGCCGCCGTGGACGCGGTGCTCGAGCAGTACCGGCGGCCGAAGCAGCAACAACGCCTGGACGCCTTGGTGGACATGCTGGAGTCCTTCAAACCCGTCATCGCCCGAGAGGCCATCATGCAGCGCCTGACGATTAAGCACTTGGAGGGCCAGCTTGGCGTGTGGCGGTACTTGGACTGGAATCCCGAGGTGCGCGACCGGGCGGAGCTAGAAACCGACAACTACTGCCAACAGTGGTGGATGGAGTTCGAGGAGAAGCGCCTCGCGCAAGTGCGCCTCCGCTCCAAGAACGAGGTGAAGGACGTCATGGAGAAGTCACAGGCAGCCATCGCGGCCGCAAGCTCGTCGACGACGAAGTCTGTGGCAAAGGGTGGGTCCGAGCAGGCCGCTCGCGACAAGCTGATGCAAGAAATTCTGCGCCTGCAGAGCCGCATTGGCAAGAAGGACGACGACGAGGCTGCCGCCCCCAAGAAGGAGGAGAAAGGGCACGGCCACCACTAAATGGTCGTGACCAATCGCGGGAACCGAGCTGAACCCTCAGGGGAGGAACCTCAGAAAGGTTTTGTTGAAGAGACAGTAACGGGGCAGGGAGGTCACCTCGGACGACGCTCTTTGTGTGTGTGTGTTGATGGTGTGTGGGCACTTGTTTCTTTGGAGGGGACGGGCGGGGGGATGGCAAGTGTCGATGTTTTCAACTGCAAGGAAACGAGCCGGGCCGAACGATTGCCGTTTTTCATGTTGTTTTTGGTTGTTATGCGGTTTGTTTTCTATCGCTTTTAAACAAAAGTGCTCGCTTGACCTATTTTTCACGTTTTCCTCCTCCTCACCGTTCGCCCACATCAACAAAATGGACGCGAATGCGTGGAAAACCAAGGGGAACGAATTGTTCTCCGCAAAAGACTTCCCTGCCGCCGTGGAGGCGTTCTCGAAGGCCATTGAACTCGACGCCAACAACCACGTCCTCTACAGCAACCGGTCCGCGTGCTATGCATCCATGCAGCAATACGACGAAGCCGTCGACGACGCGGAAAAATGTGTTTCACTGAGCCCCGCGTGGTCGAAAGGATATGTGAGGCTGGGTGCAGCGTTCCATGGTGTCGGTGAGCACGACCAGGCAATCGACGCCTACAACAAGGGCCTCGCGCTCGAACCAGACAATGCCGCTTTGAAGGCTGGCCTCGAGAGCGTGGAGCGCGACAAACGCGCGGCCACGGCCGCGCCGCCGCGAGCGGATCCATTCGCGAAGGCGTTCTCGCCGGATGCGATGGCCAGGATCCAAGCCAGTCCTCGGCTAGCCCCCTACCTCGCGCAACCCGATTACGTGCAGATCATCAACACGCTGACGAAGCAACCATCGCTCGCGTCGGGATTTATGAAGGATCAACGCATCATGATGACCGCGCTGGAGCTCATGGGCATCAACCTTGGTGACATGGGCGGGGATCGAGCAGGTGCAAGGCCGTTTGCAACCCAACCGCCGCCTTCCGCGTCGACGACCACCAGCATCCCCAGCGGCAGCGCAGCTGCGCCGCCCGCCACAACATCTAAACCGGCGGCAGACGCCACAGCCGGTGGCCCGCACTCAGAGGCGGCGAAGTTGAAGGAGCAAGGGAACGTCCTCTACAAGGAGCGAAAGTTTGATGAGGCACTTGCTAAGTACACCGCCGCGTCCGAGCTTGACCCAAAGAACACGACCTATTTGCTGAACAAGACGGCTGTTCTTTTCGAACAGGGTTGCTTCGATGCTTGCCTTGCAGAATGCGACGTGGCCCTGGAACACGACACAGAGCACAATCATTCCGAATTCACCATGATCGCGAAATTATGGACCCGCAAGGGAAGCTGCTTTCAGAGGTTGAAGCGCTACGACGAGGCCATTGCGGCTTTTAAAAAGGCCTTACTCGAACATCGGAACTCGGACACACTTTCGAAGCTGGATGCGTGCGAAAGGGAGAAAAAACAGTTTGACACTGAGTCGTACATCAATCCTGAACTTTCCCTCAAGGCGAAGGAAGAGGGAAACGGGTTCTTCAAGCAAGACAAGTTTCCGGAGGCGGTCAAGTCCTACGCCGATGCTATCAAACGCAACCCGAAGGACCACACGCTCTACTCGAACCGGGCGGCGGCGCTGCTCAAGCTGGGCGCCTACGACGACGCAATTCGTGACTGCGACAAATGCCTTGAACTAAACCCAACCTTTGTCAAGGCCTTTGCGCGGAAGGGCGCCGCGTATTTTTTCACCAAGCAGTATCACAAGGCTTTGCAGGCGTACGAGGACGGCCGCAAGTTGGACCCCAACCACGAAGAGTGCGTCGAAGGCCGCCAGCGGACGCTCATGAAAATTCAAGAACAAGCGAGCAGCGGCGAAGTCGATGAAGCAGCGTCTCGCAGGGCCATGTCCGATCCTGAGATTCAGGCCATTTTGAATGATTCCTACATGCGGCTGGTATTGGACGAAATGAACAAGGATCCCAAAAAGATTCAAGACTACATGCGCGATCCCGGCATTTCCGAGAAGCTGAACAAGCTCATCATGGCGGGCGTTTTGCGTTTCGGTGGGGCACCGGCGGCCAGCTCCAAAGGAGGAGACAAGCGACGATGAGGAAGAACGGGGGTCCATCAGGTGGGAAGGACAAGGGGATTATTTTATTCCGGTTGCGGCCACGCCTTACTTCTCTCAATTTCTCGTCTATTCTCTTTTCGTCGCGCGCGTAATTTGATGGGACGACGCTCTATTTCTCAATTATTTTCTCATTTATGCCTCATTATTGACGGAACCGTTTCGCCCGCACCGTGGCCACAAATCACACCACCATCTTTGTCACCAGGGGTTCTGGCTTTCCCGTGCCTCTTCACCTCACAGTGCGGCCACAAAAGAAGCCCATACCCCCCCCCGGCTGTTACACCATTGTGTTCCCGCGATGTCTCTAAATTCCTCGCTTCGCGCCGCGGTCGAGAAACCTACCGTCGACCAACTGCCCTTCGGAAGGCCGAACGCTAGCGCGGCTCGGTCCCTTGCCGGCTCGTTTGGGTCCAACTGCAACGATCCAGCTCTCCGAGCAAGCCACCACCGCCGTCAGGTGCTCGCGTCCGAATTCAAGGGCCAGTTGCCGCCCGCGTACGAGAAAACATTCGTGCGAGACCACGGGGAACATCCTGATTTCTCGGGTGCTACGTTGGCGCTCCAGCAAAATCTGTTTAACTGCACGCTCGCATCGCACAATCCTAGCGCAGTCGCGTCCTCGGCCTCCGACGCCGCCGGCCCCGTCGCAGAAAAGGTCCTCCGTTTCTTCGCTTTTTTCTTAGAAGAGTGCAAGGAAAGTCCCGTGGAGCGCCGCCGCGTGCGCAAAGTCGCCGTCAAGGCGTTTCCGCAGGACAACACGTTCCTCGTGGAGGAAAAACGCGTCCACAACAGCGGCCTGCAAGGCGGCACTATATTGAAGCGCCAGCGCGTCGTCGACACCACCGCTACCACGGGTGACTCCTATGTTTGCGTCACGGATCTTAACGTGGGCGCCGCAACGACGCTCTTCGGCACGGTGTATCGCATCTACGCGTGCGATGAGAGCACCCGGCTTTACTTAGAGGCGCAGGGAATCAACGTTCCGGAAAATAGCCCCGAACCCGATGATCATTATGTCACGAATTATCGCGCGACGCGCATCGAGGGACGCCGCCACGGCCCGTCGTTCGAAGACCGGGACCTCGCCATCACGGTCGAGAGCCTCAGCAGCAAGGGCAAGGCCGCGTCCCGATACCCAGACGACACCCTCAGGTCGAAGCGGTTCTTCGAAGAATCCGGCAAAGTTGCGCGATTTTCAGCCTACTGGCTTGACCGTGAGGTCGATCCCGAAGGCCGGCTTCGCGTTTTTGAAGTTCGGTGCTTCATTGAGGACAACACAATCTCCGTGACGGAGCATCACGCAGAAGGCACCCCTTGCGACGAGATTCCGAAGTGCTTCTTGTCGCGGCGCCGTCTCCCGAAGAGCGGTTCCGCCGCAAAGTCAGTGTCGTTGACGTTTGCAGGACGGGTCAACGGCCAACGAGAAGTGGCCCTGGGGAAAGAAGACAGCTACTACGACGTATGCGATCTGAGCATCGGCATGGACATCAACGTGTTCGGGCGATGCTTGTCCTTGTACGACTGTGATCCCTTCACGCGAGAGTACTTCACCTCCGTGTTAGGCATCCGCCTAGGCGACGCGATTGACATCTCGAGTTTGTTCCCGAAGCCCGTGACGCGGCCTGTGATGCTTCCACCGCCGACCGGCTTCGGCACGCCTGAGGACTCGATCGCGTCCTGCAAAAGCCTCGTGCTCAAACCACCACGAAAAGATACGTCGGGCTGGCTGGAATTCGGCGGCGAGTCGTTACACTTTGAGATGCGGCTGCAGCCGAGTGAGGCGGATTTGGCCGTTGGAGGCGGGGATGCGGCCAATCGCCGCTTTGTTCTGTCCTACTTCTTAGAAGACAATGAGATGATGATCACCGAGAGCGCCGTGCGAAATACCGGCTTCACGGGCGGAAAGTTCTTACGCAAGCAAAAGATCCGCAAGGCCCCGGGAGAAGGCGCGGCATCGTTCTACTCGCTCGACGACATTCGCGTCGGCTGTTCGATCAACGTCAACGGGTTCGCCTTCGAAATTCTCCGCTGCGATGATCACACCGCGGCCTTTCTGTCTCAGCGACAAGACCGAACCAGCGCGACCACCGCGCCAGGTGTGCCCAGGGAACGCGTGCAGCAAATCCTTAATGCGTTGCGCGAGTTTGTGTCGGTCAGGTTCTGCACCATCACAGAGGCCTTTCGATGCTTCGACAAGGACAAGGACGGCTACGTATGTGCCTCCGAGTTGGCCGAGATGCTATCAACGAATCAGATCACGCGAAAACCCGAGGAAGCAAGCGCGGTGATGGCAGCTCTGGACGGGTCCCAAGCGGGTCGGCTGTCCTATGCCGCCTTCGTGCAAGGCGTGTCGAAAAGTCGCATCGAGGCCGAGGTGGTGCTGCCAACCGTGGTGTCTGGTGAACACAGTCCAGCCGCTGTTCAAGCGGATGCCAACGCTGCCGCCCGTCGAGTGCAACGGAAAACATTGCTTGCGCTGCGGAACAAGCTGGAGGCCCGCTGCATGAACACATTCGAGATGTTCCGGATGTTCTCGTTGCTGCCGAGGCAGGCAGCGTCGGGCACCTCCAGCGCGATCGCCGGTAGCGGCGGCAATGGCGCTCGCGACACGGTCATGACGCCGTCGCAGCTGCGCAAGGGCATTACAGAGATCTTGGGCCTCATCCTGACGGACGGCGAGATGGGGACGGTGCTTCGTTTCTTCTTCGAGGCCTTGACGGCCGCGGATGTGGGGAGCGTACGTGAGGCATCCGCCGTTTACGGCATCGGGCTGAACGATTTCTCCGCGAAGCTGCTCGCCGTGCACGCCATGAGCCAGATTCAATGAGATCTACTACTGCTGCAGCCGCTTGAGGACGTTCGACACTTGATGACTGCCTCCAGTGTGTGTTTTTCTCCGACACACAGCAACTGCCCTCCAATACGTTTCACGCGGCCGGGGGGGGGGGGGGGGGGGGGGGGGGGGGGGGGGGGGGGGGGGGGGGGGG
>ERZ1292630.1759-Hain-H41-02um-R3-1759-length-20776-cov-7_pt1 | contig 20776 bp, 16 predicted proteins | sample MGYA00564408_ERZ1292630 | MGnify/ENA primary metagenome ERZ1292630 (study PRJEB36523, sample SAMEA6512641) | groundwater metagenome | collected 2019-01-08 | study: AquaDiva: Metagenomics assemblies of 32 groundwater samples
TGGCGGGGCAGTGGAAAAAAGGCGCGATCCCTCCCAAATGGGACGGCAAGGCGGCGGAGCGAATCGTCGAGCATCTAGAACGATTGCTGGTGAGTAAATAAACCAGCCTCTCCGAGTCGGCATGTTGGCGCGACAATACTCGATACCGCAACGGTGCGCATGCGAGGGGAGTGCCGTTTTTACCATGGGCATCCCCATTGCCTGAGAAGTATCCAGCTGACATGGCCCACGTCGAAAAATATTTTTGGCAGGCCTCGCGTCTCCCATTAAAATACAGGCCATTCAAACAAGAGCATTCTCCGGCATGGTTATCGAAACCTCGGACGCTCAACCTCTCATACAAAAAGTCTTACTCAATCAATAAGAGATCCCTCACTACCGGGTAAGATTCTTCGAGGAACTGTATGCCTAGGGAAGGTTCCAGGAACTCTCATTCCTCTTGGAGGTATGGGTTGGAGAAATGCGTATTCCAGTCTACCCGGTCAGTCCTGACGGTGTTCTTGACCAGTCGTTCCCAAGTTATGAGTGGCCAGGTTTTCTGGTTGTAGGTCAATTCTGTTCCCCGTAGCGACAGTATTTGCGTCGAAGGAATGGCTCATTGCCACCCCCGTTCTTCTGTTTTTCCCCAAACCATTGCGTTGATGTTGGTTGTAAGATTCCGCCCGGCTAATGTAGCTCGGTATTTCGGTATACGGATTGCTTTTATGAATAGGCATGATGAGAACGCGATTCGAGGAATTGATGACGCTCTGCCGCATGCTGGTCATTCTTCCTCTTGCCTTTCTCCTTACCGCCTGTTCTGCCTACAGCACGCTCGATGCTGGTGAACGGCATGAGATTTCACTGACCGTCGTGTTCATGGACGACGCGCAACTTCAAGAGAAGTGGACAGCGATTAGTGGGAAACCAGCCGTCATGCTGTCGCCCAGACTTGTCCTTGAAACTCAAAAGCGCCCTGAACGCGTAATGGGTTTTTATGACTATGCGAATCGAACGCTGTACTGCCCTAAAATGAATTTCGAAGTATGCGGACACGAGCTACATCATGCCGTGCTTGGTCGATTTCATTACGAACGCGAGTAGCTTCTTTCCTGATCTCTCCTAAACAGCTCTTGCTCAAAAGCCTCTCTCAAGGTCGAAACCTGGGAAGTTAACCCTTGTGACGCCAACCGAAAAACAGACGGCCGGCACTTGAAATACGAGTCTGTATCAGTAGTGTCCGGTTAAAACGAGCCACATGATCTGGAAACCAAGGACTGGAGCGGGATTTGAAGCGATGCAGGGTGGTGTCGATTTGAACAGCGCACGGCGGTTCTGGCAGTCTTCCGGTATTTCTCCCGGAGGCGGCCATGAACATCGGCAAGACGCTGTTTGCGCAACTGATGGATTTTCTGCCGTGGACGACCTTCACCCGCATCGTCGATCGACATGGTGGCGACCGCTACGTGAAGCGGCTCGCGTGTACCGAGCAATTCCGGGTGATGGCCTTTGCGCAATTGACCTACCGCGAGAGTCTGCGCGACATCGAGGCCTGTCTGTCGGCGCAGGCCGCCAAGCTCTACCACATGGGCTTCCGGCACGAGATCAAACGCTCGACGCTCGCCGATGCCAACGAGACGCGGGATTGGCGTATCCATGCCGAATTTGCCCAGTGCCTGATCGTGCAGGCGCGCAAGCTCTACCTCGGCGACCGCTTTGGCATCGAGTTGGAGCACACGACGTACGCGCTGGACTCGACGACCATCGGCCTGTGCCTGTCGCTCTTTCCCTGGGCGCTGTTTCGCACCACCAAGTCGGCGGTGAAGATGCATCCGCTGCTCGACCTGCGCGGCAATATCCCCAGCTTCATCCACCTCTCCGACGGCAAGCTGGGCGATGTCAAGGTGCTCGACCTGCTGGTGTTGGAGGCGGGGGCGATCTACATCATGGATCGCGGCTATCTCGACTTCGCCCGGCTGTACATAGTGCATCAGGCCCACGCCTTCTTCGTGACCCGCGCCAAGTCGAACACCCAGCTTCGGCGCGTCTATTCGGCCCCGGTGGATCGCGGCACGGGCATCATCTGCGATCAGACCGTGGCGCTGACTGGCACCACCAGCCGCACGGACTACCCCGAGCATCTGCGTCGCATCCGATTCAAAGATCCCGAGACCGGCAAAGCGCTGGTGTTCCTGACCAACAACTTCACCGTGCCGGCCGCCACCATCTGCGCGCTCTACAAAGCGCGTTGGCAGGTGGAACTGTTCTTCAAGTGGATCAAACAGCATCTTCGGATCACGCGATTCTTCGGCACGTCGGAAAATGCGGTGAAGTCGCAAATCTGGATCGCCGTATCGGTCTATGTCCTCGTCGCCATCGTCAAGAAACGCCTCAACCTGGATGCGTCGCTCTACACGTTGCTACAGATTTTTTCGGTTACCCTATTCGAGAAAATGCCCTTGCAGCAAGCGTTTCCAGGCCGCGACCACCACTCCGAACAGGGCAACGACTGCAACCAACCGAATCTATTCGCGTTTTAACCGGACACTACTGAGTCTGTATATCAAGTTATTCCTCGAGTTATTTGTTTGCCCCAGTTTTTTCTTTTGGTTAGATTGAGGTGCGCCGGTTGAGTGGCAACTTACTTGCCCCTTTCTATCCCCAGGCTTTTTCGCCTCGCTTCAACAGTCCTTCCCACAATGCCCGCATCTCCTTGCTTGCTTTCGCGCGCCGTTCTCGCTGGCGTTCGACCATGCGTCCGGCGACGAAGGCCGCCCGCACACTCGTCGATTGCTTGAGGAACGCCCGGACGTACACTTCAGCTTGAATGGCATCTTGGTGCATGCCGAGGACGTCCTGCACAACGCGGGCTTTTTTGATGAAACGTGTGGCCGGTTTGCCGACCATCGGTTCCGCGAGTTCCGCAGCATAGCGAGCCCGTTTAGTGTGAATCCTGATCTCGTGGATTGTGGCACTGTTGGGCGACGCACCCACTTGGCGAATCACTTTCCGCAGCTTTTTGAACGCTCGTGTGGCGAGGTCGTGCAACGTCGCATTCGATTCGACGACGGTCGGATCGTGCGTCGCTTGCTGGAGCCGACTGATGAGGTCGAGATAGCGTGCGCTCTTCAGCTCGCTCAGCAGAACCCCCTGGACGTCGTTCCGCTGGACTTCCAGGTGGGCGATGAATTGCGCCAGCGGCCGGCGGTCTCGTGCATCCAGCGCGGCAGATTCCTCACGGAAATAGGCGAGTTGGACGTCGAGATCGCGAGCCGGTCCCAGCAATTGGCCGAGCCAGCGCAACTCGTCCTGCAACGAGTTGACCCATTCAGGAACGAACAGGGGCCTGGCTGCGCGCAGGACGGCGCGCAATTGTCTCGTGGCCACGCGCATTTGGTGAAGACTTTCAGGTTCCCTCCCGAGCCTGGCGCCTGGGTCATGCGCGAGCAGCCATCGAAGATGACGTGCGAGGGCCCACTTCACATGATCCACCACCGCCGCATCCGGTGCCGGCGGTGGTTCAGGACTAGGAGCGGGCAAGGAGAGCGCACGAAACAGCTTGGGCCGTCCGTCATGATCTTCGGCTCCCGCTCGACGGAGCTGCCGTTCGAGGTCGGGCAGCGTGCCGTTCTTCCCATTCACCTGTTCGATTTCGAGTTCTCGAAATCGCTGAAGCACCGCTCCGTTCTTCATGACGGACACATTGTCGAGCGTGACGTCTGCGACAGGGGCCTTGTTCTTGCGTACGCGGACGCCTGTGCGCCAGACCCGCAGGGTCGCCACCGGCACGAGTCGCCGCTGTCCGAGAGGGAGAAAGAGCAGATCGCGGAAGGTTGTCGGCGGTAGAGCCTGGCGATCGGCCACCTCAATTTCCTGCCGTTCCTTCATCAGAGGGAGTTTCAGTTGCCAGGCCTGTTTCCCTTGTTCGACTCGATGGCGGAGAGTGATCCCCGCGTGGGCCAGATCGTACAGGGAGGTGTCGTAGTAGGTGGAGGTCACCAGGTGTCTCGGCAGCAGGATGCCGGGAAGATGGGGCAGGCGGAATCCTGGATCGATGGCCAGCTTGATTTCGCGCTCGATTTTCGAGGAAACGGTACGGGAACGACGGCGAACAGGGAGACGGCTGTCGGCGGATCGAGTCATTGCAGGTTTCCTCATGCCGGGAGCGTCCAAGCCAAGCGATGATACGTCATCTTTCCCAGGATGTCGCGCTCGAAAAGTTGAGAAAGTATGAGCGACTGTGCTGCGTACTGGGAACGGCGTAACCAGGGTAAGCCCGAGATCAGAAGTGGTAGGCCACTCCCGCGACAACGTTAAAGGCGCTGTATTCGCCACTGAGGCCATAAGTCGGATCGAAGTTGGTCAGCGTGGCGCGGTTGTATTTTCCCTCTAAAAAAAAGCCCCACTCTTCGGTCGCCAGCACTTTCAAGCCTGCTATGGCATTGAGCCCTGGCACAACCTGACGACCCTGGAAGGCACCGGTGGAGCTTGTGAAATAGAACGCTCCCACCCCGACCCCTACATAGGGTTGAAAAACTTTTCCCGGATAACGGGCCACGACATTGAAGGCGGCGGTGACCAGCCGGAGCGAGCTTTCAGTCACGGGCAACGTCGATTTCACGCGTTCCTGGAATGCGCACGCGTTGTTTGGGATAGGAAGCGGGCAAGCTCCATTATTGAGGTCTTTGGGAGTAAATCTAATGTCCTGGTCCGTCGAGACGGTCTGCGCCTTGATCGAAGGATTCGTCGTAAACACATCCAACTCGACTCCCAGCCAAGGTAAATCCTGGTCGTTGAAGAAATAGCCACCCTTGCCGCCAAAGAGAGAAGAACTCTTGAGGGAAAGGTCCGACGTCTTGAAGTTTTGGGTTAAGGTGTCTCCCAAAGTAGTGTTAGTAGAGTTGAACCCGGTACGATTCACTGCCGATGTATACCCGAAATTATTCATGGTCACATCCTTGAGCGATTGGGGCGCACTGAAGCCTCCATAACCGCTCAAGTACCATTCACTGCGAGCCGACTCCACCTGAAGGAGGAACACCATCACCAACACAACATATGTTACGAGCCGATTCAATTCCACGCCTCCTCGTCCCAATAGGTGGACCCTGCGCACAAAGGTGTCCGAAACTGGCCGATAAAAATTCTCGCCACATTTAGTCCGCCGCCAATGACGTACCCATTACGCTGAGATTAATGTTCGGTTAAATCGCCACCGATCGGGTCGGAGAACACGCAGGGGTGAGAAAGCATACAGCGGGGATGCGCATGATGAGGCGATCGAGAGGGTCGGATCGATCAGCGGATTTCGTACGTCAGCGTGCGCGGCGCCTCATTCCGCACAATATCCAACTTCACTCTGCGCTCATCCTTCATCTGCTCAAGGGCGGCAATGAGCATGCTCGGCTCGCGGAGTTCCATTCCATTGATGCGCTTCAGAACGTCCCCCGACTGCAAACCCATGTGATAGTAGAATCCATCAAAGCGCACTGCCTGGAGCAAGATTCCGTTGAATCGTCCGTCGATCATCGATACAACCGGTTGGGCTTGTAGTAGCAAGTGAGGGATGTCCGAGAGGGTCTTGGACAATTCACGACGATCGATGACTTGCGGCGGTTGATTACTATTTGATGAGGAAACGACCGCGGGTGGCGACACTGCAGGCATGGGACCGGTAGGGGGTGTAGAAGGGGCGGGCTGTAAGACCCCGACCACCCGTCCTTGCGGCGATCCAAGGGGATGGGGAATGCGCCGGGCTTGTTCCAAGTCAGCAAGCATCGCCAATTCAAGCCACTCCTCCCGCCCTCCGTCTTGGAATAACACGCGAGTTTTTTCAATGGATACAAGTTCTCCGACGTGAGGAACTCGGTCATGGAGATGCAGCAATTTCTGCTGTTGATTCGATCGATCCTGAATGATCGCCATCGGTTCATCGCCGATCCCAAGCGCCGTGCCATGCAGCAACAGCTTCTTGGCCGCTTCAAGAGGAGGTCCCAGTCCGTCGCCTGTCGAAGACCCTGCGTCCTGCGATGATGCTGCGGGCTGTGCGAACAGACCGCGAGCCAACAGATCCTGTGCCAATTGCTGAGGAGGCACAGAATGCCGGATGGCAGTGTCCTGCGAGGGCAACGGCGGAGGAAGCATATCCGGCACGCGCAGCGCGTCGGCGACAAACGCGTTCACGATATGTGCGGCCATGAAAGTCGAGAGACCCAGGTACAGGCAGAGCAACAGCTTCCGCGCACCGGGAATCGGCAAAGTTGAGCGCATGGCTCTTCCTAGCAACAGCCAGGTCTTCCTGGCAAGGGCAAAACGGTCTTGGTGACGAGTGTGTAGGAGAGTTAACAGATCACGAATATCTCGATAACAGTTCTGTAACGCGCCCCCAGTACTTCTCTACTGTCGCTCTTGAACCTCTGTGAAGCGAGCCGGTTATTCGGACGGTCGAACTACGCAGCAGACTTTCCCCCGGCATGGGGTATGAAAAACTTCCTTGCACAGAGAACGAGACTCTCTGTGTTCCAGGAAAAGCAATGGAGCATGAAGTACCAGTTGTGGAAGGTGTTAGCCAGGATAGTGGTGTGCGTCGTGTGGCTCACGGCGACAGCGGAAGCAATGGGGGGAGCCGTGAACCGCGAGGATCCAGGAACCGTGTCTCCGTCACGCAGGCCACCAGAGTTGTCTGTCCCGCGCACGAATGACCAGGAGCGGCGCATGAGCGATGCGGGAGCGAGACAAGGCGAGCGCGGGGGTGCCGGCACGAGCGGTCCCGTCCCGAAACAAAACGGCCGGCCGGAGCCGGAAAGGCCGAGCGCCATGACCGTGTCGAAATTCAACATCGAGGGCAACACGATCTTGACCCAAGACAAGATCGACGCGATCCTCGACAAATATAAAGGCACCGCCTTTCAACTCAAGGAAATCGACCAGGCGCGAGTTGAGCTGGAGAAGGCCTATCACGAGGCAGGGTATCCCACCGTCCTGGTGAACCTTCCGGAGCAGACCATCGCGCAGGGCAGGGTAACCTTACAGGTAATAGAAGCCCCCCTCATCGAGATCACAGTGACCGGGCAGCAGCACTACAGCAAATACCGCATTCTCGAAAAGCTGCCGTCCATCAAAATAGGAACAGTGCTCTATGAACCCACCTTAGTGAAAGAACTCTCGGCGATCAACGCAAACCCGGATCTCAAAGTGGCGCCGGTGTTGAAGCCAGGATCGGAGCCTGGCACCGTAGATCTGGAGTTGAAGGTCAACGACCGCCTGCCGGTTCATGGAAGGTTGGAGGCGGACAATCGTGGCCCGATTACGACCCCGCGTAATCGTTTGACCGCCGAAGTCCAGCACACGAATCTCTTCGGCGGAGACGAAATATTGACCGTGAACACGGTGCAGACTCCGACCGATTGGGGAGCGGTGCAGAATTACGGGGCGAGTTTTGTGTATCCCTTGAAGTGGCCGGACCATTTATTGGCGGTGTACGGATCGAAATCGAAAAGCACGTCGGTCCTCACCACCGCGTCGTTGTCGGTCGGAGCCGGCGACGTCACGCTCGCCGGCAACGCCACCATCGCCGGAGCGCGATATATTTTCCCGATTTTTTCGGGAGGCCGCTCGACACATCAGTTGTCGATCGGAGTGGATTACAAACGTCTGGAAAAGACCACGGCCACCTTTCCCGGCGGATTAGGCACGGCCACGGTCCTGGGCGGAATTCAATACACCCCGGCATCGATGTCCTATAACGGGTTGTTTCCGGACGAGAGCGGTCTGACGAAAGTCACCGGCACCGCAAAGGGATACATAGCCGGCACGATACCCGGCGGCAGCAAAGAGGATTTCGGCGGCGATCCGGCCAATCCAGCCGAAAAGCCGGGCGTGCGCGTCGGATCGACCGGCACCTTTGGCGTGCTCCAAGGCGGCCTCGAGCGCACACAATTCCTGCCCTTGGACTTCAGTCTGACCTTGCACGCGGACGGTCAGTGGGCCAGCCAGCCCTTAATCCCCGCAGAGCAATATTTTGCCGGCGGGATGGACACCGTGCGCGGCTACCTCAACTACGAAACGGCAGGAGATCATGCCGTCCGCGGGAGAGCCGAACTCACGACACCGGAATTGCTCTCGATCCCTCTCGATCGCTTCTGGCCTCGTCGCAAGAGCGCCGATTACAACCTGCGACTCCGTCTTGTTGCATTTTACGACGCGGCGCAATTGTGGGTGGAGAAGCCGCAACCGGGCCAGATCAGTCAATTTCGATTGGAGGGTGCGGGGTTCGGAATCAGGGGAAAGCTGCCCAAAGATGTCGGACAATTCCAGGTCGATCAGGGCTGGGCTCTCAAGGAAACCCCCACGACGAAACGAGGCGATACGTTCGTGCATTTTTCGGTGAGCCTCGCGTTTTAACTGGAACATGACCACCATGAAGAACCAACGGATCGTCGCGAGCCTCATCCTGTGCACCTATCTGGTCCAGTTGGCGATCGTCCCCATCGTGCTGGCCGGTCCCACCGGCCTGAGCAGCTCGACTCCCGGAGTCACGTTTTCCGGAGTGGGCACGCCGAACGTGACGATTACATCGACTGCGATGGCGTCGATCGTCAGGGCTCAAGGGTTCAATATCGCACCCAATGAAGTGGCGAGTATCGTCCAAGCGTCCAACGCGGCGATGCTCGTCCATATAGGCAGCGTAAATCCTACAAGCATCAATGGGCAGCTCAATGCCATGGGCCATCTGTTCCTGTTGAACCCGAACGGCATCCTGTTCGGCCCGAATGCGCAAGTGAACGCCGGAGGACTGGTTGCGTCCTCCTTGCATCTGAGCGATGAGAACTTTCTGAGAGGACACTATCTGTTCCAGGGCACGGGTGCCGAAGGCTCGGTGAAAAACGCAGGATCGATCCATGGGGCCAGCGGCGTCTATCTGCTGGCGCCCAACGTCGAAAACACCGGGATCATTACCAGTCCCAAAGGCAATATCGTGCTGGCCGCCGGCGCGAAAGCCTTTCTTTCAAATCGTCCGGACGGACAAGGTTTTCTCGCCGAAATTTCCAACCTCGTCGGGCACGCCGTGAACCTCAAAGATTTGATCGCGGACGGCGGCAATATCACATTGGCCGGACGTGTCGTGAATCAAGCGGGCTTGATCCGGGCCGACAGCGTGCGCGAACGAAATGGAAAAATCGAATTGCTGGCCAGCGAAGCCGTCACGCTGCAAGACGGGAGCCGTACGCTCGCGCGCGGAGGCGATGAAGGGATGTCAAACGGAGGGACGATCCGCGCAATCGCCGACTTGACGAGCGGCACAGCCACCTTTCAGAAGGGCGCCGTGGTCGATGTCTCCGGAGGCAAGAACGGAGGCAACGGAGGATTTGCGGAAGTGAGCGGCGCCGCAGTGAGATTGGGTGGCCAGTTTTTCGGCCGAACGCTCACCGGCTTCAAGGGCGGGCGATTCTTGATCGATCCGACCGTCAGTACGTCGAGTGTGGGACCCACTGAATTCGCGAGTTTCGAAGGCAGCGGCGCGTCGGAGGTCACCTTTCAGTCACCCGCAGGCAGCGATCTGGTCGTGACCGGGCAGTACGATCTCGGCGCCGGATGGACTCTCTCCGGCACGCCGGGCACCTTGACCTTCTCGTCCGGCGCCAATTTGATCTTCGACAATGCGCGGCTGACCAACAACGGCTCGAACACACGATGGGACTACGTCGGCATGGCCACGACAGGCGACGTGCTCTTCAAGAACTCCGTGATCGCAAGCGGATTCGGGGGCAACATTTCCTTGGCTGCGGCGAATGGCGACATCAAGCTGGTCGACGCACTGCAAAATCTCTCAATTCTGAAGACATCGGTTGCCGGAGGCGACATTGCCTTGACAGCGGGGTTCGATGTTGTCAGTCCGAGCGCCGCCGTCACAGAAGGATCGATCGCACCAAACATCTTCGGCGGCATCCGACTGGATGGACCGGGAAATCTCACAATTCAAGCGGGCAACGATTTCAAGGGCGGTGTGGTGCAGGGCAGCATGAAAGGCCCCGGCTTCGTTCTGGCGAACGGCACGGCGAACGTGACAGCCGGGCGCAACATCGGGGGCCCGACAAAAGGCGTGACGGTCACGGACTCCGATGAGTACGCGAATCTCACGCTCGGCAAGGGAACGATCAACCTCACGGCTCAAACAGGAAACATCTACCTCGGGAGGGTTCAAGACAAGGGTGTGACCGATACGACTGCTGCCAGAACCCTCACGGTTGATCCTGCCAACAGGGTGGTGCTCAAAGCCAAACAAGACATTTATCTCAACCCTCGTAAACCTGGGACTCCGGCAGATGCGGTGAGCGTAATCTATCCTGCCTCATTCACTGCCGAGACTGAGACGGGAAACATTTTTGTGGAACGAGATCTGACGTTCTGGCCTTCGACCACCGGGGCGATCAGGTTCTCAGCCGGAAAAGATCTCATAGGCGTCCAGGAGTCGGCCACGATCAGAGATTTCAATTTCGATTACATCTTTATCGGATTCAAGAACGTGCCGGGCGGACATTGGCAACTCGTGAATCTCAGTGGGGCGGTGAAGGACCCGACGCTGGCCCCCTTTGTCTCGTCGTACTCACTTACGAGCTTCAATGGAATTGATAAACCGATATCGGGCTTTCCGACTACCACGGTCCAGACGAACCCGCCGAATATTAAGTTGCTTCAGTCGGATCCGCAACTATTCAATAATCGGCCATTCAGCACAGTACAGTTCGGGCAAAATATTGGAAAGACCGCGACGAATGTCCCGCAGCACGACGTCCAGGATGTCGTCTTCGAGGCACGATCCGGCGACATCAAGACACTCGTCTTGAATCTGCAAAGCGTCCCCTTCCGTAAGCGGGTGACGATTCAGGCCGCCAACGACATCGAGGCTGTCACCGCCAAGATCGGAGTGCCGGATGGGGTCGTGGCGACAGTGGAAGCCGGGCGCAACCTGAATATGAGAACTGCGGGAACGACGGGTTCCAGCGCCGCAAGCGATTTGACGTTCAACGGGACAGGGACGGCCAGGGTCATCGTCGGGGGACTATTGGATCTCGCGACCAGTACAGGGATCAACTTCCGCTTTCTGCCGGATCCAAGCTCCGATACGAACAAAGGAGGCTTTCTCGACGTGTCGGTCGGTGGATCGATCAAGATGGATTCCTCGCGGATCGCGTCCTACAACGGCGCGCCTATCTCCATCCATGGAAAGGGGGCTAATGCGATCCTGGACCTCAACGGCAATGTGAGAATCGAGAACGGCAAACCGGTAGTGGCGATCGGCACAGTCGTGCAGGATGCGACCGGTCGGTCGGTGATCCAAGTCAACGGCAAGACCGTGGAGTTCAACAGCAATCCGGTTGTATTGGATGGGGCACAAACCCTGTCCGACGCCGTGAATCCCATAACGATTCATCTGAGTGTTGTCGAGCAGGACGGCAAGCTGCTCACCAAAGACGGACAGCCATTCCAGGTTCTTCGCGTAGAAACTCAGGTGGGGTTCGATCCGGTGCTCGTCAACGGGAAGCTGGTGCTGGTGGCAGAGGATGGGACGGTGATGTTGGCCCAAGCGAGCCAAGTGGCGAAGGTCCAACCGCTGCCGGGAGTCGTGACCGTCGGCTCCAGCGCGACCGTCACGGCCACATCGGGTACCCCTCTTGGAATTGTGACATTGGGCGGCGGCGGCATCGATGTCTTGGCCAAAGGCAATATCGACGTCGAGAAGTCCCGGATTTCGACGTTTCGCGGCGGAGACATCAACCTCACCTCGATAGACGGCAATATCAACGCGGGCAGCGGTTCCCGGAGTGAATCGGTGAGCCAAGTGATCGAGCAAAAGATCGGGAACCAGATCGTTCGGTTTGAGATTCAGGTGCCGGCCAGCGGAATTTCGACCTTCCATCCGGACGATCCCAGGCCGCTCAAGTTTATCGAGTTCAACGATCCGGAGATCACGGCCTTGAAGAATCAGGCGGAGAAAGAAGCGTTTTTCGGTCGTCAGGGATCGGCTGCGGCGCTGCTTGCGAAGGCGAATGAACTGCAGGCCCAGCGTCAGCCGATCTTCAACGAGACGGTGCTCAAGCCCTATATCAATTCACTGAAGTTGGGCGACGTCACCTTAGTCTCCGAGAAAGGCAGCATCATTATTCCCCCTGCCGGGATTCAAGGCCGAACCGTCCAATTATTCGCTCCAAAGATCGATTTCCAGGGCGGCGCGGTCGTCGGCAATGTGATCATTCCTCCAACGGTGAACGTCAGCGGCCCCCCCAACGTCGTCGGAACCGGGTCGGGGGGCGTCACACCGCCTGTCAGCCCCGTGTCCGGAAGCTCGGCGAGCGCCTCAGTGTCCGCCACCACGGCGGCGGTCAGCACGTCCGCCAAGTCGACGGAGAACGTGCAGGAAGCGGCGAGCGAAGGGTCGGCGAGGCAATCGGAAGCGAGCGCCAAGCAGGTGGCGTCGAACAAGGGCGATGAGAAGGACAAGAAGAAGCTCGCGACACAATCGGTCCGTATGAAACGTGGCGTGGTCATTCAGGTGGATGTGAAGCCGCAGACACAACCGGGCAGTTAACGAAAAAGGGAGACGCAGTATGGATATGAGTTCTGGTGGCGTGGCGTTTGCGCTCAACCACGCCACATTGGAAGGCAAGATCACCATCTCGGTGTTGCTGTTGTTTTCGCTCGTCAGTTGGACGGTGATCATCAACAAGTTCCGTCAGTTGAGCAAAGCGAAGAAGCGGAACAGTCTCTTTCTGGGTTACTACTCCAAAGCCAAAGGACCTCTGGTCATTTTCAGCAAAGGCCCGATCAAGCAACTGCAAGGCTCGCCGATGTACGACGTCTATTATGGCGGGTGCGAAGAGCTGAAGGCGCAACAGGAAAAGTACGGGACGGACAAGATTCCGCATCACGGGATGAGCGCGGTGCGGATCGCCCTCGAACGGGTGTTGGGGGAAGCAGCCGTCGGTCTCGAATCCGGCATGATCGTGCTGGCGACGGCCATCAGCGGCGGGCCGTTTATCGGACTGCTCGGAACGGTCTGGGGAGTCATGGACACGTTCGCCGGCATCGGCAAGGCCCAGTCGGCCACCCTCGCGACCATGGCCCCGGGCGTCGCCTCGGCGCTCATCGCGACAGTCGCAGGACTCATGGTCGCGATCCCCTCGCTCTTTTGCTACAACTTTCTCGTGACGAAGACCAAAACGCTCACCATGGAACTCGATAATTTCGCGGCCCATCTCGAAACCGTGTTCATGACGGACTATCTTCAAGAGAAGAAGAGTGCGACAGCCGCGACTGAAGACATCGAAGACTACCGCCCGGGCGGGCACCGCCAAGAGGCCGAACCGTCCGCAGCGGCGACAGGGCACTAGAGTCGGAGAAGGCTAGGGGCCAGGGGCGAGCGGCAAGAGGCACAAATAATATTCCGACCCATTGCCTTTAGCCTCATGCCCTTTGCCCCTTCCTGAAAGGAAGACATGAGAAGATTTTCAAGAAAGAGTCATGGCGCGGTCGCGGATATCAACATGACTCCGTTGCTCGACCTCGCCTGGGTATTGCTCGTGATCTTCATCATCACGACGACGGCGGCGGTGCAGGGAATTGAACTCAAGTTGCCGGAATCCACGCCGCACGAAACGGAAATGGAAACCACGACACCGACGATTTCCGTGAAGAAAAACGGCGATATCTATATGGACGAAGAGCGCGTCAAGCTCGGCGAGCTGGAACAACTGATTCGCGATTTGAAAGCCGCCAAGGGCGGCAAGCTGCCGTTGGTGCTCCGCGGCGACTCCGGCGTGGAGTACAAACATGTGGTCGCGGTGTTGGACATTCTCCAGCGGATTCCCGTCGAGGACTTGGCGATTGCGACCAAACCGACCAATGAACCCTAGAGACCGTGAAACGTCAAACGTGAGACGTGAAACGCAGGAGGAAAGAGATGATACCTAACGCATCAATCCAGGCTGGCCCTTCTCGCATGTCGAGCCTGTCCCGCTCATGAAAACCTCTCACGTCTCACCTTTCACGTCTCACGTTTGACGTTTCACGAGCTGAAGAGATGGCCGGCTACAAGGGCTTTGAGAAAAAGAAGAGCAAACTCGGCACGACGCTGCTGATCGTCGGGCTCGTGCACCTCGGCATCGGGGCCGGACTCTATTGGGTGTCCCAAACCCAATGGGGCCAGGACCTCATCAAGGTCTACAAGCTCAACGCCTTCAAAAAAGAAGAGCCGCCCCCTCCACCTGAGAAAGAACCCGAACCGGAGCCCGAACCGGAGCCGGCCAAGCCGGAACCGAAACCGCAAGAGGCGCCGCCTCCGCCACCGCCACAAGCCGAAGCGCCTCCGCCGCCGAAAGCGTCGGATGCACCGGCTGGACCTCCGCCCGTGGATGCGAATCCCTTTGCTGTCGGGAAGGGGCGCGGCCGGTTTGCCGGCTATACGGACATTGTTACCGCGTCAATTCAGGCGAAGTATCAGCAGCCGCCGTCCCTCTCCGACGATCTGGAATATGCGGTGATGTGCGAACTGGTGCTCGACGAGCAAGGGCGCGTGTTGCAGTACCGTCTGCTCAATTCGTCCGGGAGTCTGCTCTTCGACCAATCCGCTCTCGATGCGTTGTCGAAACTCGCCCAACTCCGGCCTCCCCCTGAAGGTATGGACCGGACCGTGATCGTCAAGTTCTTCCCGCCGACCTGACCGACCGCTGTATTGCGGCGCGGCCATCACTTCTTAACGCGCAATTTTCGCTCCGGCAAGGCAACCCTGACTTTCCCGTAACCTCCGCGGCGTAGAACAGATCCCGTCCGGGCGAGAGCCCGTATGTGCACGATTCGGGCGGACCCGCAGGATTTACGGTCTCCCAACTGACTGTTGACGAGGCTGTAACAGGGGGCTGTCATACAGAAGGTGGGTAGAAACGGCGTTCCACCCATTCGGCAGGCTGCCGGAAACGAAGAGGAGGTGATACGGAGAGGACGCAACAGAGGGAAACGACGCGGGGGAAGCAGTCTGGATTTTTCAACAAGGAGGAGTCGCCAATGAAGTGCCTATCAATGATGAAACGTTTGGCTGTCGCGGGCGTGGCCGCAGCGGCGCTCACCGGTCCTGTGACGGCTGCACATGCCTTGCAGTTCGGCGTGGGCGACGCAGTGCTCGTCCTCTACGGCAACAACACGGAATATGTCCAGAACCTGGGCTCGTTCTCGACCTTGGTCTCCACGGGCATCGATCTCAACTTGTCGAGCATCATGTCTTCAGTGGGAGGGGCCAACCCGATCGAGTACACGCTTGTCGGGAACACGGCCTCCACGATCTTCTTTGGGACAAGCGCTGCCATCGGCTCATGGACCAGCACGAATAAGAATCAGGTCGTGCCGACGAACCTCACGAACGGCCTCACAGGCTGGAGCGGTCAGTTGGCAGCGACTAGCGATGCCAGGAGCCTCATCCCAAAGGCCGATCTTCTGTCCTTCAGCAGCGTTCTGAACCCATCAGGAACAGACACGTTCGGCGGCTCCATTCCCAAGCGGGGATCGGCGGATATTGACAGCATCCTGTACCTGCTTCAGCGGCAGAATCCAGGGGCCGCCACCACTCTGGCCCAGGTTGGAACGGCATTCCTGAATTCGGCGAACGGTCACTTCGTGATCAGCGCGGTGCCGGTGCCGGCTGCGGTCGTGCTTTTTGCGACAGGCGTGATTGGCCTCGTGGGCGTGGCTCGCCGCCGCGTATTGGGGCTGCAATAAAATCGGCGCGAACTTGGATGCGGAATGGTCCGCGTCAGAGGGAGCAACAAGACAGATAAGATGTTCATCACTTCAAGGAGAGAATCATGAAAACTATGTCGAAATTAGCCATAGCCCTTGTGGGCGTGGCAGGGCTTGCCCTGGCGGCCGAATCGGCCCAGGCGCAGACTGTCATCGCCAACGGAACCGGATCTTCAGCCGGCCGCCTGTTCGCAAGCCAAACGCCGTCGTTTGTCTGCGATGCCAGCCCTACGCCGCTCTACTTCAAGGATACCGGTAACCCTCCCAACATGACCGAGTGGCAGTGCAAGCGCGGCGGCGTGAATCATATTTACCGTTACAGCGCCACAGGTTCGGCCGATGGCTTTCTGAAGCAACCGAATGGGGCCGTCGCCACCGCCACCTACCTGGTGACCTCGGGTTGCCCGGCCGGCACTTCTACCACCATCGCAGGCCATACCGTCCTTCAGTCGGTGTGCCCGGCCGGCACACCAACGACAACTCTTCCAGTCCATTTCGGAGCATCCGACACGAAGGCAACCTCCTTTCACCAAACGGGCAATGGCGTGAGCATTGTACCGCCGGCGAGCGGTCATTTGACGACGACACCCGTCGTGGCGGTGCCATTCACTCTGGTTGTCGGCCCCAACGTGCGTGGCAAAGACTCCGCGGGCAATCTGACGACGCTGCTCTCCATTACCGAAGAGCAAGCCAGACAGATTCTTGCCGGGCTCGTGACGGATTGGACTATTCTCGGGTTGGACACCACCACGGCGAACAAGACGATCACCACCTGCCAGCGGACGCCCGGCTCAGGCACCTTGGCTACATTGGATGAAGTGATCATGCGACCCAATTTTTGGGTTGGAGGGATCAATCCGGCCACCACGGCCAGTAGTCCGAACAACATTTGGAATCCAAGCTCAAGCAATGTGAAGAGCTGCGTGGAGAACAATCCCAATGCGATCGGCTACATCGACAGCGACACGGTGCCGAATCTCTTGAACGGCGCCTATCAAATCGGCATCAGCGGCCAGGTTGTGAATGCGGGTGCCCTGGGTACCGGGGCGGCACGGATGAAGGATCTCCGTTGCGGCCGCTATATCTATTGGGCGGATTGGAATATCGTGACGCGCAATGCCGGGGTAGAAGTGGCGCCGGTCAATGCGGTCGCCGGGACCAACGCGGCGATTCAGGCATTTGTCGATCAGGCGACCCTCAACAACCCGCTGCCGGATTACTGGGTGGCCCAGAACGACATGTTCGTTTTCAAGAACGACGATCGTGGTCCGTTCAACTGGTTTACTCCCAGCGGCAACGGTGAAGACGCTGCGACGGTCTGCAAGAAGGCCGGTTCCACATTGTAGGACACACCGCAGGGCGGCGGGAGCAAAGCCGACCATGTCATGCTGCAAGTGGTAGGCAGGAGCGCCGGAAGGGAACACCTTCCGGCGCTCCAAAGCACAAGAAATATTCGCGCAACGTGATTCAACGGCAGGGAGCCGATCTGGTCGATCTAGCCTGCAGCTCCCTCAGTGTGAAAGGAGCGTAGAACCGAATGGCGACAATCCACAACAACCGGAAGCCGGCGCTGCTGGGTGTCATAGTCAGCGCGCTCATGCTCCTCTCGGCCTCCTGGGCGTTTGCCGTCGCCGTGCCGACCTGGCCGAGCATGACGGTGCAAATCGGCAACGAAACGATCACGCAGAATGTGAGTTGGAATTACAATGCGGTCCAAGACCGCTTCTTGTTAGCCAATCCCTTTACGGCTACAGCCAGTAACGGCAGCACGTTTACCATCAGTGACGCCTATGCGATCCCCGACCCTGTGCTCTTTTTTTCGGCGAGCGCGACGAACACGACGGGAGCCCCTCTCGCATACTCGTTTACGTTTAACACACCGCTGGTGCCAAACCTCCTGGGGCCTGTGTCGTCCCATGCCGAATTGGGCGTCACGCTGACCGACGGTCTCAACAATGGAGCCACGGTCCAGCCGGCGATTCCCGGCGGCAAGATGCTGACGTCGTTCGATCTCTTTGCAAACGGAACCCCCATCTCTAAGAACGTGAATATCGGCGACCTGTTTTCCATTCTCAGCGGGACAGCCGCCACGACGTTTTCGGCCGACAGTCAACTGGTCTGCGGTCAAGCCTGCGTGACCATGTCGGCCATTCTGGCCTTTACCCTGACAGGGGAGGATGCCGCCGGCTTCACCGGCAAAGTGGTGCAGACGCAGGTGGTTCCCATCCCTGCAGCGGCGTGGCTGTTCGGCAGCGGTCTCATCAGCCTCGCCGGTGCCATGCGAAATAAACTCAGTTTCGCCTAACGAAGGTTCGTTCAAGGCCTGATCGGCCTTTCCGCCTCATCGGTTGCAGCGATCCTGTAGCCGATGAGGCATGTTTATTAGATAGTCCGGATATAACTTTCCTGCGAAATGAGTCGGGGAGGAACGGCGAGCTTCATGATCAACAGGACATTCATGCTCAGTGTCATCGTCATCCTTCTTGTGGCCGGCCCTGCCGAGGCCCTTCAATTGAACCTCCTCGATTTTTCGTCCTTAGGAACTTTGAACGTATCCACCGACATCGTCATCAATAGCGACACGCGACAGTTGAGCGGTGGCGCATCGTTTACCGGCGTCTTAGATGCGACCACTAATGCGACGGTGTTTACCTTCGACAGTATCCAGGCCGCAAATATCTCCATTCTGGGATCCAGTCCGCTGGCCATTCTCTCCAAGGGCAATATCAGCCTCAATGGCCCGGTCACGTCTTCGATCGCGAGCGAGCTCGAACTGGCTGCGGCTGGGACTGTCACGGTGAACAACGGTGTATTGTCCGCCAACGGTTCCACCCTCACAATTCTTGCGAATGAAGTTCGGATAAACTCCCAGCTCACGGGTGCCGGGGCGATTGTGGCGGGAGGCAACCTCACGTTGGCGACCACACAGGGGTTGGTCCCACAGGGGCCTGTCACGGGGGGGAATCTCACACTCGTCTCGCAAACCGGGCCGAACCTATTCCACTCGCTCAACGCGTTCAAGGTTCAACCGGGTGAAGTCCAACTCTTTACCGGCAATATTAGCCTGCAAGGTTCGACGATTGTTCCCAGGGGAGTGACGATCGTGTCTGACCAGGGAGCGATTGATGGGGTGACGATTACCGCCGGGCCGCCTGTGCCACTGCCGGGAGCTATGTGGCTATTCGGCACCGGGCTCGTAGGGTTGCTTCGTCTGTGGAGAAGGAAGGTGTGACGAGCGCAGTATAAGCGCAACGGATACCAGTCAACTGACCGGCACATGACCCGTCTTGGGGATTGAACCATCGATCCCCAAGACGGGTTCTTTTTTGGACGAACCCCTTGCTGCGTGATGTGCGAGCCCCCCTGCCAAACCTGGGCGAACCTCCGTTTGTAACAATTTGTTTACAGAAACTTGATCGCCAGGCAGCCGTCTGCCCATGGAGAGTGGAGTACATTGCCGGCACGGCTTCTTAATGAACTCTTAAGTGAACCCTGATCGCTAATTTACGATTGTCTGGGGGCCGGCTCCTGGATTGAGCTGACGAGCGCATGCTTTTCACTCATCATGTTACACACCAAGAAAGGAAGGTCGCTCATGCGATATGTCAATCAACTCCGGTCCATCGTACTCATGGCGTCGTTGATGATCGGGGCATGGCCGTCTCCGTCCGACGCACTGCAGGTCACACAGTTAGATTTTACGTCGGGAGCCGTCAATTGGGATTGGCGGTATGGCCGCGTGCTCGATCGGTTGTTCGCTCAGGATGGGAGTATCACGATGGGGTCGTACCAATCGATGTCGGACATCGTGGGTCCGATCACGCCGGGGCGTAAGACGTTCTCGCTTTTCACCAGCGGCTTCAACGGCGCGCCGGCTCCGTCCGCCACGATCAACGGGACGTCGATGACGGTCGATCTCTCATCGCTCTACTTCGGCTGGACGCGCGGGGGCGAGATGCATGCCTGGAACATCGGCGGTATAGCGAAGGGATTGTTCAATCCGGAGACCCTGGAGTTCTGCCTGACCTGGGATCATTTGTTCAGAGATCGCCCGACGTCCGACCTGCCCACCTATTTTCTTCAGGGGAAAGTCATATTGGCGGGCCTACCGATCGGGTCCGTGCCGGTCGGCGCCGTGCCAATTACGACTACGGCAGTCCTGTTCGGCACCGGGCTCGCCATGCTGATGGCTGTGTGGCGGCGGAAGGGAGTGACTCAACATGGACAAGCAGTCCCGTCTTCGTAGTGTCTCCTTACAGAATAAGTGTTCGGGAGGAAGTCGCGCAGGTGCCACGCCAGACAGGGTCGTGAAGCCGAGAGGCATGGCAAAACCACGACCGGGGTTGCCTACGCCTCTCCTTCCTTCTACGCAACCATAGTCTGAAGGCTGAACGCCTCTTCGAGAGATGTTTTTCGACGTTTGACCATCTGGCTCTATTCGGGTGGAATGAGGTCCTTTTTGGCATGTCATGCTGCAGAATGAACAAGCCGTGAACACGTAGGGTTTCTATGAGAAAGAGCACATTCTCACGTGGGTTGACACAACACTTGATTCGTCTATTGTCTTCGGTTAGGCTTCGATGGTACTGGCGATAGACGCGGTGGAAGGTCTGATATTTTCCGCAGAGCATGAGTCTTCCCATGGATGTACCAATTACAAATTCGCTGGAAGAGAGAGCAGCGTTCCAGCGCCAGCAAGCGAAGTGGCAAGGTATCGTGAAGGATCTAGCTGAAGAGTTCTCTTGTCCGACATCCGAAGTAGAAAAAGTTCTGAGCACCGTAGTGCAACAGCTTGAGCAAGGAGCACACATCAAAGATTTTATTCCCCTTCTGGCTAACAAGCATGTGAAAGACCTGCTGAGACCATACCGGCACATCCCCCCTTGCCACGAGCAAGGCGATCTGATTCAACCCCAACCGAGCCATCATTAACGATATCCGAGAGAAGCGACCGCTCCTTGTGGAAAGCCAGCGCGAGCAGGTCATTGTTATGCGCACCCGTCAGCTC
>ERZ1292630.1762-Hain-H41-02um-R3-1762-length-20757-cov-30_pt1 | contig 20757 bp, 25 predicted proteins | sample MGYA00564408_ERZ1292630 | MGnify/ENA primary metagenome ERZ1292630 (study PRJEB36523, sample SAMEA6512641) | groundwater metagenome | collected 2019-01-08 | study: AquaDiva: Metagenomics assemblies of 32 groundwater samples
GGCTAATAGCCTACAACCTAAGAGTAATTTTCAAGATGACTTTCTACTAAGCCGTGTTAAAGAAAAACTTTATAAACGCGTTCTTAACAACCAACAACCATATGACAGATATTTTAAGAGTATTTCCAAGATATTTTAGCGTTCTTAAAGGTGAAGTAAAACCCAAATTCAAATTGAATAAAGCTTCTTTAGAGGAAAAGATTGAACGCGCTTCAGCAATATTGGAAAACTGTAATCTGTGTGAGCGGGCCTGCGGAGTTAATAGAAAAGAAGGTGAAACGGGTTATTGTCACATTGGAGATAAGATTTCAGTTGGTGTGCATTATATTGGCAATAATGATTTAGATTTTATTGTTCCTAGTTATGATGTCTTTTTCTCAGGATGTACACTAAAATGTGTTTTCTGTCAAAATTCAGATCTTTCTCAAAATCTCAATCCAAGACTAAGCCTATCTGAACAGCATCTTGCTAAAGTAATTGATTCACGATCTACCTGTAAAAGCGTAGACTTTGTAGGTGGCGACCCTTTACCGCAATTACCTTTTATCCTAAAAATCTTAAATCATCTTAACCGAGATATACCTGTAATGTGGAATAGTAGTTTTTATATGGCTCTAGAATCCATGGATTTATTAAAAGGTATTATTGATATTTATTCTCCTGATTTTAAATATGGTAATGATGGCTGTGCAAAGAGATTGTCTGACGTTAAAAATTATACGGGAATTGTTAGTAGAAATATCCAAATTGCAGCTAAAGATTCAGAAGTGATTATACGGCACCTAGTTATGCCAAACCACTTAGAATGCTGTTCAAAACCAGTTTTAGATTGCATATCTGAAAAATATGGCGATAAGGTTTTAGTCCATTTAATGGACCAATATACTCCGAACTGGAGAGCAAAGCAATATCCAGATATAAATCGAACTTTAAGAAAAAAAGAATTTACTGAAATCGTACATTATGCTGAGAAAAAAAGATTAAATTTTATTCTTGGCGGTTAAGAAACCAACTAATAAAAGTTGAGTGGTTCATTCAATATCAAGTTTCTCTAACTCATCCAAGCCCAAATCTGCATCTAAGTCTTTTTCTAACGTATCTAATTCATTCAACTCATCCAGCCCAGCATTTATCTCTTGCTCTTCAGAACTACTAGGGACTTCTGCTGCAACGGCTAAAGGCGTATCTGCAGCTAGTTTTTCACTTGCCTTACAACCAGTTAAGATTAAACAACTCAACGCAATTAAAACAAAACTAAATAAGATGATCTTGTTCATTTTTTATACCTCAAAAGAAAAGAAAAGAAAAAGAAATTAAAAACCTTTCTATTTAAGCGCTGACCGTTTCATTAGTTCCGGTTTCATTACCTTCAGTTTCATCAGCTTCGTTCTCTTCTTCAGCTTCATCCTGTTCTTGGTCTTCACCGGTTTCTACGGGTGTTTCTGCAGCTTCATCTGCGGCATCTTCATCAGTTACATTGCCTTCAACTTCTTCTTGCTCCTCTTCAGCAGCTTCTCCAATTTCCTCATCTTCTGCAGTTGCATTGCCTGCAGCTGCTTCTAAGGTTTGTTTTATCTCTTTGTATTTCTGGATGAATTCTCGCAAGGTTTGTTTAGTGTCAGTTAAATCATTACGGACGAAATGCTGTGCCTTATGCAAGTTCCGAACAAATTCATCAAAGTCTTCAGTCGTGTTAACTTCTAGCCAACGATTTTGAGCAACAGCATAATCGTTCTTAAGTGCTGCAATTTGTTCATCAAATCGTTTTAATAGTGATTCTAACTCTTGAACGTCTGCTCCCGCTTCTTTTAAAGTATCTATTCTAGACTGCATACCGTTTCGGAATTCTTCATGCTTAACAATCAACTGATGAAGTTTGGCATTAATCATTAAGCCAACCAGCTGTCGTTGTAATTTTCTAGCTTTATCCGCAACATCCTGCATTTCTTTAATTGCTGCGCGGATTTCTTCTTTAGTAGTTTCTTCAGTGAAAGCAGCTACTTTTTCTTGTATAGGAGCTAATTCTACTCGCAAATTAGTGATCAAAAGTAAAGCGCTGTCTTTTTCTTCAGTGCTTAACCCTTCCATATTTTCAATACGGTTAGCTAATTTATCTAACGCTCGATTAACCACATCACTAGTTTTTTGCAAGTGATTTTTAACACCTAATTTTAATTCTGATTTTACTTTTTTGCACTCTTCAGTTTGAGAATCGCATTTTTTAGCATCTTTATCTAATTTAGCTACTTGTTCTCTTTGTTCTTTTTGCACTCGTTTCACTTCCTGAAAATTTTCTTTTAATTTTGGATAGTCTTCCTGAGCATCACGAATTTGCTGTTTAGCTGCTTGTAAACCTTTTTCGGCTTTCTGAGCAACACTAACTAATTTATCTACATTACTTTCCTGATCATTATCATTCACTGCTGAACCTATAACTTGGCCTTTTTTATTACCTTCGTTTGAATCCTTTTCAGCTAGAGCAACTGGAAGTATGCTTAATAAAAATAAAGCTAACACCAATACTGCTCCAAATTTTTTTAATTTATTTATCATTTTTTAACCTCCGCACCTGTTTTAATTATTCTTTATGATTATTTAATCATTAAGAGGGTCAATGCGATATCAGTTATAGCAGCACTTTACTTTATAAAGATACTTTTAAGGATTCTTTTAAATAAGCTTATTTTGTTAGTTTAAAGCTTTACCAACCTTTATTTTCTTATCTTTTTGATTTTAAAAGTAGAAATAAGCGTTTTTTAATAAAATAAGCGATTTTTAATCTATTTTAGTTAACGATAAGTTTTTAAACGGAAAAATAATCACTTTATACAATGAATTTAACCTTGAAAAATTACTTTAACAAAAAGCAGTTAGGTTTGATAGTAATCAGCTGTTTAGTTTTTGTCCTAATTAGTTCTACTTTGGTTAGTGCAGCTACTTTAAAGGGAAGCGTTTACAATTCTAATCTAGATTTAGAAACCGATGTGTTGGTAGAAGTAAACAGCATTCCTCCGCAGAAATATTTAGCTAAAGAAGGGGATTTTATTTTTGAGCTTGCACCAGGAAAATATTTTCTCACTGCTAAAAAAGACCAATACTACATTAAGGAAGAAGTGGAAATTGTTTCTGAGCAAGGCGAATTTGTTTTTGACCTGTTTTTAATTCCTGATTTTGTGGAAGAAGATGAGCTGTGGCAGGAAAGTGAAGAAGAACTTGAGGTCGATTATGTTCCGTCAACCAAAACCTGGACCTATGTGGTTGCAGCGTTAATTGTAGTTTATGCGTTGATCCGAATTTACAAAGCCAGAAAAAAATACGGTCCACTAAATCTATTTAGAAAGCGAATCGGTGCAGAAGCTAAAAAAACCATGGAAGAACATAAACAAGATTTAGCTAAAGAACCGGGTTATTTGGATCAGGCGATAGAAATCCTCAAGAAACACGACGGAAGGATTACCCAAAAAGAATTAAGGAAAGAAATGCTGTATTTATCTGAAGGAAAAATAAGTTTGATCATAACTGAACTGGAGCACAAAGGAAAAGTGGAGAAAGTAAAAAAAGGCCGGGGCAATGTGATTATACTCAAAAACCCATAAACCTCTTGACCTCGGTCTTGGAGATAAAAAGTTCAGAGTTCCTGTGTTCTGGGTTTTTGGTATCTCAAAGAGCGGGGTTGAGAAATGCTTTCCGCCCTTTGTTGATTTTAAAATGAGTTATTTTTTATTGTTCGTCTTTATGATATAGGTCTAAAAAAATTAATTTGTCTTCTTTAAGATATGCATAAGAAAGACGGAAGGAACCAATATAAACCTCCCTCGTTCCTTTTCGCGCATAGCGCATTGGTTTTCCTACTTCCGGGTTTTCAATAATTTTCTTAATTTGTTTTTTTATTCTTTCCTCCTCAGCTTTATTCTTAACTTTGCGAAGAAGAGAGAAAAAAGTTGGAGCATAATCTATAACTAACATTTTTTAAGTTCTTGTAAGAATTCATCAACGGGCATGGATTTAAATTCTCCTCGTTCATAACTTTTCCAAGCTGCTTCGGTTCTTTTAGCAAATTTCAAATCATCTGCGATATTTTCATCAAAAGCAGTAAGGCTTTTAAGAATAAGCTGGTTTCCTGCTTTAATTATGATAAATTTTTCTCCTTCATGGAAACCTTTTCTCATTTCTTTGGGAATAACAATTTGTCCTTTTGAACTCATTTTAGTTATGCTCAAAGACGATTTGTCTTTGGCGCACCAAAAATCACTTTGATTTTTTTGTGTTTCTAATTCAGCCATTTAATCTCACTAAGTAAGATTAATCTTACTTGTTTATAAACCTGTTGGTTTAATTATGAAAGAAATTTAAATTAATTGATAAGCGACAGGTTTATAATTCCCAACTAAACTTAATCTTTTTATGGGCGACCTTAATCAATTTAGTGACAAATCAGTTTTAGACCAAAAGATAAAAGAGGCCAGCAGCAATTCTGCAGTTGCTCCCCAGCAGTTCTTAGAAGCGGAGCTGAGAAGAGTCTTAAATGCTGCTTTAATTAGGTTTCCCGGCATTGCTTTTAGTGATCATAATCTTACTATTTACAAACAAAATTTAGAAAAAGAATATTTGTGTTACTTCGCTCCCGAAACGTTCCTGCCGGAATTAAATAAAAGAAGAACTTCTTGGTGGCAGAGGGTTTATGCTGGCTGCAATGCCGAAATTGAGTATTTTTTATTCGAAAATAAACTCGGTGAAGCTTTAGAAAAATTGGGTTTCGGCGAAAAAATTAAACCGGTAAAGCAAATTCCCAAATCAGAATTGACTGAGCCGATTAGGAACTATCTGCAAGGCATCGGTTATTTATTTCCTGCCGGAGAAGATCTGTTAGTTCATCCCAATATGCTGTATGCTCAACTAAGCCCCAATCATGGCAAGGATTCTCCTTTCTTGACTCGCGATTTGATCCGATGTCCTTATCATGCTTGTAATGATAATTATGATTACGATCATTGGCAATTAAATGACGAAGAATTGTGGGATTACTGGAAAGATTTGGTTTGTTTAGCGTTTACTGATTTTCCTGAGCACAAATTGTATTCTCCTAAAGACTTTCATGGCGAAAAAGATGAAATAACTCAACATTGCTTAGATTTAGGGCGGAAATTAATTCCTTCTAGATATCTGGAATTGCAGCCGAAGATAGAGGCATTCGAGTGGATTGACGGGTAGATAAATGTAAAATTTTAATAAACTTTGATAAAAATAAATGAAAGACATAAGTAAAACATATTGATATTATATCTTTCAAAATTTAGTTGAGGAAACTAATATGCACAACTATTGTCCTCAACTAAATAAACAAAAGCTTTAAATATATGGCTTATATATACTTATATAATATGGCTGAAGCAACAATTTTACATAGTCCCACATTAGAATCTGTCTTTATGGTAGAAGAAACTATCCAAAAACATAGCCAAGAATGCGGCAAATATCAACTTTGGAAGAAGCTTCCTAAAAAAATGATGTATCAAACCTTTCAAGTCATTTTAGACTACCTGGAACAATCTGGAAAAATAATTATAGATGCAGAGGGATGTGTTATTTGGACTTTTAATCCTGCAAGAATAAAGAGATTAATCAGGGAGGATTTAATCGTACGATGAACAAGCAAATTCATGTAGCGTTTATTGCGCAGAAGCTTAAAGAACAATTTCAGGATCTTAAAGAGGGAAAGTTCGAAGATCAACAACTTTACAAATTTATTAATCGGGCTCTTGATGATCTGAAACAGAACCCAACTTGTGGTATAAAAATACCTAAGAAACTATGGCCAAAAGAATATGTTCAAAAGCATAACATTAGCAACTTGTGGAAGCACTGAAAAATTTCCGAGAAATTTTTGGTGTGCCAAAAACTTAGGTTTTTGCGCATATGATTTACCGAGTGCTTGGCGATTAATTTACACAATTGAAAGTGATGAAATAAAAATTGTAAGTATAATTCTGGAATGGTTTGATCATAAAGATTACGAAAAGAAATTTAACTACTAAGGTTATCATTGTTCTACTCAAGGTTTAACCACCCAAAAGTAACAAACGCCCAAAAAGTTTATAAATGGCTTACTTTTACACAAATATATGGCTTTAGAAAAAGGATATGCACTTACCGATATTAGGGATAGGTATACAATTCTTGAGAAGGTCCACTGCGGCGGACAGGGAAATGTTGTACGTGCGGTAAGAAAAGAAGATGGCCGAGCCTTAATACTTAAATTGTATCATGAAGGGGAGATAACTTCTTGGGATGATTTTGAAAAAGCCCACGAAGGCGCTGACAAAGAGATTAAATTTCTGGAAAGAGCAAGAGACCAAGGCCGAGAAGGCGTACCTCAAATTATGGAGTACGGCACCTTTGGAGCGCTGGAACAGCCTTATCTGGCGATGGAAGAAGTCGAAGGGAGCACTTTAGAATCCCTCCTGAATAAGTCGGGCAGCAATCCGACAGCGGAAGAAACACTAAAACTTGCCTCTGGCCTTGCCCAAACCTTAAATTATGCACATAAAGAAGCCGGTTCACGCCCTTTTGTGCACCGTGACTTAAAACCGTCTTCAATTATCATGACTGATAAAGGCCAATATGTTATCATCGATTGGGGAACCGTAAAATGCGGCACAGGAAAAACCCAATTCACTACTCAATTTGATTCTTTATATTACACTGCACCAGAAGTGCGGTTTGGAGAAGAGATTACTCCTTCTGCAGACGTTTACAGTTTAGCTAAAATTCTTCAACACAGCTTATTAGGTAGAAGATTCATCGAGAAACGCGGTGAAGTTGACCGCAGCGATTTTGCCGGATTAAACGTTCCGGATAGTTTTATTGATGCCTTACTGTCTGCTGCTGATGATAAAGCAGAAAAAAGACCACAGAGTGCCGCAGAATTTCTGCAACAATTACAAAAGAAAGAGCTGGCAGTTAGTAATGATTCTGCAATGGAAAGAGTGTCTTCTGCTGCTCCGGAAAAGACGATAGAACAAGCTATTAGTGAAGGTCTTGTGTCAGTGAATTATGACGAATATAACAAAAAACTCCCCATTACTTGGAAATTTTTGTATACTCATTTGGATAACGTTGAAGGGCATTTATTATTACCCGTAGGCGGGCTTTCAATTACAGAAAGTGTTGAAGGAAGCCAGTGTGCATGGTTCGGGGCGGCAATTAATATTGCAGAAAAGGTTAGATATGCCCAAGGGATAGGGTTCGGAGCAGCAGTTAATATTGCCGAAACTGTTGAAATGAACCAATGGGCAGGAGTGGGAGCCGCAATTAACATTGCAGAACGTGTTGGAAGCCAGTTTGCAGCGTTCGGAGCAGCAGTTAATATTGCAGAAAGTGTTGAGGATGAACAGTTTGCAGTATTGGGAGTAGCAGTTAACATTGCGAAACATGTTGGAGGAAACCAATTGGCAGGATTAGGAGCAATTAATTATGCCAAAAGTGTTGGAAGAGATCAAGTAGCATTAACCGGAATTGCAGTCAATGTCGCTGAAACTGTTGGAGGAAGCCAGTACGGGTTAGTAAATGTTGTAACTAAAGAACTGAAAAAAAGACAGATAGGGGTAATAAATTATGCTAATGGCAGTGAATTTAAACAGTTTGGATTATTAAACTTCCGTCCGGGAAAAGTCTGGTGGAATCCGGAAGTATCCTTGTTTTATTACGACCGGAAAAAAGCAGTACAAGCCAAAGAAAAGCTGCGAGTTGAACTAGAGGCACTAGTCGACGAAGAACTAACTAGAACAGATAAAGAACAAACTAGAAGAATAGAAGTTAGTAATGATGATTTTAAAATAGAACTTATTAGTGAAATATCTTATCCAGAACATAATTTAGTCTTAAAAAAAACTGGGGAAACAACCAAAAACCCCAATTATAGTTTGCTTTTAGACGAAGAGGAAGAAGAAGTTGAAGAAGATATAGAAAAAAAAGTCTATTTTTATAAGAATGTTTAGAGCAATGCTAATTTTTTTTCAGAAGCTAAACAAGTTGGTTAAGTTGAGCACGTGCCAAAGAGCGCTGCCACGGAGTTCGGCGTTTTCTCGTTTTACTAATAGTTAAAGGAAGAGCTGTTCCTTAAGAGGGAAAACGCATATTAATTAAATCTTACGAATAGCTTAGCTCACTCCGTTTTTTGGCAGCGCGCTCTTTAGCTTTATTAATCGCTGTAATCTTTTTAAAAAATAACCAAAGGTTTATATACTCCATATATATTTGGAATATAGGTGAGCATATGGTACAAGCAATGGTAAATATTTCGGAAAATGCAAATCAAATTTTAAATATTGTAAAAGCTAGATATAATCTTAAGGATAAATCTGAAGCAATCGAAAGAGTCGTCTTAGATTTTGGCGGAAATATATTGGAACCTGGATTAAGGCCGGAATTTGCAGCAAGACTCCAAAGAATTAAGAAAGAGAATGGAATACGTTTCAACAGCATTGAAGAATTGAAGAGACATATAGAAAATGCGTGAGTTTGAAATTAAGCCCGAACTTGATAAGAAACTTATTAAATTATCTAAGAAAGATAAAAGCAGATACGAAGCAGTAATGAGTAAGATTAACGAAGTTCTTTGTTCTGGTGATATTGAACATTATAAAAATTTGAGATACGATATGAAAGAGTCTAAACGAGTTCATATTGGCCATTTTGTGTTAGTCTTCAGTTATGATAAGGTTAAAGAGCTCGTGTCATTTGAAGATTATGATCATCACGACAATATTTATTTAAAATAAGTTCAAAACCGCCCTATAGCTTTTAAAATTCTTAAATATATTTTTATCATATGCCTAAACATTAAAACGCGGAGTATTCCACCACCCTATTGGGTGGTGGTTTGCAAGCAAACCACATAAATTATTTATGGAATACTTGCGTGCAAGAAATGCGAAAACTATCTCATTTCTGCACAGAAAACAAATCGTTGTTTGTTTTCTTGTGCTCAAAATTAGGTCCTATTTTGACATTTTAAGCAACCAAGGGAATTTTTTTTAGCCGTAATCTTTTTAAATAAGCCCAAACTACCATCTATTCATGAACTTTCCCCAATATGTGCCGCAGGAAATTGAACCGCAGATACTAGAATTCTGGCAGAAAAAGAAAGTTGTGGAAAAACTTAGAAAGAAGAACCACGGCGGCAAAAAGTTTTATTTTTTGCAAGGGCCACCTTATACTTCGGGCCGGGTTCATTTAGGAACAGCTTGGAATACGGTCCTTAAAGATGTAGCGTTAAGATATAAACGCAGCCAGGGCTTTGATGTTTGGGATAGGAATGGTTACGACGTACATGGCTTGCCTACGGAACATAAAGTCATGGCCAAATATAATCTAAAGACCAAAGAAGATATTGAAAGCTTTGGGGTTGAAAAATACATTAAGGAATGTACTAAATTTTCTTTAGAATTAGGCGACCAGATGACTGTTGATTTCTTAAGAATGGGCTGTACCTTAGATTATTCTGATTCCTATATGGCTTTAAAGAATGAATATATGGAAAGCGAATGGTGGATGGTTAAGCAGGCCTGGAAGAAAAACCGATTATATCTGGGAGAGAAAGTAATGACCTGGTGTGCTAATTGTGAAACTGCTCTCGCAAAACATGAATGCGAATATCAAAATGTAACCGAGAACTCTATTTTTTTAAAATTTAAAATTAAAAATACTAAAAATGAATATTTAATTATTTGGACCACTACTCCTTGGACGATTCCTTATAACTTAGGGGTTATGGTCAATCCGGAATTAGATTACGTTAAAGCAAAAGTTGATGATGAAATTTGGGTATTAGGAAAAGGATTAGCAGCACCCTTCGTTTGTTCCGTTTTGAACAAGCAATTAAAAATTATCAAAGAGTTTAAAGGCGAAGAATTATTAGGCACCGAATATGTCCATCCTTTTGCGGACCAAGTTCCCCAATATAAAGAGTTAAAGAAAAAACATCCGCGCATCCATACCGTAGTTCTTTCCAAAGAATATGTTGATTTTACAGCGGGAACGGGATTAGTGCATACTGCTCCGGGTTGTGGTCCGGAAGATTACGAAGTGGGGAAAGAATATAATATTCCTCCTTTCAATACCCTTTCTCCGCAGGGAGAATTAACCGGCATGCCTGCATTTGCCGGACGAATTGCTAAAAAAGATGACCCTAAATTTATCAAAGATTTAGAAGCAACTGGCGCTTTAGTTGCCACTACTGATGTTGAACACGAATATCCGCACTGTTGGAGATGTCATAAAGCCGTGGTCTTTAGAACGACTAAACAATGGTTCTTTAAAATTGAAGATCTTAAAGATGAAATGATCAAAAAGAATGCTGCGGTGCACTGGGTTCCTAAAACGCAAGCCTTCGATTCCTGGACCGCTCATTTAAGAGACAATTCAGTTACCCGGCAGAGGCATTGGGGAACTCCGGTGCCGATTTGGAAATGTGATAAATGTACTGAAGTAGAAATTATCGGATCAATTAAAGAATTACAAGAGCAGGCCGGAAAAGGAAAAGTTCCCAAAGATATTCATCGCCCTTGGATAGATCAAGTTACCTGGAAATGTAAATGTGGAGCAGGAACGATGACCAGAATCCCTGACGTTTTAGACGTATGGATTGATGCAGGATCTGCCTCCTGGGCTTGTTTGTATTATCCTCAACAGAAAGAGCATCTTAAACGTTTTTTTCCGGCCGATTTAATTTTAGAAGCTACGGAACAAGTAAGATTATGGTTTAGCATGCTGTCCCTTTGTTCACAGTTAGCCTTTGATGATAATTGTTATCAGAATGTATACATGCACGGAATGCTAAACGATATCGGTGGTAAGAAAATGAGTAAAAGTTTAGGGAATGTTATTTCTCCCTACGAACTTATCGATAAAAATGGGGCAGATGGATTGAGATATTACATGTGCCAAACTAATGCCGGCAAAGACATCAATTTTAGTTGGGACGAATTTAAAATCAAAGCTCGGAATTTACACATCTTATGGAATATTCACAAACTATTAATTAATTTAGCCAACGAAAATAAATTAAATCCTTTTACTCTTAAAGGTAAAGTTATTGAAAATGTTTTAGGCAGTGAAGAAAAATATATTTTTTCCAAACTTCATTCTACTATCAAGAAAGTTACCGAACTCTTTGACAATTATCATTTAGATGAAACTATTTTGCCTTTAGAAGAATTGTATTTGGAATTAAGCCGAACTTATATTCAAATGGTCCGGGATAAAAGTTCGTTAGGAAATGACCAAGATAAAGAAGTTTGTTTATACACCATCGCTCAAGTGTTACTAGACTTTTTGAAAATGTTTAATATTATTGCTCCATTTATTTCTGAAGCAATCTATCAGAATTTAAAAGAAGAATTCAAACTGAAAGAAGAAAGCATTACTCATTATTCATTCCCTAAAGTTGATGAGAAAAAAATTGATACTGAATTAGAAACAGAAATGGAGATGACCAAAAGCATTATTCAGTCTGCTTTGAGTGCACGAGAAAAAGCAAAATTAGGATTGCGCTGGCCGGTTAAAGAGATAGTTATTGTAAGTAAAAATAATGAAGTAATCGAAGCCGGAGAAAAATTAAGAGAAATTATTTTAAAACAGACTAATGCTAAAAATATCAGCATTTTAGGGAATTTACCGGGCGTAAAAGTTAAAGTTAAATCTGATTTTGGAAAAATCGGGCCGGCCTATGGAAACCTTACCAGTAAAATAATTGCTAAATTAACTATCGACAGTCCGGAAACTATTTTGGGACACATCGAATCAGAAAATTATTACCAATTTAAAATTGATGGACAGGAAATTAGAATTGTTAAAGATATGTTGATCATTGAAAGAGACGTTCCAGAAACTTATCGGGAAGCCGAATTTAAACATGGCTTAGTTTATGTTTCCGTAGAAAGAACTGAAGAATTAGAAGCAGAAGGCTTCTCCCGGGAATTGATGAGAAACATTCAAAGTTTGCGTAAAGATTCCGGATTACAGAAATTAGATGACATTAATTTATTTTTACAAGTTAGTAAAAGAATGAAACCCGGATTAGAAAGATTTGAATCAGAAATTAAAGAAAAAGTTGGTGCTAACAAAGTAGAATTTTCTCTTACTGAACCAAAGAAAAAGTATGAAGTTAATCAAGAATTTAAAGTTAAAGATGAAAAATTTAAGGTTTGGTTTGACAAGGTTAAATAAAGCTAATTTAATTCTAGTTTAATTAGAAAGGCGCTTAGTAGCACCAAGGCTATACCTGGTGGGGCTTAAGTCTGTTATTTTTGTGTTTACTATAGAGTGATAAAATAACCAAAACATTTATAAATAAAACACGATTTTATGTGCATAAGAGACCCAAATCAAAATGGTAAATGAAACAAAATATGGAGTAATTTCTGACGTTCATCATAATCCTAAAATAGTTTCTGTTGCAATCGATATTCTTAAAAAATTAGGAGCAAAAAAATTAATTTTAAATGGGGATATTGGAGAGCGTCAACCATCATTACAAGCAAGCCAAGATTATGTTGCAGTTATTTTAGATGCGGTTGGTAAGAGTGGTTTAGAAGCCTATGTTCAACCAGGAAGCCATGAAACCATACTTGCTTTTGGTCCCGTAATAGATCATTTTGCAGAAAAATATCCAAATCTTATCGATGCAACAAAAAATCCAAAAGCTGAACATAATGAGCATAGTTTGGTTTTCTTACCAGGATCAGATTTTCTTTGTGGTGGAGAATATCAAATTGGAAACCATGAACAAATTTCAAGTGGAAGATATATTGAAACTCAAAAAGGATTAATGCAATTCAACGAATTGGTCCAATATGTTGAGGCAATTCAACAAGGAATAGCAAAAGGAGCCATGCAATATGCAAATATGGGCGATTTAAGAAAATTAGTAACAGATCCTGAAAAAACCATTGTGGTTTGTCATGTTCCGAGAAAATTTGACTCTGTTGATGGGGCTGTTGATGTTGCTTATTTTGGAGAAAAAGCAGATGGGAGTGTAATCCCTGGGGCGGTTATTGAAAGAATGATTAAAAAACAGTGCGGGAATATTTCTGACAATGAAATACGATTAATTGCTATTGCAAATGGATTAGTTTTCAAAGAAGAAAATAGGGGGAATGACGATTTAAAAAAGTTATATCAAGAATTAGGAATTACAAAAGCAATTAGTGGCCATTTTCATGAAAGCGGACATAGGGCGCATGATGGAAAGGTTAATCTAATTTCGCAAGGAACTTTAGTTGACGAATTATATTGGAACTCTGGACAACTTGACTTAGGGCAAACCGGGATCTTAACTGTGAATGATGAGAAAGTTAGTTATCAGAATGTTAAACTACAAGATCATTTAAAATAATCATTTTTTTATTTTTTAAAAATTAGGCCCTTCTTTTAATAAATTCTGTAGTGGTTTATTCTATATTCTGTTTAAGCGGCAACTTTTATGTAGAAATCTTTATATAACTTAATATATTGTTTTTAATATATGAGCGATGTGCCTTTACCTAAAATAACTTTAAAGTACGACGGCTTATTTGATTTTGAAGGATTGTATGCCGCAATTACTGATTGGGCTAAAAATTATGGGTTCTTGTGGCATGAATCAGACTATAAGCACAAAGTACCTTCTCCCAATGGCGCAGAGCAGGAAATGAGATGGATCATTGAAAAAAAAGTTACAGACTATATCCAATACGAAATTACTTTTGACGTCCACCTTTGGGATATGCAGGAATTAGAAATAGAGCAAGACGGGTTAAAAAAACCAATTGTTAAAGCCAGAATTTACATTATCATTAAAGGTAAGATGATCTATGATTGGCAGAACAAGTTTGGCGGCAGCAAGTTTGCGGAAAAACTAGGCGATTGGTATAATCAAATCATGCATAAAGATATAGATTCAAAAATTGATCCTTTGTATTACCGGATGTGGAACCTACACGCAATTATCCGAAAATATTTTGATATGCAGGCAAAGAAATATGCCTATAAAGGTTATTTGGGAGAAGACTAAAGAACCTAAAAATAAAATCATTTTTTAAAATGTTTTAAAAGACAGTTTAAGACTAAACAATCAATTTTAAAAAAAGCATAAAAAGTAAATACAGGAGAAATCTTGCGAACAAGGAAGTTTTACAACTTAAAGTCAACCAATTGGATTTTCTAAGCTAAACTCCCATCCGTTTTCGCCTTTCTCCTGCAAAGACTAAAAAGATAAATAAATATATATTACTTTCTTACCACTGGTTGTTAGTAAGTTGTTATGATAAATTATTATAAGGGGTTGTTTGTAAATAAATGGGCACAATTCGAAAAGTGAGTGATTTTGCTCGTTTTTGTAATTAGCTTTGGCGAGTAGTTAAGAAATATTCTTGTTTTAAGCTCCTCTCTACTGCATTTCTTGTAAGTCCAAAAATAGAACTAAGAAAAAAGTGAGTGATTTGAGAAATGTATCACTCATAAAACGGATAGTGCCAATAAATGCAAATATTTATAAATTATTTACTTCTCAAAGGAAAATGGGGCCGATTCAGATATTCAGAGGTAAGAAAAATGGATAAAAAGAATAAAGAAATTTCTCTTTGTGAAGTAATTAAATATGTATTTATGGGCTTATTTAAAATGTCTAAAACGGAGCCACAAGAACAGATACCAATATACGTTTCTAAAGATAAGTGGGGCTATACCTATTATTTGGGAGGACCAGGCTGTGGCATGCATTATCCTTTAACTATGGCTGAAAAGTTTTATGGTCAGGTAGCAGATGAAATGGTAGAAAAACAAACTAAGGTGTTGATAAATAAACCATTTGATGACTCCTATAAGCCATTAAGTGTGGATGAAATGGCTCTCTTATATGCTAAAATAGCAACCAAACATCAAAGCTAAAAAGACACCATAACAATAATATTTAATTTGTTCCTGTGTTTATCTTGCGAGGTTCTTCATTAGGCACTACATAAACCCATTCGTTTCCTTCTTTAAATGCGCTAGCCATCATTCCTTTTTCATTTAAAACTTGCCGTTTTCTTATGGTTAAAGTCGAACGAATTAAGAATAAATCTAACAAATAAATAAAAGAAAAAATTATCTTTTAACTTGGTACATCTTTCCATGACCAGGAATTATCCAATCGGCCAGTTCTAAAACCTTTTTTCTACTTTCTTTCAACTTTTCTTTATCGCTGGCATAAGAATCGTCTACGGGAGAATTTTCTTTCCAGAAAACATCACCAACAATAGCAATAGTGCCCTGTTTAGTTTTTACCAAAAGACTTATACAATCGTAATTGTGTCCAGGGGTTTTGATAATTTTTATATCTTTGGTAAATTGTTTTTTCCAATCCTTAACGGTATTTTTATCCCACAATCCCCAATATTCTAATGTTTTTGCGGTTGGGAACATACCTATATTTCTATAATGGTCGATGTGAGAATGAGTTATACAAACAAGATTTACATCGTCTATTTTTAACCCTTCTTTTCTTAATTTATCAATAAGTATGCTTTGGTCTTCTAACACTCCTGGGTCTACTACCATTACTATATCTTTATCTCTCACTAAAGTAATTGTTGAACAAGTTTTTTCTTCACCAGTGTCTTTTGTATCTGCTGTCGTATATCCTTCAACTAAAATTTTTACTTCAGCCATAATAATAAGTTAAGAATAAACGTTTATTAATCTTTCTTTTTCGTAGAGGTAAGTCTTAAACTTTTACTAAATATTAATTAAAAGTTATAAAAAATATGCACCGGCTGGGACTTTCGCGCAAAAGTTGATTTGCCATTCGAACCCAGATGACCGGCTCACTTCTGTTGAGAAATGGAAGGCCGGGATACTAGCCATTATACTACCGGTGCTCAAGTAAGCAGATTTTAGCTTTACTTTATAAAATTTACTTTATTAACAGGCTTACTGATTAATTTTAGCGGTTAGATTTCCGATATCTTTTTAAATCAAATTTATTTCTAGATAACATGGCTGAATTAACCGGACAAAAATGTCCTTTTTGTGATGCAGATAAACTTACTCTGCGGGAAGAAGAAGTAGACATTCCCCATTTTGGAAGGGTGTTTGTTCTTTCGATGGATTGTACTTCCTGCCACTATCGTAAGTCTGATTTGGAACCAGCAGAACAGAAAGAGCCTTGCAAGTACACTTTAGAAATTGATTCGGAAGAAGACCTTAACATTAAAATCATTAAATCGGGAAGCGCAACGGTAAAGATACCCCACATCATGACCATCGAACCAGGTCCAGCGTCTAATGGTTATATTACTAATGTGGAAGGTTTTTTAGAACGGGTAAAAAGCAAAATTGTTTCTGCAGCGGAAGCTGAAGACGATCCTGCAGCTAAGAAAAAAGCCAAAAACATGCTTAAGAAATTAGGCAAGGTTTTAGTCGGCAGAGAAAAATTAAAAATCATTATTGAAGACCCATTAGGCTTTAGCGCCATCATTTCTGACAAAGCCCAAAAGAGCAAACTTTAGTTTGCGTCATTTGGGATTTAGAAAAAGCGCAGTCTTTTTTGTGAAGCGCAGAGAAGCAAACTTTAGTTTGCATCATTTGGGATTTATTAACTTAAGATAGTATAGAATTCTAAATTAAAGTGGGCTAGCATCATCTTTATCTTTGTTTACATGTTTAAATGCTTGCGACAAATCAATCATATATTTTCCTTCTTCTAATTTGATGATTAAAGGGTCTTTCTTAAATAAATGGACTAAATCCAATTCATATTTTCCTGGTTTTAACACCCTAATCGCTTCGATATCTAGAACCACTGGTTTATCAGGTTCCTCTTTAATGTGCAGAATCTCGCCGATATCTTTTTCAATATTTTCTTTATCTTCCGGAGTTAGATTGGTCAGTAATTGTTTGCCGCTTTCAATATCAGCCTTTTTTATATAGAAAAATAGTCTAGCTCCGCAACTACACCCTTTAAGAATTTCTTCAGCCCCATCTTTATAAAAAGTACTGCAACGAACACATTGGTGTGGCATAGTAAATCTTTAATGATTTATGCTTTTTATTTGTTTCTATTAAACAGTATATACTTTTTATCAACTGGGATTAGGATTTGGTGTTTTTAACTATATTGGTTGAAGATGTTTATTTTTTTTCCTTTTCCGATATCTCTTACTTTCTTCTTTAGTGAATAATTCAATCCGGTCCGGATCATTTTCAATCTTTTTAACAATGGAGGCCGGCCCAATAATAGTTAAGCCTTGGCGATCTCCTAATAAAACTGTAGCAAAAGCGCATTTAATTTTTTGTAGTGCATCTTGTTTGTCTTTATCAGGATAAACTACGCTTAATTCAATGCCTTTAAATTGAGGAGTAATCTCCTCCATGGTTATTTCAATCAAATCGGCCTCTTCTTGTTTTCTTAAGCGGCCTTCCATAATCACAATTTTATCTTCTTTAACTATTTTGATTAGTTTATTAACCCGTTTAGCGGAAGAAAGATTCTCAATTTCATTATAAGGGACAAACTTAAATGTAACCATTCTATTTATTATAACCTCTTTTGATTACCTTTGGGAAATCTTTATAGTTTTTAAATGTTTATTTTTGTAAATAAGCTTTGCGCTTCATTTACACACACAAAAAAGCTATGCTTTTTTGAGCGTCTCTTACGAGACAGCTTAAAAATTACTATTTTTAGTAATTTTTATTGTTGTATGGTTGTCTTTTAACCATTATGCACAAAAATTTCGCCAGAAATTTTTGGCATGCTAAAAATCCAGTGTCGGATTTTTATCATTTTGCTAATTTAAACAACTGTTCATAAAACTCTTCAATGTTTTTTCCGTATTTTGCGGATATACCAATAACTTCATATTGTGGGAAAGCGGCTTTTACTGCGTCTAAACTGGCTTTTTTCAGATCAACTTTATTTGCAGCAATCAGCACCGGAATTTTCCGGGCCTGTAGATTACCGATAATAGTTATATTTACCTGAGAATAGGGGTCTTTAGTTCCGTCTAAGACGACTACAACGGAATCCATGTCATCCAACCATTTGATGGAGTCAATAACCCCTTTGGTGGCTTCTTTAGCTCTTTTCTTAGCTTCTACTTTTTTTAAACCCTTTTTAATAAAATCTTCATAATCAATTCGAGTAGAAATTCCTGGTGTATCGACCAAAGAAAAAGTCAATTCTTTGCCTTTTTTGTTTTTAATGCTTACCTGTTCTTTAATCTTGATTTCCCGAGTTTCGTGGGCGATATGGGATACGGTAGACATTTCTTCGCCTAACCAATCCAGGCAGATGCGGTTAGCTAAAGTTGATTTTCCCCCGTTTGGCGGGCCATATAAACCTAATTTAACGTGGCTCTTCTGACTAAAAGGATTAAATGAAAATCTTTTTAATAGGTTCCTTAAAAATGATCTTACCATCTTTGTTTAACACCCCTATGGGGTAAGATTTTGTTATAATTCTTAAAGTTTTTGGTGGTGGAAGGGTTAAATGAATTTGAATTAACACATTTTAGTTCCAAAGCACCTAAATATTTATATTTGTTGGTTAAATTGCAGATTATTGTTTTTTAAAATCGGGAGAGGTGTTTAAAATAAATAAATTATTGTCTGTTGGGATTTTAGCAGCTAGTTTAGCTGGCTGCGGGTATTTTGATTATGCCGTTGAGCCGGCAAAAGAGATTAAGCCAATTGCAAAAGACGATTCATGTGTAGCTATTGTGATGGATGATGGAATGTATGCCGGCATGATTGAAGGAAAATATGTCCGCTACGAAGTTAAGGGGAAGCGGTGTAAGCTGTATACACAACTAAATGAAACCTGGGGGGCGCTGTATGATTCTGGCTGCGATGATGTTTTTGATGCCCTTTATCTTGACGATGGTAAGAAAGGAACAATTTACCGTGGAAATTTAAAAGAGGAAGATTTAGGCAAACTTACTTTCCAGGATTTAGATAATTTGCTTAAAAAAGGGAGGGGCTTGGTATGCTCCAAGAACAAAATCAGTTGGGGATAATTTCCGCAAAGATTAAGCGATAAAAAATGAAAAAATTACTTCCTCTTATTTTAGCAGCTAGTTTAGCTGGCTGCAAATATTTTGATTTTACAGCTGAGCCAATAAGGATAGTTGAGCCGAAGCAGGAACCGGCAGAAAATGATTTCTGTGAAAAAGTTGAATTAATAGATGGAATTTATTTGGGCAGGATCAATTGGGTTCCTTATGTTTACCATGTGGATACGCTAAAAGACCGCTGCGTACTTATTGACGAATCTAAAGGGTTAGAAATTATTTTTGATAATAACTGTGATAATAAAGTAGATTTTGTTGGCCGGGGTAGCATGTTATATAATCGTCAGGAGTTAGGTCAGCGTGCAAGTAAACTCGATCTTTTGTTGGGGTTAGGGCAGCGCTTGGCTTGTTTAAAGAACAAAGTTTAAGGAGAGATAAAATGGAAATTACTACAAAAATGAAAATTGCCGCAGTAGGGCTTGCTGCTTTGCTGAGCGGATGTAATAACCCAGTCAATGAACAACAAGCTCCAACAATTTATATCCCCAAAGAATGCGCTCAAGTCAAATCCTTGGTTCATGATGGTTATAATGGCGGATGGAGTTTAACTTGTACAACCGAGCAAGGAACCGACAGATTTTATTCAAAGAAATTTGGCGATAAAGAGTGGACAAAATTTTCCCTTGAACGAAGATAAGCAATCTTTTTATTTTTTAAGATTTAATGATTTTAGGCTTTGTAGAAAAAGTCTTGGCCTTTCACTCGTTCAGTTCTAAACAGTTTAAATTTAAAGAATAAAAACTTGTTTAACGATGGAACTGAACCCGTAACATATCTCACGAATCGAAGGTACTCGTTCAAATCTTGGCCCAGACGACTTTTTCTACTAAACCCTGATTTTCGGCACTATCCGTTTTATGAGTGATACATTTCTCAAATCACTCACTTTTTTCTTAGTTCTATTTTTGGACTTACAAGAAATGCAGTAGAGAGGAGCTTAAAACAAGAATATTTCTTAACTACTCGCCAAAGCTAATTACAAAAACGAGCAAAATCACTCACTTTTCGAATTGTGCCTGATTTTCAAAATGTTTAAATAGGTTTAAATTCTTAAATCAAAAATAGATGAAAAAAAGAGGGAATAGATTAAGCACGAACCAGATTATTATAATTTATTCGCTTCTAGGTATTTTTATAATAGGAATGATTACTTTCGGAGCAGTTAAGCCTTTTTTGACTGATATGCTTGGTGCAGTAACTCTGGAATCAAGCAGTATGGATTTAAGTAACTACCCGGAGATGTTTGTTTCTGATGGGAAATTTAACGGCTATTTAGTTATCGGAGAAAAAGCGCAAACCGCAGATAGTTTAGCCATGGCCAGCATTGCTTCCGGCATGAAATTTAAAAAAGTTACAACCTTAGTAAATACGTCTATTACTGGAGATGTGTGGAAGGTTAGCAATGGCGGTAAATTAGAAATGGCTAATAGTGATGCTTCTACTAGTTCCATTCAGGGAGAAAATTTACGGGACATCTTAAATTATATTGGGATAGAAAAATTAGGGGCTTTAGCTGACGGCATCTTTAAGACGGGAGAAAGCAGGCACCCCTATAAACAATATTTATATTTTGATGTAAGCAACACGGGAACGAATGAGCTAGTTAAATATACTGAAAACGATAATGAGACTTACGGTGTATTTTTCTTTGTAGGCAGCGGAGATA
>ERZ1292630.1134-Hain-H41-02um-R3-1134-length-26823-cov-8_pt2 | contig 20754 bp, 12 predicted proteins | sample MGYA00564408_ERZ1292630 | MGnify/ENA primary metagenome ERZ1292630 (study PRJEB36523, sample SAMEA6512641) | groundwater metagenome | collected 2019-01-08 | study: AquaDiva: Metagenomics assemblies of 32 groundwater samples
CCCATTTTTGCCCCCCCCCCCCCAGTCAATCAATGGCTACGACGTCATCCAGCAGCGCGAATGTGGAATTTGACAGCGATGCGGCATCCATCAAGGCCATCGCCGGATTTCCAGATCTGACGATTCATTTATCTGATCTCCGACAGGCGCTATCGAACTTCCTCACGGGCAAACTACGAGCTCGCCGCGTGACAAGCAAGGGTCGACTAAAGTTTGTCATTCTGCGTCTGACGGAACCGGACATGGATATGCTCACGTTCTTTCCGGAGGAAGCCGGCAAGCAACGACTGACGGCAGCAAGCCAACCCAGGAAAAGCCCTCCGGCGGGACCGCCACCTTCCGCCACGGTGGAGCCAAAGCCAGGCGCCTCAACGCCCGTTGCGATGACTGCCAACAACGAAATGGACGACGACGATGACGATGACGAGGAGAATGCCGTGGTGGCTTACTCCGCGGAGGGGGCTGGAAAGACCCGGCACGTCATCGTTGGCGGGGTCGAAGGATTGATGTGTGGGTTCGACGCGTCACCCCTTTTGCGGAAGGCTCGGCTGGATCCTTCCTATCACGCCGTGACCTTTCGCGTCGCGTCCAACGAGGTGTATTCCTTCGTTTTCGACACCTTCGACGAGTTATTCCGTGTCAGCCAAACACTTTCATTTCTGTGCGCCAAGAATCCGAAAGTTTCGCTCTGGACCCACATTATTTTCAAGCTCTGGTGTGAGTGCGAACTGGACGCACGCGAGGCCGCACGCACCGGACGCCGCAGCGATTCGAGCGATGGTAGCAGGGCGCAAGACCACCGGTCGGTATTGTTGTCTCAGTCGGTGATACAAACGACGTTTGCCCGTCTGGTGCTTGAGTTGCGCCCAGATGTGCTACGAAGCGCGATCAGCAACCTTGCCGGATATACTTCATTCTCCCGAGACACGTTGTGCGTTAGCGACGCCATCTTTCCGCAGCTTTTGATGCACCTCTTCGTTCACAAACATTTAGTCCCGCTCTTCGAATCGCTCGTATCGTCTCAAGAGCAGTTGCTCGTCGATCAAAGAACGCGACTCATCGGGGACATTGTTCGGTTTCGCGAGTTGGCGGCGTATGAGGAAGCCTCGGCGATTTCCGCGGGCACGACCGCAGAGGATGTGCAGTATGGGGAGCGTCGAGCGCACGCCCTGGCATTGCTCTATCAGCGCAAATACAACCTCACGTTGCAATTGGCGACCATGCGCAGCCATCCTGCAGTGAAGGGGTGGTTTGGGGAAGACGTATTTCGCAGGTTCCTGAAACAGGTTCAGCTCGAACGGGACGATGCCGTGAGCCGCCTTCCGGGACCCATTTTGTCAACCTTTTCGTTTCTGAACAATCGCACCTTGTCCGCGATGGACTTCTGCAGCTACCTGACGTCACCGGATGCCAACAATGCGATCCGGCCCTTGTACACCACGACGTGTCAAGATATGGGTCAGCCGCTTCACCATTATTTCATCTCTGCGTCGACGTGCCCCGTGTCGCTGCATGACCTGCAAGAGACACTACGACTTGGATGTCGCTTTCTGGAACTGGAAATCGGCGCACGCGGTGACGGTCAACCTGTCGTCGATGTGGCCACCCAGCCACCGCTCGTGTCGTGGCTGGACGTGATCGCACAAGACGGCTTCGCTCAATCCGAATACCCGATGATTCTGTCCTTTGTGTTCTCTCCGCCAACGGCAGCGTCGTCGGATCGGGGCTTAAAACTGGCCGTTGTGGATGCCATTCGACGTTCGTTCGGAGCGATGTTGTACACAAGGCAGCAGTTTGACGAAGATCGTGTGATGCCGAAATTTTGTCCGGCCCTGCTGAAGCGCCGCGTGCTTATTAGTTACAAGCACGACACCAAGCAGGCGGCGTTTCATTACCAGGTTGTGCACCGGCAGGACACGAATGCGGAGCACAAGTCTTCACCAACCACGACGGCCGAGCTTCCCGTGTCACCCTCTTTTCACCTGGACGACGCATCAACCACCACATGCAGTGAAGCCCCCGAGTCGCTTGGACATTCCGCGGCATTCTCTGACAGCCGAGAGGCGGTCGACGAAGAGCATCTGGATCCCGGCTTCGTGCCCCCCTCCAAAAAAGGCGGCGGTGCAAGGGCCTCACCCGCCCCGCCGAAAATCAAAACAGGAGACGCTCTGGCCGACATTGCTGTTCTCGGCATTCGTCTGCCCAACACGTTCGACTTCCTGGACGCGTCGTGGATTATTCCGCTCACCCTCCGCCGGATCAACGTCATCGAGAAGGGAACTGCGTCGGAGGGGGGCCCGCCGCAATTACAACCGGGCCTCTCCTCCGCCTTTCAGCTACGAGCCCCGCCACCATCGCCGCAAGGCGGTGAGGAGTCAGGATATTCCATGCGGCATGTGACAGCTCACGCCATGGTGAGGTTCGTGTCCCGTCACGAGGGCGTGTATCATGAGGGTTCCACCCAGTCGGCGGGTGGCTCCCTTCTTGTGGGAGGCGACGCTCACGTACGGTCATCACCCGGCTTAACCAATCCAGATTTTCTGTCGGCGTGGCAGAAGGGCTGTCAAGTCGTACCCATGAATTTCGCCACCTGGGACGCCTCGATGCGACTGTACGACACATGGTTCGCCGTCAACGGACGCAGTGGCTACCTTCTGAAACCCTCATACTACGTGCGGGCGCCCCTGTTGCCGCCGCCGGAACAACAGGGCGCTGCGCAGGGCGTTGGAGCACGAGGTGAGACGCCTAGCGGCACCAACGTCAACCTCGGAACGTGCCTCTCCGTGGACAGTCTCTCACCCTCAACCGAAACGGCCTCCGACTCGCTCGCGAAGCGTGAGGCGATTATCCCAGCCGAGACGCGCGCGTCAGAGGAATTTGTCCTGCGCATCACCGTGGTATCGGTGCAGCAGCTGCCGGTCGTGAAGTTCGCAGCCGAGCAGACGGCGGCTAGGGGAGATGCGGCGGCTGTCAGCCCGGGAGGGAGGTGGCGCTTCGTGTTGCTCTTGTCCGGGGAGAACATCGACGTGTCACGCAACGCGCCGTTTTCAACCCATTCTCGCTGGGTCGTCGCGGGCGCGGCCCTTCCCTCTCTCGACTTTGCCGATTCCGAGGACGACAAGGAGCAACAAAAGACGACGCAACGTGCCACGTCGGCAGACGACGGACCGAGCAACGTTGCGGAGTTTTTCATTCAAGCCCCAGAGATGGCAGCGGTCACCTTCCAGCTGTGTTTCACCCCTGATCGGCTTTCGAAGGCGGCGCGAGGACGGCTGCTGCGCCGTGGTGGAGACGCCAGTGGGGGCCAAAAGAAGGACGATTCGGTGAGAGGAGGCGCCAGGAGTGGCGAGGGAGAGGGATCGGACGAAGACGACGACGACGAGGAGGACGAGCAGCAGCCCTCATCTTCCGTGGTCGCGGAAACCACCGTCCCGGTGCTCGCGCTACGAATGGGATTTCGTGCGCTGGAGTTGAAGGACACCGTGCATGGTCACGTGCTGCCCTTCACGTCTCTGCTTTGCCGGTTCTCCCTGAAAGTGGCGAAGCTGGCCGGTGCGTCGTAAAGTGCTGGGGCCACGTTGCTGCCCGCTCCCTTTCTCCGTTTCTGACCGGAAGTGGGTGGCGGCTGTTGGCGTGTGGCATTCCGCTTGAGTAGAGTTGATGTTTGTCGTGTCGCTGTCCCAATAGGCAGGAAGCACGAAATGCACTTTCAGTTCTATGTGGGTTCGCCATCCGACATTCAGCCCGCCATCGACCGTCTGGCCATAGAGCAAAATTATCCATGCACTAAGGTGAGCACTCGAACGGGCAAGATCCAGTCCAAGTTTCTCTACGTGGACGAGTCGAAGACGCTCCTGACCTACTTTCCAAGTGCCAAAACGGTACGGCGCTGCACGATTGACCTCTGTTCCGTGTCCAGGATCAGCGAGTACTTGATCGAGGGGTCGAACGACCTTTTCGGCGTAAAAATACTATGCCACCCACTGCAGCTCTCCGCCGATGACGACGCCGAGGATGGGGCCAGTTTCATATTTGCGGTCGCCCGAGAGCAAGAACGGAACATCCTCCGAGCAGCGCTTTCCATGCTCGTCGCGCGCGCGCAGGCTGACCGGCGCATTGGACGGATGATTGTCGCCTGTTTTCAGCTGTGGCCGAAGGACGACGACGAGGAGGACGATTCGGGCGACGATGTTGATGACGATGGCGGTGGCCCCGCTGGGAAGGGCACCACGGCCATTGGCGTTGACGTGATCTACAAAATTCTCAAAGCCGGCAACGTGTTGTGCGGCTTTCGTCGTGCGGAAATTTCGGAAGCGTTTGATCTTTCTGTGGCGCGCGAAAAAGTTGCGTGCCAAGGCCGACTGAGCTTCGAGGAGGGGCTCCCTTTTCCGGAAGTGACGCGAATGCTACAGTCCCTGTGGACATTGGAGGCCTTGAAGGACATTTATCTTCACATCACGCTGAAGAACGAGTTTCAGCCATGGACTCCACAGCACGTGCGGGCCTTTTGCCGAGAACTTCAAGGCGACGTGCTCACCAATGAGCAAGCGTTGGAGCTCACTCGGGCGTTTTCAAGTTCTGGAACACAATGGAATTTTGCTGACTTTTGTGCGTTTCTTTGCGACCCTGTATGCAACGGATGGCTGCCGTCGTTAAGTCCCCCGACGGCGACCGCGGCTGCCCTAGTTCCTTCCTCTTCGCGCGGTCACGCAACGCGACATCGCGCACCCGGTGCGTCGCGCGACGACAATGATCCCGCCGAAGCCTCGACGCCTACCGGCAACGTGCCGGAGCATCTGAGGCACCGATTAACAAACTACTGCATCAAAACAGCCTACAACTTCCCTGTTCCGACGCGACTCGCCGACGCCAACAAATATCCTCCGTTGCCGTGGCTGTATGCGCAAGCGCTGCGGCAGGGATATCGGGCGGTGGAGGTCGTCTTCTACCAAGGCATCACCACCGACTCGGATCCGCTGGTCGTGCCGATGACGTTCCCCGGACATCGTTACACCCTTCGGGATGTCATGCGCGAGATCGAAGAGGCCATGTTCGCGACCTCCGTACTTCCTGTCTGGCTGTTTCTAAAGCCCGACCCCGCCGTGTCGGAACCTCAAATCATCGCGGCTTCGCGAGTGGTCAAATCGATGCTGGGGGCCTCACTCGTACCCGATGAAGTCGCCAGCAGCACGTTGGAAGGCGCCGACACACCCGCCGCGTTTATCAAGAAGGCATTTCTTGTGATCGTTTCCTCTTCGCGGGCGGCGCAGTCGCAATCGAGTCTGAACCTCGAGGCGAAGCAAGCGGGCAACAACACGGCTCTCAAGCTGGCCGTGGAGAGCACGGAAAATGAGCCTGAGGACAACAGTGCGGCAGACACGCAGGTAAGCGGCATGCTAACTCATCTGGTGCGCGTCGACGTCGCCTTCAGTACCCCGTTGAAGCTCTTTGCGAAGGGCGTGCAGTTTGCCGGCATCAATGTGGCGGCGCAGCTCGAGCTAAAACGCAGTGATCCGGACGCCGTGGCCCGGCAATCGTCTGCCGTCGTTGACGCCTTCTTTCAACAAGAAGGAGGCACGGGGTACATTTTACGAGCACCTCGTACCGGACCAAGCGGACAGAGTATCCTGACGACGCGACCTGGGCGCAGCAATGTCTCACTCGGTGTGCAGATCAAGGTGTTGTGTGCTCACCGACTCAACGTCGGGGGGCGTACCTCGTGGATCCGCGTGTCGGTGAAGTTGCACGGGAACGACAACGATAGTCTGTCGCAAGTGAACTCATCGCCGTGGGTCGCGTCCGCCGGGTTTAGCCCCAGCTGGGAAAGTTTCGTCACCAAAGTGAACGTCAACGACTACACTTTAGCCGGGGTGCACTTCATCCTGGAACACACTCGCATGAAGGGGAACGCCGCTCAGCCGGCAGCCAACGCGTCCGTGGTGGCGGTCGGCGAGGCCGCCGTCGGCCTTCGTGACTGTCGACTCGGGTACCGCGCCATTCGCATCACACAGCCGAAGGACCTTGATTTTCTCGATGATGCACGATCCAGGCCTAACAAGATGCAGGAGCTGGCCCTCAACAATCTATCGTTCAGTACCAACAATCTCACCACAGACGAGGACGTGGAAAACCCTTTCGCTCCCTCCGAGGAAGCCGTGCTGATCATCCACATCAAGTTCGCAAAGAACTGATCCCATCGCGCGCACAACACCGCAAAAATGTTTTGGGGAGAGGGCGCGTTGCGTTCCCCTTCCCCCCCCCCCCCCCGATCCAAAGCGCATTGCGTTCTCTTGATGATGAAAAAAGGGGTTCCATTCGAATACACTGGTAAACGAAAGACTTTTATTGTTCGAAAAACATGAAGGCCATCTTTGCTACCGTTTTGTGCGCTCTATTCGCACTCGCTGCCAGCGCCGGCAAGCCGCACTTCACCGTGTGCAGTGGTTCCGGCGCCGTGCTGCAAAATGTGGTCGTCACCAGCCCCGAGGCCGTTTGGAACCCCAGCAGCACCGTGCACTTCACGATTGAGGGTGACGTGTCCGAGGCCGTCGCCTCCGGCTCCATCGCCAACCAAGCGTACTATGCGGGGATGAGCGTGGAAGACAAGACTGATGACTTCTGCTCGACGGCGCCGTTTGCGTGCCCAACGGCGGCTGGCCGCCAGAAGTGGGACTTCAGCATGGACCTGCCCGATGTCCCCTTCGCGGGCGATTTGACGTCCCACTCAGATTTCTCCGTCAATGGCGGCAAGCAGTTCCTGTGCCTCGAGTTGGACGTTCACCTCTCGTAGAGCAGCGACGTTTGGACCTTTCCGCTCCCCGCTTCCGCCTCCAGACTGTGAAAGATTCGACGCTTCGTTCGTGTGTGGTGAGTGAGTGTGTATGTATGTGTGTGATTAATTCCATTTCTCTCAATGGAAGAGAAAAACGATCCATGTGGCGCGTGGTCATCTTGACGCCCCCCGAACAACTCCAACGACAACCATGATTCTTCTGAAGGAATTCGCGGGTTGGGTTTTTTTATTGAGGGATTTGGCTTTGGATTTCAGCGAATTTTTTTACTTTTGCGCCTCCGCTATCGATGGCGACGTCGCTGTGGCGGTATGTTGCAGCGGTTGTCTGCGTCCTAGGTGTCGCCGTCGTCGCCCAAACGACGAGCGCCCCGGCCCCCACGTGCGGCGCGCTTAACGGCTGTCAGCCATGGTCGTCGACAACGTGCGTAAAGAACAGTCGAATCGACATGCGATTTGAAGTCACGTTGACAACGGAGAACACGCCTCCTGGCAACAACACGGCCTTCGCCATTATTAACCAGAGCGTTTCGGTTGCCTACGGATTCTGCCCCGTCGTCGATCAGCTGCAAGTGTTGAACCTCAGTGACAGCGCCACGTACAGCGCAGGCAACCGGCCATTTCGTACCTTGTCGACGCTGACCAACAAAAGCTACGTTAGTGTCTACGGCATGGGGCCGCGAAGCAATTTCCTGTACCCGAGTAACGAGTCCGACTCGATGGCCGTGATCATGGACAGGCATCCCGACTGCCCGCAGACACAGCCACTGGCCATCGTGCGGTTTCTAGTCCTCAACGTCACCGTGACGAACGGTCGCTACAATTACGGCGCCAATGGCGATCAAGGCGTACAAATTGGCTTCAACCCCACGTGCACCGTCTACGACGCTTGCCTTCTTAGTTCCGGCGTCTGCGTCGGAGATCGCCCGGGTCGCCGCAACTGCGCGCAGTGTGTCGGCAACTACACGGACTTAGAAACGAGCGGCCTTCGCATCTGGACCTCGTATTACGGAACGGATGCCAACGGCAGGCCGATGATGAGCGGTTCGTCGAATCCCCTCGCGTTCCAGGAGTACACCGTCACGCCCATCTACAACACGGTGGCCAACGACGTGACGTCACGAGTCGACAACATCTGAAAAACAACAAAACCCCCCGGCCCCGAGGTATGGAAAAGTTACTCCTGGGAGGCATGGCACTAGATGACCGTGCGCTGCTTGTTGTTGCAAGCGTCTGTGTGTGTGTCAAGGGTGTGTGGCAATTTGTGGCTCTTTGGGGGTGGGTCTCGTGAGCGAATTACCCCCACCGTCGATCGATTATCATGTCTTGCCATTTTTTGCCATCCGAACCCCGCGAGGTCAGTTTAGGTTGTGTTCGGGACAGACGCAAGAAGAACCATGTTGCGCCGGTGTCGACCGCTGATGTCGTTGCCGACCACCGCGCCACGCGCGGCAGATCCTTCGTCGTCGATGTGGCTATGGGCATCCGCCGTGGGCACGCTGTCCGCCATGGGCCTTTCGTTTCTGACGGTCCGGCAGCAGCAACGACGCACCGCGGAGCAACGTCGACTTGCGTTGGAGACCTCGCGTCGCGTTGCGGAGGGAAAGCTGCAGCAATTGGCGACGACCGTCGTGATGGACGTGCTGAGCAGCGATGAAACCCTCGACCTTGTAGGAAGGCTCCTTGTGAAGGCATGTGTACAGCCTGAGGTGAAGCAAGAGTTTGGATCGTTCTTGGGAGATCAATTTTTCGGAGTTAATGCGCCGAGCTTGCCTGCTTTGCAAAAGTGGCTCGTGAAAGATCTCATTCAGGACGAATGGGTCACCGAGTGCCTCTTGGGCTTGGTGAAGAGCCTGGGCCACGATATCGCCGCCGAGCCAAAAATCTGGCCTGGCGCGACCGCCGAGATGTTCAAGGTCACCGCACTGGATGCTCTTGCTAAGGAAGAGTTTGCGACCGCGGTTCAAGAGGCCTTGAAGCAATCCGCTCGTAGAATGCCGTTTCCGATCTCGCGGGCGGCGTAAGTGTGGACAAGCGCACTGTCGCAATCGCACCACCATCAATGGGGGGTCACCTTGCTCCCGGTGGAGCACGCAGAGGTGTGACAGGATGCTTCAGACACCGCCCTTTGTTTGGTATCGATTTGAAACACTCACTGATGGCGATAGTGTGGGTGGGGGGGAATACATTCAAAGGGCCGCCTCGAACACCTTATGTACCGCAGTTACGTTTCTGTGGTCGTTCCCTCGTCGTCGACGAACGGCGCGGACGCGACAAGCGCTCCAAGTGACGCGGCCGTGTCATGTGCCCGCAAGCTCTTCGTGTCTGGTCCGCAGAGCGTCATGCTCGATGGCCGCCGCTCGCTGCCGTTCGACAGTGTGTCGACGGCAGACGGTACGCCAACCACAACGATCGGGGGCGGCCCCTCTGGGGATGGAGCGCAGATGAAGGCTCCTCGGAAATCTTTTGCGAGCCAACTTGTCAGTCAAATGGTCGCTGTCGTGCCTGACACCGGCCTTGCTCACCTGTTGCTCATTGGCGAACGCGCAGGGGCGAGCGTCAGAAGCCTTCGCGACGAGGGAGGAATATCCGGCAGGGTGAACGTTCGTTTCGCGGACAGCGACGACATTGGCGAGGTGGGAAGAAAGATTTGCTTTGTCACCGTCCTCAACGAAGCGGTCGGCTTGGCTGGGATTCCCCCTTCATCTGGTTCTCCTTCAACACACGTCGCCATATCCGGCCAGCGGAGTGTGAGAGAAATTCGATTGCTCATTTCGTGGGTATCTGTACCCGCAACTCCGCCCATGGTGGACCTGGTGATGGTGGCGGTCAGCTTCGGCAGACGTCAGCAGTACGTGATCTATTGCCCTTCCGTCTCGGAGATCATTGCGGACGGGGGCAACGCGCTGTGCCGACTGAGCGACTGGCGGTCAATGGGCTATCCGGGTCCCGTAGGTGGAGGGCCAACAGCGGCACGTGATGTCGTTCCTCGGCACGTCGACGCCGCGACCATACCGCCAACGCTACTCACTTTCGACGGCCCGCATCCCGGCGAGAACGAAACCGCAGTGGCGGAAGCAGTCATGACTGCGTCCCTGGCACTCGAGCGATTCTTCGCGCAGCAAAGTTCCTCGACTGTCGAATTCGACGTGTTGCGGCGCCTCCTGCGAGTAGCGTCAACTCCCGAGCCCGACACCGCCGCGCTCGACGCGGCGAAGCAAGAGATCGGGGTACTGGAGGGTCACATTAGCGAGCTCGAGGCGCTCATCGAAAGGGAAGTCAACCGCGCCAAAGGCGAATCGTTACTGGCTTCCATTCGTCACCTGGAGGACCTGGAAACCGCCGTGCGAACCGCGGTATCAGGGCATGTGGACCTTTTCGACGCGGTTTGCATCGTGAAACGAGACTACGGGGCCAGCGCTGCCAAAATAAACACGCTACGTACTGACAATCAACGGCTAAGCTCCAGCGTCGCATCGTGTGAGGCGTCGCTCGTTGCAAAGGCCGCCGCCCTGCGCGATCGCGATGCGACCATCGTGTCTCTGGAAAGCCACCGAGACCAACTCATGGGAGAATTGAAACAGCAACGAGAGCAACACACAGCGACGATTGAGAAGGTCGCGTCCGAACGGCGCGAAAGCGAAAAGGCCGCAAGACTCGAACTATCAACAACTGTCGCTCGCTTTCACGCGCAAGAAAGTGCTTGGCAGAAGGCGCTCAAGGCCGAAAACGAAAAGGTTCGATTTCTCGATGCTGAGAACAAGCGGCTGCAGGCGCAGCTAGCCGCAACGCAGGGTACGGCGAGGATCGTGGCGGACACCCTGCAAGCCGAATCTCTCATGGAAGCTGCCCAGCTCGACGCACTTTTCGATAAAATCAAACGAATTTCGCCAGAACGTGTACCGGCGTCACCGTCACGAGACAGCCGCGAAGCGTCCGAGGTGTCTGAACCGCCGGTTGCGTCGAGGACCCCTCAGCTCGCAACATCAAGTGTGTGGTTGGGTAGCGCTGCGGGGAGCGCCAATCCCCCCCTCCTTCAACTTCCGCATGGTTCAGCAACGCAACTGCCGAATTCGTTTGATCCATCGCCACCGCAAGCGCCGTTGGTCGCGTCGTCGTCTTCAGTTTCAGCGGCGACTCGAGCGCATAGCGACACGACCACGGGTGGTGGGTGGCTATCGTTCACGCACACGCCTGCGAAGAACGTAGCAGGCGAGCGTAGTGCGAGCGCGGCCTCGCGGCGGACCATTCCCGGATCCGTAACGGGAGCGATCTTGTCACCGGATCCCGGATTTGAAGCACAGTCCTCCCTCGGCATGATGATGCGACCCTTCCAGGTAACCGCACCTCCACTCGTCGATCGTCCTATCCCCGCCGTTGTTGCCGATGCCGCGGCGCTACGAAGACCATTGGATCAGTCATCATTCGAACGAGTGCCCATCACCGGGCGACCGCAATCGACTCGATTCTTGTCCTTTTAACCTTCCCGGGGGGGGATTGTTGTTGTACGATTGACACGGGACGGGACGGTGACTGAGCGGGTACACTGACACTGAGTGCACAATTGTGTGAAGGAAAAAGGGATTGCAAAAAACACACGAAGTCGTCAGATTGGGGTTGGTTTTCCAAGCATGTCAGCTACGTCATCGTCGGCGTCCGCCGCTCGTGAGAGGCTGCGAGACTTGGCGCTGCGCCGCGCGGAGCGCCACCTAGCTGCTGGCAGTTCCGGCCACACTCCGTCCGTTTCACGGGAAGGCTTGCGCTCCGAGGTGGAGAAGGCCATATCACACCACGATTCCATCCACGCTCTCGTTGCTCGCTTGGCATGTACTCCGGACCCATCGTCGGACGCTACGGCGCCACGTTCCGCCGCCCGCAAAACGCCAACGCCCGGGCTGCCAGAGCTCAAAAATATCTCCGTTTCCTCGAATCAGGGCGGTGCGGAATCCGACGCCGTTTCCGCGGCGGCCTCGCGTTCTGCTGCCCTTACGCCATCCCCAAGGATTGCCGGGCGGCGGCGACGCGGCGTCGCGCCCACCCCGTTGCTGCCGCTTCCCGTGGACGGCAAGCAAGAGGACAACTGGGCGGTCCTGGCGAGGCGCGCGGCAGCCGAGGAGGAAATCACCAAGCGACGAGAACGGTTGCAAAGACTCAGGAAGCTAGCTGACCAGCAGCGCACGTTGGACGATCAAGTGAAGCTGCGCAGCTCACGGCGAGAGCTACTCAAGTCCTCCTTGACGGTTGAACAGCAACAGCTCGAAGAGGCCGCCAAGAGCTGGGAGCAGCAAAAAGCCTTGGACCGCGACCAGCTCAGGGAGAAGGAGCAGCGCCTGCGCGCGGACTGCGAAGAGCAGGCTCGGCTGCGCAACGAGCGGCGTGAAGAGGAGAAGCGGCAGCGGAGTGCGATGGAGCATGCCATCCTGGGCCGGATACACTCCGAGATCGAAGTGGCCGAGAGGCAGAAGGAGGCGACCAAGCTGCGAGAGTGTCGTTTCAAGGAGGAGCTCATCGCCGCCAACGAGGCCCAAAAGAAAATCAAGGCGGCGCGCCGTGCCAGCGATGCGGCGCACGACCAGCGGTCCATCGAGGCCATGGAGTCGCAGCTGACGAAGCAGGAAGCGTCTCGAACGATCGCCTGGGAAAAAATGAAAGCCAAGATGGCCGGTCGCGAGGTGCACGCCGTCAGCATGCTGAAGACCCTCGACGAGCTGGAAGCCATCGATGAAGATCGAATGATCAAGCACATGATGATGAACGCGCGAGTGGCGGAGGAAAAGGAGCGCCGCCTCCGCGAAGACGCCCAGCGCCGAGCCCGCGCGAACGCCGCGGCCCAAGTGGCTCAAATCGAAGGAGTGAGGGACGCCCGGAACCACGAGCGGGAGGCCTTCCTTGCCGAACGCGCAGATGTCGAAGCGGCCGTTGAACGGGAACGGGAAGTCGTCGAACGTGAACGTGTCGCTGCTCACCAGAAGAAGGCTATTGCTCGCCAGCTTCTCGAAGAGCAAATGGTGTTCAATCAGAAGCGACAGTTTGTCGTGATGTCAGACGAGGAAATGCGACTGAACAGTCGCCTGATGCTGCCTGCGCCCCCTTCTCCCTCCTAGAGTAGCATGGTGTCGGTCACGCGTCGGAAAAGTCCACGTATGCACCTGGCATGAATGAAACTCCAGTCCTGTTCCAAAATGTACCTTTTTTGTCTCGCCCTTTCCCTTGTAGGTCGTCACACAAAACTCTTGTGCACAACAATCATCAGTCTCGCGTCGGAGTTCAAACGGGCACCCGACAATTGTTGCTGCCGCGTTGTGTCCCAAGGTTTGACGGGTTGTTTATTCACTGTTTCCCATTTGGCAGATTCTTCTCTTCCTTTGGTGTTTCTCAACTCGCGACCACAGATAATGGAGGATGGCAACCATCTCCGGGCTTGTGGATCCGCCAAGTCCATGCCGACCAAGAATGCAGAATGCAGCGTCAGCGTCAGTCGACTGAAACGTCGCATGTTGGACGTGCTTCGCGTCTGCGACAACGACTACGTACAATCAAATCTCTTCGCCAGCTCCTTCGTTCCCATGACGCGAGCCGCTCGACATGCCGCTGGCGACCCGATGCACGACGGGGCGTCTCAATCGCGACCGGTGTCTCGCAACTCGGCAAACCTTGCCGACGTGCGCACCGCGTCCGCATTGTCGCGGCTCGCCTCATCCGCAGAGGCCATGCCTCGCAGTGTGGTCGACAGACCGCTTCGCTTTCTCGGCAAGGGCATCGCGCGGTCTGCGACGGACGTTCCAGTGGGCAGCCAACTTGCGAGAACGGCGCTGCAGGCGATGTCTGTCGACGCCGTGAGCGCCGACACCGACGAGCGGCCTCGATCTCAAGCATTGCGGCCACTACGTATCGATGAAGAAGCCGTAGTCATGGAGGCCAGCGAAGCAGATGACCGTCCGTGCGTGGATGCGCGGCCCAGGCCTCGTACGGCTGCGCAGGACTACCGCTCGTTGCTTGGCGGGATCGCGGCCCGAGCTCTCGCCGTTTGCGCGACGCAGGACTCGGATGCCTCCGTCGGCGCCCCGATGCCCTTCAACATCTTCTCTGTGGGCTGCTTGAGCGCCACGTCTCAGGAGGCGGGGCGCATTCTCCAAGAGCGGGCTCAATCGGCACGGACTCAGGATGACCGCGAAGCCGCGCTGCGGGAGGCAAAGGAGTTGGCCCAGGCGGCCGCCCGTCGCCCCAACCCCGTACAACGCGCATTCGAACCGTCGCCGGCGATCAAAGAGGCGGCCGACAGACTGTCGCACCGCCCGGCATCCCCCACATCCCCCACGCTGCGTTCAAGGACGCAGACTCGCGCCATCCGAGGCTTGGTGAGTTCCGCGGCCGCAATGTCGGACGCGGACTCCAGTGCGGCGCTTTCCCCCAGCATCAGCAGTCCCCTGACGGCACCAGCCGGCGTCGGCTCGACGACACCCGTGCAACATGAACAGCTGGCCGCGCTCCGTCGAGCTCGGGAGGGCAACCTTGTGAAAGCGCGGCGCGGAGGACCACCACACAGCGCCGCCACACCCACTTCCATTCCCCGCAGCCACGCCGCCGTCGACACCCATGCCACCCCGGAAGGGCCCTCCTCTTCCACCCCGGGAAAGTTTGTCAAGTTTTCTTCTTGAATGATTCATCAGTGCGTCAGTGTACGAAGCGCCACAACCGTTACTCCAAGCACTGTTGGCTGATGTGTCCCGCACCGACATAAGAAGATTGAACAATCGGGTGCCATTTTGCCTAATCCGTCGTCTCACATTCCTTTTTGCGTTCAGGTAATCTTTCGGCACCCTCCGTTTGAAAGATTTTCCCGCCAAGATTTTTTTTTGGCAATGGCTTGCTGCTGGTCGCTCGTTTGCTACGTGTTGCTGGCGGGCCTCGTCGAGCTGCACTTTCACGTGGTCCGGGGCATCCTACGTTACATCGGCCGCCTCGTCGAACGCTACACCGCGCCTGTGATAAACGTCCCCCGTCCGAATCTGACTCTGGCGTCGGCCAAGCGCGCGCCGGAGCCCCTGAAGCCGTCTCTGCCTGATCAGCCTGGAGTTATTCAATGCTTCGACAAGGGCCTTAACGTCCCGCTCGGAACTGTGAAAGTGGTGACCCCGGACCAACTTGCGGTCATCGTGGGCAAAGCTCGAAAAGCTCAGGTCGCGTGGGCAGCGTCCAGCTTCTCGACCCGCCGCAAGTTGCTCTTTTCCCTTTTAGACTACGTCGTGAAGCACCACAAGTTCATTTGCGAAACCTCGGCGGTTGAGTGCGGAAAAACAATGGTCGACGGTACGTTTGGCGAGATCCTAACGACGTTGGAAAAGCTGACGTGGACGGCGACCCACGGCGAGTCGGTTCTCGCGGATGAGTACCGATCGGTCGGGTTGATTACGATGCACAAGCACGCCGTGGTGCGCTACGTGCCCTTCGGGGTCATCGGGGCCATCGTCAGTTGGAACTACCCGTTTCACAACATCTGGGGTCCCATGATTTCGGCCTTGTTCTCCGGAAACGCGTTTGTGGGAAAAGTATCCGAGTTTAGCAGCTATTATGCATCCTACTACGAGTCCATCGTCAAGGAGGCTCTGAGATCATTGGGCTACTCCCCTGATTTGGTGACGTTCGCGACCGGCTTCGCCGAAACGGGTTCTGCGCTCGTGAGTCTCGTGGACAAGGTGACCTTCATCGGGTCTCCGGGCGTCGGCAAGCTCGTGATGAAGCGCGCCTCGGAGACGTTGACCCCTGTCGTGCTCGAGCTCGGTGGCAAGGACCCTGCCATTGTGTGCGAGGACGCCGACTTGAATCAAGTCGTGCACGTCATTCTCCGCGGGACGTTCCAAAACTGCGGACAGAACTGCGTTGGCCTGGAGCGCGTCGTCGTTCACCACTCGATCCACGACAAGCTTGTCGCGATGCTGAAGCCGTATATTGAGAACATGACCCAAGGGCCGACGCTGGACCCCAACAACCCGGGGACCGTCTGCGACCTTGGTGCCATGACAATGGGGACGGCGTCGGTGGTCAAGATACAGAAGCTGCTGGATGAAACGGTCGCGGCCGGGGCGAAACTCGTCGTGGGAGGCAAAGCCACCAAGGCGGGTTTCTTCCCACCGACGCTGATCACCAACGTCACCTCCAAAATGCCCATCGCGGTCGATGAAGTCTTTGGACCCATCCTCGTACTCATGACGTTTCGCACGGACGACGAGGCCATCGCGCTCGTCAACGACTGCCCGTATGGTCTGGGATCGAGCGTCTTCTCTAATAACGTTCAACGAGCGAAATACATCGGCCAGCGGCTGCACACCGGGATGATGAACGTCAACGACTTTGGCATCAACTATTTGTGCCAATCTCTGCCGTTTGGCGGGTGCAAAATTTCCGGCTTCGACCGCTTCGCTGGCATCGAAGGCCTTCGTGGCAACTGCATCCCGCGAGCGGAGACGTACGACCGCATTCCCGGCGTGAAGACCGCCGTGCCACCCGCACTGCAGTACCCGTTGAAAGAGAACTCGTTCGACTTCAGCATGTTGCTCGCGCGAGTTCTCTATGGACGGCTCCCACAAATGCTGTCGGCGATCGTGCAGCTCGCTACATTCAAGCCCAAGCCGGCTCGTGCAGCGTGACAATGGGGGCGATCGAAGTCGACGGCGTTTTCCCCTGCAAGAAACGGGGGGGAGTGCTGTGGAAGGGAACAAATCTCTCCTTTCTAATGCAAAAGGTGAGTTTTTATAAAACAAGGCTTTGAATGGGGGGGGTCCTCCCACCAGTCATCGATGCGATCAACAATGAAAGATAGCCACAGTCACGCGTCCGACGGACATGCTCCGTGCACCTGATGCAACCCTCCTCAGCTAACCAACATTTTGTTTTGGGGGTAACATGGGGCGCGTTCTGTGCTCTCTCGCAGGCCTCGGCAGCAATGATCAGTCTCGATTCATCGACGGCCGACCTGCTCGCCATTCCCCTCACCGTTTCGGTCGGGGGCGGTGAGGATGGTGACGCCGCAGCTATTCGCGTTTCTGTTGGTAATGAAACCGCCGGACGATTCGCCTGGTCGAAGGACCTCGCCGCTGCCATCGACGCGGCCATCGCCGTCCACCGTGCCCTCGCGATGCCACGACAGGAACAACGGGAGGTCCATGTGACCAACGCGGACGTCGTGGCCGGTCTGTTGGCGCCGCTGCTTCGTCTCGTTTTCACGATCGCTCCTGCCGTGTTTGAGAGACAGGGAGATGAGTCGGAGGAGGCGCGTTTGAAACTCACCGTACGCCGTTCCTCTCGCGACCGTGGCTCGGAGCATGAGGTGGTGGTCACTTTCGTCGTCCATATTGCGACTGCGGCTCGTGCGGTCATTGATGCCTGTCAAATGGAGACAACGAGACCGCAGCGACTGCTGGCACCCAGCGCGACGTCCTGCGCATCCGCATGTCCTCCCACCCCCGTGGGTGCGGGTCAGACTATGGGCAGTGAATCCCATGCGCGTGGAGTGACGCAACTGTCGCAGGACGACGTCGAATTCGCTCGGACGCATGGATGCGCCATCACCCTCGGGCTTCGAACGCTGGTCTTCGAACGATTGCCCAATGACGACGTGCCTTGCACCCCGCCGGTTTCAACGGTGCATCTTGCCGCGTCGCTCTATGCCGAGGTGCTCCCTCCCGAGCAGGTCATGCTGCAGCTCGGCGTTGACGCCATTCGATGTTCGACTTGGCGTCGAACGCAGTGGGAACCTCTGTGGCACGTCGCGGGTCGCGGCACGTTGGAAGAAACGATGGCCGTCACGTCGTTCATGAATCAAAAAAAATGGCGCCTCGTGTCGGAGGACGTCGCGCCGTCATTGTAACGTCGCGACCCCCTTTCTCTTTCTGAGCGCTGCTGGTCGATGAGTCGCGCACTCGGTTCAATGGCAACGAGGGTCAAGGTCCTCTGGTTGGAAGAAGTTCGACGACCGCGTCTTTCCACGCACGAAAACGAACAAACGATTGTAAGTTCGTGTCGTCGCGGCACAGGTGCTGCTGTACTGTGTTGTCACACTCACACTTATCGCTCTGACTTTCAGTGACCCCCAGAAGAGGCAGACAAAGCACAATGCCTCCTCGATTCACGCTTACGACCGCCGTTATCCTGCTGCCTGAGTACTTTTGGATCGAAAACCGTGTTGTCGCTACGCGGCTACTATCAGTCGTCGCCTTGTTGTTTCTCTGTCTCGAACGTCAAGGTACAAAGAACGAAAAATTTTCGCACCTCAAGAGAGGGAGGAAAAAACTGCCAATGAATGAAACCGCCGCGGTTCAATTGCACCTCGCGGGGCTACTGCGCCGCTGCAAGTCGCTCTGCGATGCGGCGGCTGCGACTCACTTCGACACCGTGGCGGATCTCGTGCACAACTGCGCGCGGCCGCCGCTGCTCGATCTGGCCGTCTGCCGACCGTTGTCTGGGATGATCGTACCGCCCCCGACACCTAACGCGCTACAGCTGGTCAGAGGCACATGGGGCCGTGTGTTGCCACACGAGGCCGATTCTGACGCGAGCAGTCAGCGAATTCTTCAACGATGCTCGCCGCTTTTGTCGGTTGTGGAATCGCAACAGTCCAAAGATGAGCTCGACCTCGACGCGGCGCGGCCAGCCCTCCTCGTCGCGCATCCTCCGGCGGCGTCACGGCCAAAGGCGGCGTCTAGGTCCAGTCGGCTGAGACAAAGCCGCGTCGGATTCGGCAGGGGAACGACACCACTATCGGCGGACGACGGCACAACTTGTTGCTCCCCACCCAGCGCCCTGACGGCCGTCGATGATGCGTTGTACTTCGTGTGCGATGTGTTCTGGATGTGCGTGCTCCACCTCGCCTCGAGACTACGGCGCCGGCTGATCGGAACCCACTTCCTCCCTCTTGGCGGCGACATCGGCGGCCTCGATGACCGCGTGCATCTTCCTCTTCTCGACACCACTTTCGTCGCCGCCACCACGCAGACGCCATCGCCATCCGTAGGAGCCGACAGTTTGGTTCGGACCACCGAGGACGGAGTATCTCGTGTTCTCGATCATTTTGGCGTGCGGTGCTCTTCGGAGTCGGCGCGTTATGTAGGAACCCTCGCACAACAAGCCGGCGTCTCGGCCGACGTTGCGACGGGGGATGGCAGCTTCTCCACGCTGTTCCAAGGCATGAGTCTGCGGGACCTCCCGTCCGTCGACATGGACGCCTACGAGGACGCCTTCGCCACGCGAGCGAGCAGATTCTTCTGCAAGATCGCGGCCATCCATTGTCACTTCGATGACGCCCTGTTGACATTCTTCCTCTCGCATGTGCGCACCGTCGTGTGTCAGCTCATTACCGTCGTCGCGGATGGACCGTACTGCCAAGCGGACCTGTTCGCCGCCTCGCGTCGGGCGTCTGGAACGGGCACCATCACGGGCAATCCCCGCCGCAGCGAACTAGCAGATGATGTGATGCACCTGCTTGTTGGTCGATTCGCGGTTGTGCGTCACGGCAGCGGGACGTTGATTCGGGCTGCCGCAACTCCCGGTCGTAGTCCATCCGGTCGAAAGTCCACTACAAGTGCTAATCCGGCAACGTTAGATTTACCCGCGCCACGCCAGAATTCGGCACGAGATGTTTGGGCCCCGTTAGACCTTCCCTCCGTAGTGCCCAGCGCCGGCATCAACCGGAGCTCGTCTGCGACCGTCGCGCTGTCACCGCGAGCCGCCACTTCACGGAGAGTCGTTGTGCCTGGAACGGTCATCTCTGGCACCTTTCACCGATATCCACCGTGGTTCACGTCCGCTACGATCGCCTTGGTGGAAGGGCATGATCGTCCTATCTCGTCGTCATCGGCTGGTCATGGTGCCGAGCGAGAGGGTCACGTGCACCGATCACGGAGCCCAACCGCCGCCGCCGCAATCGATGTTTCCTCTGCGCGCAGCGAAAACCATCATCCCGTGCCTCTAGCCGCTCATGGCCGGGCGTCACTGGCATACGAGGCTCGTGTCGAGCTGCTCCGCGCAAAACGCGACCGGGCATCGCTCAAGTACTTCACGTTGGTGTCCCCAGCCATCACGCAATGTGTTGGCCCCCCGTCTCACTCCACCGCGGTGAGCGGGGCAGCGGGAAACGGCAACCGTGTCAACAAGGGAGGACGCGAAGATGATTCATGCTCACCTCGCTCATCGTCACCTCCATCGACGTCGATGGCTGGAAAATCAGGCTATTCCAACCCAATCACTTCGCTTCTGACGCTGCAGATGCAAGCGTCCATCGCTCGTGCGAATGCTGCCGTCCGGGAAAGCTTGACCGTGCCACCTCGATCAGACATGGTTGCCAGTAGGTCCGGTGGAGGTCAAGCCGCGACGCGACACCTGCGCCAGGAACGGTTACAGCTGGAATCGCACAACCGGGGTGCTGAAACGGCGGTCATGGCCGCATTGCGGACGCAGTCGTTGCGAGCTCTCGCTTGCCTCGGCGCCGTCACGCGCGTTGAGCCTCTGCTTTCCCATGGGGATACTGAGTGTCTCCGGCTTCGAGCCGCTGCGCTATCGGAGGCAGCCTCGTCGACCCGACAAGCCGAAGGTCGCGCGTCTCACGTTGAAAACCTTGACACCTACGACAACGTCAACGCCGCGGTGAATTTAATCAAACAGAGGCAAGAGGCGCTAACGGCTGTGTTGCTCTCATCCGATGCTCGGTTCATCACGCGTGACGGCTCCGTCGTTGCGAGGGATATTTCGGCGGCATGTGTCGGCGTGTTATCACGTGCGAAGCGCCTTGCCGCCACGTTAAAAGCCGAGGCGTCGAGTTCTGCATGGAACTCGCGCAATGTACTGTGAGTCGTGGCAAGTAGTAGTAGTAAAGGGGGGGACAGAATAGTATACCTACATATTAGTATACCTACACAATACTGTACCTAGCTGGAAGCGTGTTTTTTGAAAATTATTAGTGTACCTACATA
>ERZ1292630.1763-Hain-H41-02um-R3-1763-length-20749-cov-5_pt1 | contig 20749 bp, 8 predicted proteins | sample MGYA00564408_ERZ1292630 | MGnify/ENA primary metagenome ERZ1292630 (study PRJEB36523, sample SAMEA6512641) | groundwater metagenome | collected 2019-01-08 | study: AquaDiva: Metagenomics assemblies of 32 groundwater samples
CGCTCTCCTTGAGGAGCTTGGTGTCGAGATTGAGGCGAAGGCCACGGGCGGCCGAACGCCGCGCGAGGAGCGCATCATCGCCGGCTTCGAAGAAATCCAGCGATTCGTTGACGAACAGGCGCGCACGCCCCAGCACGGGGAAGATCGTGACATTTTTGAGCGGCTATACGCCGTGCGTCTGGATCGCTTGCGCGGCCTGACGGAGTGCCGGACTCTTCTTGGACCTATGGATCGCCAACGGCTGCTGGAAGGCGTGGAACCGGCACCCATTCCGGCGGCTGACGCCTTGGACGACGAGGCGCTTCTGGAGGCACTTGGCGTTGACGGTTCTATGGAGGGTGTTACAGAGCTTCGGCATGTTCGCTCCACCGCCGAGAAGAGAGCGGCTGAGGAAATCGCGAAGCGCGAGAAGTGCGAGGATTTTGAAGAATTCAAACCGATGTTCCTTCAGGTCAAGAAGGACCTCGATACTGGCATCCGGCAGACACGCCCGTTTCAAACAATGGCCGAAATCCAGAAAGGTCAGTGGTTCATCGTCGGCGGTCAGATTGCGTATGTGGCAGAGGTTGGCGATGAGTTCGTAACCGAATATGACCGGCGCGACAGCAGACTCCGCGTTATCTATGACAACGGCACTGAAAGCGACGTTCTCTTGCGTTCCCTGCAGCGGGCTCTTCACCGAGATAATTCTGGACGGCGCATCACTGATGTGGACCAGGGCCCGCTTTTCTCCGGCGAAATCGAGGAAGGCGACGAGGCCAGCGGCACAATCTATGTTCTGCGGAGTAAGTCCGACAATCCCGTGGTCGCGGAAAACCGGGATATTCTGCATAAGATCGGTGTGACTGGCGGCAGTGTTGAACGTCGGATCGTCAACGCGAAGCTTGACCCTACGTTCCTCCTGTCAGATGTGGAGATTGTTGCGACCTACAAACTCTCCAATATCAATCGCACCAAGCTCGAAAATCTCATACAGCGAATTTTTGATCCGGTAAGGCTTAAGATCGAAATCAAGGATCGTTTCGGAAATCCGGTTGTGCCGCGCGAATGGTTCCTCGTTCCGCTATTCGTGATCGACGAGGCTGTTAGCCGAATTAAGGACGGAACGATTACAGGCTACGAGTACGATCCCGGAACAGCATCGCTGAAGCATGCGGGCAGATAAGTGTGGGCCCTTAAAAGGAGATGGCGGCCTGCTTCAGCACGGAGCATCTTAGTATCGAGGCTTGTGAAGATGGTTAACGCGACCTTTGAAATATTCAAGTTCAAGTGTTTTGGAAATCCTGACGACGGCAACGGTGTGGGTATATTTGCTATCCCCTCTATACCCCGCCTTCTCGTGTCGCTGCAGCGAAATCAACAACAGCAAGTCCTTGTCGTGCGTCTTCAAAATCTGTTCGAGCGATGAAGCCGAACAGCAGAGCCGCAAGCCTGAATGCGGCCCGTCCTCGATATACTTGTCTTCTCGGCCCCATGCCTGTGCGTGCACGGCGATATTCCCCAGACTGGTTTTCCAATGACGCCCGAAAGGTTCGTCTGTAGTGAGCGACAAAGTCGTGGCGTAATCGCGAGAGAGACGCGGCCTCAAATTGGCGCAGGGTACTCCAAAAGGATCATGTTCATCAAGCCGGGTCTCTCCGGACGGGCAGACAATCCATGGTGTGTACTCCTTTTTTTTACCCATTAGATATTCGAGATCGTTTTCATTCTCGTGATATGTGGGAACCCATACGAGCATTGGCTCCTCGCGCGTTAGCTTACGCGCCAGCTGCGATGCCTTTTGAGGAGGCACAAGAGTGGATGAAATAGAAACCCGAATGTTATCGGCTGAATGCCAAAAGCCCTTGACAACAAGTTCCTTGCCGACGCGAGAGGTTAGACCGACAAGCTGCAAGAGACTATCCCTGTTACTAGTAAGCGCGAGGCCGCCTTTTGTCTTTTCAAGAAGGATTTGGGTAGTGTCGAGAGGTGTTCGATCCGTACCGTCAGACAGCCAGAGTCCATCATTTCTGGTAAGCAGGTAGCGACCGAGCCATTCGCCCCAGGGATCGTCCTCATACCACCAATCGTTCGTAACAGGAAAATGGTTCAACAGCTTTCCTGCAGCTAGGAAAAGCGCATGCCAGCCCAGGTGCTCACCGTGAGTGTGAGAGCGCGTACTCATCCCATAGGAATTATGACTGTGGCGAATCCCACGCGCGTCTCGCTCGTACATGCCGGAAACGTTTGGGTCGAGCTGGTGAACGATCTCGGACATCATGTCCTTAACTTCCCAGCATGGTTTCCCAAAGATCTGACTCAGACTGTCAACGTCATTTTTGTGAAATTCATAATCCAGATGGAAATCGAACGTGGGTTCCGGCATGGAGGCGGGACGTGCTTGGTAGAATCCACCACCCACCCTGATTTTCTCCTGCAAGCGCTGATGGGGAGAGAAATCCACAGTCTGCAGTTGTTTGACGACATTCGGCTGTACTCTTAGGTCCCCAGCATCAATACAGGCGAGCAAGGCGCGGGCCGAAAAATGTCGCATTAGGACATGCGGATCGTCTTTTTCTGTAGCAAAAGAAAGAAGCGCGTCCTCGTAGCGCGCAACCTCCTTAGGATGATCGAGAGCCATCCGCGCGAGAGCGATTAGTAACCAAAGCTGGGCGTGCAGATAGTAGAATGGCAACTCGTGGGCTTGAAAGGGCCCTGCCGTTTTTTCGCTGAACTTGGCTACCAGGGCATCTACAATATCCCATCTTCCAAATCTGGCTAAACATCGGATGCTGTGGGCGGCACGCCACCGGTCCTTAGCATAGGGGGAGCCAAGCATACGCCAAACCAGTCCGCCCGCGATCGCCTGCATATCATCTTCAGGATAAAGACCTTCCACCCATGCTCCATCGACAACATTGTCTGCAAGTCTAGCGGCTTCACTGTCAAGCAATCGTTTGAGGGCGATCTGACTCTGACCGTCGTCCGCTTTAGGGCCAATGAACGAGGCAAATGCAAGCCAGACAGCACCTGAAACAGAGCCGTCCGGGCGTGCTAACACTTTGATGAGCTCGAGAACAAGTTCGGCGATAGGTACGCCTGTCAGATCGGATATCTCCTTAAGCTGAGAACCGGAAAACCTGCCGTCGTCTATGAGATCGTCGGCGTGAAGCCGAGTGAGCGGAATGGCTGCGTCCTTCAGAACCTGGTCAAGCGCAGCCGACGATCTTTTCCAGCTGTCCTTACACTCCTTGAGTTCTGCGAGTTTGCCGTACAAGTTAAAATGCTCTTGAACACATAAATTCCTGATGTATTGCGCGTAATCCTTGAGCCGCACCTTGGCGCGTAGGGAAGCCCAAAAAGCACCCTTCAAATCCCAGATGTGTTGAAGCTCATTGAGCGCTTTGATCGCTTCCGCAAGGGAGTCCTGATCCGTGGGGTCTGTAGCCGTGGCAATATCTTTGAGTTTGGCGCGGTTGTTACGGTCCAGGTCCTTTACGCGCTTGCGTGTCCCCACGTCTGGACTACCCCTATAATTCATGTGATCATTGGTCGTATCACGTACTTTGGCAAAGTGCTTGTGTGCGGCGGAAAGGTAAACCGTCGTCTCAGATGAGCTGCCGAACGTTTCTTCTGCAAGCGAGGCCAGCACCTTAACAGCCGTTTCCATGGGAATATCCGTATTGTCATCCTCGAACTGCTTAATGAGTTCTGAAATAATTTCAGGCCTAGTTGTGCCGCCCTTGTCTTGGATGGCTTTTGCGAATTCCTTTGTGCCGCACACGTAATACTCGGCCGGGTCTGCCAGGCGATTAAGCGCCAAGGCGAGTTCTGGTTCGATCTTCCCGTCATCCACAAGGGCTGTCAGATAGGGCAGCAACGTATTGCTCAAATGAATCTTCGAGCGGTCGTCCCAACGGCTAAGTTTCGCCAGACCCCTAGGGCCAGCGGCTTTAGAAAGACCTCTTGCGAACGCACCCCAGAAGAACTTTTCGGGCTCCTCACCCATATTAAGTTCACATATATTTGTCAGAGTGTGGAAGTTATGCTCATTGAGTTCATTGCCTTTCATAGTCGAGGCAAATAGAAGAAGCTCGTTCGTAAACTCGTAGTCTCCCGATCCGATGGCATCCATTTGCTCAAGCCCGTGACGAAAATAACAAGAAGCCTCATCAATGCTTGCCGGCAACATCGCCCGGCCAAGATTTGCAAAGAGAGAGGCCCGATGTGTCACATCATCCTCCGCTTCTATAAGGGTTCGCGCCTGCTGCGCCTGCTCGCCTGCCAGAACTTGTAGTGCTTGTCTCTGTGCCAAAATGGAAACAATCTGAATATATGTGTGCGCGCTGACGTTCTGGCCGTGCATTGCGGTCAGGAAGCGCTTTACGGATGAGGGTTTCAGTTCGCTGCGAGCCCAAAGGGCGAAGAGAGCGGTTTCAAGACCCAGCATGTGAAATAGATTGTCAATTTCCTGTATTCGGTATGTATCACGACTCTTGCGCGTGTCTTCCCAGGCCTTGAGCAATTTGATAAACGCATCGTCGACGCGTCGTGGAGAAGCAGCCAGAAAGTGTGTAAGTGCTTGGGTTAGAGCGAGGAGAGGCTGCAAACGCTGATCAATAAAGCGCTCGGCCTCTTGTTTCTCATCGTAGCTGAGCATACTTGGGTCTTTTTTTGCCCCATGCTCGTCATGTTCCCTGGAAAGATATTCGGGGAGTTTCTCTTTCACCTTGTCCCGGAATCCCTTATCCACCAGGTCACTGTTGATGCTGGAGCAGATCGGAACGAGTTCCCTAGGAAGAACATCCTTTTCATGCAGCTTTCTGCTCGTTGCGGCAGCGACAAGAGCTGTCCGGAATATGAACGGAAACACATCATTGTGATAGAAGTTGGAGCGAAACGACCAGATGCCCGGGCACTGGTGGGGCGCACACAGGGAGATTGCCCGCGCTTCATCAGCCAGACCGAGCGACAGAGCAAGAGCCGATGCTTTCCGCAAGCCATCTTGAAGCTGGTATGTAGGATGGTGCTGATAAGATTCCGCCAGTTTTAATTTCGTAGCCTTCTTACAGGCATGTGAAAGCTTGACGATAAGGTCTTTCCCCGTGCGTTTTTGGAGTTTCTGAAAGGACAACGCTGCCGTCAAAGGACCTACATCTGTCAGGGCACCTACGAATTTGGAGAGTTTCCGTGACGATAGGGGCCGCAGCGATGTCGCAAGCTGAAAGTAGTCGAATATGAATTCGCAGGCCTCGAAGGTATACCAGTCATGCCACCCTTTCAGAAATCCGACAGCGCTATCGGTACGACCTTCGCAAATGAGAAAGAACGGTATCGCGGCAATGTCAGACCGCTCCGGGTGTGAGCGATCCATTCTGTCTTCGTGATCCGCGCGTCGATAGTGATTAATCCATTCGTCAGCCGCGATGGCATGGCGGGTTGCGTCTTCGGATGCACCGGATAGGGAATTGGCGATCACGAGTCTTGCATGGCGCGTACCCGGCCAACCGGTCCGTATTTCAAAAAGCCGGCGCTTCGCATCAACATCCTGCGCCGCTACTACAAGGTCGGGATAATCTAGGATGTAATCCGCTCCGCGTTGATCGACGGCTGCTATGGTTGAGAGTTCCAGCAAAAGCTGAACAAGACGGTTATGATTACGCTTGATTGCCGCATGGAGAACAGCAGCCTTGATCCGCGCATAGCGGATATTGCGCTTCCCCATCGTACTCGTGATCTTGGCAGGTATCCGATCGTCAAAAGCGAGCTGAAAGAGCAGTTCACCATCATCGAGCTTATGCAGGAGATTTGGAAGCGCGCGGGCAGCGTACACGGAGGTGTCTTGGCGCGCCGACAAGTTCGCCGCGACACGGCGTAGCGCGTCCTCAGAAGAAGCATAGAGGTTGCGGACGAGCGTTTCGGTGGGCTCATCCCGAAACATCAGACCTTGGTTCGTACGTTCTAGCAATGGCCGCAGGTCAGCTGCAAAGCTCTCAATTTCGCTTAATTGCATGCCGTGAGCGCTTGCATATTCGTCAAGCGGCACGGGAGGAGGCAAGACAGCAAGTCCCGCCAGAAAGGCATCGATGTTCTCTTGTTTGTAACCGCGTTCGATGGCCGCCGAGAGTGCCTGGGTAATCCTATTTTGGATGAGCTCGTCCAGTTCGATCTTCTTGTCGATCTCAGACTCATCAAGAAGGCCGCGACCACTTTTAACGAGATATTCCAGAACGCGGGGATTTCCCCCTGAGCGCGCCTGGGCAACATTGATTTCCACTTGCGAAACATTTGTGAGCCGTGGGCGCAGGTAAGCAGCGGTTTCATTGATACCGAATGGAAGAAGTTCAAACTCCTGATAACGTGCATGTGTAGATGGCTTGCGCTCGGTTCGGCAGGAAACTATCAGCTTAACACCAGGAATCGGGGCGTGATGAAGACTTTCTAGGATGAGAATAGGAAACGGCTCTTCGCTGCGCTCACGCGCGAACAATTCGGCATTATCTATCGCATCGATAAATAACAGAAGATTTCTTTCATGTGCCACTCGTTTGAGAGTACTCACGCATTGCACGAGCCGTCGCCGAAACGTCCTTATGAGAGACTCGACATCCGTTGCGTCCGGTAGAATCGGGTCGCACAATCCACGAAAAGCAAGCGTATTGGTAATATGAATGAGCCCTCTCTTCGGCAGATGCCTTGCGTCCTCGGGTGAGCGATAGGCTCCGCCGCCAAAGCAATCGAAGAACACAACCTCGCTGTGTTCGCGCAAGACGCCTGCAAGACTGTCCATGAAGACAGTTTTCCCAACGCCACCAGCCGCGTGAATTAGCAGTGGCATTGAAAGTCCCGGAACGAGGGCAATGGCTTCGGCGAGCTGTTCACGCTCAACGATCCTCCCCACATCCGGGATCGCGGGCCGACAAGGCAAGAGATCTGCGGCGTCACCAATACCAAGGGCGGCGAGAATATCTGTCCGGGTGATAAGGTTCTGGTTTGTTCCAGCATGGCCGGCTTTGTCACGAACCATCTGCCTTATCTTGCCAAGGCGTTCGGCCGCGATCGGATCTCTGGTCGCGGACCAATCGACGATCAAAACCGCAAGTTCATTCTTGGCGGTAGGGAGACTCCCCGAAAGGCCAAAAAAATTACACTTTGCAGCAAATGCTGCAAGCAGTTTCCCGTCAAGACCTGACGCGGCCTTGAACTGCTTGGTCTGTCTTTCAATCTCGCCTTTTCGTGGCAATCCCTTTGCGAGAGCTTCTATCGCCTGGAGTAGCGGCTTATAGATTGGCCGATTTGTGATCAGCTCAAAATCAAGCTTGGCCTGAACGGCCTGTTCGCCGTATTTTTTCTTGTAATCGCAGTAAGTCTTTGAAAATTTCGCGATCGTTTGCCTTGCCTGACTCGCCCTAAAGTCGGTATTTTTATTGGCTACTGAGTATTTGAACTGAACAATACTGGTACGCGAAGCATGTTCAAAGGTTGGACGGCGGCCGTAATAGAGAGTGATGTCGGCGATGTCTACGGTTGCAGGTGAGGCACTACCTTGATCTGGAGGCGAGAGCCCTTCGACTGCTATGGCGGCAAGATTGCTGTCCGGCCACAGGAGCTGCATAGCCTTACGTGCCGTCCATGCCTCGTGGTATTCGTGACCGTCACGAGATGCTCTTACCTTGTCTACGGGGCGCTTTCTTGCCATCTGCTTTCGGGTTCCGTGTTGTTGTTTTATTCATTATTATAATAAGGACGCAAACGCGCGGAGCTTGGCCACGAATTCATTCAGTGCCTGCTTTTCGAGGCATTCAAGGTACTCATCAACGCTCTTGCCGGGATTCCCGAGCCTCTTACGGTGAGTTTTCGCTGCGGCGCAAACATTGCCCGGAGCCAGATCGAGAACGTGTGTGAGAAACTCATCGGGATGCTGAGGCGCAATGCCATACTTCCGAAGATCTTTTTCGGGAAAATCCTTGAGATTGTACGTGACAATCACGTCGGCCCTGCCGCGTATGGCGGCAGCCAGAACGTGTCTGTCGTTTGGATCGGGCAGCTGGAGCGCGGGGATGAGGTCTTCGAAGTTCTCGACGATGCAGTCGCGGACATTCGCGTCCATGAGCTCCCGTGTGCGCTTGAGATTGTCGGCGGAGAGATCCGGGCGGTTCTTGAGAAGAGCACGGATCCACTCGTCATGAATCATGGAAGACCACTTGGCCCTGAAGAGATCGGTGAGTGCGAGCTCCATCAGCAGGTCGCGAAGCGGGGCAGGATACAAGACGCAAGCGTCGTATAATGCAGTGAATGTAGCCAACGTCAGTATCCTATGTTCAGTTTCTCGGATTCTCTAATAAGTTCATCGAGGGCTTTCTGGCGTTCCCTGTCGATTTCTTTTTTGTATTGCATGAGATCCTCGAACAGGATGCGTCTGTGTGTGCCGACTTTAAGATGAGGAATCTTCCCTTCTTCGAGAAGGCTCACGAGAAAAGGTCTGGAGACGTTCAAAACATCGGCGGCCTGTTGCGTGGTAAGCTGGGCGTGAACAGGAATGAGCGTAATAGCGTTCCCTGCCGCCATCTCCGTAAGGAGATCAAGAAGCAGCCTAACCGCAGTTGCCGGCAACAAGAGTTTTTGAGTGACTTTCTTCGCCTCACCGACCTGAAAGTGAAGGCTCTCCAGGTGTTCGACATAGGGTGCAAGCATACGGCTCGCTTCACGTGCGATCGCAGCGTCGTGTGCTGTCGGCACAACCGGTTCTCTTGTTCTTGTGGTCATCGTGGCCATGGGTTTTCTCCTGTGGTCTAAAACCAGTATATCCCGTAAACGAAACAAACGCAACAATCGAAATAAACAAAACACGCCTTCTATTTTTGCTTTAGATAAAAGCCAAAATAGAGAATCATTGTAAAACAATGCTTTACATTCGTTTAAGCCTATGCTATTTTTGCTTTTATGAGTAAGAAGCAGAAAGCCAAAATTGAGGAAGGCCCGTGGAACAAGGATAAAGCTGTCGGCCAGATGGCGCCGTTCACGCCCGAGCAAGCCGGTGTGATCCGCTCCCTGCTCACAGCTGAAAAGAAAATCCGGGATCTCGCGCTCTTCAACACGGCGCTCGATACCATGCTGCGCGCCTCCGACCTTCTGCCGCTGCGCATCATCGATATCACCGACCACAACGGCGATGTCGTCCATGAGTTCATGGTCAAACAGAAAAAAACCGGACGCGGTCATCTGGTTGCGCTGTCACCGAACACACGGGATTCAATTGGTGATTGGATGATTGTTTCAGGCAAAGGCCCGGAAGATTTCCTCTGGACCAGCATTGGCAACCGCAAAACCGGCCGTCAGCTCACCCGCGAACAATACGCAAATCTGGTGAAGCGATGGTCATCCCTCGCCCGGCTGGATCCCAAGCGGCACAGCACGCATTCGATGCGGCGCTCGAAATCAGCCGCGATCTATGACGCCACGCAAAATCTGGCCGCGTGCCAACACCTTCTCGGGCACAAGAGCATCGGTAGCACGGCTCATTACCTGGGAGTTGATCAGCGCAAGGCTCTGGACCTAGCGAAAAGAATTAAAATATGAAGGAGGAAACTATGATGGATGAAACGTTTCGTATCAGACTTGAGGCAAGGAACCCGGAGAAAGGCCACCTGCGGGCTTACAGGATCGATGCCGAGCATGATCTGTTTGGGCGGTGGAGCATTGAAGTGACTTACGGACGAATCGGCCGTCGCGGGCGATCAGTCACCTACTCCGCTGCGGATGATGCGGCAGCCGCCGCCATCGTCCGCAACTGTCTTCATCGGCGGGCGAGCGCGCCGAAACGGATCGGCGTCCCCTACCAGATCCGGGAGCTATGCGACCCCAAGAAATGGGCAGGCGTTAGTATCTCGTGAAGAATATGAATGCTGAAGCCTTACGCTACATCTTCTTAACTAACGATCGCGATTAACTCCTCAACGTAGGGAGCAAATCGTTCCCATGCTTTTATGGATGTTTTATAGATCGGCCTTTTGACCTGCAGAGCGCTAGCGGTTGAGACGACTCGATCTGTTTGGTGGTAATGAAGGCAGGTGTCTTCCCATGGAAGTTTGCAATACGAAAGGAGATGTTCTGTAACCGACTTTTGATCGTGGACGAGATCTTCGTAACGGACATCATAAATGCTGCCCGGCAAGACGTTGTGCCAATGTTGCATAAGATCGCGATATAAACAGTAGTACCTACCCAATCCTTGAAGAGTGTAACTAAAATCCATATTGGCAGCAGGAAAATACCGCTTATACATGGACATGCAAACATCCATAGGGTCTCGAACGCAATGAATGACGCGGGCGTTAGGAAACATAATTTTGATCAATCCGATGAAACGGAAGTTATGAGGCATTTTATCCGTGATATGTACATGCTGAGAGTCACGTGACCTTATTCCAGTGATATATGATTGCGCCATGTTCTTAAAATCGGCATCTGAAAGTGCATGAATTTGTCCGGCAAAGCCCTCCCTGCTGGAAACAAATTTATTGTGTATAATGGAATCCAAATAAGTAAGCTCGCCGCCGCCGAACACCATACTGTGCGAAGCCAGTATTTGCTCAACGAGCGATGTACCGGAACGAGGCATGCCGACAATAAATATGGGTGTCTTATCAATGATGCCCCATTGACGGCGTGACTTCATGAAACCGTCGGTGAAAATGCGTTTTATTTTTTCAAAGTGATGCGCTTCTTTATCGATAAGGAAGTGTCTTTGCCTGGCTACAATATCATTCGCGCTTTTGTAGTGAGAAAATGACTGCCGATAGTCACCGATATCTTCGAAGTATTTTCCTAGAGTGAAATGAAGGTCAGAGGAACGTTTATCGTTAACGGGAAGGGATTTGAGCATATCCTTATATTTTTTCACTTCCCCGGGAACAGTGGTATGGTTAGTCGTTAGGGATAACATCCTGACTGCTTCAGTATTTAATGGATCAAGCTTGGTTGCCTGCTCAAATCGTTCTGCAGCTTCCTTCTCTTGCCCCATATCATAATACAAAATGCCTAGATTACAGCGAGATATAGAGTCTAGCGGTGATATGTCGATGAGACGCGTCAGAGCTTCACTAGCTTTTTGTAGTTCTCCACGTTGTTTATACAGGTATGAAAGGAAGGAAAGAAATTCTGGTCGGGAAGGGAATTTTTCACTTGCTTCACTACAGACTTGTTCAGCATTTTCAGCTTGGCCACTCTCATATAAAGACAGCATAAGATTATTATAAGCTTCGGGATAGTTCGGATTTTTTTGAATGGCTTTTTTGAAGCAGACAAGAGCCTCTTCTCGTCGACCACTTTGGATATAGGCAACTCCGAGCTTTGAAAAAACCTCTGCGCCAGCCTCCTCCAACAGTGATAGCTCCTGAAGAACGGGAATCGCACGAAGATAGTTACCTTCACTAAGGTATCGACAAGCTGTTTCAAAAGTGATCGCTGTATTTTGAGAGCTCACTATTGGCACGAATGACATCTCACACATTTCTCTATGAGCAACCTCGTCGGTTATAGCCCAATGATCAAGTCGCGATTAAATGCCCGGAACCGCTGTTATAGAGTATGTCCACGTCAAGACCGGTAACATTGTCGATGAGCATGATTTGTTGCGCTGAATAGGTGCCGGCGGTGCCATCACGATCAACATAGAGCTTTGTGTCGCCGCTGACTTCGGTTAGTGTAACGAAATCATTTATGTCGTCGGTACCGGAATTGAAGAACCCGTCCAGAACATCGGATATGTCGATATAGTCCGTGGCACTGCTGAAATCCGATATGTTATCGGCATCGTTGAAGGCAGTTGCGGCCTCAAAGACGAATGTATCTATTCCAGAGCCGCCGGTAAGAATATCATAGCCGTCTTCCCCGTAGAGAATGTCATCATTGTTCCCCCCCTGCAGGGTATCGTTTCCATCGCCGCCATGAATCTCATCGTTGCCGTTGCCGCCAGTGAGAGTGTCACCGCCACCTCTTCCGTCAATGAAATCGTTGCCGCTGTTTCCCCTCAGATCGTTATTCACATCATCGCCAGCAATCGAATCATTGCTATTCGTGCCTGAAATTGTTTCGATATTATAGATTGTGTCTGTATCCCCGTTGGAGTCGGTAGCGGTATGGTTGGAGAGGTCGACTGTTACGCTCGACCCCGAATAGGCAAGCATATCGTTGCTGCCAGAACCGCCATCATAGTAATCGTCACCCGCACCGGAACCGCTGACCTGAATAATATCATTTCCGCCCCCGCCATAAATTGTATCGTCACCCGCGCCAACAAGGAATCTATTGCTGTTGTTGTTGCCAGTAATGCTATCGCTATAAGCGGAGTCCCACACATTTTCTATGTTATAAATCTGGTCGGTGTCCCCGTAGCCGTCATCGCTGGCTTCATTACTAGAAAGATCCAAAGTAACGCCAGAGGGTGCATTTATGTAATATACATAGTCGTCACCAGTGCCGCCATCGATGTAATCATCGCCCGCATCACCATGGATTCCATCGTCTCCAGCTTCAGCATAAAGTATGTCGTCACCCGATCCACCAAATAACGCGTCAGCTCCGCCTCCCGCATAAATCGTATCGACACCAGCCTCACCTCTTAAATTGTTGGCTGAAGTATTTCCGGTCAGAAAATCATTGTAATCCGACCCAGTCAACGCCTCAATGTTGACAAACGCATCGGTGTAGCCAAACCCGTCGCTGGCCGTGTTGGTTACAAGACTTGCAGTCACTGCCGACGTGCTGGTTCTGTAATCAGCAACGTCATAATCCGCTCCGCCATCCAAAGTATCGTCACCAGAGTCTCCGATAAGAGTATCGTTGCCAGCGTCGCCGTATAGGTAGTCATTGCCATCATCTCCATAAAGAACATCATACCCTTGGCCGCCGCTAATGGTGTCGTTGCCAGCCCCGCCGGTGAGTACATTAGCGTTTGTATTCCCCGTTATCGTGTCGTTGTACGTCGAACCAATCACGTTTTCGAGGTTGGAGAGTGTATCTGTGCCATCACCTGTCGCCGTTCCTGTCGAAAGGTTGACGGTGACGGCAGATCCTGCGCCGCTGTAGTCAACCGTGTCGGTGCCTGCATTTCCGTTGATGGTGTCATTTCCGGCACCACCTACAATCGTGTTATTGCCGGAGTTTCCGGTGACGGTGTCGTTGTACGTCGAACCAATCACGTTTTCGAGGTTGGAGAGTGTATCTGTGCCATCACCTGTCGCCGTTCCTGTCGAAAGGTTGACGGTGACGGCAGATCCTGCGCCGCTGTAGTCAACCGTGTCGGTGCCTGCATTTCCGTTGATGGTGTCATTTCCGGCACCACCTACAATCGTGTTATTGCCGGAGTTTCCGGTGATGGTGTCGGCGTACGCTGAACCAATGACATTTTCAACGTCGGAAATCGTATCCGCTCCGCCATCGCCGTCGTTGCTGGCCGTCCCCGAACCAAGATTGACGGTCACGCCGCTCGCCGCTGCACTGTAATACACTGTGTCGGTGCCTTCGCCGCCATTGAGCGTGTCGTTACCGGCACCGCCTGTCAGCGTGTCGTTGTCATCGCCACCATCTATGGTGTCGGCGTCGGCCAGGCCGCTGATCGTGTCGTTACCGGCATATCCATAGATGGTATCGGCATTGGCCGTCCCTGTAAGGGTGTCCGCGCCGGATGTCCCGTGGATAGTAAGAGTGATATCCGTGAGATCAATGGTGCTAGTATCGTCAAAAAGCAATGTTTCAACTGCATAGTCGTTGCCGGACGCAAAATGATCGTTAACAGTGATGGAGTCAGTGTCCATCATGATAATAAGATCATCACCGTCCTTGATGAAATCCACATCATCGTCGGTTAGTCCAGACCCAAGCTTGATGATATCCGCGCCAGCCGAATCTGTGATGACATCATCACCATCGCCCGCGTTATAGACATAGATATCATCTCCTGCTGCGCCCGCAAGCGTGTCGTTGCCCATGCCACCTGTAATCACGTTGGTGGGGGTGTCGCCTGTGAGGTTGTCGTTGTAAGCTGAGCCAGAAAGGTTTTCAAATCCGGAGAGTGTGTCTGTGCCTGCCCCGACAGTGTTTTGTGCCGATCCATTGGCAAGGCTGACCGTCACGGCCAAAGTTGCGCCCGAATAGGAAACCGTGTCCGTGCCTGAACCCCCATCCAGAGTGTCGTTACCTTCGCCACCTTCAATGACGTTTGTACCAGAACTGCCGGTGATAGTGTCGTTGTAATTTGATCCTAAAACGTTTTCGACATTTGAGATCGTATCTGTTCCGCTGAAACCGTCACTGGCCGTACCGCTTGCCAAATTGACATTAACACCGGCCAGAGAATCTAAATAGGAAACCGTGTCCACATCATTGCCGCCGTCAAGGGTGTCATTGCCAAACCCGCCGAGCAATGTGTCATTGCCATCGCCCCCGCTGATCGAGTCAGCGCCGCCGTACCCCGACAGCCCGTTATCACTACCATCGCCCGTGAGCGTATCGGCATAAATAGAGCCTATGACGCCCTCAATGTTAGAAAGTGTATCGGTTCCTTCACCTGTGGCCGTACCAGTACCTAGGTTAACAGTCACTCCAGATCCTGATGTGTTGTAATAGGCAACAAAATCTACGCCGTTTCCGCCATCAAGCGTGTCGTTACCCGCGCCGCCCAGAAGAGTATCATCACCATCACCGGCGCTGATCGTGTCGTTACCCGCGCCGCCCAGAAGAGTATCATCACCATCACCGGCGCTGATCGTGTCGTTGCCGGAAAGCCCGGCGATGTAGTTAGCATTGACGTCGCCCGTGATCGTGTCGGCATATCCGGAACCAATTACGTCTTCAATGCTGGAAAGCGTATCGCTGCTACCATCTCCATCATTGCTTGCGCTGCCGGTGGACAGATTAACCGTCACGGCTGCCGCTGCTGAAAAGTAGTCGGCAGTATCTTCATCATTACCACCGTTGAGAGTATCGTTGCCGGCGCCACCTATAAGAATGTCAGCGCCACTGCTGCCATTGATCGTATCGTCACCTGCAAGACCATATATGGTATCAGCCGAGGAAGTTCCGTTCAGCGTGTCTGCACCACTTGTGCCGAAGAACCAGAAATCAGCGAATTGGGTGGCATCAAGAGTAAAACCATCGGCAGGAAACTGGATTTCATCCACTGACTGGTCAATGATGGTCGTGGTGTTGCCGTCCCACGAGACGACAAGGTCGTACCCGGAGCGACTTATTGACACGTCACTCAAGGCAACGGTTTCAGGCATTATAAGAACATCACCATCCCAGCCTCCGTAAATTGTGTCGTTGCCGGTGCTGGCGTAATATATGTCGCTGTCCTGTGCAGATCCTTCGATTTCATCACCATAGAGAACGTCATCCCCAGCTCCGCCGTCCAGGGTATCGCTCCCCCCCCCGCCTTCAAGCGTATCGTTGCCGTCACCTCCATAAATGAGGTCTTCACCATCGAGACCGTGAACGGTATCATCCCCACCTTGGGCATAGATGATGTCATCATGGTTATAGCCGGCGGTTTCGATGCCGGAGATTTCCTCAAGGAAAGTGTCATAGTCGGCATTGACGAGAAAGGCATCGTCAGATCCGTATGTCGTGATCTGGGTTTCAGCAATATCAAGCGTTGATGTGTCATCAAACAAGAGCGTTTCAACAGCTTTCGCATCATCAAACTGATATTTAACCCGTATTGCATTCGCGCCCCATTCAATTTTGAGGTCGCCAACGCTGTTAGTTCCTTCATTGGGGTCGAAAACACGCGTTAGGTTAAGATCTTCAGCTGTCAGACCGTCGGCGAAGACAATCTGGTCATCACCACCCCGGTCACGAATCTGATCGTGTCCGGCACTCGCCATGTAAGTCGTGTTACCGTTGGCATCGCCATAAGATTCGCCTGACATTTCATCATCGCCAGACCCGCCATCCAATACGTCGTTACCGCCGTGACCCGACAGAAAATCCGCACCTGCGCCGCCATGAAGCTCGTCAGCACCGGAACCACCCACGAGCTTGTCGTTGCCGCCGTTTCCGTACAGCACATTTCCTGTGGCCAGGCTCGAAACGGTCAATGTCTCGCTGGCCGCCGTACCGTAAGTGTTCAGGTTGGGAAGGTTCGTGAGCGAGATCGTGGAATTGTCGTCCATGAACCGGAGCGTTTCAATGCGGTTGGAGGATGATACGAACTGGCTGTCGATCGTCAGGAATGCCCCGCCCGGCATCTGGATGGTCAGGTTGCCTCCGGAGCGGTATATGTCAACAACATCGGTGCTGACGAGTCCTGTGGATGCCGCAACCTGAATTTCATCAGTGCTGCTGCTGCTGTCCGAGAACGTATCGTTGCCGCTCGACCAGATGTAAGTATCATCGCCACTGCTACCAAGCAGGAAGTCATCACCGGCTCCACCGTCAAGCGTGTCGTTGCCGCTGCCGCCTTCGAGACGGTCATGGCCGGCAAGGCCGGTGATCGTGTCGTTGCCGCCCTGTCCTGTAATCAGGTGGCTGACATTGCTTGCCGCAGTGAGTGTATCGGCTCCGCTGGTGCCGTTGATTATGGCGTCGTAATAAACTTCGAACGACCCCCAGTCATCGGGCGAGTCGATGATGCTGCCAAGATTGGCAGTCATGGTGTTGACCACATCGGCCCAATCCGTCAAGGACGCCTCGTTTGTATCGTCGACAGCGCCATCAAGCATGGTGATCTCGGCGCCGGTCAGGTTAGCGAATCCCTTCGTGTATCCCAGGAATTGCGCAAAATGCGTCCATACTTCGACTGGATCGGCAGCCACTTCCGCCGCCGCGGCAAAATCATCCATCGCGTCCTGCGACAGAGCCATATCACCATCCATGGCACCGGTAAACAAACTGTAAGTTGGCGCAACCTCGAACAGATCCGCACCGATCACCTGGCCCACGATCTGCGCCGTGAGATAGGTTTTGATATAGGCGTACATCGCCTCGATCTGCGCCCCCGCCTCGATCAGCGGGTTGGGCTGCCCGTACTGCTCGAACGCCTGGCCGGTGAATGCCTCGTAAAACGCCAGATGCTGTGCATCGACATGGTCGCCTCGGCTGCCAGAAGTGACATCTTCCACCCCCGCCCATTTCAGGAGCAGCGCATCCACGTCAGTCTCAATGTCGGACCAGCTTTCAAATGCTTCCGCCGGGCCGGTGTAGTCAAGAATTGTTGTCGTTATATCCGTCAGTAAGCTCATGACGGAATCCGTTGCGCCGTTGTCGATGCTGGCGGCGATGTATAGATCTTTCATCTGCCCGGACCCGCTCAAGGTGGGCAGATACTCTGCTCTTTCATCGAACGTAAAGTATTCATTATTTCGAGTCATCCCGACATTGTGGTCGAACCACGCATCGACGATGCCGAAAGCCTCGTCCGCGTCGGTGATAAAGGTACTCGTATGCGTGATCTGGCTGCCGTTGATGGCCATGTCTTCCTGAAGCGTGGCATCGAGCGAGATTGACACGATCCCCAAACCATCAAGCGTGTGCAGTTCGCCGTCCTGTGTGAGGGCATCCATGTTCTCATCGATCCAGACAACGAGATCGCCCCAATCATCATCCGCGCCGGTGATTTTTCCGTCGCTGTTGGAATCCAGATCGCGCAGCGCGGTGAACCCGTCTTCGCTTTCAGAGCCGAACAACTCAGTGATGTCATCTATATTCCCGTTCGCGTTCAGGTCGCGCGCCAGCAGGCCGTCGCCGTCAGTGATCCACGCCGTCAGCTCCGCCTGCCCGTCCCCGTTCAGGTCGAAATACGTGCCGGTGTCGCCAAGTGTGGTCAGGTCAATGCTGTGCGAGAAATTTGTGTCCAGAACCAGCGGAGACTTTGGGACGGGATTTAAGTGTGGATCTACATTACCGTAGGGAAAGCGAGGAGTTCCATCCCAGAAAGGGGGTGTATGCCCTCCGAGTGGAATCATTTGACCGGAACCCGGGGCCCAACGGTCATTTGGGTCATCCGTGGCGGGCAATCCAGCTCGCTGCAAGGCGGTGTCGACGACTGAATTGCTGTTATTGAATGGCAAATATTCCGAGTTTCCATTCTCAATTTCCTCCAATGCCCCTAGAATATCTTCCCATTCTTGGGAAAGGTCGTCGTCTTCTGCTATCGGTACCATATCGTCATCGAAGTCGGGGTCCCAATCTGGATTTAGTTCAGGATTCTCTCCGGGGTCCACATAATCCCCGCTCAGGGTATCTATTTTAGGTATTATACCGGACTCATACCCACCACGTGCAAAGTGCTTGTCACCGTTACTGTCCGTATAGATTATATATTTGTGTAACAAACCGGGCAGCCCAGGAATTGGCTTATAACCAACTTCAATCGTCTCCATAGTTTATTCTCCTCTGTTGTTGTCTGGTTTTTCTAGACACAAATGATTGCTTGTTCCAAGCAATCAAAGTGCATCGCGATAAGTTGATGCTACGATCTTAACGAAGCTCCCATTTTTCATGTAAAGAACCACCCTGTTCTCGGTCCAAACGGGATAAAACACCCGAAAATTAGTGTATTTTTCAGCGAGATATACTTCATCGTATCCTTGTTCTCTGTAGTCATATTTGATACCCCCTCCGGCCCCTGCATCCACTATGTTCTTGCTGATCTCGAAACCCTCGCGGCGAAGCAACGCCAAGGCACTATCTCTGTCGGGGCAACAGAAGTTGAGGTATTGCGTTACAGCCGCGCTGAGAGGATAAACGTTCTTATTTTCAGGTTCGTTGTATTTTCTCGCTTGCTTAAACATGCCAAAGAAATCATCGCTCGCTATGAATTGTTCGACGGTTTTGTCCTTGTTCTCGCTGGCATAGATCACCAACCCTGATAATGAGACAAAGGCAATCACAAACGGGACCAGAAACCATTTCCATCTGTTGAATTTCATGCGCCCCCTCTTGAATTGGGCCACTGTGCCCGCGCAGCAGTTAACGAAGAGTTAAAGCGGTAATTCAAAACAGACCTATCCACAGAGGCGATCCTCATCTTTCATTGGACGGATTATGTCGGGGTACTCAGAACGCAGAAACGCGGGTACGCAGGTATGACGAAAAAGTATTATTCAGGTTGGGAAAGCTGTCAATCCTAAAACTGCAGTGGCTTTATTGTGCAACTGCGGCGGGTTTTGATTTAGGGGACAGTGCGGGAAACATCCGATAGATCTCCTTTTTACCGACCCCCCCCTACCCTTTCAACTTCGTCTGTTTCGATCCGTACTTGAATTGCGATCGTGTTTTGACAGGGCAGGAGTGGTGGAAGTCAGCAGGGGGCAGCGGTCGGGTTGAAGGTAGAAACTGCAGTGCAGGAAGGAAGAAAGTAGAGTGGCGCAGATAAAGAGAACTGTTTCTTCGCTTCAAATGTTGCCTGGATATGCATTCGATTTTACGTGGCTCTCCCCTGCCCTGCTCCTTGGAGCGGTTCCTGTGAACTTCTGGGCGTGTCTGAAGGCTTCTGCGAATGATGGGAAGAGAAGATCGGTTCTTTTGGCTCTCTGAGAGTGAGCAAAACTTCTTCCCTGCCGAGCCCCTTCCTTTTGGAGATAGCGGCAACAACGGTGGCAGGGCTCTTTCTTGCAGTTTTCCACCCTACCAACCTCTGTTCTTAAATTCCTGGCTGGATTTATCCGGTTCCGGGGTTGTGTTTGTGCGTCGGCGATTCGATGTAACAAGAATAAGAGTGGTTAATAACGGTTAAGAGGATAAGGGGTCTGAAGTCGCGACATTTTCTTTTGATTTCAAAACGATGCTTGAGGCTGGCTGCTGCTTGTACCTATATGTTCGGGCGTTATTGCAGCTTGCGCCTATATCTTTTTGAGAGGATCGCACGCTCCACCTACAGCTTTTTTGCACACCTGCGGCTTCCACCTACATATGAAATCAGGGAAATGCAGGCTCCGCCTATAGCCAGCGCTGGCACGACGAGGGGGATTCCGGCAAAGAATCAGGGGGTTGGAGGGCCTTTGCAGCTTGCACCTATATGTTCCTGCAGGCTCCACCTTCATGTTTGAGCAGGCTGCGCCTATATGTTTTTGGTTTTCTGAAGGAAAACTCTTTTGAAGAAAAATCAAGCGATTCGTTGGGGTATTGCAGCTTCCGCCTACAGGATTCTGCAGCGGACGGGTATGGAAGCAGTCTTTGGAAGGAAAATGGGGCAAAAAACAAGGCCTCCCCTGCCCTGCTGCAGCTTCCACCTATATGCCTTGTGCAGGTTCCGCCTATATCCTTTTCCCTGAAATCCTTGGATATCTTGAGGGTTCGGGATCGAGGCCCAGTTCGACGCGGTGTTTGCTCTGGCGGGCGTTGGCGGTTTTGATTTCATCGCGGAAGGTCATGGTAGGCAACATCGTGTAAATCACGTCGTTTATTTTCTGGCCCTGCCGGCGGTCCTCTTTCTTGAAATACATCAGCACTTCGGCGGTTTTGAGTTCTTCGAGCGCGGAGTCGACCGTCTTAACATTGGCCGATGTGCGGGACTGGTGCAGCAGGCCGCTATCACGATGAATCGAGCTGTAGCTGATATGGTAGGAGTCCGTCAGGCTCGCTTGCGTGTACTGGTGTGAAAGCCTTTTGTGAAACCACCGTGCGAGCTGCGAGGAGAGGCTCATCAGCGTGCCGTAATTGAACTGTCGGTATGTGAGTTCGTTGACGCTCTTGCTGATCAATGCGGGCAGCTTCGTGCACCACATGCTCTTGGGGTCACTGAGATAGTCGGCACGGGTGACGCCGG
>ERZ1292630.225-Hain-H41-02um-R3-225-length-62214-cov-5_pt2 | contig 20740 bp, 21 predicted proteins | sample MGYA00564408_ERZ1292630 | MGnify/ENA primary metagenome ERZ1292630 (study PRJEB36523, sample SAMEA6512641) | groundwater metagenome | collected 2019-01-08 | study: AquaDiva: Metagenomics assemblies of 32 groundwater samples
CCGGCTTGGACTGGGCCGGCTTCCTCATACCGGGGTACCAGAAATCGTCACCCGGCCCAGTCCAAGCCAAAACCGTGGTGCGCTTCACTGCCGCATCCCCAAAACCACCAGGCGACAGCCCGCATCGATCAGAGCAAGCGAACCTTGACCGTTTTGCCCTTGATCTTGCCGTGTGACAACTGCGCCTCCACCTTGCGCGCCAGCGCGGCCTGCACTGCCACATAGGTCGAAAACTCGTTGACATTGATCTTGCCGACCTGCTCGCGGGTCAGGCCACACTCACCCGCCAGTGCACCCATCACATCGCCCGCACGGATTTTTTCCTTGCGCCCGCCCACGATTTGCAAGGTGCGCATGGGGGGCTGCAAAGGACCACCGGGGGCCGGGGTCAGATCAGTCACAGGCGCCCAGGTCGATTCACGGCCCTGCATCACCTCGATCTTGCCGACCGAACCCATCTCGTCCATGCTGGCCAGCGTGAGCGCCAGCCCTTCGGCATCGCCCCGGCCAGTGCGGCCAATGCGGTGGATGTGGATTTCCGGATCGGGCGTCACATCCACGTTGATGACGGCTTCCAGGCCCTCCACGTCCAGACCGCGCGAGGCCACATCGGTGGCCACCAGCACCGAGCAACTGCGGTTGGCAAACTGCACCAGCACCTGATCGCGTTCGCGCTGCTCCAGCTCGCCAAACAGCGCCAAGGCGCTGTAGCCCTGGGCCTGCAACACCGCCACCAGATCACGGCACTGCTGCTTGGTATTGCAAAACGCCAGCGTGCGCTCGGGACGGAAATGCGCCAGCAATCTGGACACAGCATCCAGGCGCTGGTTTTCGCTCACTTCGTAAAAGACCTGCCGGATCTTGTGGGCGCTGTGCTGCGCCTCGACTTTCACGGTTTGTGGCGCCCGCATGAACTGCGCGGCCAGTTTGGCGATGCCTTCGGGGTAGGTGGCCGAGAACAGCAAGGTTTGTCGGTCTTTGGCGCACTGGCGCACGACTTTGGCAATGTCGTCAAAAAAGCCCATGTCCAGCATGCGATCGGCCTCGTCCAGCACCAGCGTGTTCACGCCCGCCAAACTCAGCGAGCCCCGCTCCAAGTGGTCCAGGATGCGGCCGGGCGTGCCCACCACCACATCGGCACCGTGCTCCAGACTCACCGTCTGTCCGCGCAGGGCCACACCACCGCACAGGGTGACCACTTTCACGTTCTGGCGGGCACGGGCCAAGCGCCGGATTTCCTGCGTGACCTGGTCGGCCAACTCGCGCGTGGGGCACAGGATCACGGCCTGAATGGCCGCGCTGGGCGAGCCCGCGCTTTGCAGGCGTTCGATCAAGGGCAAGCCAAAAGCGGCCGTCTTGCCACTGCCGGTACTGGCTTGAGCGATCAGATCGTGCCCCGCCAAAGTGACTGGCAAGCTGGCCGCCTGGATGGGCGTCATCTGGGTGTAGCCCAGTTGCTCGAGGTTTTGAAGGGTGGCGGGGGCCAACTGAAGCTGGTCGAAGCGAGAAGTCATCGGGACCTGGGTCCCGGCAGAAGAAGTTGCAGTCATGCGGGGATTATCGTTGGCATGGCGCCCACGAAGCCCTGCACTGCGGCTCAAGCCGTCATGCGCAGGGGAATGGTGATGGGGCCGTCGTTGACCAGGGCCACTTGCATGTCGGCCGCAAAGCGACCGGTTTGCACCACCGGATGCGCTTTGTGCGCCTGCGCCACAAAGTGCGCGTACAAGCGCCGGCCTTCATCGGGCGCGGCGGCCTGGGTGAAGCTGGGCCGGTTGCCACCCGCCACATCGGCAGCCAGCGTGAACTGGCTCACCACCAGCAAACCACCGCCCACATCCTGCACGCTCAGGTTCATCTTGCCCGCACCGTCGCTGAAGATGCGCAGCTTGAGGATCTTGCTCAGCATCTTGTCAGCCACCGCATCGGTGTCGCCTTTTTCAGCGCACAGCAACACCAGCAGTCCCGCGCCGATCTGACCGATCACCTCGCCCTCGACCCGCACACTGGCTTCGCTCACCCGTTGCAGCACAGCGATCATTTCAAATCCCTGGCATCGTCAAAATGCGCTTCCACATCGCTGGGCAACAACTGGATGGTGGCACGCAAGCCGGGCACTTCGCTCATCAGGGCCTGCTCCACGCTGCCACGTAAGGCAGCGGCCCGGCCCAAGGTCCAGTGGGCGGGCATGTGCATGTGCACATCCACAAAACGGCGCTGGCCTGCCTTGCGGGTGTTCAAGTGGTCAAAGCGGATGATGGCTGTCTCGCCGCGCTGGTGCGCAAAACCATCCAGCACGCGTTGAACATCGGCCAGCACCTCAGGCTCCAGGGCTTCGTCCATCAAGCCTTGCGCGGACCGCCAGATCAGGTGCCCGCCTTCTTTCAAAATGTTCAGGGCCACGCCCATGGCCACCAGAGCGTCCAACCACAACCAACCCGTCACACTGACCAAGGCGATGCCCACCATGACCCCGACCGAGGTCCAGACGTCGGTCACCAAATGCCTGGCATCGGCCTCGAGTGCCAACGACCGGTGCTGGCGGGCGGCGCGAAACATCAACCAAGCCAGCACGCCATTCAGGACCGAACTGCCCACCGACAAGGCCAGGCCCAGACCCACTTGCTCAAGCGGCTGTAACGCAAAAATGCGGTGCCCCGCCGCCCAGATGATGCCCAGTGCCGCCACCACAATCAGGATGCCCTCAAAGCCGGAAGAAAAATACTCCGCCTTGTGGTGGCCGTAGGGATGGTCGTCATCGGCCGGACGCGCCGCGATCGTGACCATCAGCAAGCCAAAGATGGCACTGGCCAGATTGACCAGCGACTCCATCGCGTCAGACAGCAAGCCCACCGAATCGGTCAGCCACCAAGCCAGCGTTTTCAGGCCAATGGTGACCAGCGCCACCACCACCGAGGCCCACAACATGCGTGTGGGCGTCATCCAGGCATCCAGGGGGTTCATGCGGTCAAGCCAGTGTCACCTTGGCAAACTTGCGCTTGCCCACTTGCACGATGTAAGTGCCCGCCGCCAGTTTCAGCCCCTTGTCGCTGACCACACAAGAGTCCACACGCACGCCACCGCCATCCACCAGCCGCCCGGCTTCGGTGGTCGATGGTGCCAAGCCTGCTGACTTGAGCAAAGCACCAATGCCCAACGGGGCGCCCGACAAGGACACTTCAGGAATGTCATCGGGCACGCCGCCCTTGCTGCGGTTGATGAAGTCCTGCTCGGCCGCGTCGGCCGCGGCCGCGCTGTGAAAACGGGCCGTGATTTCCTTGGCCAGCATGACCTTGGCGTCCTTGGGGTTGCGACCGCCCTCGACTTCTTTTTTGAGCGCCTCGATCTCGGCCATCGACTTAAAAGACAACAAAGTGAACCAACGCCACATCAGCACGTCGGAAATGCTCAGCACCTTGGCGAACATGGTGTTGGGTTCTTCGGCGATACCGATGTAGTTGTTCTTGGACTTGGACATCTTGTCCACGCCGTCCAGCCCCTCGAGCAGTGGCATGGTCAAGATGCATTGCTGCGCCTGCCCATATTCGGCCTGCAGGTGGCGGCCCATGAGCAGGTTGAACTTCTGGTCGGTGCCGCCCAGTTCCAGGTCGCTTTTGAGCGCCACCGAGTCGTAGCCCTGCATCAGCGGGTACAGGAACTCGTGCACGCTGATGGGCGTGCCGGCCTTGAAGCGGTCATGGAAATCGTTGCGCTCCATCATGCGGGCCACGGTGTACTTGGCGGCCAGCTGGATCATGCCCATGCTGCCCAGCGGCAGGCTCCATTCGCTGTTGTAGCGGATCTCGGTTTTCGCCGGGTCGAGCACCAGGCTGGCCTGCTTGTAATAGGTTTCGGCGTTGAGCTTGATCTGTTCTGGCGTGAGCGGCGGGCGGGTGCTGTTGCGGCCCGAGGGGTCACCAATCAGGCTGGTGAAGTCGCCAATCAGAAAGATCACCTGGTGGCCCAGGTCCTGCAACTGACGCATCTTGTTGAGCACCACCGTGTGGCCGATATGGATGTCGGGCGCGGTCGGGTCCAGGCCGAGCTTGATGCGCAGCGGCACGCCGGTGGCTTCGGATTTGGCCAGCTTTTGTAGCCAGTCTTCCTTGGGAATCAGCTCATCACAGCCCCGCAAGGTGACATCCAAAGCATTCAGGGTCTTGTCCGTGACCGGGAATTTTGTAACAAGCGCTTGATTCATAAGGGTTTTTTCTAAAGTCAAATGGGTATAGACCATTACAATGGTCCGTTATCTCCAAGTCGCCCATTTTAGAGGCGGCCTGACTGTGACCCTCGTGCCCCGCATTGCCCATGGCGATGATCGGTGCGAAACACCCCCAAAATTGATGCAATTATTCGCTTCCATCCGGTCTCGACTGGTGTCTTTGTTTGTTGGCTTCCTGTTCCTTTGCACCGCCGTGCTGGGCGCGGCCCTCATGGCCGTCCAGCGCACGCTGACCTGGCTGGACGGACAACACCCCCAACTGGCACAGGCTCTGCAGGCTTTTGCCCGCTGGCTAAGCCGTCACCCCAAAACCATCAGTGCCACGCTGGCCTCTGTTTTGCTGGCGGGTGGTGGTGGTGCATTCGCCATCGCCAATCTGGGACCTGACATTGCACAACAGCCCGTCGTCACGGTCACGGTCCCCGTTGAAATTGCCAAACTGCAAGAACAGGCCGCATCGCTGGACCTGATCCAAATGAACCTGACGCGCACCGACAGCACACGCTCGTCAGACACCGCCGAAAGCTTGCTGCGCCGTTTGGGCCTGGTGGACCCCGAAGCCGCCAATTACCTGCGCAAAAACCCCTTGGCCAAACAGGCACTGAAACAAGCCGGCCGGTCCGTTGTGGCCGAAGCCGACGGGCAACAACGCTTGCGCCAACTCAATGTCCGCTGGCTCAACAACGAAACCGACACCTTTTTCCAGCGTTTGGTGATCAAGCGGACCGCCCAGGGCCTGCATGCGGCCCAGGAAACTTCGCCCATGAACACCAGCTTCCGCATGACCGGTGGCACCGTGGCCAGCTCCCTTTACGATGCCGCCGACGAAGCCCGCCTGCCTGACGCCGTCATCAGCCAGCTGACCCAAATTTTCTCCAACCAGATCGACTTTCACCGCACCCTGCGCAAGGGCGCACGTTTTTCTGTGGTCTATGAAGTCCTGGAAGCGGATGGGGAGCCTGTGCGTACCGGCCGCGTCCTCACCGCCGAATTCAACAACGACAACAAAACTTACGAAGCCGTATGGCACCAGGAGCCAGGCCAAAAAGGCAACTACTACACCATGGATGGCAAGAGCCTGAGCCGCACCTACCTGGCGTCGCCCGTGGCCTTCTCACGCAAGACCAGCGGGTTTGCCATGCGCCTGCACCCCATCTTCCACACCATGAAAGCCCACTTGGGCGTTGACTATGCGGCCCCAACCGGCACACCGGCCCAGACGGTGGGCGACGGTGTGGTGGATTTTGCAGGTGTGCAAGGTGGTTTTGGCAACATGGTGATCGTTCGCCATGGCAACAGCCACACAACGGTTTATGCCCACCTCAGCCGCATTCATGTGCGCAAGGGGCAAACCGTTCAAAAGGGCCAAACCATCGGTGCGGTCGGTTCTACAGGCTGGTCCACAGGTCCTCATCTGCACTTTGAATTCCGCGTGAACGGCACACACGTTGACCCGCAAAAAGTGATTCAGCAAGCCCAAAGCACACCACTCAGCCCGGCGGCCATGGCACGCTTCAAATCCGCGGCGGGGCAAGCCAAAGCGCAACTGCAGGCCGCTGCGCAAATGCGAGAAGGCAACACTCAGTGATCACCCAGGGCCGCAAGGCCCTTTTTTGATGCCGTGGCGACACGGCGCAAATTTCACCCATGGTCCCAACGGGATCGCATTCATTTCCGCCTCCTCACATGACCGCGCATTTCATTGGCCTGATGTCAGGCACCTCTTTGGACGGCGCCGATGGCGTCTTGGCTCGGATTGATGCCAACGGGCAAGTGCAGGTTTTGGCCCATGCTTTTGTGGCTTTTGATGCCCCATTCAAAGCCACGTTGATGGCACTCAACCAAAGCGGCCCCGATGAATTGCACCGCGGCGCCCTGGCAGGCAACCAGATTGCACGCCACTACGCCGAGGTGGTGCACACCTTGCTTGCGCAAAGTGGCCTGCAAGCCGTGGACATCAACGCCATTGGGGCGCACGGGCAAACGGTGCGGCACCGCCCACTGGCGTTTGATGGCGACATGGCCAAACAGCAAGCCGCCGTGGGTTACACGCTGCAGCTGAACAACCCCGCCTTACTGGCTGAACTCACAGGCATCGATGTGGTGGCGGACTTTCGCAGCCGCGACCTGGCTGCGGGCGGCCAAGGTGCGCCACTGGTGCCGGCCTTTCATCACGGGGTATTTGCTCAAACCGACGCGTGCGTGGCGGTGCTCAACATTGGCGGCATTGCCAATCTCAGCGTGCTCCAGCCCGGCGCTTTGGTGACCGGGTGGGACTGTGGCCCCGGCAATGCCCTGATGGACCATTGGTGCGCCACGCACACGGGCCTGCCATTCGATCGGGATGGCGCATGGGCATCGGCGGGCCAAATCAACGCCAGCTTGTTGGCAACCTTATTGGATGAACCCTTCCTGCACAGTGCTCCGCCCAAAAGCACCGGACGTGACTTGTTCAACCCCGCGTGGCTGACCGAACGCATCCAAGGCCACACCGGCTTGCCTGCCATAGACGTGCAGGCCACGTTGACCGAATACACCGCGTTGGCGTGCGCGAACGACGTGAAGCGTCACGCCAGCGAGGCGGCGACATTGATCGTTTGTGGTGGGGGAGCCCTGAACGGGCACCTGATGCAGCGCTTGGCCCAGCACTTGCCGCATTTGCAAGTCATCAGCAGCGCGGCACGCGGCCTGCCGCCCCTGCAAGTGGAAGCTGCGGCTTTTGCCTGGCTGGCCTTCAAAACCATGCGACGGGAAACCGCCAGCCTGCCCAGCGTCACGGGCGCCAGAGGCGCCCGTGTGTTGGGGGCCATCTACCCCCGTTGACGCAGGACAAGCCCTGCCCGCAACGCCATCAAATCAAGTCGAGAAAGAAGAACCGCAGCCACAAGTGGATGTGGCGTTCGGGTTTTTGATCACGAACTGTGCGCCTTGCAGGTCTTCTTTGTAATCAATCTCGGCACCAATCAGGTACTGGTAGCTCATCGCATCGATCAGCAGCGACACGCCGTTTTTACTCATGGTCGTGTCGTCTTCGTTGGTGATTTCGTCAAAGGTGAAGCCGTACTGGAAACCCGAGCACCCCCCCCCTTGAACAAACACCCGCAGCTTCAGATCCGGGTTGCCTTCTTCGGCAATCAGGTCAGCGACCTTGGCGGCCGCACTGTCGGTGAAGACAATCGGGGCAGGCATTTCGGTCTGGATATTCTCAGCAACAGCACTCATGGCGTTTCTCCGGTTCAATGCCAAATAGTATAGCGCGCTAGTCGGGAATTGCCGCCGCAAACGGGGCAGTAACGCTACTGGGCTTGTGGGCATTTCGCCCCGACTCCAAAACAAAAAGCCGCCACGGCGAACCGGTGCGGCTTTTTGACGAAGCAGGAAAGCGGATTAACGCTTGGAGAACTGCTTGCGGCGGCGGGCAGAGTGGAAGCCAACCTTTTTACGTTCGACTTCACGGGCGTCGCGGGTGACAAAACCAGCTTGGCTCAGCACGGGCTTGAGCGATGCGTCGTAGTCAATCAGGGCGCGGGTGATGCCGTGGCGCGATGCGCCGGCTTGACCGGATTCACCACCACCGTGCACGTTGATCTGGATGTCGAAAGTTTCGGCATGGTTGGTCAACATGAGGGGTTGCTTGGCGATCATGATCGAAGTTTCGCGGCCAAAGTAGGCTTGGATGTCCTTGCCGTTGACCGTGATCTTGCCAGTGCCTTTTTTCAGAAACACGCGGGCGACGCTGGATTTGCGACGGCCTGTGCCATTGTTCCATTCACCAATCATCTCAAGGCTCCTTAGATGTCCAGCACTTTAGGCTGTTGGGCGGTGTGTGGGTGCTCAGCGCCACCATACACCTTGAGTTTCTTGATCATGGCGTAACCGAGTGGGCCCTTGGGCAGCATGCCCTTGACAGCCTTCTCGAGTGCGCGGCCAGGGTGTTTGGCTTGCATGTCGCGGAAGTTCGTTGCAGTGATACCGCCGGGAAAGCCCGAGTGACGGTAATACACTTTGTCGAGGCTCTTTGTGCCAGTCACTTTGAGCTGGGCAGCATTGATGATGACGATGAAGTCACCGGTGTCGACGTGAGGCGTGTAAATGGCCTTGTGTTTGCCGCGCAAACGGAGAGCAACTTCGCTGGCTACTCGTCCGAGGACCTTGTCGGTCGCGTCAATCACAAACCACTCGTGCACGACCTCAGCGGGTTTTGCGCTGAAAGTTGTTGTCATGAGTTTTCTCTTTGAAGAAAGGTTTGTCGGGTCCTTTTCCACGGTCGGTGTTCCTCTTTTGGGAACCTCTTAGGTGGGAGATTGCTGTGACCCGTGAAGGCCATGGCGTCTTCGCCGCGGGACCACAAAATCGCTGCGAAGCCCTCTATTATACGAAAAATCAAGGACTTGCGTGGCTTATTGGTTACCATCGGAGCATGTTCAGTTACCGACACGCTTTCCACGCTGGCAACCATGCGGATGTGCTCAAACACATCACCTTGCTGGCCACCATGCGCCACCTCATGCAAAAAGAGGCCGGCATCACCCTGATTGACACCCACGCCGGGGCTGGTTTGTACCGCCTGGACGGCGACTACTCTCAAAAAGGCGCAGAAGCCGAAGACGGTCTTTTCAAACTGCTGGCGGCGGTGGAAAAGCGCGACACCCTGCCCGAGCCCGTGCAGGACTATCTGGAACAGATCGCCAGCTTCAACGCCAATGGGCAAGCCAGGATCTACCCAGGATCGCCCTTTTTGATGCACAAACTGATGCGCCATGCGTCACGCGACCGCTTGCGCCTGTTCGAGTTGCACCCCACCGACAGCAAATCACTCACCTCCAACATCGCTCAACTGGGTGCGGGCCGCACCGTCACCGTCAGCCGCGAAGATGGTTTTGAAGCGCTCAAAAAACTGCTGCCCCCACCCGCATCGGCCACAGGCTCCAAGCGGGCCATGGTGCTGATCGATCCAAGCTACGAAATCAAATCCGACTACGCCAAGGTCGCCAACGTCATTCAGGAATACCTGAAGCGCTTTTCCACCGGTACTTATCTGGTCTGGTACCCGATCATCCCGCGTCCCGAAGCCCACGATTTGCCACGGCGCCTGCGCACATTGGCCAACCAAGCCCAAAAGCCCTGGCTCAACGCGACATTGGCCATTGGTCGTGGCGCTGGCGACGAAGGGGGCCTGGTGGCCAGTGGCATGTTTGTCATCAACCCGCCCTTCACCCTCAAGGACCAGATCCAAAAAGCACTGGATGTGGTGGGCCCCGCCCTGGCACGGGGCACTGGCAAGAGCTGGGCCGTCGAATCGTCCTGATCGGGCGACCCCAAACCAGCTTCGAACTCAGGGAAAGTCCTGATTCGATCCCCCTTGAAATTAACCGACCGATCGGTCGGTTAATTGATATACTGGCACCCGCGCCGCAACCACCCATCCTGTTTGGCGCAGGAGAAGCCCATGTACACGCAATCTTTCAGCGTCCCTGACGGATCCGACGACGCCAAGTCTGTCGGCCTGAAGACCGTTTCCATCAACCTGAGTGCGCAAGAAATCGCCTTGCAAGCCCAGTTTGACGCCCGCATCGACGCCGATGGTCGCATCGAGCCACGCGAGTGGATGCCAGAGGCTTACCGCAAGACCTTGGTCCGCCAGATCAGCCAGCACGCCCACAGCGAAATCGTCGGCATGCTGCCCGAAGGCAACTGGATCAGCCGCGCCCCCAGCCTCAAACGCAAGGCCATCCTGATCGCCAAGGTGCAGGATGAAGGCGGTCATGGCCTGTACCTGTACAGCGCCGCCGAAACCCTGGGCACCAGCCGCGATCAGTTGCTCGGCGCCCTGCACAGTGGCAAGGCCAAGTACAGCTCGATCTTCAACTACCCCACGCTCAACTGGGCCGACGTCGGCGTGATTGGCTGGCTGGTCGATGGCGCGGCCATCATGAACCAGATTCCACTGTGCCGCTGCTCCTACGGCCCCTACGCCCGAGCCATGGTGCGCGTGTGCAAGGAAGAGTCTTTTCACCAGCGCCAGGGCTACGAAGCCCTGCTGGTGATGATGCAAGGCAACCAAGCGCAAAAAGACATGGTGCAAGACGCCGTCAATCGCTGGTGGTGGAAATGTCTGGCCATGTTCGGGCCGCCCGACGACAAGAGTCCCAACAGCGCGCAGGGCATGCGTTGGGGCATCAAGCGCATCAGCAATGACGACCTGCGTCAAAAATTCATCGACGCCACCGTGCCGCAGGCCAATGTGCTGGGCATCAGCCTGCCCGACCCCGAGCTCAAATGGAACGAAGCGCGTGGCCACTACGACCACGGCCAGATCGACTGGGACGAGTTCTGGTCAACCGTCAACGGAAACGGCCCTTGCAACAAAGAGCGCCTGGGCGCCCGCGTCAAGGCCTGGAACGACGGCGCCTGGGTGCGCGAAGCCGCGCTCGCCCACGCCACCAAGCAACAACAACGTCAACTCAAGGAGGCCGCATGAACGCGCCCGCACTCAAAGAATGGCCCCTCTGGGAAGTTTTTGTCCGTTCCAAGCAAGGCCTGGAGCACAAGCACTGCGGCAGCCTGCACGCCAGTGACGCGCAGCACGCGCTGCAAATGGCGCGCGACGTCTACACGCGCCGCCAGGAAGGCGTGAGCATCTGGGTCGTGCCCTCCAGCGCCATAGCCGCCAGCGAGCCCAACGACAAGGCCGAATTCTTCGAGCCCGCCAGCGACAAGATCTACCGCCACCCCACTTTCTACGACATCCCTGAAGAAGTGGGACACATGTGATGAATGCGCCCATCGACTACCTGCTGCAACTGGCCGACAACGCGGTCATCCTGGGCCAGCGCAATGCCGAATGGTGCGGCCACGCCCCCGTGCTCGAAGAAGACATGGCCCTGGCCAACAACAGCCTGGACCTGATCGGTCAGGCGCGCCTGCTCTACCAGCACGCCGCCACACTGATCGGCGGCGACGCCAGCGAAGACACGCTGGCCTATTTCCGCGACGTGCCCGACTTCAAGAACTACACGCTGTGCGAACTGCCGCACCTGCCCCTGATGTCGGCCACCGCCTGCGGCGACCGCGACTTCGCCACCACCATCGCCCGCAACTTCCTCTACAGCGCCCTCATGGTGCTGGTGTGGGACCGGCTGCAGGGCTCGGCCGATGCGCAATTGGCCGCCATCGCCGACAAATCGCTCAAGGAAACGCGCTACCACCTGCGCCACGCACGCGACTGGCTGCTGCGCCTGGGCGACGGCACCGAGACCTCGCACCAACGCATGCAAGCGGCCATCGACGCCCTGCTGCCCTACACCAGCGAGTTCTGGGCCAGCTGCCCACAAGAGCAAGCGGCACAGGCCAATGGCAGCGGCACCGATGTGGCCGCCTTGCGCACCGACTGGAACACCATCGTCGACGCTGCCTTGCAAGAAGCCACACTCACACGCCCGGCCGACAGCGCCTTCCTGCCCACCGGCAAACAAGGCCTGCATTCCGAGCACCTGGGCTTTGTGCTGGCCGAAATGCAAAGCCTGTCGCGCCAACACCCTGGCGCCACCTGGTGAGCACCATGACCACCACCCTGAGCCGCACAGAACAGGCCTGGCAATTGCTGGAGGGCCTGAGCGACCCGGAAATCCCGGTCGTCACGCTGCGCGAGCTCGGCATCCTGCGCGAGGTGCGCGAGCACCCCGAAGGGCTGCATGTGGTCATCACCCCCACCTACAGCGGCTGCCCGGCCATGGGCCAGATCGAGGACGACGTGAAGGCCACGCTGGCCAACGCCGGCCTGCAAGCCACGGTGATCACCCAACTGGCCCCCGCCTGGACCACCGACTGGATGAGCGAGGCCGCCCGCGAGAAACTGCGCGCCTACGGCATCGCACCGCCACACGCCTGCGCCCACGAAAAGACCGGTGCGGCCAGCGTGGTGCAGTTCGCTGCGCGCACGGCCACGCCCGAGGCGGTGCCCTGCCCGCAGTGCGGCTCGGGCAACACCACCGAAACCTCCCACTTCGGCTCCACCGCCTGCAAGGCCCTGTACCGGTGCCTGGACTGCATGGAACCGTTCGACTATTTCAAACCCTACTGACGCCCCCTCGGCACCGAGACGAAAGCACGCCATGTCCGCCCTGCGATTTCACGACATCACCGTATCCCGCGTCAGCCCAGAAGCCGCAGGCGCCGTGGCCATCACCCTGGCCATCCCGAGCGAACTGCGCGAGACCTTCGCCTTTGAACCCGGCCAATTCTTGACCCTGCGTGCCAACATCAACGGCGCCGATGTGCGCCGCAGCTACTCGATCAGCTCGGCGCGCAGCCAGCTGCACCAGCGCGGCGAACTCGAACTGGGCATTCGCCCGGTCGAAGGCGGCGTCTTCTCCAACTGGGCGGCCACGCAACTGCAAGCCGGCGACACCCTGCGTGTGATGCCCGCCGATGGCCGCTTCACCGTGCAAAGACAACGCGCCCTCCACCGCGTGGGCTTTGCCGTTGGCTCGGGCATCACGCCCATCCTGTCCATCCTGGCCAGCACGCTTGAAGAGCAGCCTGAGTCCAAATTCACCTTGGTCTACGGCAACCGCCGCATGGACAGCGTGATGTTCAACGAGGCCTTGCAAGACCTCAAGGACCGCTACCCCGCACGTCTGACGCTGATCCACATCCTCTCGCGCCAGGCACAGGAGGTGCCGCTGCTCGAAGGCCGCCTGGACGCCGCCAAGGTACGCGCCGTGATGGCCGCCTTCCTGCCCGTGGGCAGCATGGACGAGGTCTTCATCTGCGGCCCCGAGGCCATGATCGAAGAGACCGAAAAAACCCTGCTGGACGCTGGCGTCAAAGCCGAGCGCATCCGCACCGAACGCTTCACCTCGCCCGCACTCGACGCCTTGAGCCCCGAGGAAAAAGCACAGGCCGTGTTGGGCCATCCGGCCATGCGCAACGGCGGCGAAGTGCAGCTCACGGTGGTGCTCGACGCCAAGCCCTACGACATGCCGATGAACAAGAACGAAAAGATTTTGGACATCGCGCTGGCCATGGGCCTGGACCTGCCCTATTCGTGCAAGGGCGGTGTGTGCTGCACCTGCCGCTGCAAGGTGCTCGACGGCAGCACCGAGATGGAAAAAAACTTCACCCTCGAAAAACCCGAAGTCGACGCCGGCTTCGTGCTCTCCTGCCAGGCCCGCCCCACCAGCGGCAAAGTCGTGGTCAGTTTCGACGAACGCTGACAAGACACCGCGCTGCAAATGAAAACGCCCGCAAAGCGGGCGTTTTTGATGCCATTGACCTCCGCCACTGACCTCCGCATCTGACGCCGGAGGTCAAAGACGCAAGCGCTCAGAGCCGGCGCACAATCTCCGACGTCGCTGCGCTCTGGTTCATGGTGTAGAAGTGGATCGAAGGCACACCGCCGCGGATGAGCTGCGCGCACAGAGCAGACACCACGTCCAGGCCAAAGGCCTTGATCGACTCGATGTCATCACCGTAGCCTTGCAAGCGCAAACGAATCCAGCGCGGGATCTCTGCGCCACAAGCATCTGAAAAACGCAGCAACTGTGACGAGCTGGTGATGGGCATGATGCCGGGCACCACCGGCACATCCACGCCCAGCTTGGCCGCATCGTCCACAAAGCGGAAATACGCATCGCTGCTGTAAAAGTATTGCGTGATGGCCGAGTTGGCCCCGGCTTTCACCTTGGTGGCAAAAGCCTGCAGGTCCGACTCTGGCGACTTGGCTTGGGGGTGAATTTCCGGGTAGGCCGCCACCTCGATGTGGAAGTCATCGCCGGTTTCGGCTCGGATGAAGGCCACCAGATCGCTGGCGTAATGGAACTCGCCACCGGCACCGTAGCCGCTGGGCAAGTCGCCGCGCAAAGCCACCAGGCGCTTGACGCCCATGGCCTTGAGTGTCGCCAACTCTTCACGCACCGAGGCTTTGGTGGCACCAATGCACGAGAAGTGCGAGGCCGCCGCCACACCTTCACTCAGAATGGCGCTCACCGTCGAGAAAGTGCCCTCTTGCGTCGAGCCACCGGCACCGTAAGTGACCGAGCAAAATTCGGGCTTCAGGGCGTACAGCTTTTCGCGCACGGCGCGCAGCTTGTCTGCCCCCTCGGGGGTTTTGGGCGGGAAAAATTCCAGACTGATGGGCAGCTTCAAACCAGACATCACAACACCTTCAAAAATTCAATAGTCGTTGGCCTTGGCATAGGCCTTGGCGGCCAGATCGGCCTCGTGTTCAATGCGCACTTTTTCACGCGCGGGCAGCACCGCCGCCGGATCAGGCCAGCAGGCTTGCACAAAAAATTCGCGGTTCCCGTCCCCGCCCTCGATCGGGCTGTTCAGCCACGCGGTCACCGCCATGCCCAAATCGGCCAAGGCCGTGCGCACGCGGTTTTCAATGAAGGGGTACAGGCTCTCGTCTTTCACGATGCCGCCCTTGCCCACTTGACCCGGCTGCAACTCAAACTGGGGTTTCACCAGCATCAGCAACTGGCCCGCAGGCTTGAGCAAATGCACCACGCCCGGCAACACCAGCGTGAGCGAGATGAACGAGACATCGCCCACCACCAGGTCAAAGCCTTCGAGTGCATCAGGGATGCGCTCGTCGCCCGGCTCCAGCTCGCGGGCGTTCACGCCTTCGATGCAGACCACGCGTTCGTCCTGACTGATGCGCGGGTGCACTTGGGCATGCCCCACATCAATGCCCACCACCTCGGACGCGCCATGCTGCAGCAAGCAGTCGGTGAAACCGCCCGTGCTTTGGCCCACGTCCAGGCAGCGCAAACCATCCACCTGCACACCTGTGGCCTTCAAAGCCCCTTCGAGCTTGAGGCCGCCACGCGACACATAGCGAGACTCGGCATCGTCTTGCAACTGCAAAGCCGCGCTCTCGGGCACCTCGTCGCGGTTTTTGACCACGCTGCGCCATGTCCCGTCGGGCTGCTGCCACTGAACGCCTCCGGCGATCAGTCGCTGAGCCTGAGAACGAGAAGCGGCCAAGCCGCGCTCGACGAGAAGTTGATCAATGCGCATGAAGAGGGGGTTCTGGTAGGTCGGAGCTTCAGCTCCGACGTGATGTCAAATTCAGATTGGCATGTTGGCGTTCAAGCGCCCACATGCCGCCCTGCCATCAATAACGGTAAGTATCAGGCTTGTAAGGGCCTTGTTTGGGCACACCAATGTAAGCCGCTTGTTCGTCGCTCAGCTCGGTCAGCATCGCGCCGACTTTCTTGAGGTGCAAACGCGCCACTTTCTCGTCGAGGTGCTTGGGCAACACATAGACCTTGCCCACGTCGTACGCGTCTTTGTGTGCGAACAATTCGATTTGCGCAATGGTTTGGTTGGCGAACGAAGACGACATCACGAAGCTGGGGTGGCCCGTGCCGCAGCCCAAGTTCACCAAGCGGCCTTTGGCCAGCAAGATGATGCGTTTGCCGTCAGGGAAGATGACGTGGTCGACTTGCGGCTTGATCTCTTCCCACTGGCACTTCTCTTCCAACTTGGCCACTTGAATTTCGTTGTCGAAGTGACCGATGTTGCAAACGATGGTCTGGTCTTTCATCGCAGCCATGTGTTCGTAAGTGATGACGTCGCGGTTGCCGGTGGTGGTCACGAAGATGTCGGCTTTGTCCGCCGCGTATTCCATGGTCACCACTTTGTAGCCTTCCATCGCCGCTTGCAAGGCGTTGATCGGGTCGATCTCGGTCACCCACACTTGGGCGCTCAAAGCGCGCAAGGCTTGTGCAGAACCTTTGCCCACATCACCGTAACCAGCGACCACCGCCACTTTGCCTGCGATCATCACGTCGGTGGCGCGCTTGATGCCGTCCACCAAGGATTCGCGGCAGCCATAGAGGTTGTCGAACTTGCTCTTGGTCACCGAGTCATTCACGTTGATCGCGCGGAACATCAAGCTGCCTTTGGCAGACATTTCTTTCAGACGGTGCACACCTGTGGTGGTCTCTTCGGTCACGCCGATGATCTCGGCGCTCTTGCGGCTGTACCAGGTCGCATCTTCGGCCAGCTTGGCTTTGATGGCGTTGAACAAGCAAGTTTCTTCTTCGCTGGTGGGGTTGGCGATGAGCGAGGCGTCTTTTTCTGCGCGCTTGCCCAGGTGCATGAGCAAGGTGGCATCGCCGCCGTCGTCCAGGATCATGTTCGGGCCTTCGCCTTCGGTGCCTGCTGCGCCGAAGTCAAAAATGCGGTGGGTGTAATCCCAGTACTCAGCCAGCGTCTCGCCCTTGATGGCGAACACGGGCGTGCCCTTGGCGGCAATCGCAGCGGCTGCGTGGTCTTGCGTCGAGAAGATGTTGCAAGAAGCCCAGCGCACGTCAGCACCCAGGGCTTGCAGGGTCTCAATCAGCACGGCGGTCTGAATGGTCATGTGCAGCGAGCCGGTGATGCGCGCGCCCTTGAGGGTCTGGCTCTTGGCGAATTCTTCGCGAATGGCCATCAGGCCAGGCATCTCTGTTTCGGCAATGCGGATTTCTTTGCGGCCCCAATCGGCCAGACCGATGTCGGCAATGACGCAATCGGCGTTCAAGGCGGTGTTCAAACGTGCATTCATGTGTTCAGCTCCAAAGCATGTGAATGGGCCACACGCGTGGATGAAGGCACTGAAGGGAAATACAGGCTCACCGCACGTCGAGTGGATGAGCGTCGTTGCTGTGAAAATGTTCCGAGCCTCACGCCCCGCTGCCGACTTGACGGACAAGTCAGGGGGCGCTGCAACGCTCCTCGGAAGGCGGTATTCTAGCGCAGCCAGTGCCTGTCCCACCCGCCCCAGGGGGGATTCATTCGCACCTGCAACCTTTGGCAGCTGCTGGAGGACGCGCCTGTGTCGTGCGGATTCCGCTAGACTGGGCCGGTTTGCACACCCACCGCCCCTCGCATGTCCGATCTGCTGCTTCTCTCCAACTATTGGCATTTATGGGCCGTTGCCGCCGTGATGGGGGGCATTGCCCTGAATTACCTCACGCAATTTGTCAGGCCCGCCCTGCGGCTTCAAACCAGCCTGTCGCAGGTCAACACCCACTTGGCGGGGCTGTCACAAAAACCGCAGGGCAGCCACATCGACCTGGCCCAACTGAAAGACGAAGTGATGACGTCGCCGTCCTTGCAGCACGCCTGGCAGCAATACGCCAGCACACTGCAAACCCAGCGGCAGGCGCCCGACTCAGGCCCGCTGGGGGCCGCCAGGCAACGCGTCAGCCAATTGTCCAAGGCGTTTTTTGACCACCTTGACATGGCCGCCAACGGCGGCCGACTCGACCTGTCCAACATCGAACAACTGGCCCACAACGACCCGCAGCTGACCCCACTCTGGGCCGAATACACCCAGGCGATTGAAGCGCTACAGCCACTGGAAGCGGCTGCGCACCACGCCACAGGCCCATGGCAAGCCAGCAGCCATGCCGAAAACTACTTCACAGAACAGGCATTGGTGGACTCGCCCCTCAGATCCAACTTCTACAAACACATCCCCGGCATCCTGACCGGCGTGGGCATCATCGGCACGTTCACCGGTTTGATTGCCGGCCTGGTTGGCTTTGACGTCTCACACCCCGATCGGGTCCAGGCCGAGCTGAGCCAACTGGTGCAAACCGTGGGCCATGCCTTTGTGGTCTCGGCCCTGGCCATCACCTTGGCCATGGTGTTCACCTGGATCGAAAAAGCCTTGCTGACCAGCCGCTATCGCCAGGTGGAGGAACTGCAACAGGGGCTGGACGCGTTGTTCACCCCCCAAGGCGGCGCCCAAACCCTGGAGCGGCTGACGCTGGCCACCGAAATGCAGACGGCGCTGTCGTACAAAATCCTGGCCCAACTGCGTGCGTCGGCGCCAGACAAACCGCCGCGTTAAGCCCCATGTTTGGCCCAAGAAGAACGCCCCCCAAAAGACACCGGGACGACGCTGAATCCCCCTTCTGGATTTCGTTTTCCGACCTGATGACCGCGCTGATGGCGCTGTTTCTGGTGGCCATGGCGGTGGCCTTGCTCAGCGTCACACAAGGCCTGCGCAAGATGGACGAAGACCGCACCAGCCGAGACAGCGCCATAGCGACCTGCCTGGACGACATCCGCCAGATCACCCGACAACCCGAATACGCCGGAGTGAAGCTGCAGGGGCAGACCCTGGAATTGGGCACCTTGGCCGAATTTCCCAAAAACAGCAACGCGCTGGAAGCCCAACGCATGGTCTTCTTGCGCAGTTTTGTCCCCCACATGCTGGCCATGGCGCGCACCCCAGACTGCCAAAATTGGCTCAAACGCTTTGTCCTCGAAGGCTACGCCAGCCCCGAAGGCTCGTACCTGTACAACCTCAACCTGAGTCTGGAACGGTCCCAGCGCGTGTTGTGCGTGCTGCTCGACGCCAAAGCGCCGGATGCGCCCAGCCCAGAAGACCGCCAGACGGTGCGCGAGATGTTTTTTGTGGGGGGCTCCTCCTTCAACTCGGCCATCCTGAACCAACCTGAAAAAAGCCGCCGTGTCGAACTGCGTCTGGAGTTCAAGGACCTGCGCCCCACCTGCGCAGCCGACAGCCCCAACTGCCCCCCCGATGGCGGGCACCCCATTCCCTGGGACGACGACGCCAAATGCCCGGTGGCCACCCGTTGAGCGCCTGCTAAGGGCCAGCCAGGGCCCTGGCCCGGTAAAATCGCGCTTTTGCCAACCCGCCCAGGGCTTGGCCGCCACGGGGGGCAGCTTGCCTCCCGCACGACCTCAGGACCCCTTGTGACCTACGCCAACGAGACCCGGCGCCGCCGGACTTTTGCCATCATTTCCCACCCCGACGCGGGTAAAACCACGCTGACCGAAAAGCTGCTGCTGTTCTCGGGTGCGATCCAGATCGCCGGCTCGGTCAAGGCACGCAAGGCCTCGCGCCACGCCACCAGCGACTGGATGGAAATCGAAAAGCAACGCGGCATTTCGGTGGCGTCTTCGGTCATGCAGATGCTGTACCGCGACCACGTCATCAACCTGCTCGACACGCCCGGCCACAAAGACTTCAGTGAAGACACCTACCGCGTGCTGACAGCGGTGGACTCGGCCCTGATGGTGATCGATGCGGCCAACGGCGTGGAAGCGCAGACGCGCCGCCTGATCGAAGTCTGCCGTCAGCGCGACACGCCCATCATCACCTTCGTCAACAAAATGGACCGCGAGGTGCGCGACCCGCTCGACATCCTGGACGAAGTCGAACGCGAGCTGGGCATGCCCTGCGTGCCCATGACCTGGCCCGTGGGCCAGGGCAAAAGTTTTGGCGGCATCGTCAACCTGCGCACGCAAGCCATGACGGTGTTTGACTCCGGCAGCGAACGCCTGCCGCAAGACTTTGAAACCCTCCCGCTCACCGAGCAAGCCCAACTGGCCAAGCGTTTTGGCCTGGAGTGGCAGACGGCCATGGACAGCATGGAACTGGCCACCGGTGCCTCGCCCGCGTTTGACGAAGCAGAGTTTTTAGCGGGCAAGCAAACGCCCGTGTTCTTCGGCTCCGGCGTGAACAACTTTGGCGTGATGGAAGTGTTGGACGCGCTGGTGGACCTGGCCCCTGCGCCCAAACCCCGCACCAGCAACTTGCTGGTCAACAAGCAACCGGTTGTCAAAGAAATTCAACCAGAAGACAGCGCGTTCTCGGGCGTGGTCTTCAAGGTGCAAGCCAACATGGACGCGAACCACCGCGACCGCATCGCCTTTGTGCGCATGGCCTCGGGCAAATACACGCCCGGCATGAAGCTCAAGGTGCAGCGCACCGGCAAAGAGCTGCGCCCCACCAGCGTGGTCACCTTTTTGAGCCAACGCCGCGAGGCGGTGGACGAAGCCTATGCGGGCGACATCATCGGCTTCACCACGCACGGCGGTGTGCAATTGGGTGACACCATCACCGACGGTGCGAATCTGCAATTCACTGGCCTGCCCTTCTTCGCACCCGAACTCTTCATGACCGTGATCCTGAAGAACCCGCTGCGCACCAAACAACTGCAAACCGGCCTTGATCAATTGGGCGAAGAAGGTGCCATCCAGGTCTTCAAACCCGAAATCGGCGGCCCCATGCTGCTGGGCGCGGTCGGCCAACTCCAATTTGAAGTGGTGCAGCACCGACTGAAAGCCGAATACGACTGCGACGTGCGCCTGGAAGGCTGCCAGTACACCGGCGCCCGCTGGATCACCGCCGACACCCCAGCCGAACTGCGCGAGTTCACCAACGCCTACCCGCAGCGCATGTCGCTCGACGCAGCAGGCACACTGGCTTATCTGTGCACCAGCCCGTACGACGTGCGGCTGGCACAAGAACGCTTCCCCAAAATCCACTTCCACCCGCTGCGCGAGCACGCGGGTCTGGCGTTGGGGTCGGCGGGTTAATCGGGATCTGACCCCAGTTAGGGATCTGACCCCAGTTAAACCAGTTAAGGTCAAGAAAACCACGTTGATGCGCCCCCTTTTTGACTGGTTCCCCTCCCGAGACATCGTCGGCGTCTTCACCGACATCGACGACACGCTGACCACCGAGGGCGCCATCACCCC
>ERZ1292630.1766-Hain-H41-02um-R3-1766-length-20727-cov-14_pt1 | contig 20727 bp, 19 predicted proteins | sample MGYA00564408_ERZ1292630 | MGnify/ENA primary metagenome ERZ1292630 (study PRJEB36523, sample SAMEA6512641) | groundwater metagenome | collected 2019-01-08 | study: AquaDiva: Metagenomics assemblies of 32 groundwater samples
GGATACGAGGCAGATGACCTCATAGGCACAATTGCAAAAAATGCATCGGAAAAAGGCATGGATGTATTTATAGTCACTGCTGACAAAGACATGCTTCAGCTTGTTGATGAAAAGATAAAAATATATGACCCTGTAAAAGACCGGGTTCTGGATAAGGAATATGTCAGAGAGAAATTCGGCGTAGGCCCTGAAAGGGTTACAGAGTTCATGGCGCTTACAGGGGATGCAGTTGATAATATCCCCGGCATAAAAGGCATAGGGGAAAAAACTGCCAGAGAACTTCTTTCAACCTTTGGGAGCCTTGATGAACTCCTTCAGCATCCTGAGAAGATAAAGAAAGAAAGGCTGAGGGCCATGGTATCCGAAAATAAAGACATTGCTTTATTAAGCCAGAAGCTTGCAACGATAGATACCGCAGTGCCAATTGATATTGATGTAAAAGAGTTTGGATTAAAAGAGCCTGATTGGCTTAGCCTTTTGTCCTTATATAAGGAATTCGAATTCACCAGCCTGATGAAACAGATACCGTCAGTGGTATCTGCAGAGAAAAATAGCGAGACTGTGCTTTCTGTTGATAAACTTAAAGATATAGCATCATCCGTTAAGGAAGAGTTTGCCTTCGACATAGAGGCGACAGGGAAAAATCCACTGGTTGACAGTATTGTGGGCTTTTCAGTGAGCCTTAATAAGGAATCAGGATATTATATCCCGCTTTGTCATTCATATCCGGGAGCCCCGGAGCAAATTAATAAAACCGGCGCATTTAATGTATTCGCTCCTTTTTTTGAGAATCCTGAGATAGCAAAGATAGGCCATAACCTGAAATATGACACGCTGATGCTCAGACAGGAGGGCATTAATACAAAAGGTACGCTGTATGACACGATGCTTGCCGCATATCTTATAAACCCGAATAAACCCAACCACAGCCTTGAGGAAGTTGGATTTGAGTACCTGTCCTGCAGGAAAAAAACCTTTGCAGAGGTTTTGAATAAAAGAAAATCATTCGCTGATGTGCCTGTTGAAGATGCAACTGTTTATTCAGCTGCAGATGCAGCTCTTGCCCTGGAGTTAAAAGAGGTCTTATTTAATAAATTGAAGGAAAACTGTCTTGAGGGCATATATTTTGATATCGAGATGCCTCTGATAAATATCCTTTCAGATATGGAAGAGGCAGGCGTAAAGATAGCTGTAGACAAGCTTAATGACATCTCAAAGGAACTGACAAGAGAACTTGATTCTCTTCAGAGAAGGATATATTTCCTTTCCGGAGAGGAATTCAATATAAACTCGCCCAAACAGCTTTCAAAGATCCTGTTCCACAGCCTCGGCCTTAAGCCGGGCAGGAAAACAAAAACGGGATTTTCAACGGATGTCGGTGTGCTTGAGGAGCTTGCAGCAACTCATGAACTTCCGCGTGAGATACTCAACTGGAGAAGCCTTACCAAGCTTAAGACAACCTATGTGGATGTACTGCCGGGACTTGTAAATCCAAAGACAGGACGCGTTCATACATCGTTTAACCAGACTGCAACAGCAACGGGAAGGCTGAGCAGCAGCGACCCTAATCTTCAGAATATACCTATCAAGGGAGAATGGGGCAAGAGGATAAGGGAGACATTTATACCGGAAAAAGGCAATCTCCTGCTTTCTGCTGATTATTCACAGGTCGAACTCAGGATACTAGCCCATCTGAGCAAAGATGAGGTTCTGGTTGAGGCATTCAATAAAGGGGTTGATGTGCATACAAGGACAGCTTCAGAGATATTTGGTGTGCCGGCAGACAGGGTAACTCCTGAGATGAGGAGGACTGCAAAAACAGTAAACTTTGGAGTTATTTATGGCATATCACCGTTTGGGCTTTCAGAGACTCTTTCTGTATCATGGGATGAGGCCAAAAAATATATAGAAAAATATTTTGACAGACATCCTGGTGTCAGAAAATATATAGAAACAGTTTTGAGCGATATAAAGCGAGAGGGTTATGCAATGACATTATCAGGCAGGCGCAGGCCCATACCGGAACTAAAAAGCCAGAACTCAAATATAAGGTCACAGGGCGAAAGGCTGGCTGTAAATTCGCCGATACAGGGCACGGCCGCAGATATAATAAAAATGGCAATGATAAATATATGGAAAAGGTTAAAACAGGAGTGCCTTAATACAAAGATGTTACTCCAGGTCCATGATGAGCTCTTGCTTGAGGCGCCTGAAGCAGAGTTAGAGATAGTGAGAGATATCCTTAAAACAGAGATGGAGGGCGTGATAAGACTTGAAGTTCCCTTGAAGGTTGATATAGGATATGGCAGGAATTGGGCAGAGGCGCACTGAATAAAAAATAGGTGATTTTAAAAAAATCTGCTACAATTTAGTTTGAAAGGAGCAAAGATATGAAAAAAAAGGAGACTAAGTCTAAAAAGACAGCATCGCCGGCCAAGAAAAAAGCAGGCAAAACAGTGGCTAAAAAACAGGCAAAAAAAACTGTTGCAAAGGTAAAGGTAAAAACAAAGAAAAAACCAATAAAGGAAATAAAAAAAACAAAGAAACAGGCAAAAGCAAAAAAAGAAGTAAAGAAAGCAACTAAAAAAACCGCTGTAAAAAAACCTGTCAAAAAGATTAAAGAAAAAGCAAAAAAAATAACTCCAAAAGAAAAAACAGCAAAGCCCCCGGGGATAGAAGCAGTCAGAGAAAAAGAGCCAAAGAAAATTGCCATGCCGGGAAAGAAAGTGGTAAAAGTACCGGCCAGAACTCTTTGGGCAATAGAAGCAAGGCCTGAAAATATATATCAAGATGTATCGAAAAAGGGGCTGCCGGCAGAATATGGGGAAAACAGGATTACCCTTATGACTGTTGACCCCTGGAAGCTGTTTGCATATTGGGAAGTTAGAGGGAACACGCTTGCCAAACTTAAAGGCAAGCTTGTTTTGAGAGTCTATGACGTAACAGGAATATATTTTGACGGCAGGAATGCAAATATTGTCTTTGATATCCCGGTTCATGAGAGAGTAGGAGACAATTATATAGGTGTAGGACCTAACAGGGATTTTATTGTTGATATAGGTATTGTATCTCCTGAAAGAAGTTTTACTGCAATAGCAAGATCAACCAAGGTAACAACCCCGGCCTTGAAAGCAGTCATCGAAGAAGGGACAGCGCCTGAGGAAATATACGGAATAAGCCATGCTGTTGGTTATTTCTAATCAAATCTTATTGTGGTCAACTCCGGCGGACGCAGTGATTTATGAAAACTGAGCGCAAACAGCCAGAAAAGGAATTAAGTAAACACAGGGAACAACTTAAGGAGCTGGTAGAAGAACGCACTGCGGAACTGAGAGCTGCTAATGAACATCTTCGCCGGGAAATCATTGACCGTAAGCGCGTAGAAGAGGAATTATACAAGTCTGAAAGATTTTTCAGTACGATATTCGGCAGTATTCGTGATCCCTTCAGTATTGTTGACCGTGATTACAAAATAATAAAGGCTAATGATGCGTATGCACAAATGAGAAATAAACTTGCTAAGGACTTGATTGGTAAAAGGTGCTATGAAATATTACAAGGCAGGAACACTGTCTGCGATGCCTGTGTGGTAGAAAAGACTTTTAAATCAGGAGATCCCTGCGCAAAGGATAAACTCCTGGTTTTTCCTGATGGATTAAAAATATGGGTGGAAATCTATACTTATCCAATCGTTGATGAAACCGGAACTGTATCACATGTTGTCGAGTATACCAGAGACATTACCGATCGCAAAAAATATGAGGAAGAAAGAACCCGGTTGATAGAAAAACTGGAATATTTGTCAAAAACAGACAGCCTCACTGGTTTATTAAACAGGCGGGCGCTTATTGAAAGTCTCGAATATGAAGTTGACAGATCGAAGCGATACAGCGCTGAACTCTCACTGATACTATGCGATATGGATTATTTTAAGGAAATAAATGATACCTATGGCCATGTAGCAGGAGATGCGGTACTTCAGGTTGTCTCTCAGGCCATACGTGATTCGCTCAGGGGGACAGATATAACAGGCCGGTATGGAGGAGATGAATTTATGGTGATACTGCCTGAAACACCTTTTGACGGTGCAAAGAATTTTGCAGAAAGGATTCGTTTATCTGTAAAAAAGACTGAGATCGCAATAACAGAGAATCATAATATAAAAATGTCCCTGAGCCTCGGGGTTACATGTTTTAATGCGGCATTGGATAATATAGACACCCTCGTGAAGCGCGCTGATTCTGCTTTATACGAGGCGAAAAAAATAGGCGGCAATGCAGTCCATGCATTAGATTGCTTACCCATTATGCCGACAGTTGACTGAAAACCAGCCTCACCACTTGATTCCAAAATCATTTAGAAGTAAACTTCTCTTATGCTTAATTCCCTTTTTAACCCTGATTCGATTGCCGTAATCGGAGCCTCGAGGGACCCTAAAAAGGTCGGCTATGCTGTGCTGAATAATCTGATACGGTTTGGCTACAAAGGCCAGATATATCCGGTAAATCCGTCAGGCGAAGAAATACTCGGGCTGAAGTCTTTTTCAAATCTGTCAGATATCGGGGGGAAGATTGCTCTTGCAGTAATTGCGGTCCCTGCTAAGTTTGTCCCTGAAACCATAATCAAAAGCGCTGATGCGGGAGCCGGGGCAGTGGTTATTTTAAGTGCAGGCTTTAAAGAAGCAGGCCCGGAAGGTGTAAGGCTTGAACAAGAGCTTGGGAAAATCAGCAGAGAACGTAATATCAGAATACTTGGCCCGAATTGCCTTGGCATCATAAACACATCAAATAATATGAATGCAACATTTGCAGCAGGAATGCTGCCTAAAGGGAAACTCGCTTTTTTTTCTCAGTCAGGCGCCCTTGGAATTGCAATACTGGACTGGGCAATCGGAAATAAAATAGGGTTTTCAAAATTCATAAGCCTCGGGAATAAAACTGACCTGAATGAGATAGATTTCATCGAGTATTTTATCAATGACCCTGAAACAGATATCATACTCGGATACATAGAAGATGTTGTTGATGGCAGAAGATTTTTAGAGATTGCCAAAAAAGCCACAAAAACAAAACCTGTAATCCTTTTAAAGTCAGGCGGCACAGAGGCAGGCGCGCGTGCGGCCTCTTCACATACAGGGGCATTGGCAGGCTCAGAAAACGCATTTGATGCAGCATTTAAACAGACCGGGGTCATAAGGGCGCAGGGCATTCAGGACCTTTTCGACACAGCGCTTGCCTTTTCCGGACAAAAGCTTCCGCAGGGAGACAGGCTGCTTATTATTACAAATGCAGGCGGTCCGGGGATAATTGCAGCAGACACAGCTGAAAAACTGGGACTAAAATTGCCGCAGATGACAAAAGATACAATAGAGTCCATTATAAAACTTTTGCCTCCAAATGCGTCACTTTATAATCCAGTGGATATAATTGGTGATGCAACATCAGAAAGATATGCTGTTGTACTGGATAAGGCAATCAATGATCCAAATGTTGACGGAATTATTGTGATACTCACACCGCAGGCAATGGTAGACGTGGAGAATACCGCAGAGATAGTTATCAACACATCAAAGAAAACAGACAGGCCAATAATAACATCCTTTATGGGCGAAATGAGGGTCAGGGGCTCGGTAGAAAAACTAAAAGCCAATTTCATCCCTAATTTTTCTTATCCGGAAACAGCAGTAAATGCATTCAAAAAACTCAGTGATTATAATTCATGGAGAAATCTTGAGGAAGAGAAGACACAAGCTTATTCATCAAATAGAGATATTATAAAAACCAGGATAAATGATCTTTTACAGGCAGGCAGATTTCAGGCAGGCGAAGATGATGCAATGGCATTACTTTCAGAATACGGGTTTATATTTCCCCGGCGGGCGTTGGCAAAGACATCAAAGGAGTCCTCTGATATGGCCTTAAGAATAGGATTTCCTGTTGTAATGAAGATTTCATCCCCTGACATACTTCATAAAACAGATGTTGGCGGAGTTAAGCTTAAGATAAACTCCAAGAAAGAGGCGGAGGATGCATTCATCGAAATTACATCAAACGCAAAAAGACTTATGCCTGATGCGTTCATAAACGGAGTAATGATATATGAGATGATTAAGTCAGGCAAAGAAGTAATTTTCGGCGTAACATTTGACAGGACCTTCGGGCATATGATTATGTTCGGGCTTGGCGGTATATATGTTGAGGTTTTAAAGGATGTATCCTTCAGGATAGCGCCTGTATCACGGAGAGAGGCATCAGCAATGGTGAGTGAGATAAAAACCAATGCGCTTTTAAAAGGCGCAAGAGGCGAGAAGCCGGTGGATATTGATTCCATAATTGATGGAATATTAAGGCTATCGGGTTTTGTGACGGATTTTCCAATAGTTCGCGAACTTGATATAAATCCATTGGTGGTTATGGAAAAAGGGGCCGTGGCCCTTGATGCAAGGATAATTTTTGAGAGGAAAGAATAAGAATTAAGGAGGAAAACATGATTCCAATATTTATAGCATCCACTAAAAGTTCTTCAGGAAAGACCTTTATTGCACTTGGACTTGCCATAAAGCTTATCGGGCAGGGATATAAAGTTGGTTACATAAAACCCATTGGTAAAACGCCTGTAAAAAAGGGCACAGATGTTTTTGATGCAGATGCAATTTTCATAAAAGAGGCATTGTCTCTACCGGATGAGTTAGATGTCATCTCACCTTTTGTCTTAAGCTATGAAACTCAGAATCTCATATTTCAGGGAAAAGTTAAAGACATTAGAAAACAGATAATGACCGCCTTTAAATCTTTGAAAAATAAAGATTTTGTCCTCGTGGGCGGTGGAGCTGACCTTTTCGACGGAGCAATTCTTAATATCAATACACTCAGCCTTTTGGAAGATATGAAAGCCCACGCCTTGGTAGTAGAATCGTGGACAGGAGATGTTTCTGCTGATTCTCTTTATGGTGCAGCACATATTTTAGGTGAAAGGTTTATGGGTGGAGTTATAAATAAGGTTCCTGTAAATTCGCTCAATCACGTTAAAGATACTGTGAGGCCATTTCTTGAGAAAAAAGGAATTAAGATATTCGGTGTCTTTCAAAAAGACAGCGTCCTTGAATCCTTTACAATAAGGCAGTTGAATGATGTGCTGAACGGTAAAGTTTTATGCTGTGAGGACAGGCTTGACGAGTTTGTTGAAAATTTTTCAATAGGCGCAATGGATGTTGACAGTGCGCTCAGTTATTTCAGAAGAATTCCAAATAAGGCAGTAATCACAGGCGCACACCGCTCTGACATACAGCTTGCTGCGATGGAGACATCAACAAAATGCATAATCCTTACGGGTGGACTTTATACAAATGATGTTGTCCTCGGCAAGGCACAGTCAAAGGGCATTCCTATAATCTCAGTGACGGATGATACGTTTACTACAGTTAACAGGATTGAGACCATACTGGGCAAGGCAAGAATAAGGGGAAAAGGGAAGATAGCTCGTGCAAAGGAATTGATTGATGCCGAGTTTGATATAAAGAGGTTTTTGAAGGCGCTTAAGACTTAGAGAGCAAAACATGCGCTGTTCGAGCTTTAAGCCTTCCTGTGTTACACTAAGATGTGGAAAAGTTATTGCAAAGGCTTACTGAGATTTACAGAGATATAGATAAGGCTTATAGCGAGGCGCAGGTACATTACAATTTCAGTTGCGAAGGCTGCGCTGACAACTGCTGTGCCACAAAATTCCATCACCATACAAATGCAGAAGAACTTTATCTTGCAGAGGGATTAAAAAAACTTGATGAAACTAAACAAAGAGAAATAATCTCCCGTGCAGAAGATGCTGTAAGAATACACAATTCTTCTGCAGCAGATATAAGGATAATGTGTCCCTTAAATGAAAATGGCTTATGTATCCCCTACGATCACCGTCCCATGATATGCAGGATTCACGGTGTGCCTTATGAACTTTTCAGAAATTTTAAGGTAGAAACCGGCGACGGGTGCTACAGATTTATTACAGAGAAAAAAGCTGAAGCAAAGGATTTCAGGATTAAACGCACAGGGTTTTATCTTGAGATAGCGCAGATTGAAAGGGAAGTAAGGGAGAAACTAAATTTTACCGGAAAATATAAAAAGACTACGGCAGAAATGGTTTTGAGTATCCATGGGAAAGACATTAAAGCAGGTTAATATTCAGGTAGAGGGAATCTCATGCACGGGCTGTGCTACTGACATAGAAACTATTCTGCGAAATACTGATGGCATTTTAGATGCAAAGGTAATTTATGCAACAGGAATGATAAAAATCGAATACGACCCTTCTGAAATCAAAACCGACCAGATCTTTTCCATCGTTAAAAAGATAGGGTTTAATATAAAGACTCTATAAATTTTAAAAGCCATTCGTTTGACCAAACCCGAGGCAATCTTTTAAAATCATCTTGAGCGAGAGTGGCGGAACTGGCAGACGCGCAGGACTTAGGATCCTGTGGGAGACCGTAGGGGTTCAACTCCCCTCTCTCGCACCAATATCCAACCCGCTATAAAAAGCGCAAAAGGGATCTTCCATCCCATTATTTAATTTAATAGACTTATAATATAATACACCTTGAAAAATATCAGATTATGAGTATTATATAGAAATAAATACCGCGGGGGATTTGATGTCGTTCAAATGTAAACACATGAAAGGTTGTTCAATGTATAATTTCATTACAACTTCCGTCAGGATAATCCAGTTGCAGCCATTTTTGAATGAATATTGCATGAACGCGGAAGAATACAAGGAATGCGCAAGATACAAAATTAAAGAGAAGGGGGGGAAATCTCCTGACAATCTTCTGCCTAACGGTAAAATACTAAAAATTTAGTCTTCTTTATCTATCTTACTCATATATTCTTCCCACTCTATCGGCAGCATGTGCTTCTTTTTGTTATTGCACTCTTTGCATGCAGGAACTACATTCCCCTTTGTAGATTTTCCACCGCGGATAATCGGCACTATGTGGTCCATAGTGAGATCTTTGGGTTTGAATTGTGTGTCGCAGAAATAACATTTGCCTTCAGCGCACTTTCTTTTCCACCACTGGGATTTTCTGAGTTCGCGGGCTTTCTCCCTCTCTCGCTTAATTTCCATTTCCGTCACCTCTGAACTGAAAGGTTCCATTCTATTTTTCAACCTCACTCCAGAGTATGCTCTTGTTTCTTCCATTATGCTTTGCGTAATAAAGTGCCTGGTCAGCTTTTTCAATAAGGTCTTCTTTGCTCTTTGCGTCACCTGGAGAAGTTGCTATCCCAATACTTAGCGTGATATTAAATGGTACGCCGTCTGCTGAAAAAGATGTATCCATGACTTTCGTTCTTAATCTTTCTGCGATATTTTGGGCTCCCTTGGTATCTGTCTTGGGCAGTATTGCAGCAAACTCTTCCCCCCCATACCTTGCTGGAATATCTATATCCCTTATTGTTTCCTTTATTATTTTTGACACGCCCTTTAAAACAAGGTCCCCTACAGGATGCCCATATGCATCATTTACCTTTTTGAAGAAATCAATATCTATCAGGAGCAGGGAAGTTGGTTCTGAGTGCCTGTTCAGTTCCTTGAATTTTTCCGATAGTTTTTCCTGAAAAATTCTGTGATTAAAAAGGGTTGTCAGGCCGTCGGTAGTCGCCAGTTTTTCTATTTCTGCATGCAATTTCGCATTTGCTATTGATGTTGATGCCTGGTTGCACATCACTTTAAGCAGCTCTCTCTGAAAAGTATCAAGAAAATCTTTTTTCCCGGAAAGCATCACAAACAGGCCAAGCAGTTTATTTTCGTATAGCAGAGGTAAGGCCAGAATAGAGCAAATATCTTCTGTCTTAAAGGGCATTACAGGAATTTGGTAGTTTGTCATATCAGCTATATATAGTTGTTGTATGTTTTCAACTGCCATATTGATAAACGTTCCCTTTAAATCAAATTGATTTTTCTTTTCCAGGATATTTCCTCTATGATGCATCAACTCAAACTTTTTCCCTTTTGCAATGAATAAAAATACCTGTGAAGATGCAATTTTGTCTGCACCTTCACACAGTTTTTCTGCAATTACATTTATATCAAGCGATGAAACCAGGTTAGCACTCTCCTCATTGAGTATCTTTAACCCGTTATAATCACGCGTTATTTTAGGGTATATCCTTTCTCTCTCAAGTATCCTGACAAGATAGGTAGTAAACATATGTACTGTCTTCCTTTCCGGCTCGCTGAAGGCTGTATATCTGGAACTGTCAACTGTTAAAACACCAACTAGTGCGGCGCCCTCCATTACGGCAATAGCGAGAACAGAAGCAATCTTCCCTTTTTTTATGTAGCCGATTTCCAATCTCTTTTCATTAACCTCTCCGGAGTAAAAGGTCTTTTTATCTTTCAGGCACGCGGCAATTATACCCTTGCCGGTAATAATGATATCGCCTTTTTTCTCAGTTGAACTTCTCAGCGTAAAATTGTTGTGGTGCGGTACAAAAAAATTCACTGAATCAGCAAGGACTGCCTGCTTAATCGTGAGAAGAAGTTCTTTTATCTCTTCATCTGTTTTAAGCATAGATGCAAAATAATGGGATATGGCTGCGTCACTGCCCGGTGATTCTATCACGGTTCCGGGCGCTATATCTCTTGCAGTGTCCTTAATTGTTTTCAGGGTAGCAAGCGCCTTTTCTTTTTCTTTCCGAAACCTGTTGAATATGAGAGAGGAAATTATGGCTGTTAACAGCAAGGAAATTGAAAAGGCTATCTCCTCATTGATGGTTCCCCTCGCAAGGAAAGCCTTCAACCCAAGGGATGTAATAAGAAGTGATAGTGGTATGATAGTTCCCCAGTTATAAAAAACTGCTATAGAGACAATAAAAGGGAAATAAGCAAGTTTCAGCCAGGACAAATTCAGGGAATGTATGAGCCCGGCATAAATTAATGCTATAGAAAAAAGAAACTCAATTGCAAAAAGTTTTCTTTTTTCTATGAAATGAAAAGTAGCGCATATTGCAAGAGTTAATGAAGCAAATGAAAACCATAGGTAAGGGAACAAAAGGTTTGTTGCATAGAAATCTTTAAATTGTCCAAGCCATAAGCCAAGCCACGTTAAGACAATAAAAAGAAGCGGGATGCCCCTTTTTATCCGGAAGCCCTGCCTTTTTTTATCTCTTCTTCCCTGAAAAACTTCTTGTATAGAATCTCCCACTCGGGACTCCCCTCAACTAATTTTTTTGAAAAGGACAGGAGTTTTTTTCTGACTACCAGATCTATATCTTCGCCAATTTTTAATTCATTGTTGACTATGCGTTTGATCTCGCGCCGCACCACTCCTTCCTCTTCATTGAGCGCTATCAAATCTCTGTCCATAAGCCCTTTCAGGAGTACATGCGTAAGATGGGATACCTTCTCTTCAGAGAGCATCATAATATCAGGTTTCTCTCCTTCACAAGTTTCTGTTTTGTAAGTTCAAAAAGCCTTCTGTAGTCGAGCCTGCTGTGCTCAATTTCAGGGCTATGTTTTTTCAGGATCTCTCTTACCTCATCATTAAGCCTGTCTTCTACCATGAGCTCTTCTACTATAATTTCTTCAGCGCCGGCAAACAGTTTGTCCATCGTGACGCGAGGCTCAATAAGATCCTTGGCGACAATGCCGTCGATAACCTTCCTGTTTAACAGCGTCACCCACGTTTTGGGGATTCTCATGGCTTATTTTTCTACGAAAGAAAGGAGAGCTATGTTCCTTGCCCTTTTTATCGCTTCGTTCAAATCTCTTTGATGCTTTGCACATGCTCCCGTCATCCGCCTTGGAAGGATTTTCCCCTTGTCTGTCAGATAGTGTTTTAATGTTTTTGTGTCTTTATAATCCAAAAATTTTACTTTTTCTGCACAGAATCTACAAAATTTTTTTCTTTGAACTCTTCGCGGCTGCAATATATTCTCCTTTCTTAATTTTAAGTGTCAGTTGTTAAAAAGGCTCTGAATCCGTTGTCTCTTCCGGTGGAACAGCATCTCGTAGAGTCGAGTCTACGACATCCCCTGCACTAGAATCTTCTGCTCCCCCCTCACTCTGCGCCGAAGACCTCTTTGACAGGAATCTAACTGAATTGGCAACAACCTCGAATTTGCTCCTCTGCTGCCCTTCAGACTCCCACCTTCTCTCCTGCAGTCTTCCTTCAACAAGCACAGACTTCCCCTTGCTAAGATACTGGCCTACATTTTCAGCCTGTTTGCCAAAAACAACGATACTGATGAAAAGTGTTTCGTCTTTGAATTCGCCTTGATGCTTTATCTTGGAGTTTACAGCTATTCTGAATGAGGCAACTGCAGTCCCCTGTGGTGTATATCTAAGTTCAGGGTCTTTCGTTAAATTTCCTACCAATATTACTTTGTTATACATTTAGGCCTCGCTTTTTGGCTCTGCTTTTTCCGCAGAAACAGGTGCGCCTGCTCCGGCAGAAATTGACTGCAATACTGCTTCGCTCTGTTTTTTCGGTAACTTTAAAACCATATATTTCACTACAGGATCAAAGACTTTGTAGTAATCCTCGAGCTTTCTTATTGCTTGTGATGGGGATTTAAAGAAAAGAAGAAGATAAAATCCTTTGTTTTGCTTCTCAATCTCGTAGGCAAGCTTTCTTCTGCCCCATACATCAACCTTGAGTATTTCACCGCCGGAACTTGTTATGAGGTCTTTTATTTTTCCTGAGGCAGCTTCGATCTCTTCGTCAGAGAGCGATGCATTAATGATAATAATATTTTCATAGATGTTCATTCGAACACCTCCTTATGGATTTATCCCGACACGTCGGGATTTTTAGCCCTACCCTAAAAAGAGAGAGCAAGGAGTCAATATTTATAACACAGGAAGCTAAATAAAATCAACTGACCGGGGTCTCGTGTACCAGCTTAAAGATTTGACAAGCTGGCTGTTTGTTCCACGTGGAACAATTTGAAGATCAAAAGGTATGCAATATCCCTATCCCGAACCTCACAGGTATATTGTGCTGCTTGCGCTGTTTTTCGAACAAATAAAGCTTTTTGCTTTTTAATAGATACCCACGCCTTTACAGGCGTGGTGCTTGTTGGAACAAACTTCGTTTGTCCCGATGGGAATCTGCTCTCATCCCCGCCTTTACAGGCGGGGAGTTCCCGCTATATTAAAGGATATGGATATTGTGTCTCTCCGAGCTGGCGGATTTTTTTGCCGAGAATCTCACCGACAACCACAACCTCTCTGCCCCTGGCATATATAACCGTGTCAAGGTAGCCGTCATAAAGAATAAGAAATCTTCCATGCGATATGTCTGTATCCTTTGGTTCTCCTCTGTAATCTAATTCCTTCTCTACCACTTCAAGATAAGTGTCTTCGTCAGTATTTTTTGAGCTGGCAATTACCCCTCCGAGCATAACAATCTTTCCCTTGTGCACATCAGGGTCTTTGAATAGAGCAGCGGTTGTGAGGTCTTTGTCCACGATTTCTATTAATTCCTTAGAAACTACATGACCGCAACCGGAAAGAAGTGCCATGATAACAACTATCAAAATTATTTTCCCCATGCAGTATTATACCGTGTTTCATTGGATTTAATGATAGCGATAAACCGCCTATGCCTTATGCAGATTATCCTTTAAGAAGAATCTCTGTCAGTTTCTTTGAATACCTTTGGCTTTCTGAATCGTCTGTTAATATTTCTATATCTGACGGTCCTGTTACGCCAAGGCCAAGTTCAACTGCCCTTGCAATCTGCTCCTGCTCAAATATCTTTTTAGACATGATTGCGCGATTGCTTCCGAGCTCTTTCAATACAGCCAGTCCAACTGCATCTATCGCAACCCTGTCAGTTCCGGCAAGTATTACATCAGCCTTTTTCTTGGTTCCATGCATCGGGCCTCCGTCAACAAATGCCTCAATGCCGTCAAGAAGTATTAGAGACGGATTATAAGCCTGATTTATCTCTGCGATCATTTTCCTCATGCTTAAAGGTGATGTATGCAATTCTGTCATATTCTTCTTATGGGTTATGCCGACAGACAACTTTAGAGACATTGTAAACACTCCTCCAAAGCCATGAGTCTTAAGGCAGCATGTTGCAACTGTGCACTTTGAGTCAAGGATTGGTTTGGCTACATAAAAACCGTTCCTCCAGTGGCTTTTTTCAGGTTTTATCTTTATCCAGCCATCTGAAGAAAGTTCTTCAAAATTAATGAGCCCAACATCATACTCTTTACAGATTTCATCTATACTTTTTTCTTTTATAACACTGTTTGTCTCCGGGGGACCGCTTCTTTCGCCGATAGTAATGCTTTTGGCGCCCATTTTTTTGAGACATAAAATTAAATTGCTAAGCGTATCATTATGTGTAGAGCCGGGGAACGGGTCTGCTGTATTGAAGTTAGGCTTAAGAAGTACGTCTTGTCCATTAACAGGGTTTATTTCCAGGAGAGTTAGCGCTCTTTGAATGCCTGACGCCCTCTCGGATGTTTTTATCAAAGAAATCTTTGATTTATTATTTCCAGGGACTCGTTTCATTGTTACATTTCCTGAAATGTTTCCACCTCGCTTTGACAGGGCAGATAGCATACTGCCCGTGGCCCCTATCATAAACTCGCGCCTGTTAATCATCTGCCCCTGCTATTCCCATTCTGCTTTCACAGCATTAATTATATCGCGTCTTAGGCCGCTATGCCATAAATACAAAGATTGCTGCCAGCCATTTTACACCCGAACTGCAGAGCGAACAAATGATAAAAATTGTTCCACGTGGAACAATTTGCAGTTCACTGCCCCAAAGAAGAATGGCTTTTTACAAAATCTTCGATTAACTGAATTGAAACATCGCTAATAGTTGTGAATTTTATTCCGTACTGGCAGGCATCTTCTGTTGGCTTTTTAATCGTCCTGACAATCTCACCCGTAACGGAAATAGCAGAAGCTCCCGGCAGGAAGAAAGAGCAGTTAACAATATCTTCTATATTGAGCACCTTGGGGGTCTCTATTAGAAGACCTGCTGTGCTTATATTTATCGAGGTAGCAGAAAACTTTGCGTGTTCTTTTTCCCCGTTAACGCTTAAATTTACAAACACCCTGTAAGCCTTTCGGATTGCAACCCCGAGTAGGGCGGTTGCCTTCTCAAGAAGAATCTTTGGTTTAATGGGTTTTGTAATATAATCATTCGAGCCGCATTTTTTACATCTTGCAATGTCAGTTTCTCTCGGCCTTGTTACCATGAGAATTGAAACAAACTTCAAGTCAGGGTCTTTACGGACTATGGAGCAGAGCTCATCTCCGGTCATGGACGGCATATCAAGGTCAACTACCATTAAGTCTACTTTAACATTCTTATGAATAGAGAGGGCCTCCGATCCGGATGTTGCTGTAAATATATGAACATCTGATCTGCTTAAAATATTTTTTTCCTCCTCTATAAAAGGTTTTAGGTCATCAACAATAAGTATCTTTCTCAAGCGTAGCTCCTTTAGATAAATAGTCCACTGAGTTATTCAACGGGCAGTTATTATTATACTATAAATATGTGCCGGCAATACGAGAAACTCTTTTTTTGACAAATCTATGCTGCTTCATGTATAATTGTAATTGAGAATCAGTTGCAATACAAAAAATATTCAAAGCAAAGGATTAAACTAAGAAAGCATGGGCATATCCAATAAAATTATTCTTGTCGGCAATCCCAATGTCGGCAAGAGCGTAATATTCGGGCTGCTTACAAACAAATATGTAACTGTATCAAATTATCCAGGCACAACCGTTGAGATTTCTTATGGGGATATGCTGCTTGAAGGTAAAAAATATCTTATTGTTGATACGCCGGGCGTTAACAGCCTTGTGCCCATGAGTGAAGATGAAAAGGTTACAAGAGACATTTTCTTGAAGGAGCGGCCCTTTACTGTGGTACAAGTTGCTGATACAAAAAATATAAGGAGATCTCTCCTTATAACGCTGCAGATAGCAGAGATGGGGTTGCCTTTAATACTCGTTCTAAATATGGAGGATGAGGCAAGGGACAGGGGAATTATCATAGATATCAACCAGCTTAAAACTCTTATGGGCGTCGAGGCGGTAAGCACCATAGCCCCTCAAAGAAAAGGTTTAAAAGATATTAAAGCTGCTATCCCGACTCCGGCTATCCCAACCATTAAAATTAAATATCTCCCCATCATAGAGGAATATATCGGGAAGATAACAGCCCTTTTGCCGCAGTTTAGCGTGTCAAGAAGGGCGCTGTCCGTCATGATTCTTTCGGACGATGAAAGCCTGAAAGAATGGTTAATTACTAATCTTAATCCAAAGGCCATAAAAGAGATTGAAATCCTGAGAGACGACTGTCAGTCAAAGGTGAAAGAACCAATAAGCCTCTTAATCAACCAGCGGCGTCTTGATATTGCAGATGAAATAACTGCTAAAGTCTTTAAGAAAATTCCTGCAGAAGGTGGGAAGTTATTGTCTTTTATTGGAAGGATAAGCATGCACCCATTGTGGGGCATACCATTGTTACTATTGGTGCTTTATGGACTTTATGCTTTTGTAGGCATATTTGGCGCAGGAACCCTTGTTAATTTTTTTGAAAAAATAATTTTTGGAAGATACGTAAACCCGATGATTACAAAAGTAGTTCAATTAATAATACCTGTTGGTCTTATTCAGCAAATGCTTATTGGCGAATATGGTCTTTTTACTGTTGCCCTCACTTATGCTATAGCCATAATACTGCCTATTACTGCCACTTTCTTTATTGCATTTGCCATTCTCGAAGACAGCGGTTATTTACCGCGCCTTGCGATAATGAGCAATAGAGTATTTAACATCATGGGGCTTAATGGCAAGGCTGTACTGCCGATGGTCCTGGGTCTTGGATGCGGAACCATGGCGGTTATGACGTCAAGGATACTTGAAACAAAAAGAGAACGGCTGATAATAACATTTTTGCTTGCCCTTGCTGTGCCTTGCTCTGCACAGCTCGGTGTAATACTTGGGATGCTCGGGGCGTTATCCTTTAAGGCAACCCTTGTATGGTCAGGAACCGTCATGGGAACGCTTCTATTTTCCGGATATCTCGCATCAAAAGTTATAAGAGGCGAGAAAACAGAATTCTTTCTCGAAATTCCTCCGATAAGAAAACCGAACCTAATGAATATTCTTGTAAAGACATTAGGACGGATTGAGTGGTACCTTAAAGAGGCTGTCCCTCTGTTCATTCTCGGGACATTTATACTCTTTGCATTGCATAAATTTAATTTTCTTAATACTCTTGAGGCCATAGCCTCTCCTGTGGTAGTAAGTCTTCTGGGATTACCTGAAAAAACAACAGAGTCTTTTATTCTCGGATTTTTAAGAAGGGATTACGGCGCAGCAGGCCTTTTTGCAATGGCAGAAAAAGGAATGCTTACCCCGGTTCAGTCTGTTGTAAGTCTTGTGACAATAACGCTTTTTATTCCTTGTCTTGCAAACTTTTTTATGATAATAAAAGAAAGAGGGATTAAAACAGCATTAAGTATTATAGCAATAGTTTTTCCGGCAGCTTTTTTGGGCGGGGGGATACTGAACTGGATTCTAAGGACATTTAATGTAACGTTCTAAAAGATGAAACAGATGGAAGATAAAATTTTCAAAGAATTCCTTGAGAAAAAGGGGCTTAAGTTTACAAAGGAACGAGCAGCTGTTCTTAAAGATGTATTCTCTACCCACAATCACTTTGACCCTGATGAACTTTTAATAAAGATGAGGAAAAAGGGAATAAGGGTATCAAAGGCTTCTATTTACAGGACGCTTCCGCTGCTTCTTGAATGCGGTCTTGTTGAACAGGTTGAAAAAATGGATAAGCATGCACACTATGAACATACCTTTGGCCATGGGCATCATGATCATCTAATATGCATAAAGTGTGGCAGAATAATATCGCTTTTTTCTGAAAAACTTGAGAGGTTGCAGGAAAAACTCTGTAAAAAAGAAACCTTCAGAAGCATTTCGCATACTCTTGAAATAAGAGGATATTGCTCGAAATGCAATGCTAAACTTAAATAACCGCTATCCCGATAACCACACAAAAAGTAAAAAGCCCAACATCTCTGTTGGGCTTTTTAAATCTTAATCTGGCAGCGACCTACTTTCCCAGGACCTCGCGGTCCAAGTATCATCGGCCCTGGAGGGCTTAACTTCCGTGTTCGGGATGGGAACGGGTGTTGCCCCTCCGGCAACGCTACCAGAAACTCTATTTCTGGAAAGTGTTATTACACTAACACTAAACAAATTAAAAAATCAAGTGGAGGTGAACGGGATCGAACCGATGACCTCCTGGTTGCAAACCAGGCGCTCTCCCAGCTGAGCTACACCCCCTATGGTGGGCCTAGGTGGAATCGAACCAACGACCTCGCGCTTATCAGGCGCGCGCTCTAACCATCTGAGCTATAGGCCCATAAATACTACCCACCCCGGCCATTGATATTTCCAAACTTGATACTTTAGCACAGGCCTGGTGTAATAAGGCATCTCAAGCGCTGTTTTAAACAAATAAGCTTTGGAAAAATAAAATAACTTAAATTACCAACCCCTGTCAAGTTTAAGAAAACTTTTCCCCACGCAGCTGACTTTAACAAGCGCCAAGTTTAGACCTGGGCATTGATGTTTTTTTAACAACTGGGTAAACTTAATCTTCATGAAAAAAAGACTGCAGGACATCTTACAGGAGACATTCAAAAGTCTTGGGATTTCTTTTTCCGGGGTAGATATAGAACTACCAAAAGAAGAATCTCATGGAGACCTTGCAACGCCTGTTGCGATGTCCTTATCAAAAACTCTTAAGAAACCGCCAAGAAAGATTGCAGAGGAAATTATACATTCCATCTCAGAAAAGGATACCTTTGAGAAAATAGAAATTGCAGGGCCTGGTTTTATCAATTTCACGTTTTCAAAAGCATATTTATATTCAGAGATGAACGCTCTCATGAGAGATGGTTTAGTATTTTTGAGGTCTGATATAGGGAAGGGCAGGAGAGTTCAGGTTGAATTTGTAAGTGCCAATCCAACAGGCCCGTTACATCTTGGGCATGGCAGAGGCGCTGCTGTTGGGAATGCATTATCCAATCTCCTGAAGGCAGGCGGATATAAAGTGGAAAAGGAATTTTATGTAAATGATGCAGGCAGGCAGGTGAGGCTGCTGGGCATGTCTGTATTCGCAAAATACAAGCAGTTGTCAGGAATGGATTATCCTTTCCCTGAGGATGGCTATAGAGGTGACTACGTAGAAGAACTGGCAAAAGAGCTTAAAATTGCCTATGAAGAACAATTTCTGAAAATGGAATTCGATGAGGTTGCAGAAAAATTCATAGATAGTTCATACAAAAAAATGCTTGCCCTTATTAAAAAAGACCTTGAGAATTTTGGGGTTTACTTCGACTCGTGGCAGAGCGAACGCGGACTCTACGAAGAAGATGAAGTGCAACAAGCAATAAAGGATCTGAAGGAGCGCGGATATATCTATGAAAAAGAAGGCGCCACGTGGTTTACATCAACAAGTTTTGGCGATGACAAGGATAGGGTCATAATCAAAAAAGATGGTGAATATACATATTTTGCTCCTGACATCGCATACCACAGAAAAAAAATTGAGAAAAAATTTGATGAGCTCATAGATATATGGGGAGCTGACCATCATGGATATATTCCGAGAATTCAGGCAGTTATCCAGGCACTGGGTTATCCAAAGGAAAGCCTCAGGGTTTTGCTTGTTCAGATGGTATCGCTTCTCAGGGGCGGCAAGCCTGTCCAGATGTCAAAAAGGGCAGGAGAGTTTGTAACTCTGAAAGAAGTGGTCGAAGAGGTTGGCGCAGATACAACAAAATTCATATTCCTCACGAGGCGCCCTGACAGCCATCTTGAATTTGACCTTGAGGTTGCAAAGGCTCAGTCTGCAGAAAACCCGGTTTTTTATGTACAGTATGCAAATGCCCGCATAAACAGCATATTTGCTCATGCTAAAGAGCAGGGGATTGATATCGATAAACTTAAAAACGCGGATTTGAGTTTATTAAATACCCATGAGGAGCTAAGGATAATAAAAAAACTTCTTACCTATCCAATGGTATTTGAGGGCGCTGTCATTGCACATGAGCCGCACAGAATTACATTTTATCTTCAGGAGCTTGCAGGTATATTTCATCCTTACTATCACAAATACAAAGTGGTAACGACTGACATGAATCTTACTCTGGCAAGGCTTGCACTATGCGAGGCCATAAGGATTGTCCTGAAAGATGGGTTTGAGATATTGGGACTGAGCGCGCCTGAGAGGATGTAGATTGTCTCTTCTTAATTTTCTGTGATATTATAAAAACAACATGGAGGCAGTATGCAGAAAAAAGAAGCTATAAGGTATCTTGAAAATGCAAAAGAGATTTTAGGGAAGTCTCCCATCGAAGATAACAGATATACTGACGTCAAATATGTAAAGTCTGCCTGCGGTGTTGCCTATCTTGGAGTATTAAAGGCCATTGACGAATACCTGTTGAAAAGAGGGCTTTCCAAAAAAGAACTGCCTAAAAAAATTGAGGAGTACGAAAAAGCGTTGCAGAAATATTTGTCAATACATAATGGCAAATTAACAAAAGAATTCAGCACGCTTTATGATGAACTGCACATTGCAGGATATTACAGAGGAAACTTGCATCACGTTGATGCCGTAAAAAGCATCCTCAAGGCTGCTAAGGCGTTTATTGATAAGGT
>ERZ1292630.1768-Hain-H41-02um-R3-1768-length-20699-cov-5_pt1 | contig 20699 bp, 19 predicted proteins | sample MGYA00564408_ERZ1292630 | MGnify/ENA primary metagenome ERZ1292630 (study PRJEB36523, sample SAMEA6512641) | groundwater metagenome | collected 2019-01-08 | study: AquaDiva: Metagenomics assemblies of 32 groundwater samples
CTTGTATGAGTGTTTAACTCTCAAGTGACCGGCGCAAAACCGTCACAAGTCCAGAAAGATGCGTGGTCATGACGACAACCGCAGCCTTGGCCCGTTCAAGAATAAGCGCGCCAAGCGTGCGGGCGGTCTCCCCGTCAAGCTCGGCGGTAGGTTCGTCAAGTGCAAGCATCTGTGGGCTTCCAAGCATCGCCTGCGCAAAGATCAACCGCCTGCGCATTCCACCTGAAAAAGTTGAAATGTGGCTGTTGATATTGCTGTGCAGCCCAATCGCGTCGGTAATCGTGCCAAATTGTGCATCGGCTTCGCCCGCATCAAGTCCTTTGAGCGACGCCATGTGCAGTGCAAATTCACGCGCGGTCAAATCGTCGGGCAGGTCAACCGCTTGCGGCGCATAGCTAAGGGTCGCCCGCAGTGCAGATCGCGCACCCGGCAGTGGCGCGCCGTTCCAGATCATTGTCCCGCGATTCGGCTTCTCAGCAGTCGCCATCACTCGCAGCAAGGTTGATTTGCCGGCACCGCTCGGCCCGATCAGCAGCGTTAGTCCAATAGGAAAATTTTGGCTGATGCCGTCAAGGACGGTCTTGCGGCCATAGGCTTTGCGAATGTCTGTGAGTGTTAACATCGAGGTGTATTATTAAAACAATACAGATGATGCAAGCCGAATTCACTAGCCAGTTCATGTGATTACGCATAATGTAAGCCATCCCCGGGGAGTCGGTTCTAGCGTGGTAGCGCGGTTGGACATTGCAACGACTGAGAGGCGGTGCTGCAATGCCCGCGACCCGCTGAACCTGATCCGGTTGACACCGGCGGAGGGAGGGAGCGGCTGAACCCCAACCGCTTTTTTCTCCGGCATATGGAGAGAGACGATGGCAGATATCCCGACCAAGGTCGAAATTGGCGTAACAACCGGCCCCATTCGCGGCAGCAAAAAAATCCACGTCGCGGCTCACTCAGGGAGTGGCATTCGTGTGGCAATGCGTGAGATCCATCTCGATCCAAGCTGTGACGATGCGCCGGTGCGGGTGTATGATACTAGCGGGCCTTACACGGATACTGACGTTCTGATCGACATCAATCAAGGGCTCGCGCCGCTTCGTCGCGACTGGATCATCGGGCGCGGCGACGTTGAAAGCTATGATGCACGTGAGACGAGGCCTGAGGATAACGGCCAGCTTGGCCCTGATCGCAGCGGCGGGGTTGCGCAGTTTCCGGGTGTCGTAAAGCGGCCCCTGCGCGCGCGCGCCGGCATGAACGTCAGCCAGATGCACTATGCCCGCAAAGGGATCATCACGCCTGAAATGGAATATGTCGCCGAACGCGAGAATCTTGGCCGCGAACGCCTTGCCAAATATATTCGCGATGGCGAAAGCTTTGGCGCAGAAATCCCCGATTACGTCACGCCGGAATTTGTGCGTGACGAAGTAGCGCGAGGCCGCGCAATCATCCCCAACAACATCAACCATCCCGAGAGCGAACCCATGGCGATCGGTCGCAATTTCCTTGTCAAGATCAACGCCAATATCGGTAACAGCGCGGTCGCCAGCGACGTCGCGACCGAAGTCGACAAGATGGTCTGGTCGATCCGCTGGGGTGCGGATACGGTGATGGATCTCTCCACCGGACGGAACATCCACGACACGCGCGAATGGATCATCCGCAACGCGCCCGTCCCCATCGGCACCGTGCCAATCTACCAGGCGCTGGAAAAAGTCGGAGGTGTTGCTGAAGACCTGACTTGGGAAGTGTTCCGCGATACGTTGATCGAGCAAGCTGAACAGGGCGTCGATTATTTTACCATCCATGCCGGCGTGCGCCTGCCTTATGTGCCGCTCGCCGCCAAGCGCGTGACTGGCATCGTGAGCCGTGGCGGCAGCATTATGGCGAAATGGTGCCTCGCGCATCACAAGGAAAGCTTCCTCTACGAACATTTCGATGACATCACCGAGATCATGAAGGCCTATGACATCGCCTATTCACTCGGCGATGGCCTGCGCCCCGGTTCAATCGCCGACGCGAACGACGAAGCGCAATTTGCCGAGCTCTATACGCTGGGCGAGCTCACCCACCGCGCGTGGAAGTCCGACGTGCAGGTGATGATCGAAGGCCCCGGCCATGTGCCCATGCACAAGATTAAGGAGAATATGACCAAGCAGCTGGAGGTGTGCGGCGAAGCGCCGTTCTACACGCTCGGGCCGCTGACGACCGACATCGCGCCGGGATACGACCATATCACCAGCGGCATTGGCGCGGCGATGATTGGCTGGTACGGCACGGCAATGCTCTGTTACGTCACGCCCAAGGAGCATCTGGGCTTGCCCGACCGCGACGATGTGAAGGTCGGCGTTGTGACCTATAAGCTGGCGGCGCACGCAGCGGATCTCGCCAAGGGCCACCCCGCAGCGCAAGTGCGCGACGATGCGCTGAGCAAAGCCCGCTTCGAATTCCGCTGGCGCGACCAGTTTAACCTCAGCCTAGACCCCGACACGGCGGAGCAATATCACGATCAGACCTTGCCAGCCGAAGGCGCCAAGACAGCGCATTTTTGTTCGATGTGCGGGCCGAAATTCTGCTCAATGAAGATTAGCCAAGAGGTGCGCGAATTTGCCCGTCTCCAAAACCAGCCCGCCGAAGATTTCATCGCGACCGATGAGGCCGAAGCGGGTATGGCTGAAATGAGCAAGGTCTATGACGAAACCGGACGTGAGTTATATATGGGGGCTGGTGATCGGGAGCACGATTGAGGTTATAACTGACAAACGCGTGCGTAATTTTTTTGTAATATTCAAATTAGAGTGAGGCTGCGTATCTGAGGTGGTGTGAACACTACAGCAGGGTATAAGCTATCTGCGTGCACTGCGAATTATAGAATGGCCTCATCTAGCAGATTGACGTTGACCAGAACGAAAATTTAGGTTTTTACTGTCGAACGAATCTGTTATATTCATCTCATGTTCTTATTCAAATTGAAGGACAGCGAGGTGAAGTTATTGAATTTTAATGAAAAAATTCTCTATAAGAATGGTTTGATTCAAGGCTTGGATGGTGCCGAGCTCAAAAACATTGTTGATCAAATTTGTGATTCGGCTGCTTTGAAAGCATCTCCTCGCTTGTGTGCGTTACTTCGTTATTTGATTGAGCAAGAGCGGAATGGCCGCAGAGCCAAAATAAAAGCTTACTCGATTGCACTCGACGTTTTTGGGCGGGATGAGCATTTCGACCCGATAAATAATAGTCTTGTTCGTGTTGAGATGAGTCGACTGCGAAAAGCGCTTTCACAATACAATAATGAATCCATTAAATCATATCCATATACAATCGAAATACACAATAATTCATACATACCAATTTTATCAAAAAGAATAAAAATATATAATAAAAAAAGAAAAATATTATATTCATATGTAGCTCTTGCGATATTATTATTATTTTGGATTTTTTTTGCTAAGGACGATATGCCTATAAAAAATCAAAAATGCATAAGAGATCGACCTGTAGTAAAAATTATTGTAAAATCAAATAATGATCACTTAAAAATATATTCAAATGAAATATATAAATATTTTAGAGAAAATATAAATAGTTATAGTATGGTTAAATTGCAATCAAAAGACTGTAATAATAACTCACTTATTTTGAAAGTAAACATTGAAAAAAATCCTGATGGCGAATTTTATTTCGAATCTATATTAGAAAATTCCGCAAACAATGAAATTGATACTTATTCTGATAAATTAAATTATACAGAAGCTAGGGATGTGAAAAAATTTGTATCAGGGAAGATAATGTACAAATTTTTTGGAGAAAATTTTTTCTATTTAAATTCAATGAAAAATCTGAAATTGCACGTTAATAACAATAAAATTTTGAATGAACTTCTCTGTCTAAAAAATTATTATGGTTATTTCAAATATGGTGCGCCTAATTTATTTGTGGAGGCGGCAAAATGCCTTGAATCGCTTGTCCCAAGGGAGAGTCTGCATGCTGATGTTCATGCAATGTATGCATCTTTGGCGATGTATCAGATGCGAGGGGTGTCACCGCGCTATTTCACCGATCCGAAGCGGGTGTTTGAGACTGCCATGATGAGGGCGGCCGAAATCGATGGAAATGATGCTATATATCTGCTGGAACGGCTCGCAGAACTCCGGAACGATGATAAGGAAAATCCCGGCGTACTGAGGCATGTAATCGACGAAATACAAAAGGGCCATCCGGCCAATGCTTATCTTACCGGTCACGCGGGCCGGGCTTTAGGAATATATTTTGGTGAGTGGCAGGCTGGAGCCCAGATGGTTCAAGACGCTCGTGCCATGATGGGGGAACCGGAATCCTTTCCAGTTTTCGAACTTGCGAGCGCAATTGCGAGTGGAGATACGCAAGCAGCAAATCTTGTTGCGAGGAGGCTCCGCACGAGTAAAATTCCGGTGACGGAATTGGAGATCGCGGTTGTTGGTGCAATGAGTGGGGACGATGATATGCGGGATCGTGCGTTGCAGAGCCTCAAGGCGATGGGGGTGCGTTGCGTGGACGATGCGAGGCGTGTCCTGCAAAAAGCGCATTTTGATAGGAGCTTAAACATTCCTTTGGAAAAACAACTTCCCGCCCTGTTTCAACCATGCTCGTCAGACTGACTGTCTATCGAAAGTGCTTGTTGTTTAGCCGGGTACATCGCGGAGCATTGTTTCAGAATTGGGCACACTATCCTTCAATCGGCCTATAAAGGTGCATTCGAGATACTCATACATCATGCTGAAGGCTGCATGTGAAAGTTGGGCAAAAATGACTCGACGGTCATTTGGGGAAGGAATGCGTTCAATAAGACCTTCTTTTTCAAGCTGAGCCATATAGCGCAAGGCAGTTGTTGGTGGGGCTGCTGAGGCAATGCAGGCACTGGAGATCGAAATTTTCCGGCCAACAAATTCTGCATAGAATAAGTCAAGCAGCATTTCCCAAGCAGGTTCACCAACCAGCTTGCTTGAATTCAAGATCTTGTCTCTCTGCCGTCTTTCGATGGTCAATCGCCGAGCCAGCGCAGCGATTTCCGATCGCGTGGGTGTTTGCGCTTGAACTGGATTGGCAGGAGGTGAAGCCTTTATTGGCGTTTCCTGTGGCGCGGCTTGTTCTAAATTGATGCTCAGAACATTCGCGATTTCTACCAGTTGTGCCCTGATAAAATTTATTTCCTTAGCCGTATGTGGTGACTGTGTATTTGATAGCGCCAACATGTTCCATTTCCTTAAACGAAGTGAACATCCACCAGATTGGTTGTTATGCTTGGCTAATATCGATGAAATCGTCCCATAATGAAAGGATGAGAGGCGTTGAAGCGTCATTTAACACTGTTACATGTGCGAATTTCTAACATAGCGAGGGCTTGATAGTACAGGTTCCGGGTGAATTTGCGAAATATGGCGTCGTTTTTTTACATCCCTAAATCTGCCACTACCCTTGGCCTGAGTTCCCAATTAACACCCCATTCAGCCGCGTCACGCCATCTGGCGGGCTCCAGAGTAGAGGAGAAGTTCATGCGAATTAGGATGACAATTCTGACTTTGTCCGCATTGACTGGTGGGGTGGTGGCACAGGCCAACAGTCCGGTCACTTATCCCGTGCTGCCGCAGATTGTGGGTGGATGGATCGGAGCTCAGGTTGATAGCGATACGCACAAGGCGGCGAATTTTACGCTTCCCCATTTGCACCGTGGGCGCGCACGGCTGCTTTCGGTTGATGCGGTTGATAAACAGGTCGTTGCCGGAACAAACTATCGGCTGATCCTGACATTGACGGATCGCAGCCGCTGGCAGGTTGTCGTGTTCCGGGGACTCAGTGGGAAGTACCGGTTCATGAGCAAGCGGCGTCTGCCCGCCAGATAAAATCACAGTTGCAGGTGCAAAGCCCTTAATTACGCCGCGCTATTTCCCCCGTAGTGGCTCCATCGGCTGCACCGCATAGCGTGCCCAGATATAGCGCCATGGGACGATGAAAAAGGCGATGATTATGCCGATGCAGTCATAGAACAGCCCTTCGATATCGGCATTCCATTTGCCCGCCATCCACGCCCGGCCCGCGATCAGGATGATCCAGACGGTCTTCCACAGCATTTCATACAGCATCAGCGGCAACATCTGGAGCGGATAGCGCACGCCGAGCAGGCTCATCACGGCAAGTGCTGCTAGCATCGATTTGGCAAGACCGCGCATCACGTCCCAATCGGTGGATTCAAACAGCAATTGCGGCCACACAAACATGCCGCCCATGATCACGGCCATCAATAGGAAAAGGAAACGGATAGCGTTGATCCGCCATGTTGCGACCGGCGGGAAGGGGGTGTCGGAACCATAGGGCATGTGTGCGTCTCCAGCGGGGCCGAGGCTAAGTGAGCGGCGATGTGCTGTAATGGTGTATTAGTACGGCAATATTGTCAAGCCTGTGGCTGGACTTCTCGGTGCCAGATTGCCAACCTCTCCTTCGCACCTTATCACCGCCCAGATCAACGAGCGTCAGGAGTCCGATCAATAGTGTCACATGAAAGGCGCGTCTTCCATTGCTCCGGGCCGCACGAGCCTCATGCTTTTCACGGCATTTCCATGCAGCCACGCAGCGGTGATCTTGATGCACAGTGCCCGAAGTGCATTGGCTTTGGCCAATGGAATAGCGAGATTGATCTCGTCAGCCAGCGCTCCAAGCGCCATGTCTGCGATACATGTGACGGGCGCGGCTGGATCGAAACCGGCGACGACATGGTTCGCTCGCACGACATCGTCATGTCGCCCGAAGGCTATCCGCAATGGGTGGTTCGGCTTGACTTGCCCGACCCCATCGCGCCAAACTCGCTTATATAATCGGAGAGGAATTTCGTTATGCCCAAAGTTCTCGGTGTCGGCGGCCTGTTCTTCAAATCGGCTGATCCAGCGGCAACCAACGAATGGTATGGCCGCGTGCTTGGCATAAAGGCGGAGCCATGGGGGATTGTCTTTACGCCCGATGCCGCCGCAGCCCATCCGGGCGCTGCCACAATATTTTCGCCGTTCAAGTCGGATACCGATTATTTCGCGCCGTCAGATAAGGAATTTATGTTCAACCTGATGGTCGATCATCTTGATGCCATGCTCGCGCGCTGCGCTGAACACGGGGTAACGCCGGTCAAGACTTTTCCCGATGAAGCCAATGGCCGCTTCGCGCACATCATGGATCCCGAAGGCCGTAAGATTGAGCTTTGGGAACCCAAACCTATGGAATAGGGGGGGAACCCTCTCCAGCGAAGGGGTACGCTTCAATATTGCCTAAATAGTGCAACAAGCAAGGATTTGCTGCGCTGGTGAAATGGCTCGTCATCGTGATCGGGACGATTGGTACGCCAAAAACTATAAGCCGATTAGGAGAGAATATATGCTGACCAAAGGCGACGAATTTCCCGTCCATCAAACGCCGGAACCAATCGCCTATGCCGGAACTGACCGGAATTTTTATGACCGCTATTTTTTCAACGGCTATCATAGTGATGGGAGTGATTTTTTTGCGCTTGCGTTCGGGGTCTATCCGCAACTCAATGTTGCCGATGCGCATTTTTCCTGCGTCCGGGGCGATATCCAGCACTGTATCCATGCCTCGCGTATACTGGGTATGGAACGCATGGATTTGGACGTCGGGCCGATCCGTATCGAAATCATCGAGCCGTTGCAGCAATTGCGGCTGATTATCGATAACCACGAAGGCATTTCTGCTGACCTGGTTTTTACTGGCCGGGCTTTTCCAATTGAGGAGCCGCGCTTCACCCGCCGGATCGGGCCGCGAATGTTTATGGATTACACCCGCATGACGCAGAATGGTCGTTGGCAGGGCTGGATTGAAGTCGATAGCCAGCGCACTATTATGGACGGTGCGGTTGGCACCCGCGATCGAAGCTGGGGCATCCGGCCTGTTGGCATAAATGATCCGCAGCCCAATCTTCCAGTCGTCGCGCCGCAATTCTACTGGCTGTGGAGTCCGGTGAATTTCGACGATGCCAGCCTGTTCTTCCACGTTAATGCCGATGAAGCGGGTGTCATATGGAATAGTCGCGCTGTCTTATGCGATGATAATTCCGCTCAAGGTGCCGTGTGCGAAACATCGGATTGTCACATGCACATCACTCTCAATCCGGGCTGGCGACATGCCGTTTCCGCGACGTTGGAGATTGGCGGCATGCGGCCAGCAACAGCAATATTTACGCCAATATCACATTTCATGATGCGTGGCCTTGGCTATACCAATCCCGAATGGCCGCATGGTGGTTATAAAGGTACACTGGTGATTGAGCGTGAAGATATTGATCTGGGCAATATCGTTCCGGGCCGACCCGATCACCTGCATGTGCAGGCAATTTCGCGCGTTGATATGGTGCAGGATGGCAAACACAAATCCGGCATTGGGATATTGGAACAACTGATTATCGGGCGCTATTCTCCGCTCGGCCTGGAATCCTTGTTCGATGATTGATGCCGTCCGCACATTGGCGCAGATCGATGCGGCTTGGATTCAATATCTGTTGAATGAGAAAGGCATCGAGACGCAAATTTCAAAGGCCACGGCAACGCCGATTGGCACAGGGCAGGTCGGCGCGACCTATCGCTTGATACTGGAACAGTCCGGTGACGGCCCGGATAGCTTGGTTGCCAAACTGCCCTCGGCAAATGTGCTCAGCCGCGAAGCCGGCAAAGCGCATATGACCTACATTCGTGAGGCCCGCTTTTATCAGCAGTTTGCCGGGCGAAAACCATTGCCAGTACCTGTCCATCTCTACATCGCGTTTGATGATCAGAGCCATGATTTCACCCTGATCATGCAAGACCTGGCGGGATACGCCCCCGGCAATCAGCTTGCATTTCCGTCAGATATGGAGGTGAATCACGCGATTGATGCGGCCGCAATGATCCATGCGGCGTGGTGGGATGATCCGGCGCTCGATAATATGAATTGGCTCAATGGAACGCGTGCCGTTCCACCCCAACATGATGGAGACGCGCTCTATGCGATGTTCTGGCCTGCATTTAATGCGCGGTTCGGCGCGCTGGTAACAGCCGACATGCGTCGGGTCGGCGATGTGTTCGTTGGCAAAATCAATGATTGGTACAACGGTCGTTCAGGCCCGCGATGTCTGGTGCACAATGACTATCGGCCTGATAATATGCTGTATGATTTGGGTAACCCTGATCGACCGTTGGTTGTTGTTGACTGGCAAACGGCGGGCGTCGGATGCGGCGCAACCGATGTGGCCTATTATCTGGGGACGGCGCTTGATCCAGTCCAACGGCGCCAAACTGAGGCCGGCCTAATCAGCCATTATTGTAAGAGACTGTCCGAATATGGGGGCACTGCATTCGACAAAGAAAATGTCTGGGATGATTACCGCCGATCAGCCTTCGCCGGTTTCATGATGGGGGTAACTGCGTCGATGGTCGTCGAGCAGACCGAACGCGGTGATGCCATGTTCCTTGCCATGTGCGAGCGATCGGCCAAGATGGTTTTGGATCACTTTGATATGGCGGTGCCAGGTAATCAGGACAGTTAGGGCAGAGGGAAATCATCGCGCCACGCCTTATGCAATCGGGGTGATTGTGGAGCGTGATAGGCTATCCAACTTGTAAAGCGTAAAAAGGGTATGGTACATGACACATAAGAAGGGTTTTTTTGGGGTTCGCGCGGCATTTGCGATTGGGGTGATGGCCGTTTTTTCGATCACGGCGGCACCTGTTCAGGCGGGTGCGCTTGATGGCGGCGGAATAAAGAAAATGCTCAGTAGCGCATCTGATAATGCGCTTGATAAGCTTTCAAAGCCCGGTGCCTTTTATGCTGATACCGCGATCCGCATTCTCCTCCCTGGGGCGAAGGGTAAACTCGCTTCAAAGTTGCTCAAAACGAGCGATAAGCTTGGCGTCACAACCAAGCTGACCAAAAGCCTGAACGACGCCGCAGGCTTTGCCGCGCAGGAGGCGAAACCTGTGTTTCGCAGCGCCGTTGACAACCTGTCACTCGCCGATGTGCCGGGAATTGCGCTCAAAAATGACGGTGCGACGGAATATCTCAAGAAAAGCGCTGATGCTGATCTCCGGCTCAAGGTGCGCCCGCTGATCGTTTCGGCGCTGACCAAGGTGGGCGCGTTCACTCAGCTTGAAAAAATGGGCAAAGGCGGCGGACTGCTCAGCCTTGCCAAGCTTGACCGTGCAAGCCTGACTGAAAGTGTCACCGATCAGACAATGAAGGGCATTTATAATTACATGGCGAAAGAAGAGGCGGGCCTGCGCGGCAACGCACTCGGTATCGGCAAATCGCTCCTTGACGCAGTGATCAAAAAATAGGGCGCACGACTGCCTCGGCAACCATTGCTTTGAGGCGGTCTGCCTGCGCGCGCCATGCCGCATTGCTTTCGCCCGTCCATGCTATACCCGCCGCGTCTGCGAGCGTGTCAACCGTCATGTCAATGAAAGCGGCGTAGAGTGAGGCCGGGAAATCGCCATAGTTGCGGTGGAGATCAACAAAGTTGACGATCGTAGTCGGCACCCAATGTTCGTTGGTGGCCAAGCCAATCATCGCTTCAATAGTCTCATTGGTCATCCGGCCAGCGGCGGCGTCAAGATTAAGGAACGGCGCGCGCTGTTCGGGGAAGGTCGCGAAAAAGCGCTCAAAGAGGGCAGGGGTGATGTCGATATCTGCCTCCGCGATGGCAAAGAGTGGTGCTTCCATTGCGGTAAAAGCGGCGTCGCTCACTGTGCACCCCACGGTGCTGGTGGTGGCGCAACGGGCTTTGTGAGATCAAACTCGACGCGAAAAAGGCGGGCATTTTCACCAGTACGGCGTAGCTCATATGCAAAGCTTGGATTGGACGCGCTGGCCTCGGTCACTTCCACCGCCCAGATATTGGTAACCGATTTGGGCAGCCCTTCGCGGCGGAACATGGCAATGCTCTCCTGATCGACCGCAAAGTCCTGCCGCGCCGCTGTGCCCCCATTCACAGAGTCTCCGCCATATTGGGTAACATTGTCTGCGCTGCCATCTAGGTGACGATGATCATGCTTGAGCCGAAGTCCGGTGGTGGTTCGGGTGATGACCCAAGTGCGCGATCGATCCCAACTGCCGTCTTTGCGCGCGACATGAAATGGAATGCGAACGCTTTCGGTGGAACAATCACGGACATGCATAATCATCGGCGCACCCACCATGTCAGCGTCGGCAGCCTCGTTCGAGACTAACTTTCCGGCAAAGGCGTTGCCGCACAAATTTGAAAGCCTCGCCATGAATGCGGTCTGTGGATCGGGAGGTGTCGGCATCACGCATGCACTGAGAAGCAGGCACGGAAAACCATAATGGAGGGTGCGTTCTATTATCACTATTTAATTATGCCCAAACATCACCACTAATCCAACGCTTTGTTGCAGAAATGTGACATTGATGGCAAAAAAGTTACAGAAACCCCAAGAAACTCTACCACCCACGAGCCACTTTGCCGCATTATAACTTACATAGGCCATGGCGGATTGCCGGACATGCGCTGCCTACCGGGAGAGAATGATGAATACCCATTTCAAAATCGCCGCTGTTCGTTCGGGGCTTCGCTTTGGTGCGTCGGCTTCGTTGCTTGCGCTGTTGTGCGCTGGTGCGCCCGCCTTTGCACAAACGGCTGAAGATACTGCTGAGTCCGATATCATTATCGTGACCGCGACCAAGCGTGACGCGAATTTGCAAGATATTCCCTTCTCGATCAACGCGCAAACTGCCGCTGATATTCAAAAATCAGGTGCCACGACGCTTGAGGATCTGTCGCGTAATGTTGCGGGGCTTTCGATCCAGAACCTCGGCCCCGGCCAAAGCCAGGTTGCGATCCGTGGTGTATCGTCGGGGCAGATTGTTCGCGATCAGCCGGGTGTGAAGGAGCAGGTTGGGATTTATCTTGATGAGTCGGTGATTTCGCTTTCGCTGTTTACGCCCGATCTCGATCTGTTTGATTTGAACCGCGTTGAAACGCTGCGCGGGCCACAGGGCACGTTGTTTGGCTCTGGCTCGGTTGGAGGCACAATCCGCTATATCACCAACCAACCAAAGCTGGGCAGAACCGAGGGCACCTTTGAAGCCAACGTCAATGTGGTTGATGATGATGATTTCGGTGGTCATCTCAAAGGCGCGGTCAACCTGCCTCTTGGGGACAAGGTCGCGGTGCGCGCGGTTGGCTATTACACCCAATATGCCGGTTTCATTGATGCGCTGACGCCGACCGGGCTCAAAGAAGACGTCAATGACGGTGAACGCTACGGCGGACGCATCGCGATTACATTTGAGCCATCGGACAACATCTCGATCACGCCGCGCCTCGTGTATCAAAAGATCAAGACCGACGGTTTCAACCGTCAGGAAACCTTCAACCTTTTTGCCAATCCGTTCACGACGACGCGGCCCGCAGTAACCTTCAAAGACCGTCAGCAATTCCTGCTGCTTAATGAGGCATTTGAAGATGAAACGATCATCGGCGATGCTACGATCAAAATCGGCCTTGGCGCTGTCGATTTGACATCGGTTTCGACATACACAAAGCGCGATATCCTTGTCAGCCGCGATGCCAGCGCGCTTACGGGCAGCGTTTCAGTTGATCTCGGCTTCCCAACGGCTGCGGTGTCGCTGCCATCAAATCTGCTCGATACGACAAAGGTTGAGGCCTACACGCAGGAAGCGCGTCTCAGCTCAAACGGGAAGGGCAAGTTCCAATGGGTTGTTGGTGGATTTTTCTCTGACACTGACCGGAAGTATAAACAGCGCCTTCCAACTCCTGGCTATGATGCCGCAACCGATGCAACGCTTGGCGCAGGAACCTCGGTCAGTGTACGCAATGGCTTCGGCCCAGATTCACCATTCAATTCCGACCTGCCTTACTCGCTCAAGCAATATTCGGTGTTTGGGGAAGGCAGCTATGAGGTGACCGATAAGCTCACGGCTACCGCTGGCGGACGTTATTATGATTATAAGGAAGTCCGCACCATCACATCGGGTGGCTTGTTTGCCAATGGTGATCGCGGTCAGGTTGATAAAACAACCTCGACCGGTTTCAGCCCGCGCTTTCTTTTGAGCTATAAGGCTGCGGACGACATCACCTTCAATGCGCAGGCGTCAAAGGGCTTCCGGCTTGGGGGTGTTAATGATCCGCTCAACGCCAACCTCTGTCAGGGCACTGATCGGGCGACCTTCGGTGGCTTCCAGAATTATGATGATGAAACGCTTTGGAACTATGAAGCTGGGGTCAAAACAAAAGGCCGTGGCTTTGTTTTCAACGCAGCGGTGTTCTATAATGATATCAAGAATTTACAGACGACGCTTGACGCAGGTTCTTGTTCCTCACGGATCGTTTTCAATGTTGATAAGGCACACTCGGTGGGTGCCGAATTTGAATTTACAGCAAAACCAACCGAACGGCTTGATATCGGAATTTCGGGTACTATCCTTGACGCGCAATATGATTCAACCGTCCGTGATGGAACGGGCGCTGTCATTGGCGGTATTCGCAATGGCAATCGCCTGCCGACCGTTCCGCGCTTCCAGATATCGGCGAACACCACCTACACCGCGCCAATCGGGGATAAGAGCGAACTGTTTATCTCTGGCTCGGTTCAGCATGTCGGCAATCGCTTTACCCAACCAAGCGATCAAGAGCCGCCCGCATCCTTCTTTACATCGCGCCTGCCTTTCGGTGGGGCGACAGGTAACGAAGTCCGCTCAATCACAACCAAGTTGCCGAGCTATGAAATCGTTAATTTGAGCCTCGGGGTCAATCTTGAAAGCGGCCTCTCAATCATCGGTTATGTGAACAATGTGTTTGATGAAAACACGCTGCTCTCGCTCGATCGTGAACGGGGTGGACGCGCGCGCATTGGCTTCGCCACCAATACGCCGCGTACTTACGGGGTTACAGTTCGTAAGTCATTCTGACCGGAAGATCGCTTCTGTGCGATCCTAAAAGGCCGGGCGCGTATGATTTAGGCAGCGGCGACATTTTCTTTTGTCGCCGCTGCCTTTTTATGTCTGGATCGGGATTTGTGCGTTGTCCACGCGCATGCAGTCGTCACGCGAACGGTCAACTCAAACCCCGTCCAGCCATTCTCCAATCAGCCTATTTACTGTCTCGGGCGCGTCCTGTTGAACCCAATGTGAGGCGTTGGGCAAGCGGCGCAGCGTCAGGTTCGGCACCCATGCCTCGGTGCCGCGCGTGCAATGGATATTAAGCGCGATGTCCTGCTCGCCCCAGATCATCAGCGTGGGCACGTCAACGATGCCGTCACCTATATCGCGAGCATCGGGCGTTTGGAGCAGTGCGCGGTAATAGTTGAGCATTGCAGTGAGCGCACCGGGCCGCTGTGCCGCAACTGCGTAAACATCAAGCACCTGTTTAGGAAAGCGGCTCTTATCGACCGCTGAACTCGAAAACATCCGCCGTATCGCCGCCGCGCCATTCCGGCTAATTGTCCATTCGGCAAGCCGGGGTAGCTGGAAAAAAAAGATATACCAGCTTTTGCGTAACTGCCGCCAATGCCTGGCCTCGCGCTGCCCAACCTTGGGGTGCGGTACATTCATAATGACCAGACGGGTGAGAGGCCGCACCTTGTGGATCGCGAAATACCAGGCAATGATCGCGCCCCAGTCATGCGCGAGGAGCATTACTTCCTGAGAGCCCGACGCATCGATAAGCGCCGCGACGTCTTGCGCCAGATTGTTGAGCCGATAGGCCGCCTTTCCATGTGGTCGCGAGGTTGCTCCATAGCCGCGCAGATTGGGTGCCCAAACACGCCAGCCTTTTTGGGCGAGCAACGGCATTTGGTCGCGCCACGAATAATTCAGCTCGGGAAAGCCGTGGAGGCATAGCGCCAGCCGGTCGCCGCTGCCGCATTCGGCCAGCTCAAAGTGAAGCCCGTTTGCTTCGACAAAGCGCAGGCTGATCCCACTTGCAGGATCGGGTGACCAACTAAATTCGCTCACTGTGTCACCGCGCCGACCTTAATCAGGCTGCGCAGCAGGGCAGAGGCGCTGGAGGTCATGCAGATTCCAATATCTTCCGTCCGGGGCGTACTTTCATCTTGTGGCTTGGCTTGGTCGCCAGCGTCCGGGTTTTGACGGTCTCCATAAACACCCATTCGTTGGTCGCGGCGGCGGGCGTGAGTGAAATTGTCATATACCCCCTGTTTGACGAATCCATCCAGCGCAGTTCGGCGCGATTATTTTCGACCATGCCTCGTGCAACTATGCTTGGATCAACGCTCTTCGTCGCCTGCTCATAGCCCGGCGAGCTAACGCTGTGCCCGCCAAACTCGATCCCGACAGGTTTACCGTCATGCGGCAGGTCAAACGCCCACCCGTTGTGGCTGTCGCCGGTGACGACGATCAGATTTGCGTCTGCACGCTGTGCAGCGGAGAGGAGTCGCGCCCGCGCCTTCGGATAGCCGCCCCAATTATCAAGATTATAGGGAAGGCCTGCTTTGCCTGCCGCAATCCCCTGCCGAACATAGGATTTGGTGCGTTCGGTAGCATCCGACGGAATCCAGTCAAACGCATTTTGCGGCGTTGAATTATAGCCCATGTTGGTTCCCGAGCCGACGACGCTCCACAGTGGCTTATTCTTGGCAAAGTTTTGGAATAGCCAGCTTTCCTGCTCACTGCCGAGCATCGTCATCGCTTCATCCTGCCACGGGCCATCATGGAATGCCGCCATTGCCTTGGCGGGATCGGCCGTGCGCATCAGGCTGGCATGATCATATGGTTTTGAACGCGCGACCATGCGGGTATCAGTGCGATAATAGGTTGCGAGCGTACCAATCTCGTAACTTTTCCAGGGTTGTTCGCCCACCGGAAGCCATTCGCGCCAGACCTGCATCGCGGCGTTTTTGCGGTTTGTCCAATCGCCTTCGTCAGCCTGATGGTTTTGCGCGCTGCCCTCCCAGGCATCGTTCGCGCCTTCATGGTCATCGGTATTGGGGATCATGGGGAACGCGGCATGAAGCGCCTGCAACTGCGGATCGGAACGGTAGCTCGCATAGCGCAGCCGATAATCGGCGAGGTTCAGGATCTCATCCTCGGGGAATATTTTTTGGACGAGTTCCGAACCGCCATCATAGCCGCCACGCGCATATTCATAGATATAGTCGCCCATGTGCAGGACGAGATCAATGTCACCGCGCGCCGCACCGTGGCCGTAAGCGTTGAATTCACCAAAGCCGAGGTTCGAGCAGGAAAAGACCGCAATGTTGAAATTTTTGACATTGCCAATCGGCAGAGTCTTGGTGCGACCGACGGGTGATTTGCTGCCGTCGGGGCTAATGAAGCGGTAATAATGCGTCGCGCCGGGGCGCAGGCCGTCAACAGTGATCTTCACGGTATAATCGCGCCACGGGCCAGTGACCATCTGTCCGCCACTGACGATTTTTGTGAAGTCAGCCGTGTCGGACACTTCAACACTCACACGCGCGGGGCCGCCTTCGGCAGGGCGGAAGCGCGTCCAGAGCAGCATTGACGTTGGCCCCGGTTCACCACTTGCCACATTGTGGGTAAAGCCGCTGGCAAACGCGAGCGTCTGTGCTGCCAACCGCCCCCCCGGCATGATCAGGCCACCAACGCCAAATCCGGCTGTAATCAAAAGTGCGCGGCGGTCGATTTGCAAGCTCATGAATATTCCTTTCGCTTTTGAACCTTTGGGGGCAAGATGGCGCGCCCGTCAACAGACATGTTAGTACGGGAAAGAGGGGGCGTAATCATGCGTAATTATTGGCGACAGTGTGTTGCACTTTTAATGCTGTTCGCAGGCACGGCGTTGCCCGCCAAAGAGGCCGCGCCGGTGATTATTTTTGAAGCAGACAAAATCATCACGATGGAGCCATCTTTGCCATCGGCGCGTTTTGTTGCGGTCTCGGATGGGATTATCCTTGGGGTCGCCGATAGTGTCGCGGCGCTCGACGCCTGGACGCGTGGGCGAACGGTCTCGCTTGATCGGCGCTTTGCCAAACAAATATTGATGCCGGGGCTGATCGATCCGCATGTCCACCCGATGCAGGCCGCAGTGATGCTCAACCTGCCTTTCATTGCGCCCGAAGATTGGAAACTGCCCTCGGGCAGTTATCAGGGCGCGCAGACGCCAGCGGCGTACCGCGCTCGGCTGCGTGAGGAATTGGCAAAGAGCAACGCAAACCCCTTTATCGTGTGGGGGCATCATGAATTGTTCCACGGCAGTATCGACCGCGCTGAGCTTGACAGCATCGCGCCTGATCGTGCGGTAATCGTCTGGCAGCGCAGCTTTCATGAGGTGATCGTCAATACTGCCGCGCTCCAGGCATGGGGGCTTGGTAGCGAAGCCGAATTTAACGCAAGGCTGGCGCTGTCGAGCGCAAGCATTGATCCCGCGCACGCGAGCTTTGCCAAAGGCGTGTTTTCCGAAACCGCACTCAGCATCGCGCTTGATAAGTTGCGGCCTGTGATTTTTACACCCGAACGGATCACCGCAGGTATGGCCGGGATGCAGCGGATGATGCTCACCAACGGCGTTACCACCGTGTCTGATATGGGCACGGGTGTGTTCTCCAGTTTTACTGCAGAGGCTGACATGATTATGGCGGCGTTTGACCGTCCGGGTAATCCCTCGCGCGTCATGCTAATGCCGATCGCGTCGATTTTACCTGCGGCCACCCACCTTGATCAGTGGTTTGATAGAACGAAGGCGCGTTACGCATCACCCAATGTCCGCGTTGACCGGCGGGTGAAGATGTTCGCCGATGGTGCTTTTTTCGCGCAAAACATGATGATGAACGCACCGGGCTACGCTGACGGGCATATTGGAAAGTGGCTGACGCAACCGACAGTCATCAACGAGCAGTTCGCGCGTTTCTGGGCGGCGGGGTTTGATCTCCATATTCATGTGAACGGCGATGAAGGTCTTGATGTCGTGCTTGATGGGATTGCGGCTTTGCCTACACGTTCCGCCCAAACCGTCACGCTCGAACATCTTGGCTATTCAACTGAGGCGCAAAATCGCCGGATCGCGCGGATGGGCCTGATGGTATCAGCCCAGCCAAATTATATCCGGGTGCTCAGTGATGTTTACGCCGCCAACGGCCTTGGCCCTGACCGCGCGGCGACGATCAACCGGCTTGGCTCGCTTGAGCGCAAGGGGGTCACGCTCGGGCTTCATAGTGATTTTAACATGGCACCGATTGACCCGCTCTATCTCGCTTGGGTTGCTGCAAACCGGATTAGTATCGCTGGTAACAATAAGGCACCGTCCGAACGGCTTAGCCTTGATAAGGCGTTGCGCGCGATCACGATTGAGGCCGCGCAAGTGATTGGAATGGATGCGTTGGTCGGTTCGATTGCTGCGGGAAAAAAGGCTGATTTTGCGGTGCTTGAGCGTGATCCTTATGCACTTGGCGCAGCACGGCTTCGTGAGGCGGGGGTTGCTGGGGTGATTTATGAAGGTGTTTATCAAGCTGCGCGTTAACGCAGGATCACCTCACGAATTACCGCTACCAGCCGGTCAACATCTTCTGCGTCATGATAGGGGGCAAAGCCGATACGCAAGACGGTGCCGCGCAGGTCAGTGATGACATTACGGTCCATCAGTGTGTGATGGAGTGCGGGCGCGGCGGGGCCGTCATAGGCGAGGAAGCGCGCGTTGGGGCCGTTTCGCGGCGGGTTGCGCAGGGCCATACCGGTCATATTTGCCTGACTAACGAAGCGGTGTTGCAGCGAAGTGACATGATCGCAAATCACTTTGGTTGTCAGCCCTTCGCGCGCCAGCATTTGCCGTACGGCGTTAAAGCGGTAGAGCCCGCCGTAATCAAACGTCGCGCCGAGGAAACGCCGTCCATCGGGCGCGTAGCCAACCCCGCTAGGGGCCGCCATTAGGTCGTCAAATTCGGCGAACCAGCCCGTGACTGCGGGGCGCGGCGCGAAACCGGGGGGGGCGTGGAGGAAACCAAGGCCTTCGCCCGCCATCGCATATTTATAACCCCCGCCAGTGTAAAAAATCCGGTCAGCAACAGCGCTTAGATCAGTCTCAATCGCCATGAAGCTGTGATAGCCATCGATTACCACCCAAGGCCCTTCAGGCTTGGCAAGTGCGGCGAGTGCCTCCAGATCGTCAACGATTGCTCCGCTGTTGAAGAGGATGTGGCTTGCGAAGATCAGGTCATGCGCGCCCGATTGTGCGTGGGTGATCAGTGCTTCGGGAGCGACGCTTTCAAGAATGACATCGCCGCTTTCGACCCATCGCGCCATTTGGCGGCGGAAGGCGTGAAATTCGCCATTGGTGGCCAGCACGCGGACGGGTTTCATTGGCAGTGCTGAAAAAATGCGGATGATGAAATCATGCGTATTGGCCGAAAATGCAATCGTTGCGGGGTCGGGCAGGCGAAGCTCATCGGCGATATGGTGCTGCGCCTCGGCCCATGCTGCACCCATCACTTCGCTCCATTTCCGGTCGGCCAACCGCGCGGCAACATCCCAAGCGGCGATATGCCCATCATAGTTTGCGTCAGGCCAAAGATGATGGCTATGCGCGGCAAAGTGCAGCCGTTCAGGATCTGCGGCGATTGCACGCGAAAAAAGCGGTTTCCAGTTCATAACATCGTCCTCAACGTCCAAAGCTCGGGGAAGGCGCGTTTGGAGATTGTGCTTTGCAAATATGGTACGCCCGCCGTTCCACCGGTGCCACGTTTGCCGCCAATAATCCGCGATACGGTGATAACATGCTTGTGCCGCCATGTGGCCATCGCATCGTCAAGATCAACCAGCTTTTCGGCCAATTGATAGAGTTCCCAATAGCGCTCTGGATCGCGGTAAACCTCAAGAAATCCGGCTTCAACCGCGTCTGACGGGGTGTGCGGCTGCGTCCAATCGCGTGCCAGCAATTCGCTGGGCAATGCAAATCCCGCACGCGCGAGCGCGGCAATCGCATCGTCCCACAGGCTCGGCGCAAGCAGCGCAGTACGCATCGCTTTCTGCGCGTCGGGCCGGTCATCCTGATATTTGAGGAACGCGCCGTCTTTCAGACCAAGCATATATTCAACGGTGCGGAACTGATCCGACTGGAACCCTGAACTTGGCCCAAGGACATGTCGGAAACGGGTGTAATCGCTTGGTGTCATCGTCGAGAGTACGTCCCAACTCAGCGTCATCACCGCCTGAATTCGGCTGACGCGTGCCAGCGCCTTATAGGCGGGGACAAGTTTGTTGCTGCGGATATCGGTCTGCGCCAGCGCCAGCTCCCGGATGATTTGCTTGAGCCACAGCTCCTTGGTTTGGTGAATGATGATGAAGAGCATTTCATCGTCAAGCGCGGATTGCGGATGCTGGCAATCAAGCAGCGTATCAAGCGCGAGATACCGCGCATAAGTCATTTCAGTCATCATAGGCTATTAGCGCGTGAGTGTGCGGGGTGGAAGTAGGGTCTTACCCGATCAACGTATCAATCCAGCGTTCGGCCAGCGCCTCGGCTTCTTCTGGGAAGAAGGGTGCTGTGCCGAGGCTGAGTTCGAGCCACAGGCCGTCGATCAGCGCGGTGAGCGCGATTGCAGTGAGCTTGGCATCGACAGGTGCGCCGGGGCAGGCGCGGAGCAGGCCTTCGAGTGTGGTGCGGTTGGCCTCGTAAATCTCGTCATGCACTGCTGCAATCAGCGGTTTTGTCCGGATTAACCCCC
>ERZ1292630.1771-Hain-H41-02um-R3-1771-length-20674-cov-6_pt1 | contig 20674 bp, 16 predicted proteins | sample MGYA00564408_ERZ1292630 | MGnify/ENA primary metagenome ERZ1292630 (study PRJEB36523, sample SAMEA6512641) | groundwater metagenome | collected 2019-01-08 | study: AquaDiva: Metagenomics assemblies of 32 groundwater samples
TTGGCGTTGCTCTGGGGGATGCGTTCCGGAATGTGGACCCGGACTCCAGGAGAACTACATTACATTCACGGTGTCTCGTTCCACATGATGGCGTACGACTACATCCACGTACACCACACGCTCAAGAAGGCGCGGAACGGGATACTCACGACGCCAGCGATGGCGGCCGGCGTCACGGACCGCGCGTGCCAGGTTGATAAGTCTCTTCGCTGGCCGACACCGAATTACAGCACCCTTCGCGGAACTTTCGGGGTTGACAATCGTCAAACGAGTAACATCTTTTGTGAACCCTGAGAGCCCACGGGTGATCAGGTATTTATCCCCCCGGCGTCTGGCTTCGGCCACACGCCGGGGTTTTTCTTAACGTATATGCCAACATATCCACCTCGGGCAGTTGTCTTCGTCGACGGCAGCAATTGGTACCACTCTATGAAAGAGGCTGGTATCACAGGCTCTGGCGAACTTGACTACGCGAAACTCTCGCGGAAACTCGCGGGACCCGGTCGGGCATGGATTGGTACTCGATTCTACATAGGTCCTGTCAATCAAGGAGAAGCGCCGAAGCTGTACGCTGATCAGCGGCGATTCCTAGCCCGGATGATCTCGACCGATTCGCGGATCACGGTACACTTCGGCAGGCTCGAAACACGCAAGGTTCGGAATCGGTGCGCAACCGAGGTGCGTGAGTATCTCGCCTCACTTCCGTTCCGGATTCCGACTTCAGCGTTTCACGGGTTGATGGCAATAGCAAAGCTACATGAGGTTGTCCCAGTAACTGCCGAAAAAGCCGTCGACGTGAAGCTGGCCGTTGATATGGTCATGATGGCGCAAAGAGCGGAATATGACGCCGCTTACCTTCTCTCCGCAGACGGAGACTTCACCCCGGCCGTGGCTGCTGTCTTGGCGTTGGGGAAGAAGGCCTTCGTGGCATCCCCCGCAAAAGGGGCTCAACTGGCCGCAGCCGCTACTACCTACATCCCGTTGAAGACAGACTTCTTCGCGGACTGCTGGTACAGTCCAACAAACCGACCCAACGCCGACCCGTGAGTGCGCAAGCGCCCGCCAAACCGCCCCGCTCACGGGTTTCTCGCCCTTAGCGAGTAGCGGGGCTCAGCGGCACGGTGGCGCGAAACGTGGTGCGCCCCGGACGCGACTCGGCGAGTTCCAGCCGGCCTCCATGCGCCTCGGCGATGCGGCGTGCGATGGCGAGCCCCAGCCCGGCACCGCTGGTAGCCGACGCATCGACGCGCGAGCGCGCGACGTCGACGCGATAAAAGCGCTCGAAGATGCGCGACTGCGCATCGGCCGGAATCCCCGGACCGGCATCAGTGACCGTCACCACGCTGGTGGCGTCGTCGCTGGACAGGTCGACGTCGATCGCGCCGCCGGCGGGCGAGAACTTCACCGCGTTGTCGAGCAGGTTGAGCACCAGGCGCCCCAGCAGGTCGGGATCGCCGTGCACCGGCGCCTCCACCATGCCATGCAACTCGACACGCACGGCGCGCTGGTCGGCGAGCGGCCGAATGCCACGCACGGCATCGAGCACGACGTCCTCGAGAAAGAGGTTCTCGGCGCGAACCACGAGGTGCCCGGCGTCGGCCCGGGCGAGCAGGAAGAGATCGTCGACGATGCGGGTGAGGCGGCGCGACGCGTCCTGCATCACGCCGATGGACGCGCGATACTCGTCCTCGGAGCGCGTCGCGCGCGCGAGCGTGACGTCGGCTTCGGTGCGCAGGATGGCCGCGGGAGTGCGCAGCTCGTGCGATGCGTCGGCCATGAAGCGGCGCTGCTGGGCGAACGACTTCTCCAGTCGGTCGAGCAGGTCGTTGACCACCATCGCCAAGCCGCCGAGCTCGTCGCCCGGCGTCGTGACGGGCAGGCGCTCATGCAGCGTTGACGCGCCGATCTCCGAGGCCCGCGCGGCCATGGCGGCCACGGGCGACAGGCTGCGTCGCGCGAGAAAGTAGCCGCCCACCGCCGCGCTGATCAGGAGCAGCGGTATGACGATGAGGAAGGCGCGTCGGATGCGGTCGAGCACCCCCTCGACGTCATGGAGCGGGTAGGCGGCCGTGAGGCGCAACGGTGCGTCGCCCAGCCGGAAGGGACGTGCGTGCAGCCGGTACCCTCCCTTGGCGTCGGGGAGGGTCAGCGTGGCGCTCTCCCACGGCAGGAGGCGAAGCAGCGCCACGAGGCGGGTGACGTCGAGCGGCAACTGCGAGCGGTCGCCAGCCGGCTCGTGCGCCTGGGCACCGACGGCCAGCACGGTGCCCGCGGAATCGAGGATCACGATCTGCAGGTCGCGGAACCGCACCTCCTCCACGGTCTTCCTCGCGGCGGTCGCCGTGCTGGGGAGCAGGCGCCGCTCGACGGCGAGTTCGCGGGAGAACGCGGTCAGCGCGTCGCTGACGAAGTTGTCGGTGCGATCGAGCAGCGTGCGGGAGAAGATCTCGTACGAGCCGATGGCAAACGCGACGAGTGGCGCGCCGAGGACCAGCGTGAACCAGAGCGTGAGGCGGGCGCGCAGCGACGCCGGCCAGGGAATCATTGGCTATCCCCGGCGCCGCGCGGGCGTCGAATCCGGCCGTGGCACGTCGAGCAGGTAACCGGCGCCGCGGTGCGTGGAGAAGAGCGCCACGCTCTCGCCGTCGTCGATCTTGCGACGCAGCCGGCTGGCGTAGACGTCGATGATGTTCGAGTACGATCCCTTGCTGTCGTCCCACACGTGCGCCATGAGCTCGGCCCGGCTGACGATGCGCCCGGCGTTGCGGGCCAGGTGCTGCAGGAAGGCAAACTCCTTGGCGGTGAGCGGAATCTCGCGGCTGCCGCGCCGGGCGACGTGCCGGCGCGTGTCGACCACCAGGTCACCAACGACCAGGTCCGGCGAGAGCAGCTCGCCGCGCCGGCGCGTGAGTGCGCGGAGGCGCGCCTGCAACTCGCCAAAGTCGAACGGCTTGGTGAGGTAGTCGTCGGCGCCGGCGTCGAGACCGGCGATCCGGTGCTCGACCGCGTCGAGTGCGGTGAGCATGAGGATGGGGGCGGCAATGCCGTTGTGGCGCAGGCGCCGGCAGACCTCCGTGCCGTCGATCGCGGGAAGCAGGATGTCGAGAATGATCGCGTCGTACTCGTGCGCGCCGGCGAGTTCCAGCGCCTGCGCTCCGTCGCTGGCTTGGTCCACGACGTACGCGTCCTCCCGCAGGCCGCGGGCGACGGACTGCCTGAGCTGGCGGTCGTCCTCAACGATCAGGACGCGCATTTGCCGGGCGTGGAGATTGGGTAGCACTCTCGCGCGGCGCGCCCAGCCGAATGGCGAGCGACGCGATGTATTGCCATGCGCGTTCCACTTCGAGAGAGCCGGCGAGGTCGAGCGAGCGGCGGAAGGCGGCCAGTTCCCTCCGACGCAAGGCGGCGCGCAGCGCGCGCAGGTCGCGCAAGGGTGGCCGCCGCACCGGAGCGCGTCGCAGCCTCCGGTGTGGCACGAGCAGCGGCGTCAGCAGGGCGGACATTTCATGTGCGTCGTGCAACTCGCCAAGCGTGTCCTGCAGGAGGCGCAGCTGCTTGAGGGCCCGGGCGCGATGCGGAGACCGATGCTCTATCGCCTCGAGCAGGTAGCGCAGGCGCTTTACCTTGATGCGGGCGCGGTGGATCACGGCAACCTGCGTCGGGTGTTCAATGCGATCGAGCGCGCGACGCGCCAGTTCCAGGTCGCGGGAAAGCGCCGGCGCGAGGTGCTCGGCAAGGGTATTGTCCGGTCCCGGCGGCTCGGCATCGCCGTGCGCAGCGAGCGACTCGGCAAGTGTCGTTGCCAGGCGTGGCCAGCGTTCGGATGCCTTGTGGTGCAAGCGTTCGCGCTCGGCGGCGTACAGGGCGAGTTGCTCGCCGGCCAGCCACAGGGCGGCGCGGGTGGCGGGTGCTCCCCTCGGTTCGGAAGGAGCAGTGAACCACTTCCAGTGCACCTGCGCGTCACGCGCGGCGCCGGCACACCGGGCGAGGCGACGCAGCGCCGAGCGCGCGTCGCGAGCGACCTCGCGGCGCAGCAGCCGGTCGCTGGCCCGCAGCCAGCTGCGCAGCCGGCGCAGGGCCACACGGAAGGCGTGCACCTCGTCGTTGCCGATCGTCGCCGCCGCGTCGGCGTCGACCGCGACGAGCAGCGGCGCGGCTTTCTCCATGGCGCGTTCCAGTCGCACTCGCGCGATGGCCGCCGCGGCTCCACGCGCGCGCTGGTGGAGCAACCCGGTGTCGGTGGAAGGACGAGCGGTCATGTCGGCTGCGGGGAAGTCTGGAGAATGCGGGGTGAAATGCCGCCCCGGATTGTAGTCCAGCGCAAGCAGGGGTAGCAAGCGGGTTTGGGTAACACCGGATCACAATGTGCGCCGACGCCGATTGTAAGTCACAGGCATTGGTTCTCCCGCAGTATCCGCGTGTATCGGCCGTTATCCACGTCATCGGGAGTTCCGCAGTCCGACCTTCATCATCCCGATGCGTCGAGGCACACGACACTTCAACAGCGGAACTCCCGATTGCGAGGATGAACGCGGATTCGACTCACGGCAATGCCGAGATCTCCCTGGGCGCCGCCCCCCCCCTGCGAGACGGCCCGTGCGAGAGAGCTCTCGCACGGGCCGTCGTCACTCGACTGCCAACGACTGCCTGACCTTACGGACAGCGAGCCAGCGCTATCGGACATGTCTCCGCTGACGGAACCGGCGCGCTGCCTTCCCCGCCACCGCCAAACGTGTACAGCGGACGGCGAAGGACGGCGAGTTCACGACCCGGAACCGGCAGGTGGATGGGCGTGCCCTCGATGAGTGTCTGCCAGCCGCGCGCGTCCAGGAAGGCGATGACACCGGTCACGCCCAGTCCCTCGATGCCCTTCTCGTAGCGCAGTGCATCCCAGAGGCTGCCGCACTGGCCATTGAACTTGCGCGGTACGCAACCGGGCTCATCGGGCGGACCGGCAACCGTGACCGGTGGGAGCTTCCCGTTGGCCTCGCGCGTCTTGTTGATCAGCGGCACTGCTTCAGCCGCCCGCCCCAGACGAATCAGCCCTTCGGCCTTGAGCAGGTCCATTTCCGACACCGGCAGCTCGAGTTGCGGGCCGTTCTGCCACGTTTCTGCGGTGCCGTTGCGCAGGTAGTAGTACCACGAATACCGCCAGGTGCCGCGGCTCGCGGTGAAGATGTTGTTCAGATTGTAGCCGACGTACGAGCCCGGGGTCGCCGGGCCGCCGGTGCCCTGGATGCGACGGTCCTTCGTCTTCATCTGGAACGCCGCGCGCGAAGTGAGCGGCGTGGCCCGCCAGTTGAGGTACCCCCCCGAGGAATCGGCGGGTCCGATGAGGTCGTAGGCCGGGCGTCCGAAGTCGCTCGGACGGCCGACCGTGCGCAGGCGCGCCACCAGCCGCTTCCAGTCATCCCAGAGCACGTCGATCTGCGCCACCGGCGCAAAGTCGGTGGTGACGCCGGCGTCGACCCGACGAATCACCTCGGTCCAGTTCACCGCCGCGCGCTCGGCGCGGGTGCGCGCCGAATACACCATCAGGCGCGCCGCGAACGAGTTGGCGAGCCGGACGAACTGGTCCTTCGTCATCGCCGTGTACAGCCAGCTGTCCAACGGCAGCGTGAAGCTGCTGCGGTTGGCGATGGCAATGGCGCTGTCGAGCTGCGAGATCCCGACGGCGGTCAGTTCCTTGTACGTCTGGAACTGCGGGTCCTTGATCGTGTCGAGCCGGGCCCGCTCATCGACGATGAACGCCTGATTGAAGTAGAGGCCGAGATAGCCGTGCGAGATGCCCTGCATGAACTTGCCCACCGCCTTGGTGCGCATGGTGCGTGAGGTGTCCACCACGATCACGCCCCGGTCGATGGCGGCGAGCGCATCGTTGACCGAGGAGATCGTGCGATACATGCCGTACCACGGTCCCTCCGTCACCTGGTTGCGCGCGTTGACGGGGCTGTTGTTCCACGCCGTGCGCGGAATGGCCGACGTCTCGAGCTGGCCGAAATCGGCGAAGCCCGAGGTGACCTCCATGGCCATGGTCGAGAAGGCCCAGGACGGGTAGTCGTCATGTCCGCCCACCGGCCACCAGGTACGGAACGACGAGGCGACGAAGGTTTCGGCCGCCGTCGGTTGCTGCGTGGCGCGCAGCGCGTCGGGAAGATTCGGGTTCGTGACCACGAGATCCTGGCACGAGGACAGCGCCAGGGCAAGGATCGGCAGCAGCGCCACCAGCCGGGAATGTTTCTGAGTCGTAAGCATTAGTGTGATCCTCGCCTCAGAAGGTGATGTCGATGCTGCCGGTGATCGTCCGGTAGCGAGGATATTCGAAGGCGTCGATCCGGGTGAGCGTATTGGTGCCCACTTCCGGGTCGTAGCCCTTGTACTTCGTGGACGTGTACAGGTTGCGCCCGATGACCGAGATGGCCACCCCCTGCGCGCCGAATGGCTGAACGTAACCGAGCATTCGTCCGGTGAGCCGGTACTTCAGCGAGACCTCGCGCAGCTTCACGTAGCCTGCGTCCTCCACGAAGTAATCCGTGGGATCGTTCGCGGCGTAGAGTGCGATATAGTACTCGATGGGCTTCTTGAGTTCCTGCGGCTTGCCGGTCTGGTCGACATCCCGGCTCTTCGCCCACTGGTACATGCGCTGGTTGATCCGGTTGTAGACCTGGCCGCCCACCGCGGCATCGATGAGCGCGAAGACGTCGAAGTTCCTCCAGCTCACGCTGTTGGTGATTCCCCACTTGAACTTCGGGGTGCCGTCGCCGATGCGAATGACCGCCGAGCTGCCCGTGGCGTCCTTGCGCACGATCGGCATTCCCCATCCGTAGGATCCGGTGCCGATGGTGGTGGAGGTGCCCCAGCCGCCGGTTGCCACCTCACCCTTCGTGTACTGATTGGGCGCCCCACTGGCATCGAGGCCGACCCAGACCAGCAGGCCTTCGTCGTTCATCACGAACTCGTTCTCCCGCAACTGCGCGTCGGCCGGCAGGTACTTCTTGTCGTGCAGGAACTGGAAGCCGTACATCTCGCTCAGCCCGACGCCCGCGCAGCGATATCCGATGACCTGCGTGGAGAAGCACGAGCGGTCGAACTCGGTGACCTTGTTGCGCGAGCGATCGGCGACGAGGCCGGCCTTCCACGACAGGGTCGGGCGCTTGATCAGCTGCGCCTCGAGCGTGCCTTCGATGGTGTTGCCTTCCACCGTGCCGGCGTTCTGCCACTGCTGGCCATAGCCGAAGAAGCCGGCGAGTGGAATCTGGATGAGCTGGTCAATCGTCTTGACCTTCGCGTACGAGAGCTGCACCGAATAGCGATCTTTCACGATGGCGTCGATACCCAGTTCGGTCTCGGTGGAGTGCTCCGGGCGCAGGTTCTTGTTGCCGAGGTTCTGCTTGCTCACACCGCCAGCCGTACTGAACGTGTAGGTCTCGTACTGGTCATTGAAGCCGGGGCGCCCGCCGGCCGTGCCCTGCGACGCGCGCAGCTTGAACTCGTTGATCGAGCCCCACTTCCACCACGATTCCTGGGCGACTCGCCAGGCGCCGCTCACGCGGTAGTAGGTGTTCCACCGTTCGTTCGCGCCAAAGAGCGAACTGCCGTCGCGCCGCACCAGGCCATCGGCGATGTACTTGCCGGCGTAGTCGCCACCGAGCGTGACGAAGTAGCCACTGGCCTTGACCTGCTCGACGCTGGACTCTACGAAGCGGGTCTTCGTGTTGTCGAGGCTTCGCACCGCCGGCACGGCGAAATCCTGTCCCCTGGCCGTGGTGAGCTCGTTCTTCTCGCTCTCCAGCAGCGCCCGCGCCGTCGAGCGCATCGTGATCTCGCCGAACTTCCGGAGCACGTTGGCGCTGGCTTCGGCGTTGATCGTGTTCGTGGTACCGGCAAACTGCGAGATTTCGCCGAGGCCGCCGAGGGCGTAGCCCTCCGTCTTCTTCCCCTGGTCGAGAAAGTAGTTCAGCCGACGATCGGAACGGTCATAGCTGACATTGGCGTCGAACGTCAACCAGGTGAATGGCGTGTAGCGGCTGCCGACACTCCCCTGCGTGCGGGCGCGATTGCGCTGGCGGTCTTCGGTGGACAGCACGTACAGCGGGTTTTCCTCCCGGCCTTCGATGTCCGGCTGGTAGATGTACGGCGTGCCGTCGGCATCCGGCGTGAGGAGGTTGGCATCCGGCGCCTGGTTGATCAGGTCGAAGAAGGTGTCGTCATACAGCTCCTGTCGGGCGGAGCGGCTGTGATAGGCGCTGAAGGAGAACTTCAGGTTGTCGAGAGGCTGGTGATCGAGATTGAAGCGGACGTCGTTCTGGTTGAAACGTCCCTTGCCGAGCACCACGCCATCCTCGCTGGAATTCACGAACGAAAGGAACCAGTTCGTGCGGAGGTTGTTCTGCGCGATGCTGATAGCGTTCTTGGAGAACTGGCCCGGATCGAAGAACATCTCGACCGGGTCGTACACCTTGTCGGCATACGTGACGTCCTGGAAGCGCTGGTAGGCCGGACGCGCGATGCGCTGCGCGCGCGGCACCACCACGCCCGACGCGTTGATGTACTCGCCGTTCGCGTTGGTCTGGTAATGATGTTTGCGCGCCCAACCCAACTTGCCCCCGAGACTGTTGACGCCCATTTCCGAGCGCAGGCTCCAGCGGGTCGTGCCGGTACCGATGCCGGTGCCGCGCCTGGTGCGAATCTGGATCACGCCGGAGGCGGCGCGCGATCCGTACATGGATGCGGCGGCGGCGCCCTTTACCACCTCGATGCTCTCGATGTCCATCGATTCGAGATCGGCGCTCGAGCCGGTGAATGCCTGGGACTGGATGACGCCGTCCACCACCACGAGGGGAGAGTTCCCCTTGTTGATGCTGGTGGGTGAGCGGAGCTGGATGTTGGTGCCGCTGCCGGGTTGGCCCATCGGCACCACCGTCACACCGGCGACCTTGCCCTGAAAGGCTTCCAGGGCGTTCGTGGCGGGCACCGCCATGTTCGTCGCTTCCAGGCGGCCAACCGTGAACGGCACCCGGGTGCCCGATGTCGGATCGACGAGACCCGTGGTCACGACGGCCTGCAGCGTCAGCGCAACCTCGCGCAGCTGGATGTCGACCGTGATCGCACCGCCGGCCGGAACGTCCACCGTGCGCCCGCTGAATGGCACATAGCCGATGCGGCGCGCTTCGAGGCGCCGCGGCCCGGCGGGCACGCCGACGATCGCATAGCGCCCCCGACTGTCGGTCGTGGCGCCCACGCGGACCCCGGCGACCGTCACCTGAACGTCGCTGACCACGCGGCCCGTTGAGGAGTCGGTCACCGTGCCGGTGATGCGGCCGGTTCCCTGCGCCGCGAGAGGTGTGATGGGAGTGAGCAGCAGCAGCGTGGCGACGAGGGGCACGCCGAGTCGGGCGAGAGCCGTCAGTCGCGTGCGCGCGTCATGCGGGGTGTACACCATCAGTCCTCCGAAGGTCGGTAGAAACGGGGGGAGGGAGGGGAGCCTGACGCAGAGTTAGCGCCATCCCTGACGCAGGGATACGTACGGATACGCGTGGCGCTGCAATTGCGCTGGCCTCGGGACGCAGCGCGACGCGGACTACTCCCGCGCGCTCTGGAAATTCTACAGTACCAGCCGTAAAATTCCATCAGGGGAACCCCCGCCGGAGTCGACTTCCGGCCCCCGAATGCACGGGCGGCATCGGTGCATTTTCACGAGGTGCCGGCCCTCCGGTCGAAGGCCGACGCCCACCGACCGAGCGCTCTTCGGGGCGCAGGGGTTTCCCTTGAGCCAGTACAACATTGCGTGGTTGCCCGGTGACGGCGTCGGTATCGAGGTGATGGAGGCGACACGGATCTGTCTCGACGCCCTGCACTTCGACGCACAGTACTCCCACGGAGACATAGGCTGGGAGTTCTGGCGGACCGAGGGTGAGTCCTTCCCCCAGCGCACGATCGATCTATTGAAGGCGAGCGACGCGGCGATGTTCGGCGCGATCACCTCGAAGCCGGCGAAGGACGCCGAGGCGGAACTGGTGCCCGCCCTGAAAGGGAAGGGCTTGGCGTACCGAAGCCCCATCGTGCGCATGCGGCAGATGTTCGACCTGTTCACCTGCCTGCGGCCATGCAAGGCGTACCCGGGCAACCCGCTGAACTACAAGGAAGACATCGACCTCGTGATCTTCCGCGAGAACACTGAGGGCCTCTATGCGGGCGTCGAGTTCAGTCCGGTGCCTGATGAACTGGCGGCGACGCTTGGCAAGCTGAGTAAGCCCTTCGCGCACTTCGCCGGTATCCCGGGCGACCAGTTCGCCATCACCTGCAAGATCAACACGCAGAAGGGGTGCGAACGGATCATCCGCGCCGCGTTCGAGTATGCGCAGGAGCACGGCTATCCGAAAGTCACGGTGATCCACAAGGCGAATGTCGTGCGCGCCACCGAGGGGATGTTCCTCGAGACCGGGAAGCGCGTGGCCAGGGAATACCCTGACATCGCGATGGACGACGCCAACGTCGATGCCATCACCATGTGGCTGCTGAAGAACCCGAAGAGCTACAGTGTGCTGGTGGCGACCAACCTCTTCGGCGACATCATCAGCGACCTGGCCGCGCAGATGGTCGGGGGCCTCGGCTTCGCGTGCTCGGCGAACATCGGCGAGAAACTCGGCGTCTTCGAGCCCAGCCACGGCAGCGCGCCCAAGTATGCGGGCCAGTACAAGGTGAACCCGATCGCGACCATTCTCTCGGCCAAGATGATGCTGGCGTGGCTGGGCGAGACCGAGAAGGCCGCGAGGCTCGAGGGCGCCACGGCCGCGGTCATTCGTGAAGGCCAGGTGCGCACTTACGACATGGGCGGAAGCGCGACCACGCTGGAGATGGCTGAAGCCATCGCCAGGAAACTTTGAACCGGCCGTCAGGCGGAAACCGGTGATGGCGCGCATCCTCATTCATGAAGTCGGCCCGCGTGATGGCCTACAGGCCGAGGGCCGGGTCGTCCCGACCGATACCAAGCTGGACTGGCTCGCTCGACTGATCGGGAGCGGCGTCGACATCGTGCAGGTCGGCTCCTTCGTGCACCCGCAGAAGGTGCCCCAGATGGCGGATACCGACGAACTGTTTCGCCGGCTCACGGCGGAACAGCGGGGCCCGCGCGCCGTCCTCTCCGGGCTCGTGCTCAACGAGAAGGGCCTGGAACGCGGCCTGAATTGTGGCGTGGAGCTGTTCTGCCTCGGCGTGTCCGCGTCGGAGACGCACAGTCGCAGGAACACGGGCATGGGCACGGACGATGCCACGCGTCGCATCATCGCCATGGCACTCGAGGCGAAGCGCTCGGGCCGGGAAGTCCAGGTCAGCGTGCAGAGCGCGTTCGGCTGCGGCTTTGAGGGCGCGGTGCCCGAGGACCGCGTGATGGGCATCGTCGCGGCATACCTGGCCGCGGGCCTCGATGCCATCTCTCTCGCCGACACCGCCGGTCACGCGCACCCCGCGCAGGTCTCCGCGTACGTGCGGCGCATCCTGACCATGGAGCCCGCCGCCAGGATCACCGCGCACATCCACAACACCTATGGCCTGGGAATGGCCAACGTCCACGCCGCGCTGGATGCGGGGGCGACGTCCATCGAGTCCAGTTTCGGCGGGCTCGGTGGCTGTCCGTTCACGAAAGTGGCTGCCGGCAACGTGGCCACCGAAGATGTCGTGCACGGACTGCAGCGCGCGGGACATCGAACGGATATCAGGCTCGACGTGCTCATCGACGTCGCGCGGGATGTCGCGACGTTCTTCGGGCGCGATCTGCCGGGGTGCGTCTACAAGATCGGTCCGATAACTGCTGGTGCTCCGGCCAGCTGAACGACTGGCGCACTCTGTCGTACTCTGTCGCACTCTGACCGAAGCCACTATGAGCCACCGCATATTAGATGGCATCAAGGTCCTCGACCTCACCAACGTCCTGTCGGGACCATTCACGACCTTGCATCTCGCGCTGCTCGGCGCCGAGGTGATCAAGATCGAGAATCCAAGGGACGGTGACCTGGCGCGCAAGCTCGGCATCCTGCCCGAACTCAACAAGCGCCTGATGGGCACGAGCTTCATCGCGCAGAACTGCAACAAGAAGTCCATCACGCTGAACACCAAGAGCGCCGAAGGCAAGGCGATCTTCCTGCGGATGGCGAAGGACGCCGACGTCGTCGTCGAGAACTTCCGCCCGGGCGTGATGGACCGCTTGGGCATCGGGTACAAGGTGCTCGCCGCAGTCAACCCGCGGCTGGTCTACTGCGCCATCTCGGGCTTCGGTCAGACGGGGCCCGACGCGCTGAATCCCGCGTACGACCAGATCATCCAGGGGTTGTCCGGCGAGATGGCGGTGAACGGCGACGAGCGGCTGAACCCGCTGCGCACCGGCTACCCGGTCTGTGACACCGTCGGCGGGCTCAACGCGGCGTTCGCGGTGATGGCCGCACTCTTCCACCGGGAACGCACCGGCGAAGGCCAGTCCATCGACGTCGCCCTGCTCGACAGCATCATGCCGTTGATGGGCTGGGTGGCGGCCAACCTCCTGATCGGCCACCAGCAGCCGGTGCTCATGGGAAACGACAACTTCACCGCGGCGCCCAGCGGAACGTTCGTGACCCGGGACGGCCACATCAACATTGCCGCCAACAAGCAGGAGCAGTGGGAGGCGGTGTGCGACGTGCTGGGCGTCCCGGAACTCAAGAGTGATCCACGCTTTCAGGAGCGGGACACGCGCAAGAAGAACCGCCGGGAACTCACTCCGCTGCTCGAGGCGAAGCTTGCCGCGAAGGGCACGGCGGAGTGGGTGAATGAACTCAACGCTGCCGATGTCCCCAGCGGTGCGATCCTGAGTCTCGAGGATGCCCTGCGGCAGCCACAGATGGCGCACCGCGACGTGCTGAAGCAGGTGCCGCTGGAAGGGTTCGGCGACATCGAGGTCTTCGGCCTCACGGCGTTGTTCGAAAAGACACCGGGGACGGTCGACACGCCTCCGCCGAAACTGGGAGAGCACAACGGAGAGATCTACGCGAGGCTGGGCATCACCGAATCCGACCAGGCTGCACTGAAGACCCAGGGCGTCATCTGAAAGGAGCCATCGTGGGAATGACCGTTGCTGAAAAAATCCTGGCGCGCGCCGCGGGCCTCCCCTCGGTCGCCGCCGGGGACGTCGTGGAACCCAAGGTCGACCTCGCGATGTCGCACGAGAATGCCGCGCTGGTGATCAACCAGTTCCTCGAGGTGTTCGAGGGCACCGGCCTCGAACCGAAGATCTGGGATCCGTCGCGCGTCGCGATCATCTTCGATCATCGCGTCCCCGCCGAGTCACCCAAGACGGCGACGAACCAGAAGAAGATCCGCGAGTTCACCGCCGCCAACGGCATCGGCAAGTTCCACGACATCCGCGGCGACGTTGGCGGCATCTGTCACCAGATCCTCCCCGAGTTCGGCTACGTGCGCCCCGGCTTCGTCGTGGTGGGCACCGACTCGCACACCACGTCGCATGGCGCGCTGGGCGCCTTCAGCTTCGGCATCGGCGCCACCGAGATGGCCTCCGTCTGGAGCCTGGGCTTCGCCGTGAACATCGAGGTGCCCGAGACCATCAAGGTGGTGGTGACCGGAAGATTTCCTCCGTTCGTCAGCGCCAAGGATCTGATCCTCCACGTCATCGGCACACTCACCGCGCAGGGCGCCAACTACAAGGTGCTGGAGTTCCACGGCGAGACCATCCGCAAGATGAACACCAGCGGGCGCATTGCCATCTGCAACATGAGCGTCGAAGCGGGCGCCACGTCGGGCATCGTGCCGGGGGACGAGGAGACGGTGCGGTACCTGCGCGAAGAATCGGGCGTGACGGACGAGATCAACTGCGTCGTTCCCGACGCCGACGCGCGCTACATCCGTACGCTCGAGGTCGACGTGTCGTCGCTGGTGCCGCAGGTCGCCTGCCCGCACACGGTGGACAACGTGAAGCCGATCACCGAGGTGCTCGGCACCAAGGTCCAGCAGATCGTCATCGGCAGCTGCACCAACGGCCGGCTCGACGATCTCGCCATCGCCGCTGACATCCTGCGCGGACGCAAGGTCGCCGTGGGCACGCGGATGCTGGTGTTTCCGGCCTCGGGACGGATCTTCGCGCAGGCGATGGAGAAGGGGTACGTCCAGGACTTCATGAAGGCGGGCGCCGTGGTCATGAACTCGGGATGCGGCCCCTGCCTCGGCGTGCACGAGGGTGCACTCGGCGACGGCGAGACGGCCCTCAGCACGACGAATCGCAACTTCAAGGGGCGCATGGGCAACCCCAAGTCCGAGGTCTACCTGTGCAGCCCGGCCGTCGCGGCCGCCTCGGCCATCACCGGCGTCATTACCGATCCCAGGGCAAACTAACGCCGCGAGGCAGGAGTCTATTGTGGCCAAGGTCATCATCGCGCTGGGCAACGACATCAGCACCGACGACATCTACCCGGGGCGGCACATGGCCACGGTGCTGCCGTCGGAGACCCCGCAGTTCGCCTTCTCGGATCGCACCGAGTTCAACGCGCGACTGTGGGCCCGGGAGTTTCCAGCCTGCCGTGTCGTCGTCGGCGGCGAGAATTTCGGCTGCGGCTCGAGCCGCGAGCAGGCCTGTTCGACGCTCAAGGGCTACGAGGTCACCGTGGTGGCCAAGTCGATCTCGCGGATCTTCCTGCAGAACAGCATCAACCTGGGGTTGAAGGTGGTGCTGTGTCCCGCCATCGAAGCCAGCGAGGGTGATGAGCTGGAGATCACTGAGGACCGGGTGCTGAACAAGACCACCGGCAAGGCGTTTGACCAAGTGAAGATGCCCGCCTCGCGAAAGGGCATCATGGATGCGGGGGGATTGATTCCCTACACGCGGACGCTGCTGAAGGCGCGCAAGTAGCGGAGCAATGGCTGGGGAGCACGGGTTCCTGCCGTGCGTCAGGGACGCCCGGTCGGTTTGTCGGGACGGTTCGGCGCCTCGAAACTCGGCCCAGCGGCGCCATTCTCTGGCGAATTGCCGCCGCGTCGATTCAATTGAAGTCGCGCGCGAACGGGTCGCCCTCACTCGACGGTGCGGCCCGTCAGCTGGCGTTCATCCTCAGACATCCCATGACCCGATTCCAGAACAAGATCCTCTTCGTCGGCTACGGTGCCGTGGCCGAGTGTACGCTGCCGATCCTTTTCCAGCACCTCAAGGTTGCGCCCGGCAACGTCACCGTGATGGACTTCGAGGACCGCTCGGACAAGCTGAAGAAATGGACCGCGAAAGGCGTCCGATTCGTCCGCGACCGCGTCACCGAGAAGAACCTGGGATCGCTCCTTGGCGCGTTCGTCGGGGCGGGAGACGTCGTCATCGATCTCGCCTGGAACATCGATGCCTGCGAGATCCTCGACTGGTGCCACCGCCACGGCGTGCTCTACGTCAACACGTCGACCGAGCTGTGGGACCCCTATGCTGCCGGCCCGAAGCAGCATCCGACGGAGAAGACCCTGTACTGGCGGCACATGAACGTCCGCCGCATGGTCGCCGCGTGGAGGGAGAAGGGCCCGACGGCGGTCATCGAGCACGGCGCGAACCCGGGCTTGATCTCGCACTTCACCAAGCAGGGCCTCATCGACATCGGCAACAGCCTGATCGCCGACAAGAAGCTGAGCGCCAGGAATGCCGCCATAGTCGCCGATCTCATCGCGACGCAGACGTTCAACCTCCTCGCGCAGAAGCTCGGCGTGAAGGTGATCCACTGCTCGGAGCGCGATACCCAGATCTCCAACCAGCCCAAGCAGGTGGACGAGTTCGTCAACACCTGGAGCATCGAGGGCTTCCGCGAGGAGGGCCAGACGACTGCCGAGCTGGGTTGGGGCACGCACGAGAAGTGGCTGCCGCCGTATGCCTACAAGCACAAGCAAGGCCCCAGAAACCAGATCTGCCTCGCGCGCATGGGCATGAACACCTGGGTCCGCACGTGGGTGCCGAACTACGCGGTGCAAGGCATGGTCGTGCGCCACGGTGAAGCGTTCACCATCTCCGACAAGCTGACCGTGTGGGAGAAGGGCAAGGCCGTCTACCGGCCGACGGTGCACTACGCGTACTGCCCGAGCGATGCGGCGATCGCGTCGCTGAACGAGATGCGCGGGTACGATTACCGTCTCGTCGACAACCAGCGCATCATGAACGACGAGATCATCGGCGGATCCGACATCCTTGGTGCGCTGCTGATGGGCCATCCGTACAAGTCCTGGTGGACCGGCAGCGACCTCAGCATCGAAGAGTCGCGCCGCCTCGTGCCCCACCAGAACGCCACGACGATGCAGGTTGCGATCTCCGTCGTCGCCGCCACCGTATGGATGATCCAGAATCCGTCGATGGGCGTCGTTGTCCCGGACGACCTCCCGCATGACTTCGTGCTCGGGATCGCGAAACCGTACCTCGGCAAGTTCATCTCGACGCCATCCGACTGGACGCCGCTCGCGAGCTATCGGAACACGTTCCCCGGCTACAACAGTCCGGCGTTCGACCGCAAGGACCCGTGGCAGTTCAAGAACTTCCTCGTCAAGGATGGCGAATGATCTCGAAAGCCCGGCTGAGGAAACTGGCCGAGGAACACGGCACGCCGCTGTTCGTCATCGACCACGCCGAACTGCGGAAGAACTTTCGGGCGTTCCGGAAATACCTGCCGCGCGTGCAGCCGTATTTCGCGGTCAAGGCGGGGTCCGATCCGGCGATCGTGCGCACGCTCTTTGAAGCGGGTGCGAGCTTCGACGTGGCGTCGATGCCCGAGTTCGCACTCGTCCACGAGAATATCAAGGACATGCCGGCGCGCGAGCGCCAGCAGTGGATCTGGGACCGGATCATCTACGCCAACCCGATCAAGCCGGTTGAGACGCTCGAGGAACTCGACCAGTACAAGCCGCTGGTCACGTTCGACAACCTGGATGAGATCGAGAAGATCAGGAAGCACGCGCCGCATGCCGGGCTCGTGCTGCGCCTGAAGGTGTCCAATACCGGCGCGATGGTCGAGTTGTCCTCCAAGTTCGGTGCGTCTCCCGGCGAGGCGGTGGACCTGATCCTCGAGGCCGACCGGCGGGGGTTGGTGGTCGAAGGGGTGAGCTTCCACGTCGGAAGCCAGACCACCAACTTCGGGAACTACGTCGAGGCGCTGAACCTCACCGCGGACATCTACGCGGAAGCGCAGGCTCGCGGATACACGAAAATGAACCTGGTCGACATCGGTGGCGGCTTCCCGGCGCCGTACGATGCGACGGTTCGCCCGTTTCGGGAGCTCGCGGGCATCATCAACTCCGAGATCACGCGGCTCTTTCCGAAGGAGATCGAGATCCTCGCAGAGCCCGGGCGCTTCTTCGTCGCGACCGCGGGCTACGCCATTTCAAAGATCATCGGGAAGTCGGTCCGCGACGGCAAGCCGTCGTATTACCTCGATGATGGTGTGTATCACACGTACTCGGGCCAGATCTTCGACCACTGCATGTATCCGGTGAAGGCGTTCAAGCGGGGCAAGACGCGCCTCTCGGCGGTCTTTGGCCCGACGTGCGACGCCTTCGATGTCATCTCGATGGCGGAGAACCTCCCGGACCTCAAGCGCGATGACTACGTGTACAGCGAGATGATCGGCGCGTACAGCCATGCCTCGGCGACGTCATTCAATGGATTCCCGCCGGCGACCGTGGTGCACGTGAACCAGTGACGACGCGTGCTCCGCGTCACGGGTACCACTCCCACAAGTAGTAGTCCTGTCCGTACCAGTGGTTCGTGAGCGTTGCGGTGCGGCGGAAGCCGGCGCGCGCGAGCACCGACTGCGACTGCGTGTTGTCAACTCTGCTGTCGCACCAGACCTTGTGCGCGTGCCGGGAGGGGAGCGTCTTCGCGAGTGCCGCAAGCAGCGAGGCGCCAACGCCTCGGCCACGCGCGCGAGCATCAGTCCCAAACCACGAGAGCCATATAGTTCCGTCGTCGTAGCGGCTCACGCAGAAACCGATCAGCCCATTGCGGTTGCGAGCCACGAGCACTGCCTGCGGATCCTCCGCGACCAAGGCGCGAAGCCCGTCCGCTGAGTACTTCGCCAACTCCGCACGTCGGGCGCGGTCGTTGTAGTAGGCGAGCGGTTGAATCGTGGCTTGCATGAGAGCCACGAGCGCATCCATCTCGTGCTCCGCGATCGGGCCAACCGCTGGCATGGTCAAGGACGTTCTCGTGGGAGGTCGGCGCTTGGGAGCCACCTACGACAGCTCTGCTGCGAGCGGATGCAACGGATGCGCGCGTAGCGCGCTTCCGCAATCTGCTCGGCAGCAGTAAGCATCGTCAGGCCGGTCAGGCGCAGGCCGGCGGCGCACGGACGGTGCGTCCGATCGGACCGCCGCGCAATACCATGGTGACGGCGCCCTCGCCGATCGGTCGTAAGCTCGGCGCTCCACGGTCTGGGAGCCCGCATGGGACACGCGGCGCCGGCAGCCCTCGGCGTCTACAAGCCCTGGCGTCCGCAGGCGTCGCCGTCGTTTCGGTTGGTGCAGGATCACTTCCACCGCCCCCCCATCCATGTCAGGGAGACACTGGCCGTGTAACAGCTTCGTCGGGAGTCTCGGGGCAGGCGAGCTGCTGCAGCTCAGTCTCGTGGGCACGAACTGCTTGCGTCGCTTGCCCCCGTGCGATGTTCCACTGGGTCCAGTAACGGGCCATCCGCGCGCGCCGCTCCCCTGTCCATCGATCGAGAAGGATAGCTGCGGCGGCACAACGGGCGCCTGCAGCGGCCGTGTCGACAGCGATATCGGGTGCTGTCAATGCGGACACCAGCACCGGGACGGCGTCTCCGCCCAGCGATGCGACGTACCGCAGATCCGCACCTGCCGCCCCGGAGCGCCCCGCGTCACCACGCGCCAGGTTTGCCCGAGCCACCAGCGCATCGGGATTGAGAAGATTGAGCGTGAAGAGCACGACAAACCCGCTGACCACCAGTCCTGTTGCAAAGGTACGCGGACGGGAACGCAGCACGGTAGATGCGAGCCACACGAACACTATCGCCAACCATATCATGAACGCCGTCGCGTACAGTCTGTCCGTGGAGATGCCGTAGTACTGGACATACAATCTCATGCGCGCGCCGGCCGAGAGCATCATGGCGCCGAGCAGCGCCACCAGCGGCACCGCGAGCCGCCGATGGAAACGGAGCGTGCGAACATCTGAAGCCGGAATGAGTGCCTGCGCGCCGAGGAGCACCGGGAGCAGCAGGCCGGCCACGCACGTCAACTCGAAAAAGCCGCGCCTCGCGTAGTCGGCGAAGCTGAGGCCAGTAGTCCTGAGCACGAGCGCCTCGCCACCGAACAGCCAACCTATCTGCACGACGACAAATGCCGCGAACAGCACGTTCAGGGCGCCGAGCGCGAGCGTCACGTCCGTGGCGCCGAGTGTGAGTGGGAGTGGGGTGGCTGGAGTGCCGGCGGCGCCGGGGTGCGCCAGGAGTGAGCGCCGCAGCCAGCCAGCTACCACCCATGCGAAAAGGCCGGCGATGATGACGTGCGAGAGTACGACGCCAAGGTCCACGTCCGGGAACGTGAAGAACGATCCGAATACCGGGTCCGCCTGCGTGAGCAGCAGCGTGAAGACGAGGAGTATGGGTGCAGTGATCACCAGCGCCCTGCCGATCCGCCGGACGCTCCCGTCGTTGGACGGGCGGAGTGCGGTGTGGAGCTCCGCGTCGCGCATCAGTAGCGGGACGACACCAGTGGCGACATCGAGACCGGTTCCGAACGCGGCTCGAATCAGGTCGCGGACGCGTGCGAGGGCGAGACCGGGCACGGGGATGGCATCGATGCTCATGGCGAGCAGCACGAGCGCGGTGAGCATTGCCAGCACGTCGAAGAACTGGAGAATTTCGGCGTCGCGCCACGACAGACCGGCGGCAAAGAGTACCGCGACAGCGAGCCAGATGCTGCTCTCGTGTGAGAGAGGGCGCCCGTTCTGCCGCACGAGAGCGATGGCGATGGTGGCGAACACTACCATCCAGGCCAGGAGCCCCAGCCCCCATGGCTCATTTCGGAGTAGCGGGTCAGCGAGGATGCCGAGTAGTACTGCACCCAGCAGCACGCGTCGTGCGACGAGGGCGCGTGGGGATGGAATGGCAGACTCGGGCTCGGCCGGCTCGGCGGTAGGGACGTTCGATGCGGCTGCGGCAGCCGAGCCGGTCGCCAGGTCTGAATGTGGGTGACGCATGGAGTCTCGGCGTTGGTTGTGCAGAGAACTTTACCATACAAAGCCAAATCGCGCAAGAGGCGCAGTTTCGCCCCGTATTGCCGCGGGCCAGCAATACCTCATAGCGCCGGACGAGAGCCAGTCGCGTGTCGTGCTCGACGCCTGGCGGATCGTCTACAACACCATCCACCATGGCGCCGCCAGCACGTTCTTGGCGATCCAGAACGGTTGCGCTCCAGCGTACAACAGTACTCCGACGGTCGCACGATCCGCGTATTCGTCGAGAAAGACATTCATCGATGCCAGGTCGCTGGTCGACGGCTGTGTTGTGGTCTTCCCTTGGATCGGCAGAAGAGTGTGTCCGTCATCGATCACGAACTCCACCTCGTATCCGTTAGACGTACGCCAAATAGAACAGCTCGGGCGGAGCCTAGAAAATATGACTGGGCTGGCCTCCGACTCTTGCGTGGGTTAGCTCCTCAC
>ERZ1292630.1773-Hain-H41-02um-R3-1773-length-20667-cov-7_pt1 | contig 20667 bp, 15 predicted proteins | sample MGYA00564408_ERZ1292630 | MGnify/ENA primary metagenome ERZ1292630 (study PRJEB36523, sample SAMEA6512641) | groundwater metagenome | collected 2019-01-08 | study: AquaDiva: Metagenomics assemblies of 32 groundwater samples
AAAACACCGATATCCGCCAAATGGTCATTGATCAATTAAGAAGTAACTAAAAAGTTTCCGGCTATTCATAAAATATTTTCCGTTTCGGGTGCAATTGACTCCAGTGAGTATTAAGCAATACAGATGAAGCTGAGGTTAGTCGCCGAGCAAAAATACTGGAATAGGGTAATCGAACCGATTCTTGAATTAACTTGCTTTTGCAAATTGAGAAATTGATATCCCGAAAGTTTTACGGAGCCAATGGCTGAGTTACGTCGCTCCAATGCGGGTCGGTTTGAACAAACTGTTATACCTCGTTACGTGAATGTCTTAGCAGCATAATACGGTAGAACATAAACATCTTGGAACAAGTGCTCGCACACATCTAGTGCCAACCCAAGTTGTTCCGCTTTGTGAGGTTTGACCTCATGGGCTGAATCATTTCCTAGAGTTCTGATTTTGTGAAGAATTGTTGCTCCGTCTGGCGAAAGAACGCCTTGAAAGACTAAGCCGTTAATTTTTTGAACCAGGTTAGATCCAGGAGAGTTCTTGTCTTTGCAGACGGTCTCAACTATTGCGCGTATCCCAATACCTGCAAGAACCGGCTGATCATTATTTATCGCCTTTATAGTCTCTTCGTATATCCGCTGTACGTTCGGAGGCAATAAATATACATCCTTAAGTGGATTGCGCCCCTCGCTTCGGCTTGGATAAAGGTTAACTGTTTGGTTATATTCGACAGTCTCATGATCTACAAAATCCCAATCTTCAGTGTTTTGACTCGTGGATCGAAAGGTGGTTGTTTCACAGCCTTGGCACATGATCACTTGGTACTCTGACCAGTACTGAAGCGAGTTTTCTCCAAACCAATTTTCGCCACTTACATCCACTGATGAAAGGACGAGGTGCTTATTAACGCGCTTACATTTGCTGCATTGCACGTCAACCACAGTGCCAGCAGTTTTATTGAACTCTCGACTTACAGTATTCTTTTGCATAGAGGTCTAATTGAAATGAAACTTACAAAATAACGTGATCTATTCCATTGAAAATAACATCTAATATTGCAGAATTCATGCTATCCCCTTATTCTAAAACAACATACCGATCTTGGCTTGATCATATCACGCAGTATCAGATCTACAAAAATGCATATCCCTCGACTTTTAGATCAAGTACGAACAAAACTTATCTTCAAACATAACCGCTAGCGCATCACGCAGCACAGATATCAAATACCGGATAAATTACCGGAATTGATCAGGTAGAATACCCGCATTAATGTTTTTCAGAGCGGCAAAAAAATGATGCTACGTAAAATCTTCATTGCCAATCGCGGCGAGATTGCTGTTCGCATTATTCGCGCGTGTGCTGAAATGGGCATCCGCTCGGTGGCGATTTATTCGGAAGCGGATCGTTTTGCACTGCATATCAAGAAAGCGGATGAATCTTATTGCATCGGCAGCGAGCCGATGGCGTGCTATTTGAATATTCATGCGTTAGTTGATTTGGCTTTGGCGACCGGGTGTGATGCGGTGCATCCGGGTTACGGATTTCTTTCCGAGAATGCGCAATTTGCCCGAGCGTGTAAAGAACGGGGGCTTATTTTCATTGGCCCGGAAGCGGATGTCATTCATCGTATGGGCGATAAAACCGAAGCCCGGAATGCGATGAAAGCGGCGGGTATTCCGGTGACACCCGGGTCGGATGGCAATTTGCATTCGGTGGAAGAAGCCCTCAAAGTCGCTACGCAAATCGGCTATCCGATCATGTTGAAAGCAACTTCCGGCGGCGGCGGGCGCGGTATCCGGCGCTGCGATAATGCCGATGAGCTACAGCGCAATTACGCCCGGGTGATTTCCGAAGCGACCAAAGCGTTTGGCAGCGCCAATGTGTTTCTGGAAAAATGTATTGTCAATCCAAAGCACATTGAAGTACAGATATTAGCAGACCACCATGGTAACGTGATTCATCTCTTTGAGCGGGATTGTTCGATTCAGCGCCGCAATCAGAAGCTGATCGAAATTGCGCCGTCCCCGCAACTGGACGAAGCGCAACGCCAATATATCGGCGGTCTCGCGGTGATTGCCGCGAAATCGGTCGGCTACACCAATGCCGGGACGGTGGAGTTTTTGCTGGATGATAGCGGCCGGTTTTATTTTATGGAGATGAACACGCGTGTGCAGGTCGAGCATACCATCACCGAATCGATTACCGGCGTCGACATTGTCGAAGAGCAGATCCGCGTGGCGGCTGGATTGCCACTGCGCTACAAACAAGAAGAGATTGTCCGGCGGGGTTATGCGATTCAGTTCCGCATTAATGCCGAAGATCCGAAGAATAATTTCTTGCCGAGTTTCGGCCGGATTTCCCGTTACTATGCGCCGGGCGGTCCCGGCGTGCGTACCGATACGGCGATTTACACCGGTTATGAAATTCCGCCTTTTTACGATTCCATGGTTGCAAAAATCATTGTCAGCGCACTGACCTGGGAAGACGTGATTAAGCGTGGCGAGCGAACTTTGCGCGATATGGGATTATTTGGCATCAAAACGACGATTCCGTATTATCTAAAGATACTGAAACACCCCAAGTTTCGTGCTGCCCAGTTCAATACCAGTTTTGTTGAACAAAACCCTGAACTTATCAATTATTCCGACAAACCCCGGCCGGAAGTGCTGGCCAGCGTCATTGCCGCTGCGATGGCTTCGCATACCGGCCTGTAAGTAGCGTGCTTACTGGTTAATCAAGGAAAATTCATGCAAAAAGTTTATATCACCGATGTTATTCTGCGCGATGCGCACCAATCCCTGATCGCTACCCGGATGCGCACGGAAGACATGCTGCCGGCTTGTCAAATGCTCGACAGCATCGGCTACTGGTCTCTAGAATGCTGGGGCGGCGCAACGTTCGACGCCTGTTTGCGGTTTTTGAAGGAAGACCCTTGGGAGCGCTTGAGCAAACTGAAATCCGCGCTACCGAACACGCCACTACAAATGTTGCTGCGCGGGCAGAACTTGCTCGGTTATCGGCATTACTCCGACGATGTCGTTCGCGCTTTCGTCAAACAAGCTGCGGCCAACGGCATGGATGTTTTCCGCATTTTCGACGCGCTCAATGACGTGCGCAATCTCAAAACCGCCATCGAGGCTGCCAAGGAAGCCGGCAAACACGCGCAAGGTACCATTTGCTATACCACCAGCCCGGTGCACGACGTCAAAAGCTTCGTCACACTGGCCAAAGATTTGGCTACTCTGGGTTGCGATTCTATCGCGATCAAGGATATGGCCGGTTTGTTAACACCGTATGCGACCAGCGAATTGGTAAAGGCTTTGCAAGATGCCGTCGATCTGCCGATCCATCTGCATTGCCATGCCACCGCAGGTTTAGCGGAAATGTGCCAGCTGAAAGCCATCGAAGCCGGTTGCCGACATATCGACACGGCACTGTCGTCATGGTCAGGCGGCACCAGTCATCCACCGACCGAAACCCTGGTCATGGCATTGCAAGGCACGGATTACGACACCGGCCTGAATCTGCAAAAACTGCAGGAAGTGAACGATTATTTCGCACAAATCCGCAAAAAATATCATCGCTTCGAAAGCGAGTTCACCGGTGTCGATACCCGCGTGCACGTGTTCCAAGTGCCGGGAGGCATGATTTCGAATCTGGCCCATCAATTGCAGGAACGCAACGCGCTGAATCGCATCAACGAGGTTTATGCGGAAATTCCACGCGTACGCAAGGACCTAGGCTATCCGCCGCTGGTCACGCCAACATCGCAGATCGTCGGTACACAAGCGGTGCTCAACGTATTGACCGGCAAGCGCTATGACACCATTACCAACGAAGTGAAGCGTTATCTGCAAGGCGGCTACGGCAAAGCACCGGCGCCGATTGATGCCAAATTGCAAAAACGCGCCATCGGTAAGGAAGACATCATTGACTGCCGCCCCGCCGATCTGCTGAAACCGGAATTCGAGCACCTGCGCCAGGAAATCGGCCATTTAGCGCTAAACGATGAAGACGTGCTGAGCTACGCGATGTTCCCGGAAGTCGGCAAACAGTTTCTGGAATTGCGCTCAACCGGCCATCTGATACCGGAACCTCTGGAATTGGCATCGGCAACCGCCAATGGCGTGCAGAAAGCGCCAACCGAGTTCAACGTAGCACTACACGGCGAGTCTTATCACGTCAAAGTCACCGGTACCAGTCCTAAAAATGAATCCCTGCGGCATTTTTATTTTATGGTAGACGGTGTTCCGGAAGAAATCGTCGTCGAGACGCTTGATGAAATCGTTTTGGATGGCGGCACGCAAGGCGCCGTTAAAAGCACCATTGCCAGCAAACGCCCCCGCCCTTCCGCCGAAGGCGACGTGGTCGTCAGCATGCCGTGCAATATTCTTGACGTGTTAGTCAAAATCGATCAAAAAGTCACTGCTGGACAACCGGTGCTTGTCACGGAAGCGATGAAAATGGAAACAGAAATTACCGCACCGATTACCGGTATCGTCAAAGCCATCCACGTTGTTAAAGGCGAGCCGGCTAATCCGAATGAAGTGTTGATTGAGATTGTGGCATCGTAATGATGCAGAACTCCATTCTCCGGCGCAAGGCACGCAATGAAGTAGCGCAATAGAGGATAGAGCTAAAAAAAACAAGCCTTGTTGTGCTTATCAGCACAAATAGAAAAATAAACCTTTTTCACGTATAATTCTGGCTTCAATCACCGAGGCATTGAAACGAATTGTCCTTGGTCCTGTTTCCAGATTTTGTTCGTATCCAAGGAGTTTTTTGTGTCACAACGCCCGCACGCCATCCTCGCACTCGCCGATGGAACATTTTTTCGTGGCGTGTCTATTGGTGTTGAAGGTATCAAGACCGGTGAAGTCGCTTTCAATACGGCGATGACCGGTTATCAGGAAATATTAACCGACCCTTCGTACTGTCAACAAATCATCACCCTGACTTACCCGCATATTGGCAACACCGGCACCAATCCGGAAGATTTTGAATCCGGCAACATCAACAAAGTGTACGCCGCCGGTTTAGTGATTCGTGATCTCCCCCTGGCAGCCAGTAGTCACCGTAAAACTCAGACATTATCTGAATTTCTGAAAGAACAAAATGTGGTCGCTATCGCTGAAATTGATACGCGCAAGCTCACCCGCATTTTACGGGAAAAAGGCGCGCAGTCCGGTTGCATCATGGCGGGTGATATAGATGAGGACAAAGCATTACAGGCCGCTAGGGCATTCCCTGGTCTAGCGGGAATGGATCTTGCCAAGGTGGTCAGTTGCCAGCAATCGTATCCGTGGACAGAAGGTGAATGGTCGCTCGGATCAGGTTTTGCGGTTCAAGAGAATCCTCAATTCCATGTCGCCGCTTTTGATTTTGGTATCAAACGCACCATATTGCGCAAACTGGCACATCGCGGCTGCAAAGTCACGGTATTTCCTGCACAGACCCCGGCTGAAGAAATTTTAGCGGCACAGCCTGACGGCGTATTTCTCTCCAACGGGCCCGGTGACCCAGAACCTTGTGATTATGCAATTTCTGCCACGCAAGCGTTGCTCGAAAAGAATATCCCGATCTTTGGCATTTGCCTTGGCCTCCAATTACTGGGTTTGGCTACGGGTGCACGCACCATCAAAATGAAGTTCGGCCATCATGGCGCCAATCATCCAGTGCAGGATGTTGACACTGGCCGGGTGATCATTACCAGTCAGAATCATGGTTTTGCAGTTGATTCAGATACGCTGCCTGCTAACGCGCGCATCACACATAAATCACTGTTTGATGGCAGTTTACAAGGATTTGAGTTAGTGGATAAACCCGCGTTCTGTTTTCAGGGACATCCGGAAGCCAGCCCAGGACCGCATGAAGCCGATTATTTGTTTGATAAATTTATTAAAATGATGCAGCGTCATAAAAATCAGCCTTCACAATAATTCGTATCTAAACGACGCAATTTTTACCACTTAGAAAGTATGCCTAAACGTACCGACATTCAATCCATACTCATCATCGGCGCCGGCCCCATCATTATCGGCCAGGCCTGCGAGTTTGATTATTCCGGCGTACAAGCCTGTAAAGCTTTGCGTGAAGAAGGCTACCGCATCGTTCTGGTGAATTCCAATCCCGCTACCATCATGACTGATCCGGAAATGGCCGATGCTACCTATATCGAGCCGATTACCTGGACAATGCTCGAGAAGATCATCGCCATTGAGCGGCCACAGGCGCTGCTGCCTACCATGGGCGGTCAGACTGCATTGAACTGCGCATTGGATCTAGTCAAACATGGCGTACTGGAAAAATACGGTGTTGAGCTCATTGGTGCATCACGTGAAGCAATCGATATGGCTGAGGATCGTGAAAAATTCAAACAAGCCATGACGCGCATTGGATTGGGTTCCGCCCGTTCTGCGGTTGCACATAGTATGGAAGAAGCATTACAAGTCCAGGCTATGGTCGGCTATCCAGTCATTATTCGCCCTTCTTTTACAATGGGTGGCAGTGGTGGCGGGATTGCGTACAATCGTGAAGAATTCCTGAGTATTTGTGAACGCGGATTGGAAACTTCCCCTACCAAAGAATTATTGATTGAAGAATCCGTTATTGGTTGGAAAGAATTTGAAATGGAGGTGGTGCGGGATAAAAACGATAATTGCATTATCGTCTGCGCCATCGAGAATGTCGACCCGATGGGCGTTCATACCGGCGACTCAATAACTGTAGCGCCTGCTCAAACACTGACTGATAAAGAATATCAGTTGATGCGCAATGCATCCATCGCCGTGTTACGCGAAATCGGGGTGGAAACTGGCGGCTCCAATGTTCAATTTGCGATTAATCCTAAAAACGGCCAAATGCTAGTGATTGAGATGAATCCGCGTGTCTCGCGCTCTTCCGCACTGGCCTCAAAAGCAACTGGTTTTCCAATTGCCAAGATTGCTGCCAAGCTTGCTATCGGTTATACCCTGAATGAGCTCGGCAATGACATTACCGGCGGTATCACACCGGCGTCCTTTGAACCAACCATTGATTATGTCGTCACCAAGGTGCCGCGTTTCGCTTTTGAGAAATTCCCGCAAACCAATGATCGCCTGACGACACAAATGAAATCGGTGGGTGAAGTCATGGCGATTGGCCGAACTTTTCAGGAATCTTTGCAAAAAGCGCTACGTGGACTGGAAACTGGCGTGGATGGTTTGGATGAGAAAACCGACAACTTGGAAAATATCAGCACCGAACTGGCTAACCCCGGTCCGGAACGAATATGGTTTGTCGCCGATGCTTTCCGTTGTGGTATGTCTATTGAGGAAGTACAGCAACTGACCAATATTGATATTTGGTTTCTGGCGCAAATTGAAGATCTGGTCAAACAAGAACAGGCATTGACTCATACAAAACTGGAAAATTTGGATAAACAGGCATTACGCAAACTAAAACGCAGCGGTTTTTCCGACCGTCGCCTGGCCAAGCTACTTAATACCGAACAGACGGCTGTCCGCACTTACCGGCATCAGCTCAACTTACATCCTGTCTACAAACGCGTTGATACCTGCGCGGCTGAGTTCGCAACTAGCACGGCATACATGTATTCCACTTACGAAGACGAGTGCGAATCACGTCCCACGGATAAAAAGAAAATTATGGTGCTGGGCGGTGGACCCAATCGTATTGGCCAAGGCATCGAATTTGATTATTGTTGCGTGCATGCGGCATTGGCATTACGTGAGGATGGCTTTGAAACCATTATGGTCAACTGCAACCCTGAAACCGTTTCAACCGACTACGACATATCGGATCGCTTGTATTTTGAGCCGCTGACACTGGAAGATGTTCTGGAGATTGTAGCGGTAGAAAAGCCCGATGGCGTGATCGTACAGTATGGCGGGCAAACGCCCCTCAAACTCGCACGCGACCTAGAAGCCAATGGCGTGCCGATTATTGGCACCAGTCCGGACATGATTGATTGCGCGGAAGATCGCGAACGCTTCCAGAAAATGTTGCAACAGCTGGGTTTAAGGCAACCGCCTAATCGGACTGTGCGCAATCCAGAAGCTGCTTTTATCGCTGCTGAAGAAATCGGTTACCCGCTGGTAGTGCGGCCTAGTTATGTATTAGGTGGACGTGCTATGGAAATTGTTCATGAAAAGGCTGATCTGGAGCGCTACATGCGTGAAGCAGTGAAGGTTTCCAATGACTCTCCGGTATTACTGGATCATTTTCTTACCAATGCAACGGAAGTGGATGTTGATGCAATCTATGACGGAGAAACCGTTTTGATCGGTGGCATCATGGAGCATATCGAACAAGCCGGTGTGCATTCCGGCGACTCCGCTTGTTCTCTCCCGACCTTTAACTTGCAGCCTGAAATATTGGATGAGCTGCGTCGCCAAACTGCTGAAATGGCGCGTGCATTGAATGTCGTTGGGCTCATGAATATTCAATTCGCGATTCAAGACAACACAGTCTATGTTCTCGAGGTTAATCCAAGAGCATCACGCACTGTTCCTTTCATCTCTAAGGCAACCGGCCTCCAATTAGCAAAAATCTCTGCACGTTGCATGATAGGAAAAAGTCTTATTGATCAGGGTTTTACCAAAGAGATACTCCCTGAATATTATTCTGTCAAAGAAGCCGTATTCCCCTTTATCAAACTCTCTGGTGTTGATACGATACTAGGTCCAGAAATGAAGTCCACCGGTGAAGTTATGGGGATGGGCGGAACTTTTGCAGAAGCTTTTGTTAAGTCCCAATTAGCGACAGATGTTCGTTTACCAACTTCCGGCAGGATTTTCATCAGCGTGAAGCAATCTGACAAACTACATGCCGTTGAAATCGCACGCAGCCTTGCAGAACTTGGTTTCACCCTTTATGCTACACGCGGAACTGCTGCTGCGATAACCGAAGCCGGAGTAGATGTCGTTATCATTAACAAGGTAGCAGAAGGTCGTCCGCATATAGTAGACATGATTAAAAATGGAGAAATCAACTTAATCATCAATACAGTAAAGAATCAGCGCAGTGCAATACGTGATTCTTACTCGATTCGCCATGCCGCGCTTCAGGCAAGAGTAACTTACTATACAACATTAGCGGGCGCACGCGCTGCATGCATGGGCATAACCAATCGACGTGAACTGCAGGTCTATAATTTACAGAAATTGCACACACAACTTAAGACATAAACACATAACCTCCCCTATATTATTTAAAATAAAATGAAAGGTAAAAAATTACGATGAGCACTATTCCATTAACGGTAGTAGGGGCGGAGGCATTACGTAAGGAATTACACGAAATGAAAACGGTACATCGCCCAGCAGTCATTGCGGCGATCGCCGAAGCACGTGCACATGGCGATCTTTCTGAAAATGCCGAATATGATGCTGCCAAAGAAAAGCAAGGCTTTATTGAAGGACGTATTGCGGATTTGGAAAGCAAACTCTCCAACGCACAAATCATTAACCCGGCACTCATTAATGCTGATGGAGCCTGTGTTTTCGGCGCTACTGTCGAATTGGAAGATCTTCAAAGTGGCGATATCGTTACTTATCAAATCGTGGGTGACGATGAGGCGAACATTAAGAATGGAAAAATCTCCATCAGCTCCCCGATTTCGCGTGCCTTGATCGGTAAATTTGCCGGAGATATCGCAGAAGTTCAAGCACCCAGCGGTATACGAGAATATGAAATACTTGATGTTAAGTACATCTAAAGATAAATATCAGTAAGTAATCAATTCTGAAAGCTACGCTTGGCACGAAATGCTTCACGTTTCTTTCTGTGGATCGTATGCACAGATTTCTTCTCGGTTTCTTCCGGTTTAGGCCGATAAATAATAAAAATTTTACCAATATGTTGTACCGGTGCCGCTCCCAATTGCTGACATATTTCCTCCAAAAGTGCATTTCTGGCGGTCCGATCATCAATTTGAGCTTTGATTTTAATTAATTCATGACTTAAAAGTCCGCGATCCAGTTCCGCAATAACGCTGGGCGACAAACCAGTCTTCCCGATCATCACAACCGGATTTAGCGCGTGTGCTTGCGCTTTTAGTTCACGCCGATGAGTAATAGTGAGTGTTAACATAAATCCTCTTAAATTATATTATTTTACTTGATGAAACAGGCTAAAACCAGTAAAGCTTGGATGAAGGAGCATGTCAATGATTTTTTTGTCAAGCAAGCTAAAAAAGATGGCTATCGCTCGCGGGCCGCATACAAGCTGCTGGAAATCGCTGAACGTGATCACATACTAAGACCTGGTATAGTCGTTGTCGATTTAGGCGCAGCTCCAGGGAGCTGGTCTCAAGTTGTCAGCCATAAAGTAGGTAACAAAGGTAAAGTTATTGCCATGGATATCCTGAACATGTCACCACTGCCCGGCGTGGAATTTATCCAAGGTGACTTTAGAGAAGAGCATGCTGTGCTTGAATTGAGGCAACACTTAGGTGAACATCAACCGGATCTTGTAATTTCAGACATGTCGCCTAATATCAGTGGTATTGTAGTCAGTGATCAAGCTAAAAGTATGTATTTGGCTGAACTGGCATTGTCGTTTTCAATGGAACAACTGAACTATGGCGGAAACTTTCTAGTCAAAGTTTTTCAAGGCCGCGATTCTGAACAGTTTCTCCGTAACATGCGCACCGGATTTAAGAGCGTATTGATAAGAAAGCCAAAGGCCTCGCGTGATCGCAGTAATGAATTATATTTATTAGGACTCGGAAAAAAATAACAGCAAGATTGCTGTGAAATGAATGGATCCCCTCAGTGATTAGGGTAAATGTACAGAGTAGGATTACAATTTAACAGCAAATTTATACAACACGAACTGCTCTGTTATATTCTACAAAATAGAGTTAGAATGACTAATCAATGATTTTAAGGTGCAAATCAAGGAGCTATTTTGAATAACTTAATTAAAAACATGGCCATTTGGCTAGTAATTGCACTTGTGTTGATGACAGTATTTAATCAATTCAGCGTACGTCAACCGGCTCAAGTACCGATGGAATACTCTCAATTCATTTCTGAATTGAGTCAAGGGAGGATCGCTAAGGTTGTCATTGAAGGCCGTACACTTAAAGGTACAAAGTCTGATGGCAGACGCTTCACAACATATGCGCCATCCGATCCGTGGATGATTAGTGATTTACTTAAGGCTGGCGTTGTTGTTGAAGCCAAGCCGGATGAAGAACCATCCATGTTGATGAGTATCTTCATCTCGTGGTTCCCGATGCTATTACTGATTGGCGTATGGATATTTTTCATGCGTCAAATGCAAGGTGGCGGACGAAATGGCGGCGCGTTCTCATTTGGCAAAAGCAAAGCACGCATGCTCGACAAATCAACCAACACAGTAACTTTTAATGATGTTGCAGGTTGCGAGGAAGCAAAAGAAGAAGTTGCAGAACTAGTCGAATTCCTGCGTGATCCCACCAAATTCCAGAAACTGGGTGGGCGTATCCCACGCGGTGTATTGATGGTAGGTAGTCCGGGAACAGGAAAAACATTGTTGGCTCGTGCAATCGCAGGGGAAGCACAGGTACCGTTTTTCAGCATTTCGGGTTCCGATTTTGTTGAAATGTTTGTCGGCGTTGGCGCATCTCGGGTACGTGACATGTTTGAGCAAGCGAAAAAACATGCACCCTGCATCATCTTTATTGACGAGATTGATGCGGTAGGCCGTCAACGTGGCGCCGGTCTGGGTGGTGGAAACGACGAACGTGAACAAACGCTCAATCAGTTATTGGTAGAAATGGATGGTTTTGAAGGCGCCATGGGCGTTATTGTGATTGCAGCAACCAACCGTCCTGATGTATTGGATCCTGCTTTACTACGTCCCGGTCGTTTTGACCGTCAAGTTACCGTACCACTGCCAGATATACGTGGACGTGAACAGATTCTTCATGTGCATATGCGTAAAGTACCGCTTTCACCGGATGTCAAAGCAGATATTCTGGCACGTGGCACACCAGGTATGTCGGGAGCAGATCTTGCTAATCTGGTTAACGAAGCAGCGCTATTTGCAGCACGTGGTAACAAACGTTTTGTAGACATGGAAGATTTTGAACGCGCCAAGGATAAAATATTTATGGGTGCAGAGCGACGTTCGCTCATCATGCCGGAACATGAGCGCAGAAACACTGCCTATCATGAATCAGGGCATGCTGTCGTGGCACAATTATTGCCAAAAACAGACCCGGTCCACAAAGTAACTATTATTCCACGAGGCCGTGCTCTGGGTGTCACCATGCAATTGCCCACAGAAGATCGCTTTAGTATGGAACGTGAAGAAATACTGCAAAGAATCTCGGTTATGTTTGGCGGGCGTATCGCTGAAGAAGTCTTCATGAAGCAAATGACGACGGGCGCTTCCAACGATTTTGAGCGCGCAACAGATCTAGCACGGCAAATGGTAACCCAGTGGGGAATGTCTGATAAGCTTGGACCGATGGTCTATGGTGAAAATGAAGGTGAAGTTTTTCTGGGTCGTTCAGTGACTACGCATAAAAATATGAGTGAAAAAACTATGCAGACTGTTGACGCGGAAGTTCGCCGTATTGTTGATGAGCAATATGCAATTGCTCGGAAACTCATTGAAGCCAATAAAGACAAAATCGAAGCCATGACTCAAGCTTTATTGGAGTGGGAAACGATCGATAGCGATCAAATTAACGATATTATGGAAGGTCGCCCACCACGCCCACCTAAACCGCCACAGTCAACAATGTCTTCAACCACAAGTGGTGAGTCGTCAGTAACACCGGATGAACAAGGTGAACGTGAGTCCTCAGCACCGCAGGAAATCGTGAAAGAGACTGATTAGCCATTAATCATCTGAATGACGGGATACGACCAGAAATCGTATCCCGTTTTCACTTCTACTCCCCCTATTTCTTAGTAAAGCTTAATGACAGAAAAGGCTTATGTTCACAACTAAACGCCCCCTCATCATGGGGGTTATTAATGTAACCCCCGACTCCTTCTCGGATGGAGGACTTTACCTGTCAACGCAACAAGCCATCACACATGCCAGGAATCTGATTGATGAAGGTGTCGACATACTGGATATCGGTGGAGAATCAACACGCCCCGGAAGTCAACAAGTCAGCACTGATGAAGAGCTAAAGCGTGTTATCCCTGTGCTGGAAGCACTCATAGCTACCAATATACCTATTTCAGTTGACACTTCCAAGCCAGAAGTAATGAAGTACGCAATAGCTGCAGGTGCTTTCATGATTAATGACGTGAATGCACTGCGTAGTCCCGGGGCGTTGGAAACTGTCGCACAGAACAATCATGTTCGAATCTGTTTAATGCATATGCAAGGTACCCCTCAAGGTATGCAAATAAATCCCGAATACAAAAATATTGTCTCTGAAGTAAAAGATTTCTTGCAGCAGCGTATCCATTCAGCAACGAAAGCCGGCATCTCAAAAGAGAGATTGGTTATCGACCCTGGTTTTGGTTTTGGGAAAACACTGCAACATAATCTTACATTACTCGATCAGCTGGATCAGTTGACAACACTTGGCGTTCCGGTATTGGCGGGTTTATCCCGAAAATCCATGCTCGGAACCATCACCGGAAACAGTGTAGATCGTCGGATTCATGAAAGTATTGCGGCAGCCTTGCTCGCAGTAGTTAAAGGTGCAAAAATTGTACGTGTACATGATGTCAAAGCCAGCAAAGATGCGCTTGCTATCTACAACGCCATGAAAAACTTTGACGTATCACAAGCAATTTAACAAACTAATATTTTTTTATATTTTTCCAATCTTGATCAATAATTTCTTAAAATGACTAAAAAATATTTTGGAACTGATGGCATACGCGGGCGTGTAGGTAAATATCCGATTACACCTGATTTCATCATGCATCTGGGTTATTCTGCAGGCAAAGTTCTGGCGGCGGCCGATTGGCATTTGATGGAAGGGAAGCGTCCAACCGTCCTTATTGGTAAAGATACCCGTGTTTCTGGCTATATGTTGGAATCTGCACTGGAAGCAGGATTATGTGCAGCCGGCGTAGATGTCATTTTGTCAGGTCCAATGCCGACGCCAGCCATAGCTTACCTGATTCGCGCACTGCGATTGCAAGCTGGCATTGTTATCTCGGCATCACATAATCTATTTGAGGATAACGGTGTAAAGTTTTTCTCTGCTTTAGGCAGCAAGCTTCCTGATGAAATGGAACATAAAATAGAAGCGGGCTTAAGTGCTCCCATCGAAACCAAACCTTCGGCACAGCTCGGCAAGGTACAACGGATTGATGATGCCGCTGGCCGCTATATCGAATTCTGTAAAAGCACTTTTCCCTATCACCTTGATCTGCGCGGACTGCGTATTGTGGTCGATTGTGCACATGGTGCCGCCTATCATATTGCCGGCCATGTCATGCATGAACTCGGTGCCGATGTCGTCACCATTGGCGCACAACCTGATGGTCTGAATATCAATCATGAATGCGGCGCTACTCATTGTGCCACACTGCAAAAGGCTGTTACACAGCATCATGCTGACTTGGGCATTGCGCTGGATGGTGATGGTGATCGCGTCATGATGGTGGATAAACAAGGTAGATCGTACGACGGTGATCAATTGATCTACATCATCGCCAAGCATCGTCAGCAGAGAAAAATGCTAACCGGCGGTGTTGTTGGCACCTTAATGACCAATCTTGCAATAGAAGACCAATTTAAGAAACTGCACATTCCGTTTCTCCGCACCAATGTCGGTGATCGCTATGTGTTGGAATCACTGCAAGAAAAAGGGTGGCATCTCGGTGGTGAGAATTCTGGACATATCATTTGCATGGATAAGCATACGACGGGCGACGGCATTATTTCCGCTTTGCAAGTTTTGTATGCGCTGCGTGATACTAATAAAACACTGGCTGAATTCATGCGTGGTGTCTCCTTATACCCACAACGCTTAATCAATGTAAGAATCCCCAAGACATTTAATTTTAATACCAACAAAGCGATCAAAACCGTACTGCAAGAAGCTGAAGCTGATCTGAGTAGCGACGGACGTGTTCTTATTCGAGCATCGGGTACAGAACCGCTTATCCGTGTAATGGTTGAAGGTAAATTCGAACATAAGGTTAACTCCTGGGCTGAACGAATCGCTGAAACCGTGCAAGCTGCGAGCGCCACATAATAAAAATTAGCATTCGAATTCCACAATCAGTCTTCTTTGAAACATATCTGACATACTCATAAAACAAAACACTGTATGCTATATATGATATGGAATCATATATGAAATTGAGTTAAGCTAATCTGTTCGATGACAAAAATAGAATTGTCATATTCTTGTAATAATTCTGCAATAAGATATGCGTCAGCTTTAAGTAACTTCTCATTCTCATTACCCCTTATTCACTCATTTGGAGAGTATATAAATGTCTAACACGATTCACTTTAGGACGCTCATTGCGACCATATTTCTCAGCGCATCAATTACTGTAGGCATTGCCAATGCCAGTCCGATCATTAAGATTGATGGTTCCAGCACCGTTTTCCCCATTACCGAAGCTGTCGCTGAAGACTTTCAGATAGCCAAACGCGGCGCGATCCGTGTCACTGTCGGTATCTCTGGAACCGGCGGTGGTTTCAAGAAATTCTGCCGGAATGAAATTGATATTGTTAATGCTTCCCGCCCGATTACGCAGTTAGAAATGGATGCTTGCAAGCAAGAAGGAGTGCAATATATTGAAATGCCGATTGCTTTTGATGCCTTAACCATCGTTGTCAATCCAAAAAATACTTGGAGCAAAACCATTACCGTTGATGAACTAAAGAGGATCTGGGAACCCGGTGCACAAGGTGTAATCACCCACTGGAATCAGATAAACCCTGCATGGCCTGATAAAAAAATTAAACTTTACGGCCCTGGTGCGGACTCCGGCACATTCGAATACTTTACCGAAGCTATTGTTGGCAAGGCAAAATCAAGCCGTGGCGATTTTACCGCATCAGAGGATGACAATGTTTTGGTGCAAGGTGTCGCAAGCGACATCTATGCGCTAGGTTTTTTCGGTTTTGCCTATTACATAGAAAATAGTAATAAAATTAATGCAGTTGCGGTCGACAGTGGCAATGGTGGCGTAATTCCATCCGCCGCAACGGTAGAGAATAATAGTTACAAGCCATTATCACGCCCGATATTCATCTACGTTAATGCCAAATCAGCTGACAAACCTGAAATTAATGAATTCGTTAATTTCTATATGAAGAACGCGGCAGAACTTGTAACTGAAGTCAAATACTTCCCGCTTTCCAAAGAAGTATACAATCTCAATATCGAACATCTGAATAAGAAAAAAATGGGTACGGTATTTAAAGGTTCTGGAACCAACATAAAGCTAGAAGATATACTTAAACTGGAATCCAGTTTATAAACCAAAACCATTTGAAGACGATTCAGTTCTCAGGCTTCGGTTAAAATAGCCACAGCATCTCAGGGAAGTACTGATTAAATCTTGCGCCTATTTATGCGCTTAGAATTAATCAGTACTTCTTTTATTATTTGGATTGAGGATCACCCGAGAAAGCGATGGATTTTCTGCCAATTTGCTTAAACATCAAGAATAAAACCTGTCTAGTGGTAGGCGCCGGTGAAGTCGCGACGCGCAAAATTATGCTTCTGCTCCAGGCTGGCGCCAAAGTTTCAGTAGTATCACCTGAATTGGATACAACACTGAAAGAATACCTTGTGCATGGCAAAATCAAATTTTGTGCTGAATCTTTTCAACCCGAACAACTGGAAAATATTGTTTTAGTTATTGCTGCAACGAATGATCAGGTCACAAACCGATTAGTTTCTGAGGCAGCCCAGCAAAGACAAATTCCGGTTAATGTAGTTGATGCCCCAGATTTATGTACTTTCATCATGCCTTCCATCGTCGATCGGTCACCGCTGTTGATTTCCGTATCCAGCGGCGGCCAGTCTCCTGTACTGGCTAGATTGTTACGCGCCCAATTGGAAATTATGATACCGGTCGCCTATGCACGGCTTGCGGCGATGGCTGGGAAGTTCCGTCAGCATGTCAAGCAGCATTTTACACACCCGGAAAAACGACGTATTTTCTGGGAAAAATTGTTGCAAGGCCGATTTACGGAAATGGTACTGGCTGGAAAAGATAAAGCAGCACAAGCGTATCTGTTTCAATCCTTACAGCAAGAAAAAGACGAGTCTCTACAAGGCGAGGTTTATCTGGTTGGCGCCGGACCGGGGAATCCTGATTTACTCACTTTCCGGGCCATGCGTCTGATGCAACAAGCCGATGTTGTCGTTTATGACCGGCTGGTTTCGCCTGCCATTCTCGATATGGTGCGCCGGGATGCCACTCGTATTTATGCCGGCAAGGAACGTAATCGCCACACCTTGGAGCAAGAATCTATCAATCTACTACTGGTACGACTCGCACAAGAAGGGAAACGAGTGCTGCGGCTCAAAGGCGGCGATCCTTTTATTTTTGGCCGAGGGGGCGAAGAAATCGAAACCTTAGCATCCTACCATATTCCTTTCCAGGTTGTGCCCGGCATTACTGCCGCCTCCGGTGTTGCAGCCTACGCAGGTATTCCACTCACACACCGGGATTATGCCCAGTCATGTATTTTTGTTACCGGTCATCTGAAAAACAACAGTATCGAGTTGGACTGGCCCTATCTCGCACGCCCTAACCAGACCATCGTGATCTATATGGGGCTGTTGGGTTTGCCTTTTTTATGCCAGCAGTTGGTCGCCCACGGCCTGCCAGATTCCACGCCTGCAGCAATCATTCAGCAAGGCACGACGCAAAAACAAAAGGTCATTACCGGAACATTACAGACACTAGCAGATCTCGCCGCAGCTGAAAAGCTGACTCCGCCCACACTGATAATCGTTGGAGAAGTCGTTCAATTGCACCAAAGTCTTGCATGGTTTGAGTCGGCCGAAGAACTCTCGCAAGCACAAATCATCTCAGGGATAGCAACCGACGCGGATAAGAAATAGTAAAATCACAGTAACCATGAGCAACATCATTAATGCGATGCCAGATTCCAGAATCAGTACTCGAAATTGCCGTTTGAGTTTGAATGAGAAAAGAAAGCTGATCCATTGGGAATCTTATGCTGATTCTCTAAACCGCATCGACAAATCTATCGCTCTGATATTCTTCGTCAAACTGCCAATAGAGATCCTACCTACGCCCGTTTCAGCCACCTGGCGCACGTTCTTCAAGGTAATATTCCCAGATGCTTCCAATGTGACTCGTTCACGAGTTTTCTGGCGAGTCAGCGCAACCGCATCCGATAGCTGATTCAGCGTAAAATTATCTAACAGAACCATACTGGCACCGGCTGTCAGCGCCTCTTGTAGTTCTTGCAAAGATTCTACTTCAATCTGGATAAAGACCCCTGGTGGCGCAATTTCCTGTGCTTTTCTCAATGCTGATTTTATTCCACCCGCTGCAATAATATGATTTTCCTTGATCAGAATTCCATCATACAAGCCAAAACGATGATTCATGCCCCCGCCACACTTCACTGCATATTTCTGCGCCAACCGTAGCCCGGGCAATGTTTTGCGTGTGTCCACAATGACAGCTTGTGTGCCATTTATTGCATCGACAAAATACTTGGTCTGTGTCGCTACAGCAGACAGCATTTGTAAAAAATTCAGTGCGGAACGTTCGGCTGATAATAAGGCACGGGCTTGCCCTTTAATCTCGCATAGCTCATGCCCTGCCTGAACGGTGTCTCCATCCTTGGCAAACCAATGAATTGTTGTTTCTGACGATAAAGCTAAAAAACAAGCTTCAAACCACTGTACACCACACAATACCGCATCTTCTCTGCTAATCACCGATGCGTTCAATTCCTTGCTCCCAGGAATCAGAGATGCCGTCAGATCGCCCGCACCAATATCTTCCACCAGCGCCTGCTTTACATTGCTGTCAATTTCAGTATGTAAATCTTGCAATTATTTTCACCCTATTCTTCAATGAACAACGAAATTATAGTACACCTGATTAACGCTACAGTAATTCCAGTAGCTTTCCAGAATGTTCACTCACAGTATTTGAACAGATAGTATATGCTGCCACATGCCGATAAGGAGGTTATATGTCTAGTGCAATTGATTTAATTATCTACAGTATTGCCACCATGCTGGGTCTTGTCATCGTTGGTATGGTCGTATTCTGGTTCATTCAAGATGTAACGCAGAAAAAACATTCTGTTTTACGCAACTATCCTGTTATTGGGCGGCTACGCTATATTTTTGAGCGGCAAGGTAAATATTTCCGGCAATATTTTTTTTCCAATGACCGGGATGAAATGCCGTTCAATCGCGCTACACGGGGCTGGATTTACAAGAATGCCAAGAATAAAGGCAGCCTCGTCGGCTTTGGTTCCACCAATGATTTACGCCAGCCCGGTTCGATTATTTTTGTCAACGCAGCTTTTCCGATCCAAGAAGAAGATCAACTGCCAACACCTGCGCTGCATATCGGCGAAGGTTATTGCGAATATCCATTCGAAGCCAAATCCATCATCAATATCAGCGGCATGAGCTACGGTGCAATCTCGAAACCAGCCGTGCGCGCGCTATCTCTCGGCGCCGCACAAGCGGGTTGCTGGCTGAATACCGGTGAAGGCGGATTATCTCCATATCACTTGGAAGGCGATTGTGATGTGATCATGCAAATTGGCACCGCCAAATATGGCATCCGAGATGAAAGCGGAAATTTCTCGCCCCAACGCGCAAAAGAATTGAGTAAGGTCGTTAAAGCATTTGAAATCAAGCTTTCTCAAGGCGCAAAACCCGGCAAGGGCGGATTATTGCCTGGGAATAAAGTAGGTAGTGAAATTGCTGCCATCCGCGGCATTCCTGAGAATCAGGATTCCATCAGTCCGAATCGGCATAAGGACATCAACAATATTGATGAGCTGCTAGATAAAATTATTTATATCCGAGAACTGACCGGGCGGCCTGTAGGCGTCAAAACGGCTATCGGCGGGTGGAATTTTATCAACGAGCTATGTGATAACATCAACCGCCGAGGACTTGAATATGCACCCGATTTTTTGACTATTGATGGGGGTGAAGGCGGCAGTGGCGCAGCACCGCAGACATTGATCGATCATGTCAGTCTACCAATCGCAGAAGCATTGCCTCGCGTGGTAGATTCATTACTCCAATCCGGTCTGAGAAACCGCATCCATATCGTTGCGGCGGGAAAATTGGTGACTTCTGCAGAAGGCGCATGGGCGCTCTGCGCTGGTGCCGATTTTGTGAATACTGCGCGAGGCTTTATGTTCTCATTGGGCTGCATTCAGGCGATGCGCTGCCATCTCAATACCTGCCCAACTGGAATTACCACGCATGATGCGCGTTTGCAGAATGGTTTGGTGGTTGAAGAAAAATATCTTCGTGTTGCCAATTATGCCCGGAATGTTAATAAAGAGATTAACATGATCGCCCACTCATGCGGCCTGCACCACGCACGGCAATTTAAACGCGAGCATGTACGCATCGTTGAAACAGCGGGTAAAAGCGTGGCACTGAATATTCTTTATCCTTACCCCGAACCATCCAAGAAGAAAATATAAACTAGAAATCCGATTTATCCAACTTCATTGTTAGCCGTTATCCATGTATCAATCGGGCGGCCCTTC